>Ga0247832_1000007_pt1 | contig 335735 bp, 307 predicted proteins | sample LaCruzMarch2015__10_FD_192407 | JGI IMG/M metagenome (GOLD analysis project Ga0247832, IMG submission 192407) | Freshwater microbial communities from meromictic Lake La Cruz, Castile-La Mancha, Spain - LaCruzMarch2015_4m | ecosystem: Environmental > Aquatic > Freshwater > Lake | place: Spain...
CGCAAAAGAATCGGCATTCTCGAAGGCGATGTCTTCTACGGTACGGCAAATCTTGGCCCCATCCACCGCTACAAACTGTAAACCATGTCCTGTCGAAAAGTGTCCACCATGTCTTGACAGCGAACATCTGTGGGAGAGGGGCAGGGGTGAGGGAAAAAGTGCGAATTTTGGCCGCTGTCTAGGCCTTTAGGAATAGCTTTTCGCGCTCTCGGTTGTGCCAGTCTGACTAACGCGTACTTTGGCCCTCATCCCTTCCCTTCTCCCGGAGACGGGAGAAGGGTTCTTACGGCCATTTTTAGGCTTCGAAAGTCCTTCTACCGGAGCCGGGAGAAGGGTTCAGAAGTACTTGATGCGGACTACTCCAGCTCCGTCAGCCCTTCAAAATCGCGCCGTTTGACGCCGCGACTTCCTGGTACCAGTAGGCGCTGTCCTTCGGCGTTCGAACCTGCGTCTCGTAGTCCACGTGAACCAAGCCAAACCGGAAGCGATAGCCTTCGTACCACTCAAAGTTGTCGCTGAACGACCACTGGAAGTAGCCGAGCGCTTCGACGCCGTCGTCGGTCGCCCGACGAAACGCGCTGATGTACCGGTCGAGGAAGTCGATCCGCTGCGGATCGTGAACCTTGCCGTCGAGGGCCACCCAGTCCGATAGGCCAAGTCCGTTCTCCGTGATCACGATCGGCTTGCCGTACCGCTCGTAGAAGAACTTCGGCCCCCAGTACAGCGCTTCCGGCGTGACCGGCCAGGTGTAGATCGTGCGGCCGATCCCCAGCGGGTTCGGCACGTCCTCGGGGCCGTTGTCTCCGGCCCGAATCGTTTGGCCGTTGTAGATATTGGCACCAAAGAAATCGAGCGGCTGCGAGATGATCTCCATGTCGCCCGCGCGAACGACCGGGGCGTCATCGCCAAAAACCTCGAGATCCGACTCAGGATAGCTACCAAAGAACACCGGGTCGTTCCACCACGAGTTGCTCCAGACGGTCTTGGTCGTGGTCGAGAACGTGGCCAATCTTGCGGCGTCCACGTCCTCCGGCGAGTGCGTCGCCGGGATCTTGGCCGCACCAACCGGTGCCCAACCGATTCGGGCAGGCTTGGTCGCGCGGGCGCGGATCACCTGGACGGCTTTGCCGTGCGCGAGCAACGCGTGGTGCCCGGCCAAAAGAACCTCGCGAAACGCAAGACGGTCGCCGGGCGCGTGCAGGCCGGTTTGCATGCCGAGTCCGATGAAGCACTGCGGCTCGTTCAGCGTCATCCAGTTCGTAACTCGGTCGCCGAGGCGATCGACGATGATCTGGGTGTAGTCGGCGAACCAGTCGGCGATGTCGCGGTTCAACCAGCCGCCCTGAAGGTAGAGGTCGTACGGCGTGTCCCAGTGGTAAAGCGTCACCCAAGGATCGATTCCCCGCGCGAGGGCGGCGTCAATCAACCGGTCGTAAAAAGCCAAACCCTCGGCGTGAATTTCGCCCTTGCCGGCGGGAAGCACGCGCGGCCAGGCGATGCTGAGGCGGTAGTTCTTGAGGCCGAGCGAGGCCATGATGTCTAGGTCCTCTTCGTAGCGGTTGTAATGATCGCAGGCGACGTCGCCGTTGCTGCCATCGTTGATCACGCCCGGGCGTCGGCAGAACATGTCCCAGACCGAGCTGCCGCCTCCGGCAAACATCGGTGAGCCCTCAATTTGGTAGGAAGCTGAGGCAACGCCCCATGCAAAATCGCTCGAAAAGGCCATCGCTTGGAGGTTACCGCGATATGATTCTTGGGATGACGAACCTGGAACTGGCCCAGAAGCTAAAGGATTTGCGCGACTTTCTGATCATCGCGGGCTACGACGAGTCGCACGCGGTTCGCTACACGCACCTCGCGCGCACGATCGAAAAGCTGCCCGAAAACCTGGCGGACGCCGCGCTGGCAACCGGCAAGATCACGCTGCCGGGCGTAGGTCCGCTCATCGAGCGCTACATTTTGGAGATCATTCGCGACGGCGTGAGTTCGAAGCAGCTCGAATGGGAAGAGCAGGCGCCGATCTCGGTTTTGGAACTGGTCCGCATCGAATCCATTGGCCCGAAAACCGCCCGCCGGCTTTTTTCCGAGTTCGGCATCTCCTCGCTGGCCACGCTAAAGGGTGCACTCGACGAAGGTCGCCTGGAGAACGTGAGCGGAATCGGACCGAAAACCCTCCGTTGCTTACGCGAAGCCGCCGAAGGTTAGGCGGTTTCGCGCTTGGGCGGCAGTCCCTTCGGGATGTACTGGGTGGCGACCAGCGAAACCACCGCAAACACCACCCCGACCCAAAACGGAATCTGGTAGTTCCCGAAGTAGTGCCAGAGCCAAGCTCCCGAGACCGGGATGGCCACCGCCGCCACGTGGCTCACGGTGATTCCCATCGAGATGCTCGGCGTTAGTTCGCCCGGACGAACGATCCGGTTCAGATACATCGTAAACCCGTTGGTGAACGTGAACAGCACGTTATCGATGATAAACAGCAGATACAGAATTTCGATTTTCCGAATCAGAGCGTAGCCCAAGAACACGATGATGAGCCCGACGGCATAGAACATGAGTGGGGTTCGCTCGCCGACCTTGTCGATCCATTTGCCCATGCGCGGCGCGGTGATCGCGATGAGAATCGCGTTAATAAACTGGAGCGCCAGCATGTTCTGCACCGGCACGTGGTAGACGAGGATGAGGCTGAAGCTGGCGAAAATCGAAAAGATCTGGCGGCGGCAGCCTTCCAAAAAGATGAGCAGGTAGTAGAGGCCGTACTCGCGACGGAATACGATCGGCTGCCGCTTGGTACCAGCGGCATGATGCGAAAGGGTCGCCATCGCGATGGCGGCGCCCAGAATACTGAGCCCACCGAGAACGAAAAACGTGTTGTAAGAGTTCTTGCCTACGACCTGGGCGATGATCCACGAGACGCCCAGTGCGGCAATCGTGGCTAGGCCACCCAGGCCGGCCATGCGTCCGAGGTGCCGGCCGCCCTCTTTGCCTCGCGCCAACGTCAGCGTGATCGGGCTCTGCATCGTCGCGTAAAGGTGAAACCCGACCGACCAGAAAATGGAAACCGCGATGATGGGCGGCATGGCGTGAAAGGCCCCGGTGATGCCGATGCCAACGGCGGTGATGGCCAGCCCAACCGCCGCGATTCGGCTTTCGGCAAACGCGACCAGCGTGCCCGCCATCAACGCCGTCAGAAAGCCCGGAATCTCGCGCAGAGATTCCAGCGAGCCGACGTCGAACTCGTTCGCCTGAACCTGGTCGCGCATGAAGTTCTGGAAGACCCCGCCGTAGACCGCGAAGCCAAACGCGAACAGGATGGTCGCGATTCCGAAGCGGGTCCAGTCGCGCCGGAGGGTCAGCTCTTCCTGTGCGGCGGCCTCGGAAAGGGAACTCATGGCCAAAAGTATGCCTTTTCTTCCCCCGGCTGGGGGTGGTAGCCTTTACCGTCTCGCCCAGTAAGACAAACCAAAAACAACGACGTTCGAGGAAAAATGAAGACCCAATACGCCATTCTCGGCTCCGGTATGCAGGGAACTGCCGCCGCTTACGACCTAGCAAAGTTTGCCGATGCCGGTGGCATTCGCCTGGGAGACCGAGATCTTGGTCAAGCGCAGAAGGCCGCGGATCGCGTCAACGGTTTGCTGGATATGGCCATCTGCCACCCGATGGTGGTGGACGCGCTGAACCCCGAGAGTCTGGCCAACTTCCTTGATGGCATCGACACCCTGCTCAGCTGCGTGCCGTACTGGATGCACCCGAAGATCGCCGAAGTCGCGATCGCCGAGCGCGTGAACATGTGCGACTTGGGCGGAAACACGGAAGTCACGGAGGAGACGCTGGCCATGGACAAGAACGCCAAGCAGCATGGCGTTGCCTTGGTTCCGGATTGCGGACTCGCGCCGGGCTTGGTGAACAGCCTCGGCCTGTATATCATCGAGAGTTTCGATGTGGCCGACTCGGTGAAGGTGTATTGCGGAGTCCTGCCGCAGCATCCGGTGCCACCGTTCAACTATAAGCTGACCTTCAACGTTGAGGGCTTGGTGACGGAATACGACCACCGGGCGATCGTCCTCCGCGACGGCGAAGTCACCACCGTCGAGACGCTGGCCGAGTTGGAAACTCTGCACTTCGACGGATTCGGCGAAATGGAAGCGTTCACCACCAGCGGCGGAACCAGCACCGCGCCTTACACGCTGCGGGGTCGCGTTACCAACTACGAATACAAGACCATTCGATTCCCCGGCCACGCGGCGCTCATGCGAGTCTTCAAGGATTTTGGATTCTGGAGCCCGACGCCGATCACGGTTCAGGGGGCAACGGTCAGCCCGCTCGATTTCTTCTGCGCGCACTTCGGGCCGAAGCTCGCCGAGTTTGTTGACGAAGACCAGTGCCTCATTCGCGCCGTCGGCACGGGCACCAAAAATGGGGAAAACCTGCGGATTGTTGTGGATATCTGGGACAAACAGTGCCCGGAGACAGGATTTACAAGCATGGAGCGCCTCACCGGGTTCTCGCTTTCGATTATTGCCCAGGCGATCTCGGCCGGGCAGGTCGGCCCTGGCGCGCATCGCTACGAACTGGCGATGACGGGCACCGAGTTCGTGGCTCGCCTCCGCGAGCGCGGCTTCCAACTCGTCGAAACCCGCTAAACGGGTACCATTAAAGGAAGCGTGTCCTTGCGTCTCAATTTCGTTGGGACGCCGCAAGACCGAAAGACAACATGGCAATCCGAAAATACGAAGCGTTTTACATGGTCCGTCCGGACCTCTCCGATGGCGATATCACCAAGATCGTCGACCGATTCAAGGGAATCGTCGAGCAGAACAATGGCACGGTTGACACCGCCGCCAAGTGGGACAAGCGAAAGCTCGCCTACGAAGTCGCCGGCCTGAAAGAGGCAAATTACATTTTGATGACGTTCTCGGCCGAGGGTAAAGTACCGGCTGAGCTCGCTCGATTGATGCGAATTAGCGACGACATCATCCGCCACATCATCGTGTCCGTGGACGATTCGGTCACGACCGAAGACGTCGCGGCCGCCGTCGCCGTTGCACCACTCGCCTAACGAACTGCTCGCCTAAGGAAATACCAACATGGTCAATCGCATCGTTCTCATCGGTCGCCTAACCCGCGACCCGGAGCTTCGCACCACCACCACGGGAAAGAACTTCGTGAACTTTTCCATTGCGGTTCAAAAGCGGATCAAGCCGCAGGATCCAAACGAGCGAGACGCCGATTTCTTTAACATTAAGGCCTGGGGCCAAACCGCCGAGTACGTTTCGAACTACCTGGCGAAGGGCCGCTTGGTCGCCGTTGATGGCCGCCTGGAAACCCGAAAGTACACGGATAAGGAAGGCATCAACCGCGAAATCTTCGAGATCGTAGCGGACAACGTGAACGGCCTTGATCGTCCACGAGACGATGCCGGCAGCACCGCCGCTTCCGAGCGCAGCTCCGGCGGATCGTCCCGATCCGCGGCACCCGCCCCGGCGCCTGAAGAATACGACCCGTTCGCAGATGACTAGTCGCCCGTTGGCGACGGTTCTCGCTGGGCTCGCGCTCCTGGTAACGGGTTGCGCGGGCCCTTCTGTTTCTGCGCCATCCACCGCAGGCTATCCGGTCACGAAAATTGTAGACGGCGACACCGTACACGTGCGCCGGAACGGGCAAGATGTCAAGGTTCGCCTGCTACGCATTAACACCACCGAACGCGGCAAGTTCGGCTACTCGCAAGGTCAGCGGCAATTGGCAAAGCTGATCGGCAACCGGCCAGTGACGCTGGAGTTCGAAGATGAGCGCCGCGACCGCTACGGCCGCGAGCTTGCGTATCTCATCGCCGACGGGAAGAACCTAAACATCGAGATGGTGCGCTCCGGTTGGACTCGGTTCTACGTGAAGTACGGCACCGGGAAGTATGCAAAGGCGTTTCGGCGCGCCGAAAACGAAGCAAAATCTGCGCGACGCGGCCTCTGGTCTCAATAAACCCAGACTTCCTTCAGGAATCCTGGTGTAAGGTAGGGACGGTGCCGAATTGAAAATCGCAAAAACCATCCCGTACATCTTCGCAATGGCCGTTCTCATGGCCGCTTCCTCCACTTTCCAAGCCCAGGCAACTCCGGCGTACGCCGCTAAGGAAAAGAGGGCCTGCGGCTACTGCCACCTAAAGGAATCCGGTGGCGGAAAGCGCGGCTTCCGCGGCAAGTTCTATCACAAGAACAAGGACTCATTCAAAGGCTTCAGCGAAGCCATCGAGGCCGCTAAGGCCGGCGTTCCCGTGAACGCGATGGGCAAGAAATCTGCCCCGACGAAGAAGTACCCGTAGACTATTTCGCGCCCAACATCGAATCGATCGCAAGGGAGACCTTCGCGGTCGATTCTTTATTTGCCCAGTCCGGGTTTGCGATGACCGTTTTGACGGACCGCTTGTCGGCGGTAAGGAACAAGCTCTTCGATTGCCGGTCGATGTAGAAGCTGCGTAGCGTTCCGGCTAGAGGGTCCTTCACCACGACGAAAGGCACGCTTGGGGTGTTTGCCCTCGCGGCCAACTCTTTGGCTTTTGTGACGGTTGCCGCCAGGTTCCCGGCTAGGTTACTGAACACGACAAACGGCTTGAGGCGCGTTTTTGGGTCGGCGGTTGCCGTGGCCTGCAGGGCTTGAGCGGCCGCGATGATCTCGTCGTCGCTCAGGTTCTGAACCCAAACGAGCGCCATCGGCAGCAATCCATACTCGCAGACCGGGCAGATGTCCTTGCCGGCATACACGCCGGTCGCCCAACGCGGCTCGAACGACGCGGTGGATTCTCCCGGCTGAATCTGACTCAGTTTCGTAAATTGGGCTTCGATAAGCGGCGTGATGAGTGGCCAACCGAAGTTCGACGAGGTGAGGACGACGACAGCGGTTCCGTCCTGCGGCCGCAGTTTGAACATTCCGGTGTAGCCTTCGTCGTGCCCACCAAGGAAAACCTCGCCCGTGCCGTCGCGGTTCAGCCCGTGGGTTGCCCCCTCGCGAAGCTCCGTCAGCATCAAGTTCCCGCTGGCTTTAGAAATCAGTTTCGACTCGCCGCTCGCGCCCCGCATAATTTCGGCAACTAGCTTTGCCAGGTCTCCGGCCGAGCTCCAAAGTCCCTGCGCGGCAAGCGCGGGATAGGACTGGGGCTTCATCGCCGAGGCCGCGAAAGCAGCGCCCGTTGGCTGGCTCGCAAAAGTGCTGGTCAGCTTTAGCGGGGCGAAGACGCGCTTTTGGATGATATCGATATAAGGTGCACCCTCGGTGTCGACCAAGAGCTGCTGAAGAATTGCCTCGTTCATCGCCGAACGAGCGACTTTTTCACCGGGGGCTGACACCGGTTTGTAGGCGGAAAGCAGTTCGCTCAGCGACTGACTTCCGCCAGGAAACTTGTAGATGTCATAACCAGATTGACCCAGGAGAAGGTCGCGCACGCGTACGTCGCGGGTTCCGGTGAAGTCCGGCTTCGGAACCTTCACCGTCTTCAGGTAACGGTTCACCGGCTGGTCGAGCGAAATCTTCTTGGCATCGACAAGCTGAAACAGGCTGACGAGGGCCGGCAGCCGACTGAGAAAGCCGATTTGGTAAATCGGCTTGGCGGGCGCGCCAAACGTCTGTTCGGTAACGACGGTCTCATCCCGAACTCCGGCGATCGAGAGGCTCGGAATCGCCGCCCCAAACATGGCGTTCTTCCAGTCGGCGGCCTCTAGGGCAAACGGGGAAGTTGCTAGCAGCGCCGCCAAAAAGATCACTTGATGCTCACGCCGACGGCCATGATCTTGACTTCAACGAGGTCGCCGATGACGGCCGTGGCGAGCTCCTTGGCAATATTGAAGTCGCGGCGGTTGATCTGGAAGTTCGCCCGCAGAACAAGCAAATCGCCGTCCTTGCCTTCAACTCCGCCGCGCTCGCGAAGCTTGTTGGCGAGGTACTTCACGCTGGCTTCCGTTCGAACTTCCTTCGTCACACCGTGAAGGGTGAAGTCACCGGTGACCTGCACCTTGATCGCGCCATCTTTTTGCGGCCGCACGTTCTTAATCTGCTTAAGTTCGAACTCAATGGTCGGATACTTGTCGGGAGCCAAGCACCACCCGCCGAGCATCGCATCGGTTAGCGGCTGCGAGGCGCATTTCAGGGCCGCCGTCTGAACAATGATCTTGCCGCTGGATTTTTCCGGATTTGCTCGGTTGAATCGGATCTCGCCGGTAATGGCGTTCGTTTGGCCGATGATCGGCTCCAGTTCCGAGTCGATGCTGAACGACAGCCCACTTACGCCCTTAGGGTCGTTCATGTCGAAAACTTGCGGCGCGGCGGCCTGAGGGGCGGCAAACAGAACAACGGCGGAGAGCAACGTGAGCATGGGGTTGACCGCTACTACGGAGCCAAGGCTCGGCACGTTCCCGGCGCTAAACGCCGGTCATTTGCCGCATAATCGTTTCTTCTTCGGTTCGGCCACTGTTCTCGGCGACGGCTCGTCCCTCGCGCATCACGATGAGCCGGTCGGCGATGGTCCGGAGCTCCGGAAGGTCGGAAGAAACGACTAGAATTGCCTTACCGCTCGCCGCCAGTTCTCGCAGCAGCGCATGGATTTCGGCCTTCGCGCCGACGTCAACGCCCCTCGTCGGCTCATCGATGAGCAGCACGTTCGCATCGGCGGCCAGCCACTTTGCGATGACCAGCTTTTGCTGATTCCCGCCGGAGAGGCCCTTCGCAATGGCCAATTGCGAGGGGGCTTTTACGCGTAGCCGCTGAAAGTAGACATCCGCGAGGCTGCTTTCCTGCCGCTCGTTGATCCATCCCGACTTTGCCAGCCGCTGCAAGATGGGCAGCGAGATGTTGGCGCGGGCGGACATGCCGAGTACCAATCCGTGCCGCTTGCGGTCCTCGGGAACCAGGCCGAACCCGGCAGCCATCGCCTCGGCGGGGGACCCTGGCGAAACCTTTTTCCCATCAATCTCGATGGTTCCTTTGACGTGCGGGTCGAGCCCGAAGATCGCTTCAACAACCTCCGTCCGACCGGCGCCGACGAGCCCGGCCAGGCCAACGATTTCGCCCGCGCGAACCTGAAGCGAGATGTCGCTAAACTTTCCGCGCGAGCTGAGTCCGCTGACGCGGAGCCGAACCGCACCCGTGGCATCGGCGGCGGTTTCCACCGCTTCGCCCAGCTCGCGGCCAATCATCATGCGAACCAGATCAGCCCGGCTGGTATCGGCGACGGCCCGGGTGCCGACTTTCTCGCCATCGCGCAGGACCGTCACCTCATCGCAGACGGCAAAGATCTCGTCCAGCCGGTGCGAGACATAGATGCAGGCGATGCCGTCGGCGCGCAGCCGACGAATCAGATCCAAAAGCCGCAGGGCCTCGACATTAGACAAAGCCGCCGTCGGTTCGTCGAACACCAGCACTTTTGCACCGCGCCCGACACCGCCCGCGATCTGCACGAGCTGCTGCTTCGAAACACTCAGGTCGCCGAGGCGCACCCGAGGGTCGATGTTCGATCCAACCTCTGCGAGCCACGCGGCCGCCCGGTCGATCATGGCTCGCTCGTCAATCCACGGGCCTTTGTTCGGCAGGTCGCCAAGTGAAAGGTTGTCCGCGACCGTGAGGTTTTCTGCGAACAGAAGCTCTTGGTGAACGATAGCTACGCCGGTCCGAAGGGCGTCACGCGGGTTGCCGAACCTAACCGGCTTGCCTTCCCAAAGAATCTCTCCGCCATCGGGCCGATGGACCCCGGCCAGAATTTTGCCCAGCGTGGATTTGCCGGCTCCGTTCTCACCCATCAAGGCATGAACCGAACCGGCTTGAAAATCGACCGAAACGCCGGATAGCGCGCGCACGCCCGGAAACGATTTGCTGACGTTTTGGGCGGAGAGAAGCGCCATGCTTACTTGAGGAACTTCGGATCGATGTCGGTCATTCCCCACTTCTGAAGCTGCTTGGCCCAGTCGTTGAGGTTGTCCTTGGAGACACGAATGAGGTCCATCTGGTTCATCTCGGCAACTTCCTTTCCGTCCAGCTTGTCAACGACAAAGCCAACCGACTTGTAGCCCCAGTCGTAGATCGGCTGGGCGAGCAAAACCGGCGCGATGCCCTTTTCCACGTAGGCAAGCTGAGCCGGAAGTGCGTCCACGGCAACGATCTTGACCTTCGCCGGGTCCATCGTAAGGAGCGAGGTATTGAACAGCGGCCATCCGCCGATCATCGCCCAGGCGTTGATCTCGGGTTTGGCGTTCATTTCGCGGGTTACGGCCGCCGATGCGTCCTGCGGGGATTCGACGTGGTTAACGACGGAAATGATCTTGACGTTCGGGTAGGCCTTGGCGGCTTCCTTAACGCCCTCAACCCGCTTCTGAAGGTTCGGGGCGTTTTGGTTTCCGGCAAGGATTGCGACGTTCACCGGGCCGGAACCGGCGATTTTCGCCAGCTCGTCCATGACCTGCTTGCCAACCGCCATGTCGTCCGCGCCGTAGAAGCCGAATCGCTTCGAACCGGCGACGTCACTATCAAAAGTGAACACCGGAACGTTCTTCGCGACGGCGTCATCGACCGCGCCTTTCACCTTGGCGGCGTCCGATGCGGCAAGGATGATCGCGTCCGTGCCGTCGTTCACGGCCTGGGCGATGCGCTGGGCCTGAACCTGACCGTCTTCCTCGTTCGGGGTTCGCCAGTCAACCGTGATGGTTCGGCCCGACTTCTCGCCGAGTTCCTTCGCGGCGGCTTCGGCGCCCACCTTTGCCGACATGAACACGGGGTTGTTCGAGGATTTCGCGATCAGCGTGATCTTGATCGCCTTCTTATCGCCTGCGGCAACCGGCGTGCCTTCCGGCTTGGCGGCCTCGGGGCTTGGCGAACAGCCGACGACTCCAGCGGCAATGACGGCGGCCAACAGCGGCAACGCGGCAGAAAGAAAGCGACTTCCCATTTCCCCATGCTATCACTTTCCGGGGCCGCCAGACAGGTGGCGACCCCAACGAAACTGCGCCTGCTTTAGTTGGCGCGGAGGCGGTAGCGAACCGTCACCGCTCCCGCCAGGCTCACTTGGCCGGGTTCGACCGAGGCAGATTTTTCCATTCGCGCAACGCCTGCGTCCATCATTGGCATCGGCGAAGGCATGAAGCCGCCGTTCTCGTTGATCTCGACGAGGTCGCCCAGCTTCATGCCGGCGGCTTCGGCCATGGCGGTTGCTTTGCCCTTCGCGTCCTTCACGGCGTTTCGAAGCGCGTCGTTTCTGGCGGCGGTGGAATCCTGCAGGCCAAAGCTAATGCCCTGGATGTTGGTCGCTCCGGCGGCGACGGCGGCATCGATGACCGGGCCGACGTTGGCGATTTTGTTCACCTGAATCGTCAGCGTGTTGTTGCCGCTATAGGCCACCACGCGGGTGACGCTTTCGTTGTTTGCGTATTCCGGATACAGGCTGAAGTTGCTCGTCTGGATGTACTTCTTGTCGCCAACCAGCGGGGTGACGCCAGCAATGATCTTGGCGATCTGCTCATTCACCTTGTTCTGTGCGGCCTTGGCGGTTTTCTCGCGGGCGGTGATGCCGATGCTGAGCGTTGCCTGGTCGGGCGCAAGCTCCGACTTTCCGGTGCCGCTTACGGTGATGACGGGCCCGAGCTTGGCCATGTCGGTTGGAGTGGGCTGGGCACTGCCGTCGCCCTGCGCCAGAAGCGTGCCGATGAGGAGGAGACCGGCGAGGCCGGCCATGAGTTTTGCAGCGTTGTTCACATCGGTAAGTGTGCGCGGTTGGCCCAAGTGTTCAACGGCGGTCAAAGGTCCCGGGAATTTTCTTGGCCGCAACCCGGCGGCGGCCGACACGATCTAACGGTGAGATGAATCTTCTCTGGATGATTTTTGTTGGTTTTGTGGCCGGGCTGCTGGCGAAGGCGATTACGCCGGGGACCAAGAAAGAGCCGTCCGGATGCCTTTGGACGACGCTGTTGGGCATAGCGGGCTCGATCGTGGTTGGCAGCCTAATGGACCTTCTGGGGATTCAGGGAAGCGGCGGGACCATCGCTACGATCTTTGGCGCGACTATCGGCGCAGTCGGCTTGATTCTGCTCGCACGAAAGTTCTGGAAGTAAGTCGCCTTGCGCGGCATTCATCGACCACGAGCGTCGCGGCAAGCTATTCGTTCGCTTGAATCCAAACAACCGATACCGGGAGCAAACTCAGTTACCTCTTATCGGGACCAAAAAGCACGGGCTAGGCCTACGACGACGCCCCTTTTGGAATGATCCGGGCGAACGCGCGTAGAATCCCCTTGTCATGGCCCCACGCGGAGACGCATTGCAAACCCCTACCGAAGACGCCCCCCGAGTTCTGGTTGATATCCAGAGCACGCAAGACGAACGCAACATCGCGATCGATAAAGTCGGCGTCCGAAAAGTCAAATATCCCATCCAGGTGCAGGAGCGCGGCGGCGGAAAGCAGCAGACGGTTGGCCTCTTCACCCTTGCGGTAGACCTGCCGAAAGAGTTTAAAGGCACCCACATGAGCCGCTTCCTTGAGGTTCTGGGCGAGTCGACGGAAGCCATTAGCGCGGCTTCGATCCCGACCATCCTCGCCGAGCTTCGTGCCCGGCTGCACGCCGACACGGCGCACCTTGAGGTCGGCTTCACGTTCTTCCGCACGAAGGCGGCCCCCGTCACCGGCAAAACCGGCCAGATGGGCTACGATTGCGGATTCTCGGCGGCCGGCGGCGCGCTGGAGCAGTTCCTGCTGACGCTCACGGTGCCGGTAACGACCCTTTGCCCGTGCAGCAAGGAGATCAGCGATTTCGGCGCACATAACCAGCGCGGCTACGTCACCGTGAAGGTGCAGCCAAACGGCCACCTTTGGCTGGAAGACGTCATCGACATGATCGAAGGCGCGGGCTCGGCGCAGCTGTATCCGGTGCTGAAGCGGCCGGACGAGAAGTTTGTGACCGAACAGGCCTACTTGAATCCGCGGTTCGTGGAGGACATGGTGCGCGAAGTCGCCATCGCATTCGACCAGCACCCGGGCGTCGCGGCGTACGAGATCGAGGTTGAAAATCACGAGTCGATCCACGACCACAACGCCTACGCCTACCTCGCCCGTCGGAAGTAACGGGTACGTTGTCCGTCATGAATCTTTCGTTCCGACCGGTGGGGATCGGGCTGTTTCTCCTTGCGTCGGGCGTCGCCCTCGCCGACCGTGAGATCACGATCCCGGTCGGTAGAAAGCTGACCTACCGCAACGTCAGGTTCGAGTTCCAGGATGACCTTCGCGGAAAGGGGCCGAAGTCGGCGATGCTGGCGGCCGGACTCACCGCCGAGCTCGAGATCGAGCTGCATTCCTTCCGCCAGGCATTGCCCGGCCGAGACCGAAGCTGGCAGACGGCCGACTTCGCCTTCGTTCCGGCCGGACCGATCGCCGACCTCAGCCCAGGGTTCAGCTTCGGCGTGCAAGACATCGCCGACAAGACGGAGCTTGGAGCGCGGTTCTATGCGGCCGTCACCTTCCGTACCGACATCAGCTTGGAAGGCGGCGATCGGCCGGGCGATCTAACCCTCGGCGGCTACTTTGGCAAGCACGGCTCCGGCTTCATTGGTGCGTCGCTCCCGCTCACCCCGCAACTGCGATTCCTCGTGGAGCATGCAAATGGTGAGATCGGCGGCGGAATTGAGCTGCGCCCGGCGGGGCCGTTTGCTTTTCGGTACGCCAGCCGAGGCAAACAAACCTACGCTAGTCTTCGATTGACTTGGCGGTTTTGATCGGCAGGCCGTTCTCGTTGCAAAGGCGGATGATCTCGGATTCCAGATGTGCCAAGAAAAGGGCGCGGTTCTCGCGCTCGTTCGCGCCCGTCGCCAAGTCGGCGTACTTAAACGGCTTGCCGTAAGCAACGACCACGCCGTGCCGCCGCTTTTTCGCCGGGTCTTTTGAAAACGCGATGTGGGTACCCACGATTCCGACCGGCACCACCCACGCGCCGCTTTTTTGCGCCAAAACCGCCGGGCCGCTGTTGATCGCCCCGAGGTGTTCGCCGTCGCCGCGGGTTCCCTCGGGAAAAACCAGCAGCGTTTCGCCGGCCTCCAGGACTTTCACCGCAAACCGGATCGCCTCGCGGTCGCTCTCGCCCCGCCGAATGGGAACCGCTCCGATTTGCGTGATGATCCAGCCAAAGAATTTGTTCTTGAATAGCTCGACCTTCGCCATCGCGAGGAGCCGCCGGTGGCGCATCGTGCAGGCCAGCGCAGGCGGGTCATAGGTGCTGAGGTGGACCGGGGCAATAATGACGCCGCCGGTTGCGGGCACATTTTTGTCCCCCACCGACTTCAGGCCGCCCGTAAATCGAAAAAGAATGTCGAAAACGAAGACGGCAAGCCGGTAAACAAAAAGCGACCCGACCTTCACGATCGCTCAATATACTCCAGCAAAAAAAGTTTGGCAAAATGAACCCTGATTGATGATTAATCATTGATCAACCGGCGTAGGAATACTTGTGAGACTGGCCAAAACCATCGGGGACCAAATCGCGGAAGCGCTGCGATCTCGGATTGTGAACGGGGAATATGCCCCGGGCACGCGCCTCGTCGAACGCAGCCTCGCCGAGGAGTTTGGGACCAGCCAAGGGCCGATTCGTGACGCCATCAAAGTGCTGGAGAGCCTGAACTTGGTGGCGACTCGCGCCCATACCGGAACCTGGGTGAAGGGCGAATGCAACCTAGAAATGGCCGAAACCTTCCGCGTGAAGGCGGTTTTGCAGATGCTGGCCGGCGAACTCATCGCCCACGCCCGAATCGATCTGGGACCCCTGCGAGAACACGAACTTGCCGCACGCCGCGCCGCCGAGGCCGGTTTTGCCCCTGCGTTCCTTAAAGAAAACGGAATGTTGCACTCCGCCATCGTTCAGGCCAGCGGCAATGCACCCCTCGGCCAGTTGTGGGAGTCACTTGGAACGGAGCCCCTTTGCCTTGCAGACCGATTTGAACTCGCCCTAGACATGGACCGCGAAGTCTTGGAACACGCCGAGATCTTCGCCGCCCTCGAAGCGGGTGACGCGCCCGAAGCGGGCCGCCGCCTGCGAATACACACCGAACAATTTGCCGATGCACTGAAGTCAGCGCGTCGGCGTGAACCCAAAACCGCCTAGAACGGAACAGCAACATGAGCCAGACCATTGCCCTCATCACCGGCCGCGATGCCGACCGCATCCAAACGGCGGTCAATGGCCTCACCGCGTCGGGCTTCTCCGCCGAGCCGCTGACGCTCGACGTCGCCAGCCCGGCAAGCATCGCCGCAGCGGTCGAGGTCGTTACCCAAAAGCACGACAAGCTCGACATCCTGGTGAACAACGCCGGCATCCAAACGGAAGGCGACTGGGCCGGATCGAACGCGGCGACGGTTTCGCAGACGGACCTTCGCGCCACTTTCGAGACCAACTTCTTCGGACTGATCGACCTCACGCAGCGCCTTCTGCCGCTTCTGGAAAAGAGCGCAGCCGGGCGCATCGTAAACCTGTCGAGCATCTTGGGCTCACTTAGCCTGCACGCGAACCCGGTTTCGCCGGTCTACAACTCGAAGATGCTGGCGTACGACGCCTCGAAGACCGCGCTCAATGCGTTCACGATCCACCTGGCCCACGCACTGAAGGACACGAAGATCAAGGTCAATTCGGCGCATCCGGGCTGGGTGCAAACCGACATGGGCGGCTCGGCGGCACCTATGAACATCGAAGATGGCGCGAAGACCTCGGTCTGGCTGGCGACGCTTCCAGAGGATGGCCCGACCGGCGGCTACTTCCATAACGGCAAGCCGCTGCCCTGGTAACGACATTTTCTCGCCTAAGGAACCCACATGAGAGCCATCCAATACAGCGAGTACGGACCTAGTTCCGTACTCCAACTTTTCGACCTTCCCGCGCCCGCTCCGGTGGCAGGCAAACTCCTGGTGAAGGTCGACTTTGCCGGGATCAACCCGATCGACTGGAAAGTGCGAAGCGGCGGCTTCCGCGACTTTTTCCCACAGACCTTTCCCGTGATTCCGCTTGGCGAATTCAGCGGCACGATCATCGACACGGGCGGCGTTCCGGGGTTTGAGCCGGGCGAAGATGTCTTTGGCCTCGCTCCGCAGGGTGCGGCCGCCGAGCAAATCGTTGTCGACGTCATCGGCATCGCGCGCCGACCGGAGAACTTAACCCAAACCGATGCCGGTGGCGTGGCGTTGGCTGCGCTAACCGCGTGGCAGGCGTTGTTCGACTTCGGTGGGCTGGTTGCCGGACAGAAGGTGCTGATCCATGCGGCGGCGGGCGGCGTGGGTAGCTATGCCGTACAGTTCGCAAAGTGGGCCGGCGCGACAATCTACGCCACCGCTTCAGAGAAGCACCATGAGTATTTGAAACTACTCGGTGCCGACGAAGTGATCGACTACCAGAACGTACGTTTCGAGGACGTCGTCTCCGACGTGGACGTGGTGCTGAGCTCGGTTCACGGCGAGACGGAAGAGCGATCCTACGGGGTGCTGAAGCCAGGCGGGATCCTGGTGAGCGTTGTCGGTGGCGGCGAGAAGGTGCCAGAAGGCGTGCGCTTTGCATCCCTACGGATGCAGCCGAAAGAGGGTCAGTTGGCGAAGATCGCCGGTCTGATTCAGGAAGGGCACGTGCGGGCGAGCACCGAAGTGGTGCTTCCTCTGGAGAGCATCGCCGAAGCGCAAGATCGAAGCGAAATCGGCCGCACTCGCGGAAAGATCATCATCCGGGTCGAACGCTAGGCTCGGGCGGCGAAGGGTCCCAGTTGCTCTGGCCTTTCGCCAGAAACTGCCATTTGGACGGCCAGCTCGGCCAGCCGGATGGCGTACTTGAACCCGTGGCCGCTGCACGCGCTGATCAGCAGCACGTTCCTGTCGTCCGGGTGCCAGTCAGTCCAAAACTGGCCGTCCGGCGTGTTCGTGTAGCGGCAAACTTCGCTCCGGTAGGCCGGGCCTAAACCGGGGAGCAAGGCATTTGCGGCGGCATCCAGCTTCGGCGCGAGCAGCAACGCCTCCTCCCGCGTGCCGGGCCCGGCGAAGTGGCTTCCTACCTTTACACCGTCCTCGAAAGGCGTACGTGGGAAGCCGTAGATGAAAATCTCCCCGGCGTCTTGCGCGAAGATCGGCATTGCTTCGTGCTCGGATAACGCCGCGTACCACCGCACCAGTTGGTAGCTGACCGTGAGCGGCAGGAAGGGAAACAGCGTCGCCATCGCCGGCCCGGCGGCGTAGATCACGCGGTCGAAGCCGGTCAAAACATCGGGTACCGACGCGACCTCGATGCGAAGCCCATTTGCGACGGCCCGTTCCCGCAGCGCCAAAACGGCAACGTCGGAAGCCAGGTAACCCGCTGTCCTCTCAAACGCCCAGCGATGGCCGGATGGAACGCGACAGCCGGGACGGTCGCCGACCCCGGTTTCCAATCCAACCGCATTTGAAGTCGCAACCCGCTCGCTGCCGGTGATCAAGGCGCTTTCCGGCGAGCCGATGTAGAGCCCGCCAACCGGATGGACGACATCGGGCCCCAAACCGCGCCAAAGCACCAGAGCCTCGGTCATCAGTCTCGCCAGTGGCTCGCCTTCAAACGCGGCCGTTCGATAGATGCGCAACTTTCCGCGCGACGAACTATGCTCGCCCAGCACCGGCAGAGGTTCAAACAACGTCACTTGGTGGCCCCGTAACAAGGCCGCATCGGCGCAGGCCAAACCATAGACGCCGCCGCCAGCGACCGCAAGGTGCATGGCTACTGCGCCATGACTTCGGCCAAGATCAGCCGGTCGGGGTCGATCTGCCGCTCGGTCGACAGCACGTAGCTGAGCGGATGCGAGACCAGCTTGGTGCCTTCGACGCCGACCATCTCGCCGCGAAAGCCGGAAATCAGCCGATTGGCGGCCAACGCGCCAAGCCGCAACGCCAGCACGCGGTCGAAGTTCGTGGGTGAGCCGCCGCGCTGCATGTGCCCAAGCACCACGTGCCGGGTATCGAAACCGGTGCTCTTGGAAATGAACTCGTTGACCTCGGAAGCCCGCGCGGCTCCTTCGGCAACGATGATGATGGAGCTTCGCTTGCCCTTCGCCGCCGCCTCGCGCAGTCCCCGGCAGATGTCGAGAAGCGAGTAGGGAACCTCCGGGAGCAGAATCGCCTCAGCGCCGCCGCCGAGACCGGCCTCCAAAGCGATGAACCCATTTCGCCGACCCATGACCTCGATGACGAAGACGCGCTCGTGCGAGGTCGCGGTGTCGCGCACGCGGTCGATGGCCGAAACCGCCGTGTTCACCGCCGTGTCGAAGCCGATCGAAAAGTCCGTTCCGGCGATATCGTTATCGATGCTTCCGGGCACACCCATCACCGGGTATTCGAACTCTTCGTGCAGCTTCATCGCGCCGGTGAGCGAGCCGTCTCCGCCGATGACCACAAGGCCCTCGCATCCGTTCTGCCGCAAAACCTCCACCGCGCGCTGCCGACCTTCATGAGTCATGAACCGCTTACTGCGGGCGGTGCGGAGGATTGTGCCGCCGCGATCGATGATGCCGCCGACGCTGAGCGAGGTCATTTCGCGCATTTCGTCATGAATCAGCCCCTCGTAACCGTGGTCGAAACCCACGACGCTGTTGCCGCGGCCAAGCGCGGCTCGCACCACCGCCCGAAGGGCGGCGTTCATTCCGGGGGCATCGCCTCCGCTGGTAATCACTCCAATGCGTTTCACGGCTAGACGGAAGATTATGCCGCGTTCGGCGTATCGTATGGTCGGTGAGCGAATTGTTCCTACACCGGCCGGTGGCCGAATTTGCGCGTCCGACGCATTCGGTATCGGTCGAAGACTCAATCAAGCGGGCGGCGGCGCTAATGCGCGACAACGGCGATGCGCTGTTGCCAATTTTGGATGGCAACCGCCTGCAGGGCGTTTTGCTTCAAACGTCGCTGGTTTCGGCGCTGGCCGAGGGCTTGGAGCCCACTACGGCGGCCGAGCGGCTGATGACTCCGGCGGCGACCGTGAAGGCGTACGCGTCGGCGGCGGAGTGCCTTCGGCGGTTCGAGGATTCGGGCCTCAGCACGCTGGTGGTGGTGGATGACTCGAACCATTTGCTGGGGCTGGTGAGCCCGGCCGACCTTTTTCCGCGCCCGGTGGCGCGTCCGCGTCCTGCCCAGCTCGGCGGAATGGCGACGCCGATGGGCGTCTATCTGACGACCGGTTCGGTTTCGGGCGGCGCGCCGAAGTGGGCGCTGGTGCTCACCGGCGCGACCATGTTCACGCTGTTGCTGGCGGGGAAGTTCGTGGGAGACGCTTTGTTCCCCTGGATGCTGAAGCAACGGATTCCGTTCGATGTGGTCAACGCGGTGACCTCGATCGTGACCCTGGGAATATTCTTGCTCGGGCTTCGGTTGTTGCCGTTGGCGGGAACGCATGGCGCGGAGCACCAGGTGGTGCATGCCGTGGAGCGCGGTGAGGATCTGACGCCCGAGGTCGTTGCGCGCATGCCACGGGTGCATCCTCGGTGCGGCACGAATCTGGCGGCGGGGGCGACGCTGTTTCTCTCCGTGATGAAGATCTCGTGGATTCCGGATATAGAACTTAGGGTGCTGCTGGGGGCGGTGGTAACGGCGACGCTATGGAAGCCGCTGGGAAGCGCGATGCAACAGTATGTGACGACGAAACCGCCGAGCCGCGCGCAGATCGAAGGCGCGATTCGCAGCGCGGAGGACCTTCTGGGGAACTACGCGGCGAGCCGCCGGATGGTTGGCTCGCCCTGGCAACGGATCTGGCACAGCGGCGTGCTGCATGTCATCACCGGCAGCCTTATCATGGCCGGCATCGTGTCGGTGATCGACTCGGTCTTCCATCTGAACTTGAACCTTTGATGGACGCGGTACGGTTATCCCCATGAACAATCTTGAAATCGCGCAAGCCGCGAAGCTGCGGCCGATTGCCGACGTCGCCGCCGAGGCGGGCCTCACCGATGCCGACTTCGAGCCGTTGGGCCGGTTTAAGGCGAAACTGACCACCGAGGGAATCGCCCGCCTGAAGCAAAACGGCAAGCGCGGCAAGCTCATCCTCGTCAGCGCGATCACTCCGACCACCAAAGGCGAGGGCAAAACCACCGTCACGATCGGCCTCAGCCAGGGCCTCAACAAGAATGCGCGCGCCATCTCGGCGACCCGTGAGCCCGCGCTCGGCCCGATTTTCGGCGTGAAGGGCGGAGCGTGCGGCGGCGGCTACAGCCAGGTATTGCCGATGGAGGACATCAACCTGTTCTTCACCGGCGATTTTCCCGCAATCACCGCCGCCCACAACCTGCTGAGCGCGATGCTGGACGCGCACGTGCACCACGGAAACGCCCTGAACATCGACCTCAAAACTGAGCGCTGGCCAAGAACGCTGGACATGAACGACCGCGCCCTGCGGTCGATCATCACCTCCCTCGGCGGCGCGACCAACGGCCCGGCTCGCGAAGGAAGTTTCGTCATTACGCCCGCCAGCGAGATCATGGCGATTCTGTGCCTCAGCCGATCACTGGCCGACCTGAAGGAGAATCTTGGAAACATTGTTGCGGCGGTGAACACCTCCGGCGCTCCGGTAACGGCCCGCGACTTGAAGGCGGACGGCGCGATGACGGCGCTGCTGCGCGACGCGATTCGGCCGAACTTGGTGCAAACCATCGAGGGCGGGCTGGCGTTCGTTCATGGAGGCCCGTTCGGCAACATCGCCCACGGCTGCTCGTCGATTCTTGCCACCGAATGCGCGCTCGGGTTGGCGGATTACGTGGTGACGGAAGCCGGTTTCGCCAGCGACCTCGGTGCGGAAAAGTTCCTCAACATCGTCTGCCCCAGGTTGGGCTACGGACCGGATGCGATCGTATTGGTAGCCAGTATCAAGGCACTGGCCCATCACGGCGAGGGCAACCTGGAGGCAGGGTTGCCGAACCTGTTTCGGCATCTTTCGCACCTGCAGGCGTACGGCCCAAAGGTCGTGGTCGCCATCAACCGGTTCGCCGACGACACGGACGAGGATCACGACATCGTGAAGTCCGCCTGCGCGGCGCGAGGAGTATTGGCGGTGACGTGCAACCCGTTCGGAGGCGGCGGCGGAGGGTGCCTTGAGCTTGCGGAAGCGGTGGCACAAGCCGCGGCCGAGCCGACTACGTTCACCCCAGCCTATACCGAAACGCAAACGATCGAAGAAAAACTAACCGCGATCGTGCAAAAGGTCTACGGCGGAAACGGGGTTGTCTTTGAAGGCTCCAGCCGAAAGGACCTGAACTGGCTGAAAAAGCATGGCTATGCCGACTTGCCGGTCTGCGTCGCAAAAGCGCAATACAGCTTCAGCGATGACGCAACGCGAACGAACGCCCCCACCGGCTTCGACCTCCATGTGAAAGGTCTCCGTACCAGCGCGGGCGCGGGGTTTATCGTGGTCACCTGCGGCGAAATCATGCTGATGCCCGGCCTTGGGAAGGCGCCCACCGCGCAACAGATTGACGTCGACGCCGATGGCCGGATCACCGGGCTGTTCTAGGCTTCCGGCCCAGCCGGCGGAACTCCGCTCGAAGGGCGCGGGTCGTGCACTTTGACCGGAAACTGATATGGAAACTCTCAAAACCAACCCAATTCTCGAGCCAAAGGCAAGCCACCGCGAGGGGCCGATCGCCCGCAGCATCGAGCAGCAAACGGCAAAGCTCCCGTCCGACACGTTCCTGTGGCTTGCGGGCGGGTCCATACTGGTGTCGCTGGCCATGAAGGCGTCGGGCAAGAACGACACCGCGAACTTTATCGGCCAGTGGGTGCCCACGATTCTCATCCTGGGGCTGTACAACAAGCTCGTCAAGCTTGAAGGCTCGGACGGCCGCTAACCGGCACGTAGACTCCGGCATCGAATTCCCAACCCGGACCCAGTTCCGGGTCCTTTGGTTGCAGCTTCGCCTGACAGGCTCGGGCGGCTTCTGCGGTTGGAACTCCGCTGACGGCGTCCGGCGCCTCGCAAGCAAGGGCACCCACGGCGGCCGCAAACCGGGCCGCTTCTCTCAGATCCAATTCTTGTCGAAGCCCGAAGAGAAGCCCGGCGATGGCCGCGTCGCCGGCTCCCGTCGCACCAACCACATTTACTTCGTGGGCCGGAACCCAGAACACTTCTGACTTATCCTGAACCAGTAAGCCACGGTCGCCCGCCTTGACGACGACGGTTTTCGCGCCCAAAGATCGGCATCGCCGCGCGAGCTCCAGCAAGTGGAGGGGGTCGGCATCTCCGGGATGGAGGTCACGAAAGAAATAGGCCAGCTCGGCCGCGCTCGGGGCAAACACGTCGACGAACGGCAGAACCCCGCGCAAAACCCTCGCCCAATCGAGCCGCCCGCTGTCCGAAGCCGGATCGGGCAGGCTCATGTCCAGCGAAGTGGTGCATCCGCGAGCCTTTGCCCGGCGAAACAACGCGGTGAGCTCGGCACCGTGATTCGCCGAGATTCGCCGCATCAGCGGCGGGTACCCAAAGTGCAAGTGCACGCCGGGTGCGAGCATGGCATCGCGAACATCCATTGCCCCAAAGCTGGCGTTGCAACCAGGAGCGTGCAAAAATGCCCGGTCGCTTCCTGGCGGGTCGATGACGACGGTGTAGGAGGTTGCCTCGCCGGGCCGAACGCCGAGGTCACCGGCAAGCCCATTGGCATCCAGAATTCGGCGAATTCCTTCGCCAAAAAGGTCGTCACCCACGTTGGCAACCAGGCGAACGGGCGCCCCAAGCCGGTGCAACGCTTGGCCGACATTCGCGACTGCGCCACCTGTCGCTACCGTCGCCGCACCGACTTCGGTGAGGCTCCCGGGAGCAACTTCCGACCCGCTAAGGAACGCGGGAATCAGGTCCAAACAGATGTGGCCGGCAACGACGATCATACGGGTTCGACGCTGACGTTGGCGTGCGATCGGAGCGCGGCGGTAAAGAGGCGGTGCGAAAGATGCGCTTCCTCGGGCAGCGCGCAACCAAACGGCGGGACGTTCCCGGCCAGCTCATCCATGAAGGAAGCCCACATCTGAAGAATGGAATCGCTGAATCCAGACTCAAAAATGTGCCCCGTAATCACCGGGTAGGCGCTGTCTTGGCCGAGCTCTTCCTCGCGCCACGCTTGTCGGTCGCCGCTTGTATAGGGAAGCGTTCGCAGGGTTTTTGGCCGGCGGGTTGAGAACTCGGCCGACTGCCGCGTTCCGTAGATCGCCAGGCTCCAAGAGTTCGTGTCGCCGGGCGAGATGCGTTTGGTTTCGAGGAGCATCGGGAAGCCGGCCTCGGTTTCGCAGGCAAGTGTTGCGTTGTCCCAGGTCTCGCATGGAGCCATGCCTCCGTGGCCATCGGGCCGCTCCCGAACGATCTTGCTCAGCAACGCCCGGACGTTTTTCGGCCGAATCCCCAGCCGGAACGGAACGTGGCAAACGTGGAGGCCGAGGTCGCCCATGCATCCGTACTCGCCGTTGGTGGCAATGCGCCGCTTCCAGTTGATCGGCTTGTTCGGGTCGAGGTCGCTGCAATGGTTGAAGGCGGCCCGAATCTCGTAAATCTCCCCAAACTCCTCGTTTGCAAGCCGGCGGAGCAGCTCTTGAACCGGTGGATAGTAGGGAAATTCACTGGAGCAGCGGACGAAAACATCTGGCCGTTCTTCCGTTGCTGCCAGAATCGATTCGCACGCCGGTAGGTCGATGCCAAACGGCTTTTCGGCCATCAGGTGCTTGCCCGCCCGGATGACGTCGGCGTAGATTTCGGCGTGCAGGTGGTGGGGAACGGCGCAGTAGACGGCGTCGATATCGCTGGCCAGTAGCTCTCGATGGTCGGTGAACGCCTGCGTGCAGCTCGGCACGTTGTCGGTGAACCAGGCGGCGGCGGCTGGAACCGGGTCACAGACCGCCGTGATCTCCGGCCACAGGCCGGGCGTTTTCAAGTGGTGCCAGCGGGCGGCATTCGTGGCGAATTCGCGCCCCATCAGCCCGGCGCCGATCACGCCAAATCGAATCTTGTTTTTCATCGTGGAATGTCTCGCCAAAAAACGCCGCTGCCGCCGGTCCCAACGACGAGGCGGTGTTCGATGATCGCCGGGATTGGGCGATGCCGGTTGGGAAGGTTTTGGCCCAGCTCCCGCCAAGTTTTTCCGTCGTCTATCGAAAGCAACACCCCATTATCGTGGCCGATCACGACCCGATTACGCGCCGCCGCCAGTCGGTACGCCGGCTTTGCGAACGCCTTCGCCCATGCTTCGTTTGCCGGATCGAAGGAATCTAGCCCACCGCCGGTGGCGAGCCAGAACTTGCCCTTGTGGCTGATAACGTCGTTCGGTTTCCCGCTGGCTCCCTTCAGTTCTTTCCAGGTGCCGTCCGTGGCCAAATAGACTTGCCAAGTGTCGTGGGAGGCCAGCAGCCAGACCGTTTTTCCGTTCAGATCCAGCACCGCCAACTGGCGGCCGACGCCCCAGATATCGGATCGAAATGGCGCGAGGTCCGGCGGAAGTCCGTCGTTTACGGCCCGGAAATTGGCCCCGCCATCGGTCGATTCATAGACGCCGCCGCCCTCAGAAATCTTCCCGGAGACGCCGAGGCGGAGCGTGTTCGGCCGAACAGGATCGATGGCGAGGGTGTTCGCCCGCAGCTTGCTCATATCCGGCAGCCCCTTGGCGGCCGGGCGAGTCCAGGTTCCGCCCGCGTCTTCACTCGCGTACAACGTGTTTGCGAACCAAGAGCCGTTCCCAGGATCGCCCACGGCAAACAACCGGCGGCGATTGCTTGGGTCCACCGCAATGCACTTCATATTGCTATTGACCTTCGCGTTGGCGTATCGAACGCCACCGTCTAGCGACCGGAAGTAGCCGTTATCCGCCATGCCGAGGTGCACCATGTTGCCGCCGCCGGGCACGATGCACTGGATGACGGTTGACTCCACGTAGTCCATGCTCAGGTTCCAGCTCATCCCGGCATCCTCGCTCCGGTAAATGGCGTACCAGTCGGTGAAGAACCATCGACGCGGGTTCGACGGGTCCACTGTGATGCTTCCCAGCGCGCTGCCAAAGTGCCGCCACCCGGTCCCTTCCCACCGCGCATGCCATGGCTGCGCCACGTAGTTCTCCTTCAGCTTTGGCTCGGGCAGTTTCTGCCACTTCTGCCCGCCTTTCGGAAGTCGGTAGAAGGTGCCGCGCGAGCTGGCGGTGAGGACGTGGCTCGGAGTCACGGCAAGCGATTGGTAGACCGAGTCGCTCGTGAACGAGTTGTCCTTTGGGTCTAGCCGCAAACCATCGCTAAGGGGCGTCCATGTCTCTCCGTTGTCGCGACTTTGCCGAATCTAATGGCCGCCCTCGAAAATGCCGATTAATCGCCTCGGTGATTCAACAACGATCTCGCTCGGACCGGTTTCGGCGAGCTTGGCCCAGGTTTCACCGCCGTCTTTCGACCGAAAGAAGCCGCCCGGCAGCTTCGCTCGCTTTTCGCCCAGCCAGTTGTCATACGGCTGGGCGGATGCCCACGCAAGTTGATCGTTCACTGGCGAAAACCGCACGTCGGTAAAGCAAGCGTCGCTGTCCAGTGCCTTCTTCCAGCTCTTTCCACCGTCTGCCGATCGAAAAACGCCATCGCCAAGCGTGGCCGCGAGCATCACGGAGGGATTTCGGTTTGCGCGCGCCAGCGCCAAGCCGGTCCAACGGTGGTCGGCGTTCGCCCCGAAGACGGTGGACGTGACTTTGCGAACGGTCTTTCCTCCGTCTGTCGAACGAAACAGGCCGCCGGATGCCGGCGACCAATGGTCGCCCGCCGCGATGACGATCTCGTTAGGATTCGCGGGGTGAACTGAAATGCTGCGAACGCCCTGCATGGCCGCCGAGTGCGGGGTGCTTCCGTGAAGCATCCGCCAGGATTTCCCGCCATTGTCGCTTCGGTAGAACCCGCCAACGTCCACCCACGCATAGGCCACGGTTGGCTTTGCGGGGCTAATGGCGACGCCCTGAATGTAGCCGCCGCCACCGATGAGGCCGCTCTTCCACGCGCCGTAAAGCGGCTGGGGAGTACTGCCGATGAGCATCAAAGCAAGGGCCGCAACCATACGCACGATTCTACAACCGGCCCGATCAGCGCAAAGACGAGGCGTAACTTTTCGGGCTTCTGGCCGTACAGTAGGGTGGTGTTGGCCGTCCTCATATGTTTGGCGGGCTCCGTAAAATTCGAAGGGCCGGTCTGGTCCTATCGAGAGGAAATTCTGGGGCCGAAGCTGGCTTCTTCGAACTTTTTCACCCTGATATATCGCTCCACGACGGACCCGCGGTACCAAAAAGGCGACCTGATTGGTTCGGCCTACATCATCGAGAAGGGCGGCTACTTGTCTTCCGGCGTGACCGATGGCGACCATTTTGGCGTCCCCTGCCGGGTGATCAAGCGCCGCTACGTTCGACTGCAGAAAAACCAGCCCGCCGGTGAGTGGAACGAAACGATTTACGTGACCACCGACGGTAAGCCGCTGCGACTTACCGTGAAGCGCGGGCCCGAGACGGCGACCGTGCTGTTTGGCGACGATGTTTGGACCGTCCAAGTCTCGGACGCTCGTGGCAACCGCGACTTCGAGCGCGATGCCGTGCCGGGCGATCCGCCCTTCGCAGAGATCGTTTCCAAAGGCGAGAAGGCCGACAAGAAAACCTGGTGGTATGACCCGTTCGAGAACGTTGTCACGCGGTTTACGGTCCGCCGGGGCGGGACCATGACCGGCAAATATGCGGGGAAGAAGTTCACCGGCCCGACCTACGAGGTGGTCGTTGGCGACGAGGTCCGCCGGGTGGCGCTCACCCCGCAAGACTTCGTTGCCAACGTTCGGTTTTCGGACGAATGGAACCTAGAGCCCGACAACTGACGGTTCGCGCGACATCCGCTCCGGCGCGCTGACGCCCAGAATCCGGAACGCCGCCCGCAGTCCAACCCGGGCCGCATGGCAGAGCGCCAAACGCGCCGCCGAGAGCTCCGGCTCTTCCGGCTGAACGACTCGGCAGGCGTCGTAAAAGTAGTGGAAGGCACCGGCAAGATCCACCGCGTAAGTCGTCAACCGGTTCACGCCGTGATCTTTGGCGCTGCGCTGAATCTCGTAGGGCAGGTCGCAAATCTTCTTGATGAGGGCGGTCTCACGCGGATGCACCAGCAGGGCCAGGTTCGGTTCGCCGGTGATCTCGCTCGCGCGGGCGATCACGCTGCAGATTCGGGCGTGGGCGTATTGCGCGTAGAAAACCGGGTTGTCGTCGCTTTGGCGCGTGGCGAGGTCCAGGTCGAAGTCCATCGCCGTCTCGTGGCTTCGCATGAGATAGAAGAACCGGGCGACGTCGCGACCGATGCGGCGCTGCTCCGTTTGGTCAGCGTCCGGCGCGGCCTGCTTGCCAATCTCGTCAATGAGGTCGATGAGGGCGTAGATGTTGCCGTCGCGCTTTCGCATCGGAGCCGGTTTGCCGTCCTTCATGAAGCGGACGAGCTGGAAGATAACGACCTGGAGCTGTTCCCGTGCCATCCGAAGCGCGTCGGCGTCGGGCTGGCCCGGCTGCTGGAGCAACGCAGCCAAAACGGCATGGAGGCGACCGATGTAGCCGTGATGGTCCGGCCCCAAAACCGTGATCAGTTTCGTCGCGTTCGGGGGGCGATTGAACTTATCGGCGTGGTACGCAACGTCGCTCGCGATGTAGGTTAGGCGGCCATCTTTGCGGCGCAGCACTCGGTCTTGGTCGTCGCCGAAGTTGGTGCTTCGCAGCCAGAGGGTCGCTCGCTCGCCGGTCGCAACGTCGTCCTCGTCGCTGACCTGCGCTTCCTGGATGACCTCTTCGACGACCCCGCCTTTGCCGAACTTCACCTTGGTTCGGACGGGATTCTCGTCGGCGACGCCCTTCTGCGCGAGTTCATCCAGGCGCATGTCGACGATCCCGGCATCGTGCAGGGACTGTTCCGAAAACCAGGTGTCAAAAGTGATGCCGAAGATCTCAAGCGCCTCCCGCTGGCGGTCGGTCATGAGCTTTTCGCAGAGTTTCTTCACGACGGCAAGGTCTTCATCGGGCGAGATGGTGAGCTTCAGCTCCTGCGCGATATCGTCCACGTAGTCGCCCTTGTAGCCGCCCTCCGGAACCGGCTCACCGCGCAATTTTGCCTGCACCGAAAGGCCGAACAGGCGCATCTGCTCGCTGTTCACGCCGTCGTTGATGTAGTACTCGCGGTGGACAACGTTTCCGGCCGCCTCCAACACGTTGCACAAGACCGACCCGAAGGCGGCACCTCGGCCGGAGCCAATCGTGATCGGCCCATTCGGGTTCACGGAGACGAATTCGACGTTGATGCGATCCGGATGGGCGAGGTGGCTGTTGCCAAACTTGGCGTCGCCGGCTTCCAAGATGTCGCCGACGTAGCGGGCGACCTGCGCCGGATCGAGTCGAAAGTTGAGGAAGCCTGGCCCGGCGATTTCGATCTGCCGAACGAGCGAGTTCGCCGGCCCGGCTTGGAACGCATCGACCACCAACGTCGCGACGGCGCGCGGGTTCATCCCGGCGGCCTTGGCCGAAATCATGGCGAAGTTAGTGGCAAAGTCGCCGTGCTCAATCGACTTCGTGTCGGTGATCTCAATCGGAATCTCGGCGACGGCGGCGGGCAGCCGGTCGGACGCGATGAGCTCCTGCACCAAAACGTGGGTGAACTCTCGGAGAAAATCGCGTATCACGGTCCCATTTTGACATGAGCGCGTAGAATCAACCGTGAGCCCGGTCGCCGTCTACGTCCACGTTCCGTTCTGCCCAAGCAAGTGCGGCTACTGCGACTTTAATTCCTATGCGCTCAGCGGCGAGATCGTGCCGCAGACGGTCGCCGCGATGCTCTCGCAAATTGAGATCTCGCCGTTCGCGGGCGTTCCGGCGAAGACGATCTTTTTCGGCGGCGGGACGCCGACCTTTCTCGACGAAGCCAGCTTGATGTCGATCCTTGAGGCCGTCATGCGCGTGCATCCGCCCATCGAAAACTGCGAAATCACGAGCGAGGCGAACCCGGGCACGGTCGATGCCAGCAAGTTTCGGGCGATGCGGGCGGGAGGGTTCAACCGCATCAGCCTCGGGGCGCAGAGCTTCCTCGATTCGGATCTGATTGCCCTGGAACGCGTGCACAAGGGCGGAGACATCGAGCGGGCGTTCTTCGCCGCGCGCGAAGCGGGCTTTGATAACGTCAATTTGGACCTGATGTTCGCGCTGCCGAACCAAACTCGGCGCGGATGGACGACAAACCTGGAACGGGCGCTGGCGATGGAGCCGGACCACCTTTCCCTCTACTGCCTTACCATCGAGCCGAACACGGCGTTTTACCGGCGTCACTTGCGCGGCGAATTGCACCTTCCGGACGACGACGCGCAAGTCGCTATGTACGACAAATGCGTCTCCCGCACGGCCGAAAAAGGTTACGAGGCGTACGAGATTTCAAACTTCGCGAAGCCCGGACGGGCTTGCCAGCACAACCTTGAGTACTGGCACGCCGCGCCGTACCTTGCTTATGGCCCGGGCGCGGTGGGATGCTTGAACGATGATCTGGCCAAGATGGCAGGCCGAAGCGGCTCGATTCGCTACACCAATCATAAGCAACCACGGCTGTACGTTGAGAAGATGGCCCTCGGCTCCACCACTTGGCTGGAGGAGGAAGCACTCACCCCCGAAACCCACGAGGTTGAGCGGCTGATGCTTGGGCTGCGGCTCGCCGAAGGCGTGGAACTGGCCGAAAGAGACGAAAAGGTGCTGCGGAAGCTGATCGACCGGCAGTGGATCGACCTAACCGGGCAGCGCGTCACGCTCACCGCCGAGGGCCGCCACTTCTGCAGTGAAGTAGCCCTCGAATTGGCGATGACTGGTTAGACTGTGCCATGCAACTTCGAATGTGGACCTACGATCTGGCGCGCGAGCAAACGCCAGATCTGGTCGTCCTGCGCAGCCTTTGCCGTCTCTCCCTAGAATCAGGCTACAACGCCATCGGGCTTTATCTGGAGCATCGCTTCGCGTACGAGTCTGCGCCGTGGGCACAGGGGCGGCATTGCGTTACCGCCGAGATGGTGCAGACGCTGGAGCGAGAGTTCCCGACGCTGCAAATCATCCCGTTTGTTAACCTGCTAGGGCACTTCGAAGGGTTCATTTACACCGAAGAAGGCGCGCAATTCGCCGAGGAGCGGTTCAAGGGCATGCAGGCCGACCCAACGAATCCGGACTTTCTTGCGCTTTGCCGAAGCCTGATCGACGACGTGCTGGCCGCGTTTTCGTCGGAGATCGTTCACATTGGCGGTGACGAAACCGCGCAGCTTGGCGCTGGAAAACGGTCGGCGGCGCGGGTTGCCGAGTTTGGGCCGGACGTTGACGGGAAGGCAGAGCTTTACGGCGGGCACTTTGGGCCGCTGGCGGCCTACGTTTCGGAGCGGGGCAGACGTCCGGCGGTTTGGGGCGACATGTTCCACGACCATCCGACCGCGCTGGCTCACTTACCAAAGGAGACGCTCATTTTTGAATGGCAATACTTCCGGACGGCCGAGCACTCGGCCGAAATGTTCCGGGAGGCGGGGATGGACGTGGTTCTCTGCCCGGCGATTCAGACCTACAGTGCGGTTTGGTGCCACCTGCCGCAGAGCGAGCGGAACGTATGCGAAAACGCGGAAGCCGCCGTTCGTCGCGGCGACTACGGAGTCTGCGTCACGACGTGGGAGTGCGGTTTGTTCGGAAACTATGAGACGCTGCTACCCGCGATCCGGGCGTCCGGAAAGATCCTTTGCGATGCCGTGCCCGGAATCGCCCAGCCGGACGACGTGCCCCGCATGGGGCTTGGCGGCGCCGCATCGGTTCGGCGATACGCGGAGACGACGACGGCACCGGAGATGCTGGCGGCCTATGGTGTTGAGGGCGAAAACGTGTCTGAGTGGGCCGAATTCGTTGGCATTCGGCTCCAAGAGGCAGGCGGCATCTTCGCCTACTCAGACCACCGTTCCTTCATCAAGTCTCGGTTGCTGCTGTACTCGAACCCGTTCCTGCTCTGGCTGCGCAATCGCGAAGACCTTCTGGGCGAAAGCGGCGATCGTGTGTTCCAGTTGCTGGATCGCTCGATCCTTCAGGCTCCGGATACGGCTTACCGCGGCATTAACGAGTTCGGAAAGCTGGCCATCGAGTTCGTGCGCTTCGCCGAAGCGGCCCGCCAGGCATACCGGCGCGGGGAAGTGGGCCGAGCGGTGACCGAGCTGAGTGTTTGCCGCCAGACTTTCGAAAACCTGGAACGCATCGCGAAGGGGAACCAGCTGCGGTTTGGCGGTTCACTGGCCGATGTTTCCCGCTGCCGGGCGGCGAAAGAGCATGTCGAGCGGGTGATCATGCGGGTGAAGCACTACGGCGACGGCTCTCTTGGATACGTTCCGAGCTTCGAAACGCTAACCAGCCTGAAGTTTATGCCACACGACCAAGGCAACTGGTGGCTCATCAACCATTGGGCGAATGAGTAAGCCGCGATCGTAGCGCGTGCGTGATTGCGATGGCGAGCGCGTCGGCCACGTCGTCGGGTTTTGGTGGAGCAGGCAGCGAAAGCAGCCGCACCACCATGAACTCGATCTGTTTTTTGTCGGCTCGGCCGTAGCCAACAACTGACTGCTTCACCTCGGGCGGACTGTATTCGCACCAAGGGACCCCGGCCTGCCCGACGGCTAGCAAGATCGCACCGAGGGCTTTACTGACGTCCAAGGCGGTCGTTGTGTTCTTGGTGAACAGAAGTCGCTCGGTCGCCACGTGGTCGGGTTTGTGTTTTGTCATCAACTCGACCGTCGCCTCGTGGATCAGCCGAAGCCGCAAGGGAAGCTCGATCCTCGGCGTTTGAATCAATCCGAAATCCAGCGGCGTCAGCTTCGACCCGGTTCGGTCGATCACCGCATAGCCGACTCGCTCGAGTCCCGGGTCAAACGCAAGGATCTTCATCGTCGACCGGATATCCTGACCGAGTGATTGAAGTGACTTGGAAGGGCGGCGTGACGTTCGAATCGGTGGGACCTAGCGGGAACCCGTTTACCATGGATGGAACCCCGGCGGTTGGCGGGCAGGACCACGGACCGACGCCGGTGGAGGCTTTGCTCGGGTCGGCGGCCGCGTGCAGCGGCATCGACGTCGTGACCGTGCTCAACAAGAAGCAGGTCCCCTTCACGAGCTACCGCTTGGAAGTGACTTACGAGCGCGCGACGGAAGGCGATTGGCCCCGTCCGGTGACTGCTATGACAGTTCGCCACGTCCTCGGCGGAAACATTGACGCCGCGGCCGTGGACCGCGCCGTCCAGCTGAGCGACGAGAAGTACTGCACCGTCATAGCGACGCTCCGGATTCCTGTCGCGGTCACTTCCGAATGGAAAATCGTCGAGTAGCTGCACTACTTGATGAGGCCGCTTAGGATTCCGCCGCCGAGGCGGTCCAGGATGAAGTACACGTTTGCCAGCGCCGAAATGTAGTTGGTATCCGGCGTGTTGGTCTCCGGCACCCAGACGAGGTCGCCCGGCTGTAGAACAATGTTCTGCGAGGCATCGCGCTGCCGAATGAACCGTACGTAGTCCACATTGATGTAAGTGAACTGCCCGGGCAGGCCTGGTCGCTCACGAATCACGAGGATCTTGCTCAGCCGGCTCCGGCCGGGAACCTCGCCTCGGGCGAGGGAAAGGGCCTCGGAAATCGTCATGCCCTCCCGGTAGGGATACAGCGCCGGCGCGAGGACCTTGCCCTGGACCTTGATGACCAGGTTCTTCCCTTCGGGAATGTTCAGCTCGTCGCCGTCCTGAATCTCGAAGTTTTGCGACGTGTCGTTGAAGTTGAGCAGGGCGTAAAGGTCGATCGGGATCAACTCGCGGGTGCCAGCTCTTTGCAACGTTGCTCGGCGGAGGTCGGCCGTGTCTTTTACCGGCCCGCCGCCAAGGTTCAAGAGCCCCCGCAGGGTGTCGCCTTTGCGAATCGAGTAGGAACCGGCACGGAAAACCGCGCCGCCGACGGTGGCTCGAAGCGGTCGGTACTGGGCGACCGAGACCGAAACGAGCGGCGACTTCAGCCGGATCTTTGTCCGGTAGAGCGTTTCCAGCTGCTTGATCAGCTCCGGAATTGTCATGCCTTCGACGTAGATGGGGTCAAGGAACGAGACCGTGAGGTAGCCGTCCTGGCCCACTGGGAACTCGCCGGTTAGCTGGGGCTGCAGGTAGACTTGGATGCGCAGCACATCTTCGGATCGAAGCCTGTAGGAAGGTGGCTGCGGAGCCTGAATGTCTTGAGCGCCGCTGGGAGCCGTGCCAACCACCGAGGGTGGGGTCGCCGGGGTTGCTTCCTCTCCGGCTTGAGCAAAACAGGCATACGTTAAGCCCAAGAACACCAAACTCGTCAAACTGCGCATCATCTTGAAGCCTGGTTAGAGGCCCGGTATTCCTAGGGACGTTTGAGCGAGAACTTTAGACGCGAAGCGTCACGTTAATCCGCGTCGCTTCTTCTTTTGCCCTCGAAGACGATGGTGAATTCGCCTTTTCGAGGCACTTCGGCTTCGGTCGGGATGTGTGGAAGTCGCGCGCGGAACACCTGCTGGAACGCTTTCGTCATTTCGCGGCAAATGGCGTATCGCCGGTCGCCTAGGACGTCGGCGGCGGCGGTCAGGAGGTCCGCGATCCGAAACTGAGACTCGAACGCGACGAGCGTATAGGCCGAGTCGCGAAACGGCTCGAACTCTTTCTTCATCGGTCCCGGCTTGCGCGGCAAAAAGCCGAGAAACGCGTACCGCTGGGCATAGAAACCACTGAGGGTGATAGCCAAGGTCGGCGCGCTGGGACCAGGGATGGCATCAACAATGACGCCGCTGTCGTGGCACAGGTCGGCAAGGTGCGCACCGGGGTCGCTTACGGCCGGGGCACCACCGTCGGTGAGCAGCGCAACGTGCTGCCCGTTGGCGATCTCTTGGGCGTAGCGGGCGACCTTATCCTCGGTCGTGTGGTCGTTCAGCACCCACATCGGCTTGCGCAGCCCGAGGTGCATCGCCAGCTTTCCACTGATGCGGGAGTCCTCAACCAGCCAGGCGTCGGCGGCCGTCAAGGTTTCGATGACTCGCGGGCTGAGGTCGCCCAAGTTCCCGATCGGCGTTGCCACAAGGGTGAGCCGACCGGGAGTTTCTTCCATGGATTACTGCTTCGGTGCCAGGCTCGATTCTGCCGGCTTCTTCTTGGCGGCTGCTGCTTCGGCCTTACGCTGGTCGGCGAGGTCCTTCTCGTAGGCGATTTTTTCTTTGCGCCAACGCGTTAGCTCAGCTTCGACGGCGGTGATCGCCGCGGCCGGAACGCTTCCGGCGGCCTTGATCGTGGCGAGCTTAGCCGTCACGTCGCCGTACAGCTGCTGGCCCTTTGGGGTGTAATCCGTGTTACTGGCGGCGATTCTCACCAACGAATCGCTAGCGGCATCCGTTTCTTTCGCCTCAAGGTAGAGGTCAACCAGCTGCATCCGCAACGCGGCATCTTCGCTGGTCTCTAGGTAGCCGAGAATGCTGTCGATTCGGTCCGGCCGAAGTTTCGTCTTGTCGGCACCAGCGGTGTTCCACAGGTTGCTCATGCTGGCAAGGTAGGCCAAGCTGGCCGCCCGCTTTTCGCCGCCGAAGGCCGTCTTCATCAGAGGCTTCACCAAGTCGACGATGCCCTTGAGCTGCGTCTCGCGAAGCTTGGGGTCGGCGTTCGAGGTGTCGGTCGCGAGCTTGTACAGAGCCTCGTAGCCCTTTGCCTTCCAAACGATTCCGGTCTTAAGGACGTCGTCAAGCTCTTTGCTGAGGTCAAGTCGCACCTTCTCCTCGGCTAACTGGAGCCGGAACTTATCCGGATCCTTGTCAAATTCCTTAGGCGTCTTGTTCGCCGTGCTGACGCGCTTGTAAATGATTGTGCCTTCGGCCGACGTGTACGGCTCGGCAACGTCGCCGTCCTTCAGTGTGGCGAGCGGTCGGTAGCTCTCTTCGTTCAGCTGCTTACCGGTGACCGTCGTCGTGTTCTCGCTGACGCGCTTCTTAGGTTGCGGAATGTCGCGCGAGTAGCGGTCCATCGCTTCCTCGAACGAAAGCCCGCCCTTGATCTCTTCGTAAACTTTCGTGGCTTCTTGCTTGATGTCCTTGCCCGGGGTCTCCTTCAGCAAGATTCGCTTCACCGTCAGCTCGTCGAAGGACTTCTTCGCCTCGTCGGCGGAAGGCATCGATTTCGATGCGAGCGATGCAACCAGAACCGGCTCGGCAACCTGGCTCAAGATCGGTCCGCGAGTTTTCGGATCCTTCAGATCCGTGTCGAGCTTCGCGTTCTGCTCGGTCTTGATCTCCGTGAGGCTTCGCTTAAATTCTTTCTTGATTGCGGCATCGAGCTCGGCTTCGGTCGCGCCTTCCTTCAGTTTCTTCTGCTGGATAAGTTGCGCTCGGGCGGCATCCACTGCCGTCTGGAACTGCTTCGCCACGAAGTCTCGCACCGACTGGTCCGTGATCATGACGCCCTTCTTCTCGGCGATGGTCGAAATGGCAACGCCCCGTAGAGGTTGAGCAATCGCCGAACCGATGAATTGGGCGCTCTGCTCGGCCGGGAGGCCGTACTGGGCCATCTGCTGCGCCTGCCCGTCAATCGCGGCGTCGAGGGCCGAAGCGGAGACGGGCTTACCCGCCACCGTGGCCGCGACCGTGTCCGCGACGACACCTTCTTGCCCCGCCTGCGGCCGGTTGGTGGACCCGCAGTTATAGAATGAGCCGGCCACAAAGACCAACGCCATGCCGATCCCGAGCGTGGTCAAACACCCTTGGCTGAGGATTTTTTCTTGAAATCGTGAAATGGACACCGTCTACACCCGTTACTACAATCGCTCTGAAGTATGGCACGGGTTCCCGGTCGGAAAAAATTGCGATGAAGTGTAGACAAAAAAGGTGTATAGTTCGTCTACGTTAATACGCCATGGCAAAAGGACTTACCAAGCGGCAGGATGAAATTCTGCAATATATTCTCACCTATGTGCAGACGGAGGGCTTTCCGCCTTCAATCCGCGAGATCGGGAAGGGTTTCGACATCGGATCGCTTCGCGGCGTAACCGTGCATCTCGACGCTCTGGAGCGCAAGGGCTACATCAACCGGTCGAACACTCCGCGTTCGATCAAGGTGATTCACCCGTCGTTCCAGCCGGTCTCGAACGTGGTGATGCTTCCGCTTTTGGGCAACATCGCCGCCGGCGAACCCATCTTTGCCGACAACCATGAAAACGACATTTTGCCTGTTCCCGCTGCGCTGGTTCGGTACCCCGGTGAGTCTTTCCTACTGAAGGTCAAGGGCGATTCGATGATCGGCGAAGGCATTAACGAGGACGACATCCTCATCATCCGCAAGCAGGAAACCGCGAAGCACCTTGAACTGGTGGCGGTTCGGTTGGAAAACGAAGCCACGGTGAAGCGCTACAGTATCGAGAAGAACGGTCGCGTCCAACTGATGCCGAGCAACCCGAGCTACGCGCCGATTCCGGTAGAGACCGAGCACTCCGGTGTGATCGGTAAGGTCGTTGGCCTCCTGCGAAGCTACGACGGGCACTTCGCCTAAAGGCTGATCTTTCGGACCCAGGTTGTTCCGGCGGGCGAGTCTCGCAACTCGATCCCCAGCGCATCGAGTTCGTTGCGCAATTGGTCCGCCGCGGCGAAGTTTTTCGACTTTTTCGAGGCATTCCGTGCCTCCACCAGTGCGTCGATCTCGGCGTCGCTGGGTCCAGATGGCGCGGCCACCGTCGGCACCACGCCGCTCTCCGACCGGATGATGCCGAGCAGCTCGTTGATCTGCGAAAGGAACTCCGCCGCCGACCTAGCGGTTTCGGCCGACATGCTTTCGCCCTCACGCGCGATCAGTTTCGCTCCTTCCAGTGCCTTTGCCAAAGCGACGGACGTGTTGAGGTTGTCGCACATGGCGTCTAGCGCCTCGGAATACAGCACCGACATCGTTTGACCCAGCGCGTCTTCGCCGGAGGCGTTGGCGGCGGCGGCTTCGGCCAAGGTCCAGGCTCGGCGAAGCCGCTCGAGGTTCCCCATTGCGTCGATGAGTCCCTGGTCCGTGAAGTTCAGCGGCTTGCCGTAGACGCCTCCCATCAAGGCGAGGCGAATTGCAAGCGGGTCAAACCCTTTTTCCATCAAGCCGCGCACGGTGTAGAAGTTGCCGGCGCTCTTCGCCATCTTCTCGCCGTTCACCTGTAAGAATCGCGTGTGGAGCCAGTGGTTCGAAAACGGCTTGCCGGTGAGGGCCTCGCTTTGCGCGATCTCGCACTCGTGGTGCGGAAAAATGTTGTCTTCGCCCCCGCTATGCAGGTCGAGGGTATCGCCCAGGTAGGCGCGCGCCATCACGCTGCATTCGATGTGCCAGCCCGGGAAGCCCCAGCCGTACGGTGAGAACCACTGCATGAGGTGCTTGTCGTCTTTCTTCCAGACGGCAAAGTCGGCCGATTCGCGCTTATTGTCGTCCTGAACGACGTCGCGCACGCCCTTGCGTAGGTTCTCCTGGGTGTTGCCGCTCAGTTTTCCGTAGTCCGGAAACGCCTCGACGCTGTAGTAAACGCCCGTCGGGGTCTCGTAGGCAAAGCCCTTCGCGATGAGGTCTTCGGCCGCGAGAATCTGCTCGCGAACGTGCTGGGTTGCCTTTGGGCGGATCGTCGGCTCGACCAAATTCAGCTGACGCCAGTCTTGCTTGTAGGCGTCGGTGTAGTACTCGGCGAGTTCCCAAACGTTGTGGAAGCGCTCGCCCTCCTTGCTGTGCAGGGCGCGGGCCATCTTGTCTTCGCCGGCCGCGTCCGCAAACGAGTCTTGGGTTAGGTGGCCAACGTCGGTGATGTTGCAGACCCAAGTGACGCGCCAGCCCAGCGCCATCGCGGTTCGAACCACGAGATCGGAGGTGAGGAACGACCGGAAGTTACCGATGTGGGTGTAGGAGTAAACGGTGGGGCCACAGGAATAGAACCGGAGATGCCCCGGCTCTTGGGTTTCGAGCGGCTTCACCCGTTTCGAAAGCGTGTCGTAAAGACGAAACTCCTTGTGGCTCATTCCGGAAGTCTACCGGCGGGCCACTTTGCCCGCCGCCAGATACGAGTCGTGCCAAAGGAGACTAGTCGTGATTGTGGCCTTCGTGACCGGGCTGGGTGCTGGTCTTCTTTCCGTCCTTCGCGGCATCGGCCTTGGGGGCGTCCGTCTTGCCGGCTTCAGTTGCGGCGGTCTCGGTTGGTGCGCAACCGGCCAGGACGAACATCACGGCAACAAGCGAGAGGATCGAGGTCTTCAAAAGGTTAGATTTCATGATCGTCTGGTGATACTCGGAAAGTGGGTCAGTTTCATTCGTTGGCGGGCAAATTTCCGACGTTGTGCATGCCAACGTTGTTGATATCATCCGGTGCAAGGCTGGGATCGAGCGTCTGCCGGAACTTCATGTACTTCGCGTGGCCATCGACAAACCCGTAGTTGTCGCCTCCAGTGAACCGCCCCACGTTCTTCGGGTCTGGAATCTGAGTGTTGGTTTCCACATCGCCAATTTGGTAGAGCGAACCGCTAAGGAAACCGCGCTCCCAGTTGCCATCCGGAGCCGACGCCCAAGGGTGATAGTCGAAAAACGCGATGCCGTCGTGTCGGTTGCCGATGAGGATCTGCCGGGCTGATTCGGGCTGGAGCCCGAGGTTGCCGCCGTGCGAGTAGAAGCCGTTGATCAGGTAGTCGGTTCGGTAGGTGTTCCAGACGGCCAGATCCACCTGGTTCGGGAATTGTGTCACCGTGTCGTTCACCACCGGGTTTCGAAAGATGTCGCGGCTCTTCACGTAGGGGAAGAGCGGCTGGTACCAGGTGTAGAGGTCGGCGATGGTCTCGCCTTCCTCTAGATCGTGGTGGGCTTCCGCGCAGCTGTCATCGTTGTCGTTGGCATACAAAAAGATCGCGGTGACGATCTGCTTCACGTTGGAAAGGTCCTGCGTCTTCTTTGCGGCGAGCTTCGCCTGTGCGAATACGGGGAAGAGGATCGCGGCCAGAATCGCAATAATCGCGATGACGACGAGGAGCTCAATGAGCGTGAAAGCGCGGGTTCTTTTCATAGCGTGCTCGGATTATAACCCATACCCCGTAGGGGTGTTAAATTGTTTCCCGCCGTCGGTTGCGAAGGTGGCGCCCTTCATCGAGGGAAGACTTCTCGACGGCGGTTCTCGGGAACCAAATTTTGGTTAGCCGCCATTCGGTCTGTGAGCCGGTCAACGGGACCGCTCGAAGGACGCAAATGCTTCAACCCAAAACCCTCCTCGTCGCCGCCGCCCTCATTTTGGGTGCGCAAGCTCAAGCACAGTTTGAATCCCGCGTTGTGGCTCGTGGCCTAAAGATGCCGACCGGCATTGCAACGAAAGGATTCGGGGCTGGCACCTCGCTCATCTTCACCGAAGTTCCTACCCCGGGCGTTTCCGGCGCGAACGGCGGAATGAATGGAATCTTCCAGCTCGATCTCTGGAACAACAAGAAGTTCACCCTGAATATGGGCGAGCCGGAGCCGCTTAACCTAACCGTGGCTTCAAACAACAGCATCTACTGGACCTGCCGTTCTGCCGGCGTTATCCTTGAGCGCAACAAAATGGGGGCGATTTCCGTCCTTCAGAGCGGCCTTATGAAGCCAACCGGCATCTCGGCGCTTCCCAATGGCGACATTGCGTTCACCCAGGTACCCACCCCAGGCGTTAACGGCTCCAACGGCGGAATGAACACCGTCGACATCCACACCAGCACGGGCATTGTCAACGTCACCATGGGCGAACCGGAACCGACGGACATCGTTGCCACGCGCAATGGTGACCTGTACTGGACCTGCAAGTCGGCGGGCGTCATCCTGAAACGTTCTCCGAACGGGATGGTCCAGGTTCTGCTACGGGGACTCAACAAGCCGACGGGAATTGCTTCGAACTTGCGCGGCACGACCCTCTACTTCACCGAAGTTCCGACTCCGGGCCTCAGCTCGCGGTTTGGCGGTGGCAACTTCGTTTGGGAGTACTCGCTGCTCACCGGCGCACGAACCATCGTAAGCTACGGACTTGCGCAGCCTACGGACGTTGCCGTTTCGGCCGACAACCGAATCTTCATCACCAACACCTCCGAGGGCCAGATCCTCGAGGCTCGCCGACAGTCTAACGGCTGGTAATCGGATTTGCGCTGGGTTCCTCGCCATGGCGAGGAACCCGAATCATCCCAATGATCAATCTATTTCGTCCTAAGTTCGAACGGTGCGTGGAGCCTGAGCTCCCCGTTTTGTACCGCGTTGCGAAACGGATGACCTCGTCCTCGGAAAACGCGGAAGACTTGGTTTCGCAGACGCTATTGCAGGCTTTCAGGGCTTGGGCTTCCTTCGACGGGCGGTTCCTGCGCAGTTGGCTCATCGTCATCATGCGCCGCGAGCGCAACCGGCTTTACCGCGAGCCGAGCCGCGTTGACTTGGAGATTGACGAGCTCGATCAGATTCCAGATCATGTCGTGACGTGGGACCTCGTCTCCGACCGGTTGCAGGCCGCCGAGATCCGGGCCGCCATCGATCAGTTGGAAACCGGATATCGCCTCGCGATCTGTCTGTGCGACGTCGAGGGAATGAGCTACGAGGAGGCCGCGGCGGCACTGGAAGTTCCCATTGGTACGGTTCGATCTCGCCTTAGCCGCGCACGCGCTGCCGTTCGCCGCAGCCTGAGTTCACAATTTTCCCCGGAGATACCCGTATGAGACCCGATTGGGACGCTTACCTAAGAAACCACTTGCCGCCGGCAGAAATGAAGGAGATTGCGGAAGCGCTGAAGCGCGACGAGGCACTCCAGCGGGACCTTGACGGTTTTCGTCGGTTCCGGGACCAGGTTCGTATGGCCGTTTTGGAAGAGCCAGTGCCTGCTGCCCGACTTAAGACCGCGCTGGGGCAGGTGCGGGCGGCGGGCGACGCACCAAAACAGCGGGGTCGCCCTCCTCTTCGGCTGGCACTGCTTGTTGCAGCTGCGTCGGTTGTCGTTGCGGCGCTTTACGTTCGAAACTCGTTTGAACATGACCCGTTCAACTTGGCTCGAAGTCCAGAGATCGCCTTGTTTTCCGCAAAAGATGAGGCCGAGGGCCTGAAGTGGATTCGCAAAGACGACGCTTACCGGCAGCTACCCTCCTTCTCGATCTCAGGCAAAGATGTGAAGTTCTCAGTCGCTCGGATGGGTGAGGACTGGGCGTGTATGGACTACATCTTGGACGGCGAGACCATGCGGGTGTACATTGCGCCGAACCCGGGTGCGAAGGAGGCGGAACGTCACGGGTCTGGCGCTCAGGGAGTTGCCTGGAGCAAGAACGGCTTCTCCTTCGCGCTCAAGGGGAAGCTATCCGCCCGGTTGGTCTCGATTTCGGAGCAGATGATCAAAGGCTAGTCCCGACGTGTTGCTGATAAGCCCTTTCGGATTACCGTTGCGGGTTAAATGCAACGCATAACGCCGGAAACACGAGAAGACGCACGGCGTCGGCTGGCCCGCATTGCCGGCCAAGTCGCCGGGTTGAGCCGGAAGCCTGAACTCTCCAACGCGACAGGGAAGTGGCAGACATGATTGTGACGTTCTTGGGGGCGCTCACTATGCTGAGTTGCGCTGGCTTTGTTCTGGGCGTTCAGGCGCGGGAAAAGGATCAAAAGGGATGGATCACGGCATACTCAAAAGGGACGGTTCACATATCATGGATCTGAGTAAGGTGGCACCGGGGCTTGCAGTTGGGTTCCTTTGGGGGAGCATCATGGCTGCCAACGGTATTTTGCAAAAAACGAAAGGGAATTTTTGGGTTAGGATGTTCATCCCATTGTTCATGGCACTCTCAGGGAATGCCTGGGCAGCTTTTGGGTACCTGTTCGTTCTAATGACATTGGAGAGGTCGAAATGGTTTCGACGGGCTTGCCGAAGCCTCGTGCTGAAATGTCCGAAGCTGTTCACGGAATTAGGCCCAATCCGAACGTGGAAGAATCCCTGGAGGTCGGGCAATCATGGAATCTAGAATGTGCCGATGGTCCGATCCTAAGTTTTTGAGCCCCGGTGCCCTCAGGGCGAAGCTCGAACGCTCCAACGCAACACCGAGGTGGCGGTCGTGATTGTGACGTTCCTGGGGGCGCTCACTATGCTGAGTTGCGCTGGCTTTGTTCTGGGCCTTCAGGCGCGGGAAAAGGATCAAAAAGGGCGGATCAAGGTAACCCTTCTTGCGCTCATTGTCACCACATTTACTTGGGCGCTTTTCATACCCACCGCGATTCGAATTCAGCAGTTAGAGATGTTGCTATTGGAGAAGGAATTCCTGGCTGGAAGGAAGTTCGCGGACCCGAAGTAATCGTTGCCCGTCGCGGGCCCTTTCGGCTACGTTTGCCGCCGTCGCCTCGTTCGCACGATCGACTTGATCTCGTGAATCTGGTTTTGGAGTGCGGTGGCTCTGCCACCGCTTTGGGTCTCGGCGGCTCTGCCGCCGTGCTTCTGCACCTCAAACAGCCCCACGATACGGCGGCAGAGCCGCCTCTTTGTAAAAGCTCCGAGTTGCGTTAAAGCGGTGGCAGAGCCACTGCACTCCAAAAAGTGGAGTCGTGACCTGGGGGCGGGTTAAATGCAACGCATGACGCCGGAAACACGAGAAGACGCACGGCGTCGGCTGGCCCGCATTGCCGGCCAAGTCGCCGGGCTGCAAAAAATGGTCGAAAGCGAACGGTACTGCGTGGATGTCATCACGCAAGTCGCCGCGCTTCGGGCCGCGCTCGACCAGTTCGGCCTGCTGATGGTTTCTAGCCACGTGGAAGACTGCATCTACGGCGCGGGCGAGGACGACGACCACAAGCACGAGTTCCACGACAAAAATGCCCGCGTTGCTGAGTTACGCACGACCCTCAATCGGTTTCTAAAGTAGAGGAACCATGGCAAAAGGCGCGATCGCAGTTGATTTCGGGGCGAGTTCTGCTCGCTTTGCGGCGGGAACGCTGGAGGACGGCGTCATTCGCTACGAGATCGTTCGGCAGGAGGCGCACCACGCCCGTGAGCACCAGGGCCACCAAGTTTGGGACATCGATCGGCTGATCGCCTTCACGAAGTCGGCCGCCGAGTACGGCACGGCGCACTTCACTTCGGCGACGGTCGGCATCGACTCGTGGGGCGTCGATCACGGCTTCATCGACCACTCGGGCGACCTAATCAGCCCGCCGGTTTGCTATCGCGACGCTTCGCACACCCGGATGTTTGAGGCGCTCGCCGGGCACCGCGCCGACCTCTTCCAACAGACCGGGATCCAGCATCAGCCGTTCAACACGATTTACCAGTTGGCGGCGCGACGGGCCGAAAACCCGAACTTGCCGGACGAAGCCGCCCGCTGGCTGATACTGCCGGACCTCATCGGCTACCTCCTGACGCGTCAGGCGCAGTACGAAATCACCCAGGCCTCGACCACGCAGCTGATGGCCACCGACGCGACGTGGTGCCCGGCGGCCTTTGAGCTTTGCGGCTGGCCGATCCCCGACCTGGGGCCCACTTTGCCAGGATTCCAGGGCGGGTACGTCGCCCCGAACGTCCGGCTTGCCGTCGTGGGCAGCCACGACACGGCTTCGGCGGTGTTCGGGTTGGAGCCGCTCGCGGAGGATACGGTTTTCCTCAACGTTGGCACGTGGTCCTTGCTTGGGTGCGTTTTGGATTCGCCGAACGTGTCGCTGGAGGCCGCGCTGGGCAACTTTACGAACGAGCGATGCGTGGATGGCCGGGTTCGGTTTTTGAAGAACGTCGCCGGCTTTTGGGTGATCAATCGGTTGCATCAGGAGCTTCCGGGCGTGCCCGAGCGGGTAGCCGACTGGCTTGCGGGGGCGGATCTTAACGAAACGCGCCGGCTTGACCTGGATGCCGCCGGTCTGTTCGCGCCGGAGAGCATGCTGGCGGCGGCGCGCGAGCAGATAGAAGGCCCTGAGCCGACCACCGCCGAGTGGGCGGGAATCGCGCTGCATAGTTTGGTGGATGCTCTGGCCGGGCTTCCCGTGGAACTCGGCCGCATCACCGGTCGGCGATTCACGAAGATCCGGGTGGGCGGCGGCGGCTCGCGCAGCGAGGCGTTTCGCGAGCTTCTGGCCCAGCAGAGCGGCTTGGCGGTCGAGGTCGGCACGGTTGAGGCTTCGGTCCTGGGCAACCTCGCCCTGCAGTTTGTGGCGCAGGGTGCGTTGACTTTGGAAGAAGCCCGCGCAGTGGTCGCTCGGTCCTAGCCACGCATCATGATGCGTCGAATACATAATGTATGATGCATTCATGAGAATGACGTACACCCCGGAGGCCGATTTGGAGGGCAGGCTGAATGACCTCGTCCGGTCGTCAGGTCGGTCGATGAATAGCATCCTTAACGAGTTGGTTCGAAAAGGTCTCAACGGAAGCGAGTCGCCAACGGCGGAATCACCGTTCGTTGTGCGTCCTTTTCCGGGTGGACTCCGGCCTGGGATCGATCCGGAACGGTTGGGCGACTATTTGGATGACCTGGATGCGGAGGAATTTATCCGAGTTTCGAATCAGCGAGACTTGACCGGGGCAAGTAGTTGATCGTTCCAGATGTGAATCTGCTCGTCTATGCTTACACGCAACAAGACGCCCGGCACGAGGCCGCGCTCGACTGGTGGGAGGGCGTGCTGAACGGCAAGGAGCTCGTCGGGCTGCCGTGGATGGTGACGTTCGGATTTCTTCGGCTGCGAACGAACCCTAGGATTTGCGCGCATCCTGCGCCGATGGAAGCGGCGCTTCGGGTTGTCGAAGAATGGCACGAAAGATCCTTGACCATCAGCCTGGAGCCTGGAATGCGCCACCTCGAAATCGTGCGCGGTCTGCTTCTCACTTCCGAAGGTGGCAGCAACCTGGTCAACGACGCGCACCTGGCCGCGCTCGCCATCGAACACCGCGCCACCTTGTTCACCCACGACCGGGATTTCGAGCGATTCTCCGGTCTTAAAGTCGCGTACCCACTTCGGAAGCGCTGAATGCTGTCAAACTAGGTACCCGTGAGCGCAAGCGACGCAACCGGCATCTTTATCAACGAGACCCACACCTCGGCCGCCATCTGGCAGTATCGCGTGGAGCGAATGATCCTCGAGGGGAAAACGCAGTACCAGACCTACCAAATCTGCGATATCCCGCGGTTCGGAAAGAGCCTGTTCCTCGACTACAACATCCAGACTTCCATCCTGGACGAATACATTTTTCACGAGTGCATGACGCAGCCAGCGATGACGCTGCACCCGAACCCGAAGAGGGTGGTGGTTTGCGGCGGCGGCGAGGGCGCAACGCTTCGTGAGGCCCTCGCCCACAACACGGTCGAGGAGGCCATCATGGTCGATATCGACGAAGAACTCGTCGATATGGTGAAGGTCCATATGCCGGAATGGCATCAGGGAGCTTTCGAAGACAGCCGAACGACTCTGCTTCACACCGACGCACGGGGTTGGCTCGCCGACCATAAGGGCGCGAACTTCGACGTCATCCTGAGCGACCTGCCAAACCCACATGAGGACGGTCCCGGCCAGTTCTTGTTCACGAAGGAGTACTTCCAAATCGCCGCCGACGCCATGGGCGAAGATGGCGTGTTCGCGATGCAAGCGGGCTCGGCAAACGAGAACTACCCGGCTTGCATGGCCAGCTGCATCAAGACGCTGGAGAGCATGAGCGAGGTTTTCCCGCATGTTGCGGGCTACTACGGCATCGTCTCCACGTTCTTCCAGCCGTGGGGATTCGTTCTCGCAAGCAAAAAGCACGACCCATTGGCCCTAACCGCCGAAGAAATCGTGCGCCGGCACGCCGCGCGCGGCGTCATGAATCGCTATTACACGGGCCGGTTCCACCAGGCCTGCTTCACGCTGCCGGAGTATCTGCTTCGGGCCGTGGAGACCGAGGGCCGCATCCTCACCGATGCCGACCCGTTCGTTTGGGACGCCTAGGCGTCAAGGGAATAGGAGAAAGCAAACAATGATGTTTCGCAAATTGTATTGGGTTGTCGAGCACGTGCACCAAGACGGCACGTCGAGCGTTCGGGGCGTCTATACGTCGATCCCAGATCTGGTCGATTGCGGTCTTGCCGGGGTGACCGGGGCGGTTCGCCTCACGCTCACCAAGCTCGATAGCAATCAGCCGCCCATCGGGCTGTGGGGGTCGCCAAGTTTTGAAGGCATCCACGACGAACTACAACCTTACGTGGATGCGGACGACTTTTCCGATGACCACCGGCACTACCTAATGTCGGCACTTACTGCGAGATTGGGCTAAGAGCCCAATCTCGCTTTTCGCCGTCCTTACTGCTGCGGAGCGGCGGGGGCAGCGGGGGCGGCTTCGGCTTCCTTCAGGCTGTCGAACGCTCGCTTCCAAGGATCCTTGAGGTAGGCAAGCTTGACGTCGATCTTGGCGCCCTTCAGGCGGTCCTGCAGCGACTTGTTTAGGTCGTTGGCCTGGGTTCCGCGCGTCTCGGCGAGCTGGCGTCGAACGGCTTCCTTCAGGGTTTCGTCGATCGCGATCTTGGTGGCGCCGGTCTTGTTCTGCAGGAAGAACTTGACAGAGTTGTTGCCGTCTTTGATCCACTCGCTCTGTCCGCCGACTTTGAGCTTGTTGGCGATCTCCTTCACGCGATCGGGCAGCTGGTCGACGATCTTGGCCGGGTAGGCGCCGCTGTTGGTGCGGGCGTCCGGAATCGTGCTGTAGCGGGCGGCAACGGCAGGGAACTGCTGTCCGCCCTTTAGGTCCTGGTCGGCCGAGGCCTTATCCTTGTCCGTCTTTACGACGAGCCAGTAAAGGTCAACCTTTGCCGGGGTGAGGAACTGCTCGGGGTTGGCCTTGATGTAGGCATCGACGTCGGCAGCGGTCACGGTGATTCCCTTCGTCAGGGTGTTAAATCGGGCGAGGTCCAAGGCAAGGTCCTGGTTGATCTCTTCAAGCGAGAGCCCGCTCGTGGTCAGCGTCTTGACAAAGTTCGGATTCCGCTTCGTTTGGAAGTCGAGTTCCTTCTTGATGTCGGCGTCTTTCGGCGCGACGCCCTGGTCTTTGGCCAACTGCATCAGTAGCTTCCGGTTTACGAGGTCGCGCATGCCTTGCAGGGCGAGCGAGCCGGCAACCTGAAGCTCGGTTGGGCCGTTGGGCGTGAGGACCTGAACCGATCGCTTTCGGGCGAGGTAGTTATTGAACTCACCCATGCTGATCGGGTCGTCGTTCACCACGGCAAGAAGGCTTCCGCCGCTTGCTGCTGCCGCTCCGCCACCGCCGCCATTACATCCCGCCAGGGCAACTAGCGTCGCCGGAATAATCGTCCAAATCCATCTCTTCACAGGTTTAAATTCTCCATTCATGTCGTTCGATCCGCCACGCGGCTAAACGCTATCGGCTTAGAGATGTGACGCTTCACATCTCTAAGCCGATGCATAGGTTACAACATCAACCCTGGCTGTAGCGTGCCGCTAGTGACGTCACGCGTTTGTGGCTGTCTGCCTAGGCTGGCACCGAGATTTGTGCGATGAACGACTCGCGAAGCCGGGCGAGGGCTCGCGTGTGGATCTGGTGGCTTCGAGACTCGCTGACACCGATGACTTTGCCGATCTCGCTAAAGGTCAAGCAGTCGAAATAATGCAGGCGCAAAACCTCTTGTTCTCGATTCTCCAGTTTATCAAGGCACTCGGCCAGGGCCGCGCGAATCGCCCTCCCCTCCACAAGCCGCCGTGGATTCTGCGAATCGTCTTCAACCAGTTCGCCAAACGTCGCGCCGCCGTCTCCAGGGATGAAGTCATCGAGGCGAACGACGAGCGACTGGGCGTAGAGGGCGCGCAAATTCCCTAGCTCGACGTCGGAAAACCCGGTGCGTTCAGATATTTCGGCGTCCGAAGGTGTTCTGAGCAGCTCGCCTTCCAGGGCCACTTGCGCCCGGTTGAGGGTGCGCAGCTTTTCGCGCGTGCTCCGTGGGACCCAGTCCTCATTTCGCATCAGTTCCAAAACCGAAACGCGAATGAGGACCACGGCGTAGGTTTCGAACTTGACGTCGTGAGAAGGCTCAAATCGATCGACCGCACGGATGAGTGCGAGCACCCCGACCTGGAGAAAGTCCTCCATCGGGATCGATGACCTGCGTCCGGCGCAAAGGCGTGCAACGGTTACCTTGACAAGGTAGGAGTAGTGGCGAATGAGGGCGGTTCGGGCTTCCGAATTACCGTGGTCGCGAAAATCGCTCCACGATACGGAGAGTTGGTCGCAATGTAAAGACATGAATGAACTCCGATAACGATCACACAACAGACAAAAAGGGCGGTCAAAGATTCACGCCACAATGATTTGATAAACGATACCGGTTAAGGGTGACACACTTTTCCGGTACACGTTGGTAGAATTGCGAATTATTTCGCAAGTTCATACGCCGAAACGCATTCCGTCGTAGGCAAGTTCCACACCGTCTGGCAAATTTGCCTCGGTCGGGCCGTGATCGTAGTCGTGGCTTAGGTGCGTGAGGATGGTTCGACGCGCTCCGAGCTCCTGCGAAACCTCGACCGCACGCTCTAGGTGGAAGTGGTTAGGATGCGGGCGGTACCGAACGGCATCAATCATCAGGGTTTCCAGGCCATGGAGCTTCTCCCAGGCGGCAGGCGGGATAAAGCTGACGTCCGTGATGTAGGCAAAGTCGTTGATCCGGATGCCGATGACCGGGAAAGGACCGTGCTCGACAAGAAACGACGTGATCGTCATCCCCCCAACCTCGAGCGGCTCCGGAACGTCGCGTAGGTCGAATCGCGGAACGAAGATCCCTGGAGAGAATTCTTGGAACGCATACGGGTAGATGCGCCGGATGTCCGCCTGGTAGCGGGGAAGCGTGTAGACCGGTATGTCGCGGTTATCGCGCATGCAGATGGAGCGCAAATCGTCCATCCCCATGACGTGGTCGGCGTGGGTGTGCGTGATCAGGACGGCCTCAACGTCCAGAATATTCTCCCGCGTCATCTGAAGCCGGAGTTCAGGCGGGCAGTCAACGAGCAGGTTTCCCGAAGGGCCAAGAACGCAAATCGCGGCCCGCATGCGATGGTTCCGCGGGTCATCGAGGTAGCCGTCGGGGTACGTGTGCCCCAGCATCGGGACGCCATTGCTCGTCCCCGAGCCAAGAACCACCACGGTCGGCATGCGTCAGAGCTCGCCGGCGCGTCGCAATACTTCGGCCGCCACGATGGTGCTGGGGATGTCGGCGTATTGGGCCAGCCGCTCAAGGCAACGGGCGAAGTTACGCTCAGAAAGTTCGTCATGCCGCTCCATGCCTTTTCGCGCTTCGGCAACCAGTTCGGCACCTTCTTCAAAGAACCGGGCACGGTTTTGTGGAAGCGACTTGTTCGTAACGGCCGCGTAGCGTCGGCTGAGCTGCTCGTAGACCGTTTCCCAGGAGGTTTTGGCCTCCATCTCGGCGCGCAGCTTCGTCATCTCGGCTTGTTGAAGCCGTCGCCGCTCCGCGTCGCGTCGCTTTGCGCGCTCGTAATCTTCCTCGGTGGTGCCTTCGATGATGCGAACGCGCAGGTTGCTGCCGGCGTTGCGGGAGGCGGTCACCTCGATGAGGCGCTGCGTAGTCGGCATGCGAAGGTGCCCGGCCAACTCTTGGTCGGCGGTGGGAACACCAAGTACCAGCACCCCTTCATCAACGGCAATTGCGCGTGCCGCATTCAGCGCCGCCCAAACGCCGCGTCCGGTCACGCCGTTGAGCACGGTGGGGAGGGTTGTTTTCCAGATCGCCGCCGCATCTACCATAACGGTTGAATTATAGCGAACCGGGTCCGCATAGGAAACTCATACGATCTTCGGAACGCCGATGTAGGGAGTAAATCGGCCCAGCCACTTGCCCTGCAGTTCCGCCTCGCCCCGCATTCCCTCGCCGCAACTGAAGAAAACCTCCCGGCTACAGCGATGTTCGGTGGCTTCGCGGTTCCGGCTGTCGTCGCCCTCGAACCGAAGGAGTACGTAAAACTGGAGGTCGTCTCGGTTTTCCCATTCCCAGGGGTCGGAGCAAAGCACGTGGTCCTTGTCCATCGCATATTTGCTGAGCACGAAGCACCAGGTCTTCGTCATCCGTGGTCCGACATGCATCGTTTTTTGGAACGTGTGGCCCAGAACCAGCCCAACAACGATCATGACCGGGCCGCCTAACAGCGCAGTTTGCGTGACGGCGATGGCAAATCGGCTAAGCGCCTGCGTGTTACTGGTTCCTGGCCCGTTCACCAAGCCGTCAAAACCAAGTAGGCCGGTGAGTAGCAGGGCGCCGAGGGCGAAAACGAATACGCCGATCCCCCCGAAAATGAGGAATCCCACGGTTTTTTCTTTTCGCGGATCCATGGCGTTTTTGCTCCCTCGCGGTCTTCCCGGCACCGCGCCATCCGAGCAAGAAAGACGCTTTTGAGGCTCCGGCAGGTTCGTGCTTTGCCTCCGGAACTTAGAAAATAAGGCTGCGCGACAAAAAGAACGCAATCCCGGCGAACGAAACGGACGTATCGGGGCGTCAAACGGTTTGCTTCCGCCGAGGTTTTGTTCCCTTATGGGTCTATTGGAGCGGGTCTATTGGTCTACAATAACCCGCGAGTGGCCTTCGGGTGTCTCGGCTTGAGTGGTGAAACAAGAATGGCGTTGCCGCGCGTACCAATGACTCAGTTCCTTCTTCAGAAGGGTTATCTGAAACCAGAGCAGCTTGAAGAGGCGAAAAAGGTCTCCCAGCAAACCGGTCAGCCGGTGGACCGTGTTCTGATCTCACTCAACTTTGTTGGAGAGCGCGAAGTCCTCATGGGCAAGGCCCAGGAAATGGGACTTGGCTTTGTGGACCTCGACCGAATTACCGTTGACAGCAGTGCGCTGAACGTCGTCCCGGAGCGGATCGTGAAGGCCCACAACGCCCTTCCGGTCAAGAAGGAAGGCGCGCACCTTTGGGTGGCCATGACCAACCCGAACAACATCGTCGCGCTCGACGATTTTAAAATTGCGTCGGGATGCCGCGTCACGCCGGTGCTTGCCGTTGCCGGTGCCATCGACGACTCGATTAAAAAATATTACTCCGGTGCTGCCGCAACCCCGGCTGCCGCTACGACGACCGCAGTAACCGCGGCTGCCGCGACTCCGGCCGCTGGCGGTGGAGGTGCCGTTGCCACCAACTACTCGGACGCGATGCGCCGAGCCATCGCCGAAGCCGGTGTGAACCGCGACCTTCCGGCCGATGCCGCCGGAGACGACGACGAGAAGATGGCCGAGCAGGCTCCCATCATCCGTCTGGCGAACGCACTCATCCAGCAGGCGATTTCAGACCGCGCGTCCGACATCCACGTCGAGCCGCTCCAGCGATCTGTCCGGGTTCGATACCGTGTTGACGGTGTTCTGGCCGAGGCCATGACGGTTCCCCGGAACCTGATGGCGCCGCTCATCTCTCGTCTCAAGATCATGTCTGAGATGAACATTGCGGAGCGCCGAATTCCGCAAGACGGTCGTATTGAGATTCGAACGAACAACAAGGAATATGACCTTCGTGTTAGCTCCGTTCCGACTCCGTATGGCGAGAAAATCGTTATGCGAATTCTGGACAAGGGATCGACCATGGTCGGCCTCCAGAAGCTCGGCTTCACGGACGAAAACCAGATCAAGATTGAAGAGCTGACCAGCCAGCCGAACGGCTTCTTCCTTGCCACCGGACCTACGGGATCCGGTAAGACGACGACCCTGAACTCGGTCATCAACAAGCTCAACACGGTCGGCGTGAACATCCTCACGGCAGAAGACCCGGTCGAGTACCAGATGAACGGCGTCGCCCAGGTTCAGATGAACAAGAAGGCGGGCCTTACGTTTGCCACCGCGCTGCGTGCGTTCCTTCGACAAGACCCCGACATCATCATGGTCGGAGAAATTCGTGACCTTGAAACGGCGGACATTGCGATTGAAGCTGCGCTCACCGGTCACATGGTGCTTTCCACGCTCCACACCAACGACGCGCCGTCGGCCGTCCTGCGACTTGGCGATATGGGCGTTGAGCCGTTCCTTATCGCGGCCGTTCTCGTGGGCGTTCTCGCCCAGCGACTTGGCCGCCGAATTGACCCGAACAACCGCGAGCCGTACGAAGTGCCGATGACGGACCTTCGCCGATTCGGATTGGAAGTAACCGACCCGGACGAGATGGTCACGATCTATCGTGGAATCCCGGCCGAGACGAACCGAATGACCGGATACTCCGGCCGAACCGGTTTCCATGAGCTGATGACGATCAACTCCGAAATTGCTGAGATGATCGTTCGAAAAGCGCCGTTAAACGATATTAAAGCCGCCGCGAAGGCAAACGGCATGAAGGAACTCCGGGAAGACGGGTTGGTTAAGGTGCTCCAAGGCGTCACCGATCCTTCGGAAGTTATGCGCGTTGTCTTTACCGCCGGCTACTAACAGTTACGATACAAAGGAACCTAATGCAGAATCCAGGAATGATGCCGCCGCCGCGAATGGGCGTGGGAGGATTGCCCCCCGCGAACGTCCCGCCACAGCAACAAAAAGAGGTCGAGGCCCCAAAGGGTCCGCCCCAGAGTCTTGAAGACCTTCACATCGACGAGCTTTTGCATATCGTCGTGGATCGCTCGGCGTCGGACCTTCACATCTGCCAGAACTCCGAGCCGATCATCCGCGAAGATGGACGACTCGTCAAGCTTCACTTCGAAAAGTTCACGTCGCAGCACACGCAGCGGATGATGTACGACATCATCAGCGACGAGAACATCAACAAGTTCGAAACGACGCTGGAGCTCGACTTTTCGTACCAGCTCCCGCGACGCGCCCGGTTCCGAGTTAACCTGTATCGCGAAAAGGCAGCGGTTGCGGCCGCATTCCGATTGATCCCCCAGAAGATCCCGACCGTCGAGCAGCTGAACCTGCCTCCGATCCTGAAGGTGTTCTGCGAGAGGCCACGTGGCCTTGTTCTGGTGACCGGCCCGACCGGCTCGGGTAAGTCGACGTCGCTCGCGGCGATGATCAACCATATCAACGAGAACCACGCGCACCACATCATCACGATTGAGGACCCGATTGAATACCTGCACGAGCACAAGCAGTGCATCATCAATCAGCGCGAGGTCGGCTCGGACACGAAGAGCTTCTTGAATGCGCTGCGAGGTTCACTTCGAGAAGATCCGGACATCCTGCTCGTTGGTGAAATGCGCGACATGGAAACGATTTCGTTGGCGATCACCGCCGCCGAAACCGGTCACCTTGTCTTTGCAACCCTGCACACCAACAACGCGGCCGAATCGATCGACCGAATGATTGACGTTTTCCCTCCCGGACAGCAAGAGCAGATCCGCGTTCAGCTTTCGAATAACCTGGTGGCTATCGTGTCGCAGCAGTTGATGAAGAAGCTCGGCGGCGGCCGCATCCCGGCAAACGAGATCATGATTGCCTCGCCGGCCATCCGCAACCTCATTCGCGAAGCGAAAACTCACCAGATCCCGTCGACGATCCAAACGAGCGGAAACGTCGGCATGTTCACTATGGACCAATGCCTTCGCGACCTTTATCTGAAGGGGCTTATCACCCTGGAAGACGCGTACTCGCGATGCCAGAACAAGGAAGAGCTCACCAAGATGATCAGCACGCCCGCCTCGACGACCTCGCCACAGCGGGGACGGTAAGGCCGACCCAGTAAGGAGACAAAATGCCAATCTTTAGCTACACTTTCCGTGACGCAAATGGCGGAGTCCAGAAGGGAACCGCCGATGCCGAGAGCGAGGAGATTCTAAGGAGTCGCTTCGAAGAACAAGGGCTCACCATCACCGAGCTGACCATGATCCGGGCGAAGTCGCCAAGATCCAAGCAGTACGGCAAGGTGAAACTCACCGACCTGTCGGTTTTCTGCCGCCAGCTCTCCACGATGGTGGACGCCGGTGTCTCGCTGGTTCGATGCCTCGACATTTTGGGCAGCCAGACGCAGAACTCGAAGCTGAAAAAGATTCTCGCCGACGTCGGCGAGCGGGTTGAAGGCGGCGAAAGCCTCAGCCGTGCCATGCAGCGTCACCCGCGCGCTTTCAACAACCTGTTCATTGGTCTCATCAAGGCCGGTGAGGTTGGTGGTGTTCTCGAAGAGTCCTTGCAGCGACTCTCGGGCTTCTTGGAAAAGGACGTGGAGCTTCGCCGGAAGGTGAAGTCGGCAATGACCTACCCAGCGCTGGTTGCGATCATGGCGGGTGGCATCGTTACGTTCATCGTTGTCTGGTTTATTCCCCAGTGGGCGGCGATTCTTACGGACCTCGGCCTGAAGCCGGAAGACCTTCCGCTTGCGACGAAGTTCCTCATCGACATCGCAAACGTGGTTACGAAGTCCTGGTGGGCGGTTGTCATTGGGATTGTGCTGCTGATCGTCTCCTACCGCTTGTTTGTATCCACCCGGTTTGGCCGGCGTGTTGCGGACCGCGTAAGGTTGAAGCTTCCCGTCTTTGGCAAGCTCCACCACAAGGTTTGTATGGCTCGGTTTAGCCGAACCATGGGCACGCTGCTCACCTCCGGTGTACCGATCCTTCAGGCGATGGAAACCGTCGCTGGAACCGTCGGCAACACGATCATGAGTGATGCGCTGATGGAAGCACGCGCCCGAATCCGTGAAGGAGACCGAATTGGCGACCCGCTGGAAGCCAGCCGCCTCTTCCCGCCGATGGTCGTTCACATGATCGGTGTTGGTGAGGAGTCCGGTTCGCTCGACTTCATGCTCCAGAAGATCGCCGATTTCTACGAAGCGGAAGTTGAAGCCGCTCTGGCTTCGCTTACGTCTGCCATCGAGCCGATCATGATCGTCTCGCTCGGCTTCATCGTCGGCTTCATCGTTATCTCCTGCTTCTTGCCCTTGGTGGACGTTATCTCGAAACTGTCTTCCGGCGGCGGCGACGAGTAGTCGCTCTCAACCCGAAAGCCTCCGGAACCTGTTCCGGAGGCTATTTTTATATGGAACCATCCCAAATTTGGTCTGAACGCCCTGCGCAAGACGCCATGACCGAGGCGTATCCCGTCGGTAACGGACACCTGGGGGCCATGGTCTTCGGTGGTACGAACCGAGAGCGACTCGTGCTCTGCCAAGACACGCTTTATGCCGGCGGCCCGTACGACCCGAACCGCCCCGGCGCGCACGTCGAACTCGGTGCCATACGGGACCTAGTTTTCAAAGGACAGAGCGGGGCGGCGCGCCGCTTGATCGACGAGAAGTTCATGGCGGAGCCGCTCCGGCAGATGCCGTACCAAACCCTGGGCAACTTGGAGCTGGACTTCTCGCTGGAAGGCGAAGTGACCGAATACCGCCGATGGCTTGACCTTGCCGAGGCAACGACCGTCACGACGTTCTCCGTCGCGGGAATTGAGTATCGGCGAGAGGTCTTTGCGAGCAACCCGGCGGGAGTGATCGCGATTCGGCTTTCTGCCAGCCGAAAACGGAGCATCACCGTTCGCGTTGGACTCTCCACCCCGCACCTTCGGTTCGATCACGGGATGGAAGGCGATGTTTTGGAGATGACCGGCGAAAACGGCGCGGCGGAAGGTATCCCCGGCCAGCTCCGCTGGGCCGCCCACGCCGAAGTTCGCGCAAAAGGCGGAATCCGTCGGACGGGCCAGGACTCGGTTTCGATTGAGAACGCGGACGAGGTAGTGATCCTGGTCGCCCTCTCCACCTCGTATGTGAACTACCAAGACGTAAGCGGCGATCCAATCGCAGAGAATCTGGCCGCGCTTGCGAAGCAACGCAAGCGGAGTTTCGCCCAGATCCGTCAGATGCATGTCGCCGACTACGGGCGCTTTGCCAAACGATTTGAACTCAAGCTTACGGAGGACGGAGACATGGATCTGCCGACGCAAGCGAGAGTGAAGCGGTTCTCTGAGGGCCATCCGGACGCCGGGCTCGTGGCGCTGTACGTTCGATTTGCCCGCTACCTGCTCATCTCTTGTTCGCGACCGGGGAGCCAGCCGGCCAATTTACAAGGCCTATGGGTCGATTCGCTCTCGCCCGCTTGGGGCAGCAAGTACACGATCAACATCAACACGGAGATGAACTACTGGCTCGCCGAGCCGATGAACCTGGCCGAATGCGCCGCGCCGCTGCACGCGATGGTGCAGGATCTCGCGGTAACCGGGCAGCGCAGCGCCCGCGAACTGTACGACGCCCCGGGCTGGGTTACCCACCACAACACTGACCTCTGGCGGGCGACCGCGCCGATTGACGGCGCGTTCTGGGGCATGTGGCCGATGGGCGGAGCATGGCTCTGCGCGCATCTCTGGGATCGATACGACTTCAGCCGGAATCTGGACGACCTCCGGGCGGCCTATACAACGATGCGGGAGGCGGCGCGGTTCTTCCTTTCCGCGCTGGTGGTGGACCCTCGCACCGGCTATCTGGTCACCTGCCCGTCCATTTCTCCTGAGAACACGATCCCGGGTCCGGATGGCTCGAGCATCGTCGCCGGACCCGAGATGGACAACGCGATTCTGCGGGACCTTTTCGATCGCACGGCGGAGGCTTCGGAGCTCCTAAATAGAGACCCGGAGCTTCGGCAGGAAATCCGGGCGGCGCGGGCACGCTTAAGTCCGCAGCAAATCGGGAAAGCTGGGCAGCTGCAGGAATGGGCAGAAGACTGGGATTTGGAGGCCCCCGAGCGCACCCACCGCCACGTTTCCCATCTATTCGGTCTCCACCCCAGCCACCAGATTTCGCCGCTCGCCACACCAGAGCTCGCGACTGCCGTCCGTAAAACGCTGGAGTTGCGCGGCGACGACGGCACCGGATGGAGCCTCGCTTGGAAGATTAATTTTTGGGCACGGCTGCACGACGCGAAGAAGACAGAGCGGCTGGTTCGCATGCTCCTTTCGCCGGAGCGGACCTATCCAAACTTCTTTGATGCCCACCCACCTTTCCAAATCGACGGCAACTTTGGTGGGGCAAACGGGGTGCTCGAGGCAATCGTGCAAAGCCACCTTCCGGTGACAACCGAAAAGCCGAAAGATGGGCCGTGCCTCGTGCATCTGCTACCCGCTCTTCCGTCCGAATGGTCGAGCGGCTCAGTTCGCGGGGTCCGGCTTCGAGGCGGGTTCTCGCTGGATATGGCCTGGGAAGCGGGCCGCATAGCGTCGTGCACCTTGCGTGGACGAGGGCGCGTTCGTGTTCGGTACCCGGATCCCGTCACCGATGAGCCGGTGGAACGATGGGTTCGGGTCAACGGGCGTGCCGAGCTGCTTGACTAAACCGGCTAAAATCCACCGATGCCCGCATGGACCTGCCTTTTTGGATTTTTGATTGGCGCGGTCGCCGGCAGCTTCCTCAATATGGTGATTTACCGCCTACCGCGCGGGATCTCCTTCATCAACCCGGCAAGCAGCATCTGCCCGGTCTGTAAGCACGCGCTTGGCTGGCCAGACCTGATGCCGATTTTCAGCTTTCTTAGCACCGGCGGCAAGTGCCGCTACTGCCAGGTCAAGATCTCGCCGCGGTATATGCTGGTTGAGCTCCTTTGCGGCGGACTCTTTGCGGCCGTATGGTACAAATACCAGGTTTTGCAGGACGCAAACCTCTCGACCGCTGTCTACATGCTGACCGTTGCCTGCCTCGTGGCGGCCTTTTTCATTGACTGGGAGCTCTTTATCATCCCCGATGAGATCAATGCGCTTCTCCTGGTTATCGGTCTTGTGTTCCACGGCATTGTAGGCAGCCTTCCGGTCGCGCTTCAGGGTGCGTTCTTCGGCTGGGCGCTACTCTTCGGCATTTCGTTCGGCGGTCGGATCCTGCTTCAAAAAGATGCCATGGGCCTGGGAGATGTGAAGCTGATGCGCGGCGTGGGCGCGGTTATCGGAGCACCGCTCTTAGGGGCTAATGTTGTGATTGCCGTGTTTGCCGGACTCGTTTTTGGCCTCATCTTCATGGGAATTGACAGGATGAAGGGCGGCTCGGCGGTTGCGTCGACGCCAGTCGAGCCGGTGCCCGAACCAGAGCCGGAGAGCCTGAAGAGCCTGCTCACCGGCGGAATCTGGACGCTACTGTGCCTCGACATCGTCGGGATATTCTTTCCAAAAATCTATCGTCTCATCGGAATTGAGCTGACCGGGGCGAATAGTGAGGAATTGGACGAGGAGTTCACTGTGACGCCCTCGACCATCCCTTTTGGCCCATACCTAGCGGTGGGAACGGTGCTCTGCATTCTGTTTTCCACGGAAATTCAGGGTGCAGCAGATGCGTACTGGAAGTTTGCTACCGGTGGAAAGACGACCGAAAGATCGCGTTCCATAGAATCAGACAGGCTCCCGGTCGGGTAGAACACGAACGGCGTGGTTGTTTGTGTGACCTTCGGGAGCGGAGAGGTCACTCATAAATGTAACGTGTTACGGGGAGATTGCAGTATGGAGTTCAAGGGGGCTAAGGAACAACGTCGCGGGTCATCCCGTCTAGTTCATTGGGGAGCAAAGGGCCCCAGAAGCATGAACGCACGCCGCGCATTTACACTTGTTGAGCTTCTCGTCGTCATTGCCATTATTGGCATCTTGGCGGCGATCTCATTTCCCGTTTTCGCCGAGTCGAAAAAGTCTGCCCTGAAGGGTTCAGACATGAGTAACCTCAACTCGATTCGGGTAGCTCTGCAGCTTTACCGCGCGGACCAAGGAGCACATCCACCGGCGCTCTTGGGCTACGCAACGGGCTACAGCAACTTCACCCCAAGCGATGCCGATATCATTCCGGCCGATAAGATCGCCGGCGCGCTCTTTCCGAAGCGCATCGACGCAATCGCAACGTTTAAGTCGGCCAGCCAGAACCTTGGCCTGGACGGCAACAAGCGATTTACTCGGGCCGTGTGGCCAAACAAGTCGGCCGTCGGTGAGACCGACGCCCTTCGGGTTCAGAAATACGGACCCGGCGACGGTTTCGTGACGCGTTGCGTGGCGGGCTCAACGGTAGATAATTACTACTATCAAGCGTCCGGCTATGACGTAGCCGAAGTTGAGACCAGCAGCGGCAAGCGAACCGAGCTGCGGTACACCCTGTTTTGGAGCGGCTACTCCGTTGCGAGCGACCCGTGCGCTCCGGCCGCGAATGACGGAATTGGTAGCGCAAGCGACGATCCGAGGCAGCTCGGATACACGGATCCACCTGAAACGACGGTGGTTACCTGGAACAGCTTCTACCGTCAGTACGATTCAAATAAGAATCCACAGCGGGCGAAGTTTGATTTCGTTCTGACGCTCGGCGGAAAGGCGCAGGCGGTTGACTCCCGCGCTATTTCTGAGCAGAGCTGGAAGTTTGGGGCACGCTAGGAGGTACGGACTCGTGAAAAAAGGATCCGTTTATCTGCCCATTGCCGGTAGGTCACTGCCGGGCCGTTTGACCCGACGGGGAACCACGCTTGTCGAGGTGCTCGTTGTCATCGTCATCTTGCTCATCGGCATTCTGGCCGTGCTGCAAATTTTCCCCAAAGGCTTCCTCATCCTAAGCCAAGCGCGAAAGTCCGCCCAGTCTGCCGCGATGGCTCGGGACGTCTCGGAGCGCCTGAAGACGCTCGGCGACTCGATCCCCGATCAGATCGTTGCCGTAGGGCCGCTGGGTTATGACCCGAACGCAACCGTAGACGATCTTGGTCCTGCCGCGCCCGTCATCAATTCCAGCGGAAACCTGGAAACGGCCGACGGCACCGTGGTGGGTCCGTGGGCATTGTTTACCGGTGCCAACCGATTTCGCCGGATTATCGGCGAGAAGCACACGATTTCTTCGCCGCGACTTCTGCAAGGCGGCATCACCGGATGCCCCGTGCTGCCGTCGTTGGGAACGGTCGATACGCTCGACCCGATTGTGGTCAACGGACCGGAGCTCAACCGAAATCTGAGCCTGCCGAATGACCTGACCCGAGTCGGCGTCACCGATTTCTACGCGACCGCCTTCACGTTTGGCGGATTCGACTACTTTGCGCAGCCGGCCGTCTCCGGCGCGAACATCTTCTTGCCCAGCGGCGCAACCGCCCGACGCTACACGACGAGCTTCTATGGCTTCGTTGATCGTGGCGGCGTGGTCTCGAAGCGCTATTTCCGATCCCTTTCGGTCAATGTGACCGCCGCTCCGGCAAATCCGGATGGCTCGTATCCGCTTCTGCGGGTTGACCTGGCCGCTTTGGTTTCCGGAAGCTTGCTGGCCGGCGAAACGCTCGGGGAGATCAGCTTCGATTCGCTCAAGGTGTTCCGCGCGTTTAACGCGGTTTCAGCTTTCGGTGACGATCCGTTCGAATACATGGTTGGCGACGCCGGCCTTGGGCTGCTCGTTTTCAACCCGAACGGTCGCGGAATCACGATCAATTCGGCAAGGGGCCGCGAGCCTCTCTCGGTGAGTCTGGACTACACCGTGCGAGATTGGCGCATTCTTCTTGAGGCCTTCCGGCTCACGGAAGCCGACGGCGGGGAATACAAGCTCCCGTTGGGCAACCTGAAGACGAACTCCCTGCCCGGAGCCGACGGATCCCTTTCGCCCGGCATCTACGCCGAGGGAACCGGCTTCCGGACGCAACTTACCACGGCAGATCACTTTGTCCTAGTGGATGAAACGACCGGCGGCATCGTCTGCGAGCGCGATCCCGACGGCGTGACACCTTACGTCCGAATCGACAAGAGTCTAGGTTTGCTTGACTTCGTGGATATGGACGCGACGATTCCTGGAATTCAGATTCAGATCGCCAGCCTGCCAATCGGACAGCCGCACTCGGCGACGGCCGCCTACACCTACCAGCGAGTTTCCCTTGCCGGTCGGCCTCTGAGGGCCTACTACGCATCGAAAGACGAGTGGGCGGTCCAGGTGCTCAAGCCAGCGGCGCAGTACTTCCAGTCACCCATTCTGCCGATCGGCGGCGAGTTCTATCTCGGCCAGTCGAACGGGACGATCGGCGGTGCGGCCACGCGAATCTACTTTGCTCGGTCCGACGCCAATCAGAAGGTCACGATCGGCGAGTTGAACTACACGACCGCCAGTGGTCGACAGCAAGCCTTCGGCAAAGACTTCGTCATTCGGTTCCGCTCCGGCGATCCGATTGGCCTGCCGAGCGTTGACATCACCGACGTGGATTCCGCCGCAACCGGTTTCTACTTGCCAGCGGCTCCGCCGGTAAAGGGCGTCAAGGGCGCATCGATCACGGTTCGCTCGATGTGGAACCCGGACTTCTTCACGCTCGGCGCGCAGAATGCCCAGAATATCGCCGCATTGGAACGTTGGGGCCGCGGATGGAGACGAAATACCGTGCAGACGTTCATCGAACGAGGAGGCAACTAACCATGCGACGGTCGCGACAATCCGCTTTCACCATCATCGAGCTCTTGACCGTGATGACGATTACCGTCATCCTGCTCACGCTCATTATCCTCCCCGTTTTTCAAAGCTTTAACCTCACCCGCCAGGCTCAGGCACTTGCCGACGCCCAAGAGCGCGGTCGACTCCTCACGGAGCGGATCTCCCGCGAAGTTGGGGATGCGGTCGCCGTGCGCGGTTCGGGACAGGTTCCGGTGACCGTCAACGGTACCGAAATTCTTTTGCCCAGCACGTCGCTGATTCTTCGGTTGCCGAGGGTGACCCCGGACGGCCAGGTTCTCACGCCCCGCGCGGAAGCCGACGTCGTAGCGCCGTTCGCCAAGATGGATCTCATCTTGCCGGCACAAGCCGGACAGAAGGACGCGAACGGAAACTTTATTGATCCGGTCACCGGGAAAGTCGACCCAACCCTGCAGAACGTCAAGGGGCAGGTCGCGGTGCCGGTTGCTCCGGGTAGCACGCTGGTCCGATGGTTCGTCGGGCTGCAGGATCCATTCAGACCGTACAACAACCCCTATGACGGTTTGCTACTGAATCGCAGCGGGGACCGCGACAACCTTTACGTGCTCTACCGAGTCGAAGTTCAGCCGCGCGTCTTCCGCAACGTTGCCGGAACGCTGAGATACGCGGCGAACACCGACTTTTTTGAGTCGGATGCCGATGGCAACCCGATTCTGGACGACCCACGTTTCTTCGACCCAGGCTTCTTCTCGGCTGGGCTTGGCGCAACGGATAAGGCGGCTCTGGTTCGCAACTGGCTGCGGAAAGCCGTGATCGTGACGCAGGATAGCCGCTACGACATGGTGCAGGTTCTGTACGATCGGCAAAGCCGAAGGGTGAGGCAGCGCAATGGCATCCCCGAGATCGTGCCTCTCGTCCAGTTCCGACCCACGCAGGTAACTAGCGAACCGGCGGAGTCGCCGACGGCAGCTCGTCTTGGTGAAGAGTCGGATGGCAGCATCAACGTTGCTCCGGATGTGTTCACCACGAAGCTGGGAGGATGGTCGAACGCGACGATCCGAACTTGGCCGGCGGGCTGGAACTCGTCTGATGCGAACGCGAACGAGTTTCTTATCGGTCGAACGGATGCCAACTCTGGTCTCCCCGGCTTTCCGACCGGCTTCAGCGTCTTCGCCTACGATCCCGATTCGGCGGGCGACGAAATGCTTTCCGGCACCGAGCTGTTCGATGTGACGGCTTATATCAACGGACTCGCCAGCGCAGCGCGCTATCCGTTCTCCGCCGGTGTCTCGGCGGCCAATAACCGAACCGGCTGGCTGACAAATGCGAATCTGCGCGGCCTCTTCAGCCCGTACGTTCTGGATTCGGCGAAGGGCAAAATCACCGGCAGCTTCAACATCAGCGAAGTCGGCGACAACGCCATTGCGCCCCCGGCGGCTAACCCAAGGAACCTACCGAGAGTCGATGTCGGCGAGGCAACCACGCCCCGCACGGCGACGGACCTGACCGGAAATTTCTATGAGGCCAAGTTTGCCGGCGTAAACAACCGGTTCAACAAGATTTGGGACCTCTGGGAGAAGGACACGACGAACGCCGCCGGTCTGAAGAACCTCGACCCGAGTCGCATTCACCGTTTCATCAACCTCGGCGTCGTGCCGCAGGGTGACGGCACGGCTGGTCCGTTGCGGCCCGAGCTTGGCTTCAAAGCCAGCATCGTGCCGGGTAGCGAAACGGTGGAAGCGCCGGACCAGATTCCGGGACCCAACTTTGGCAACCTCGTCCGATACGTGAGGGTGAACGGAACCCCTGGTCCGAACCAGTACCGAATCAACTACACGAACTTGCCGGCTCCCAGCGACTACAGCCTTCTGGGCCTGAGCGCGCCGGCCACTACCGGGTTTAACGCCGCGACCTACGATCCGCAGAACCTCGTCAGCGCGATCTTCCAGCCGCAGTACCGCGCAGGTTACATCCAACTAAACAGCGATCCGGCGACGCCGTTGCCAATCGGGAACATCACGGTGGCTTATCGCTTCCAATTCACTGGGGTTCAGCAGAACGCTGTCACCGGTGCAACCGGAGTCGGGGCAAAAACGGACGTGTTCTCGGTGGACTATGACTCGCGAGAGTTGATGTCGATCTTGCTCACGATGCGAAGCTATCCGCAATCGAATCTGCCAAACCCACAGAACATGACCTTGAAGGCCACGGCCAAGGTGAGGAATTACATTCGATGATGGAACGAACGCAACCGGCAAGGGTCCGCATTCAGCGCGGACAGACGATTATCGTCGCGCTGATCATCCTGGGGCTTCTGCTCATCCTTGGATTTGTCTTCTTGGGCATCATTAACCGAAGCATCATCGGTTCGGCCCGCCAGCAGACCCGCTCGGCGGCGAACGATCTCGCTGAAGCCGGCATCCGGTACGCCCACACTCAGCTGCTCCGCAGCCCGGAAGGCGCCGACTGGCGAGGTCAGCTTCGCGCTCCCATCGCCGACGGCGTGGGTTCGAACAACTCGAAAGACCCGGACGCGGTCTATCTGCGGCTGCCATCTGGCTTTACGTTGGCTAACGGCCTGCGAGACCTCGGTGGACCCGACGGCCTCGGAAGCTACGTCCGCGTCGACTTCCAAAATGGACGGGCCCTGGTCCGGGTTCGTTACGCTCCGAGCGACGCCAACCTGTTCAGCGCCTCGCCCGCCGGTGCGCTCCGGAACCCGGGTGCGGTTCGAAACTACTTGATTTTAGAATCGGTTGGGCGGGCTGGGGCAATCAATGCCCTCGACCCAACTTCCTTCCAAGAGACCAACGCGATTCAAGTTCGCGGCTTCGCCTCGCAAGCTCAGTTCGTTCAGGAAGTCGGCCGGGCTAGCCGCCTCACGCGGCAGGCGAACGACCGAATCCTTACGGCCCTGGTCTCGATCGGGATCACCGACACGGCGCGTTCCATCACGAACATCCATCGTGTAAGCCGACCGGCCGAAATTGGCATTCCGCGCTCACTTGGAGCTTCTTATCCCCGATACAACACGACCCCAATCACGGTGGCAAACGTGGTGCCGACTCAGCTAGGCCAGCCGAGCCTCGAGCAGACAATCGGAACGTCGTCGCTATTCAACATTGGTGGCCTCGGCTCGATGCACTCGAACGCGGACATCACGTTCTACGGCAACGTGAACTTGTACGCGAACGTGAGCCTCGGCGACCAGCTAACGGTCGCGGGCAACGTAACGGGAGAAGATGGCGCGACGCTGAACATCTTCCGGCAGGAATTCAACCGGACGACCGGAACCTGGAACGCTCTCCAGACCTTTAACCTTGCGGCCGGTGCCGAACTCGAAAGCCGAAGCTCGGCGTTCAACACCGCTGGCGGCGTCTTCCGCGACGGAGTCGCGCAGGCAGACGTCGACGGATTCTCCCGTGGCGTCGGCTACCGAATGCCGCCAACGATCACGTCGGTAGACCCCGAAACCGGCGAAAACCGGTACGTCCAAATGACTCGCGAGAGCGGGGAAGCCGTCGCAGGTGGACGCAACTCGGGTGCCTTCGGGCATGGCCAAGGAGTCTACGTGGACAACACGGCGGACCAGCAAGTTCCTGCCAGCGAAGCCTCTCGGCAAGCAAATCCCGGCTCGGCATCGCTCGTTTTTGACTGGCTGAACCCGAACCACCAGGACAGCAAGTATTGGTTTGGTCCGTACTACGTTCCGCCGGCTGCGAGCGTGATCTTCCGCCCGGATGGCTTTGTTGTCACCCGTGACAGCCGAGCCCCGGCCGAAGAGCGGTTCTGGAAGCGACCCAACGGCACGGCCACTACGAGCTCGTCTGTTACCTACCGATTTGGACGTGGCACCGACGGTCGACTGCACCTCGTGAACTCCCTCACGGCAGGTGTGGCGAACGTCGAGGCACCTCTGGACGCGGCGACTTACCAGCTTGGGCCGGCATTTAACGGCGTGCTCTACTTCGAAGGCAACGTGCGGGTCCGAGGGGTCATTCCCACCGACATTCAGCTGAATGTTGTTGCGAACGGCACGATTTACGTGGATGGCAGCGTCACCAAGGGCATCACCGGCAACCAATACACGGCGACGTACTCGCCGAGTAACGGCGCGCCCGAAAGCGCAACGGCGGTCGGAGACCGAATCAACCGCCCGAGCCGCTCGATGCTTGCCCTGATGGCGCGCGACTACGTCACGGTCAACACGACGATGTTCTTTGGGCCGTCCGGCACGCAGAGCCTTGATGCTGGCCGCGATGTGAACTCGGTTCGAGTTCGACAAGACGCCGAACTTAGTCTGCTTTCAGAGTTTGTTGCCGGACCAAACACGGCCGCCGACAACTACAATCCAAGCGCTTGGTTGCCATTTGCGATGACCTACCGGGATGCGGTGACTTCTGCCCAGCAGACGACCAAGTTGCTCGTTTCGCAGGCGATGGAAGACGGAGCCGCCGATCGCGCGTTCGTTTCGGCGAACGTAAACCCGGCACTGTTCGATTCGCCGACCATCGTTTCGACCTACCTCTTCCCCTTTGGCGGATCGAACGCCGCCTCCGGCGCGTTCCCGGGACCGGGCAAGATTCCGGTGTTGGGATTGGGACAAGAAAACTGGCAGCGATTTCCGAAGTACGAAACCATCGCGTTCGATTTCGTGAACCCGCTGACGGCAACGGCCAGCGGCAACCTGATCACGGCGAACGGCACCGAGGGTAACTACCGACTGTTCAACCAGGGAACGAACGAACTCACCCTTCGCCCGAACCCGCTGAACGGCCAACCCACCAACGACTACTTGCTGGCTCGGGCCGCCATCGTCCCTCACGACGTCCGGGTTGACGCACTCATCTACGCCCAGGAAGGCTCGTTCTTCGTGATCCCTGGCTACTGGTTTAACGGAAACGCAAACGACCGCCGCGACACCTATTTCGACCGCGTTCGAACTCTCACGACGCAAGGGTCGAACCTGACCCAAGCGACCGCGATCGCCAACGACGAGCGGCTCTCGACGTTTGGGTCGAATCCGGAGGCGCCGTTCTACGGAGAGCCGATGGATATTCGAATGGTGATTAACGGTGCGGTTGCCGAAAACATGCCGCCTTCCATTGCCGAGCAGTCCGAGTGGATCAAGAAGTGGGGCTGGATTCCCGGCCGACAAGGTGCTTCCACGGCAAACATTCCGGCCCGGCACGTTCCGGCGGGAACGGATTTGAACGCGACTCCGGTCGTGCCAAACCTTGTCATCAGCTACGACCCGGTTCTCGGATCGGGCCGAACCGACGGCTTCGCCAACCTTTCAACCGACAGTCGAATTCTTCGAACCGACTCGGCCGGTCGCGTCCTCCCGCCGCTTCCGCGCCTTCCGGTCAGTCCCGCCTTCGCCTACTTTGGGGATGTGAACTAAATGTTTCTGCGCAAACTCGCGATGTTCTCCCTTGCCGCCCTGGCGGTATCACCGGCACTGGCCGGTCCGGAGACGTTTTCCACCCGACAGCAAACGATCCGCGCTGGAATCGTGGTGCTCGCCTCCGACTTCTCCGGTGGTACACCGCCAAGCAGCGCTGCGCCCCATGCTTGGTTCAACCTGGACTCCGCGTCCCGCATCAAGCCCGGTGGCTGGAACATTGCTAACCCGTTTGCGCCGTCGTTCCTGAGCGGAGCGAATGCCACCCGATGGCAGCAGATTAACGCGGCGGCCGGTTCGACCCAGCCTGCCCCCGCTGCAGGCGAACAGGTGACCAAGAGTAAGGCCGCTTATTGGGAAGTTTTCCTGAGCAGCACGACCGACACCCAGTTGGCCAACTACGACGTCTTGCTCGTTGCTCCCCGGTTCTTCGTATCGTTGAACAGCACGGAGCGGGACAAGCTAAGAAAGTTTGTGGACCATGGCGGCGTACTGTGGATCGACACCGGAGTTATCACCGCAGGAATCGATACGCCCAACAACTTTCCGCTCGCGTTTTTGCTGGGCAACGGCTCGATCGGTGGTGATGCATCGTTCGGGACGCAGCCTCTCCTGACCCGACCGTTTCGCCTTAACCCGCGCGATATTCGACTTCTCAACCAACAACCGTTCAACGCGAACAAGTACTTCCTAGATGCCGTGCCGGGCGGTCTTTTGGGTGGCCTTTACGATGGACTGAGCGCAGAGTCTTCTCAATACCAAAGCGTTGTCATCGGCAACGGTGGCGCGACGGTTGGCCTTGCCCGAATCGGGAACGGCTTTGTCGTAGTCAGCTCGCGCGGAATCGCCAAGCTGCTCGGCTCGACCCCGGCGCAGCCCGCCACCCCCGCAAACAATGTCGCCTTCCGCGCGGACGACGAATCGCTTGTGCCCGGTGGGCAGAGTGCCGCCAAGTTTGCGGTGAATCTCATCCAGATGGCTTCGGAGTATCGCCAGTCGGGCGGCGGTCCACATCGGCTGAACAGCACCTCCGCGAACGTCTCGGCACCGCTGCTCCAAAGATTTAAGTCGAGGGAAAGTCTCCCGCCATCGAGCTCCGGCACCCCGCCGGTCATCTACAAGGGCGTCGCGATCATGTCCTTTGCAGATCGGATTGTCGCCTACGACCTGGAGCCAGGGCGCGACTACGATAGTGACGGCAACGCCGACGATGGACTCTCCGATTTTGGTAACGGTTCTTCTGCGGACCGCCTCTGGGAATCGCGCATTCTCACGGGGCCGATCTCGGCACCGGTAACCGTTGAAACAAACACTGTTGGCGCGTTTCCCAAAGACCAGGTGCTGGTGACGGATGCGACCGGCCGACTCTTCGCATTCCCGATCTTCCCGCGGGACGTAAACAATTATTTGCTGCCGACCGCAAACTTGCAACCGGCCTACCAGGTAGCTCCGCCAAACGGCGCGGCGACGTCCGCTTCTGCACCCTTTGCCCCAACCGTAGCCGAAGGACTCGTTTACGTTACCGACACGATCACTTCCGGCGCGAACCGCCGTGGTCGCGTATGGGTGGTCAACCCGGCTGTGGGAGCCCGCGTGGCGGTCTCGAACCGGTCATTCGTTCTCGGTGGCACCGGCTCCGATGTTTTCTTGCCGGAGTTCACCGCTGGCGGAACGATCGGTCTCGTGCCGATCGCTGATAATTCCGGCGGTTACGACCTTTTGATGTATGCGCCGAACGGACCGACCGGATCCGGGTCGCCAAACCCGAACTCGGCCGCCGGGCTTGTCAGCATCTGGCTCGGTAGCCGCGGTGAAAAGCCAGTCGCGTACGAATCGACGGCCTCGGGACTATTGATCACGACGCGTGCCAGCCAGCAAGGCGGCCTTCCGATCTGGACCCCGGTCGACGAGAACACCCGGTTCATCCCCCGCATCGCGATCACCGACTCCAGCGGCAACCCGTGGAGCGCGGCCCAAATGGCCACCTACTTCAGCGGCCGGCCCCAAGACACCGGTGGCGGAGTGCTTCTGTTCCCCTTCCGGGCAGGTGCGCCGGTTCTGCCAGACAATGTCGGCATCCGCATCGACTACATGATCAACTGGGCGCAGAGCAACGCGGGCGTCCTTCCGCAGGTCGTGCGCGGTCAGCTGAACTTCCCCGATACAAATAATTCGCGGCGGGTCATCGGATCACTTGCGCTCTCTCCACAAGGCTCCGTGTTCGCGGTCGTCGGTGACGGCACGACCGGCGGTTCGTTCTTTGGATTCCGAGAGGAAGGCCGTGGCGTCTTCCGCTGCACCATCCGATACGACCTTTACGATCAGCACAACATCCTGCTAAACGACACGGCCCGAACAAGCTACCGCGAGGTGCTGTTCGACAATGACGGTACGAACCTATTCACACCGTCCGGAACGCCCGCCGACGCCCGGCTGCGGAACTTCGCGTTCCGAAGCGGACCGGCAGTTCGCAACGGCCAGGTTTTTGTCGGTGCCAGAGCGACCAAGGCCATCACGATTCCCGGCTTTGGCCGAATTCCGAGCGTGCCGGTCGGCCTGCTCCTTGCGTTCCGCGCGGAGCCAGAAGCCGCCGAGATCCCGGTTGGAGACCTCGGCGCGGACGTCACGATTTTGCAACCGGACATCGCCCGGAGCCAGGACAAGACGCAGCCGGAACAACAATCCATTCTTCAGACCGGGAACTTCACTTACGAAGCAGCGCGCGGCATCATCCGAATCGAAAATCTGATGTCATCTGGTCGCGGCCCGATTCAGAGCGCCCTGAGCCTGAGCCAACCGGTCATCGTACGCGGAAGCAGCGGACAGGATCGACTGATTGAGCCGGATGCGATTGGTGGCAGATGGAGCCCGCTCCTCTGGTATAGCGCGGTTACCGGCCTGGACTTGCCCCTCGGTAGTTCGCAGGTTTTCGTGGGCGGAGATACGGTTTTCCTCGCCGGAGAATCAAGAACGCTCAGCGCTTTGAGCCAGAATCCGCCCCCGCCGGCGATCCCGAGCCCGCAAGCGATCGTTTACGCGTTCGACGCGGAAGTCTCGCCGAACGATCGATTCCTTATCAACACCAGTCTGAAGCCGTGGCTGAAGCAGAGCACGTCTCTTCTCGTAAATGGCGCGACCCTGGAAGGTAGCCCGCACCTTCGATGGCCCTCGTTCATCGGCATCACAAACTCCGAGTCGTTCCAGGTTCGCCTCAACCAGGCGGTGTTTGGCGAAAACGGTAGCTCGGCCTACGGGCTAGTTGGCGGAGAGGGAAGTCTCCTTGCGTGGGGCAGTAACGGCCTCAGTGCCTTCAGCCGGTCCGACGTGGTGGTTTGCGACCAGAGCCGACTTGGCATCTTTGAAGCGACCGGAGCAACCTTGTTCACTACGGACGGCATTGCCTCGCTCGGCAAGAACGGCGAAGCCGGAGCCGCCTCCATTCGTCCGCTCTCCCGGCCCACCCGGGCCTATCCCGTCGGGGATTCCGACTTGCTGGTGGTGGACAGCGGTACCCACCGAATCAGCCGAATTGACAAGACTGGGCGCGAAGTTCGCGGTCTGGATCAGCTCATCGTTGATCCGGGCTTCATTCCTACCGGGATGAAGACGAACGAATCCACACGCTTGCGCGCACCGAAAGATGTCGCCTACTGGGAAGACTTTGTTCGACGTGGCGCGACGTCAATCGTCTCGAACCAACAGACCACCGAATTTTGGCGGCACTACCTCATCGCAGACTCGGGCAACAAACGACTGATCGAAGTCGTGGACCGGTTCAGCGTCGACGCCGTGACCGGTCAGCCGCGCGACGTCATCCAGATTGACGGGGAGCCGCAGCTGGGCGTGATCGTCTGGCGAAGTCCGGAGCCAGCCTCCGGAAGCGCCTACGACTATAACAGCGTGGCCCGACAGCTCATTCCGGGCAACGGAACCGCCGGGCGCTACGTCTACGTTGCTGGCCTGGGCGACAGTTTGCCGACTCGAGCCGGGGTTGGTTTGGATTCGGGTGGCGCGGGTGGACCGGTTTCGACCGGAGCAAACGGAGGCGTCGTGGTCTTCGACCCCGCGAATCCGACGCTGACGACGGTGATCAACCGAGTTACGCTCCCGGACCTGCGCGGAACGAGGTTCTACGACATCACGCTTCCGGGCTGGCGCTCCGCGACGGCTTCTGGAAACACGAAGGTCATCAATCAGCGACGGGGCGGAGACCGCTACCTCAGCAACGTTTCTTCGGTCACCACCCGCGTGGACGCAACAGGGGCAACGCCGGTTCTCTACATCATGATCACGGACGCGAACGGCGTTTACGAGGTACCGGCACTGACCGGCAACGCGGAATCGGCACCCGCAACGTGGTATCTACCGGCCGACGCGTACACGGCGATGCGACGCACGGGGCGGTTTGGTGGACCGGCAGGGAACAATCCGGCCGGATTCCGCGCCACATATGCCAGAAGACTTGACTCTGGCGAAGTGCTCATCGTGAACGGCTACGTTGGTAAGCGACGGAACGGCACGGATTTCTTCGGGGAAGTCATCCAAGTTGATCCGGACTACAGCACGACCACTGAGAACCTTGGGTTCCGATTGACGAGCATTCGATACGAATTAAGTGGGATCACCGGCTCACGGGGTCTCGTTCAACCGGTCTTTGCAGAGAGACGATAAAAGCATGCGAACTTGGCAAGCGAATCAGGCGGTACTCCGCACCACCCTCCTAGGTGGTTTTTTGCTCGGGCTCACCCTTGGGATGAGCTCGGCCGCACTTGGTCAGACCCGAGACTTTGGGTCTTTCCAAGGGAATAGTGCCCGCCAGGGCCACAGTTCCGACCCGCTCGGTGCATCGTCTGGTCTGTCTGGCATCCGCTGGTTCACGCCAAGCGGCGTCGTAAACACGACGTTCACGTATGCCCTGGACAACACGGATGTCGCGGATGCCTGGAATCGCGTCCCTCCAGATCCGCTTGCCTACCCCGGGGGACCGTATCGGCGACCGCTTTTTGGTGCCGTTGTCGTCTCTCCGAGGTTCCTCCCAAACAAGGCTTCCTACAACGACAATGCCGAGTGGTCGAAGCCACAAAATGGCTACGAGGCACGGTTTCCGTACCAGATTCCGCAGCGCGACGCGCAGGTAACGCTCTCCGGGAACGTGTATCCGCCCAGTAGCTCGTTCCGCGAGCCGCTCTACAACTACACGCGTTGCACCGCCTCCGCCGTCGGGTCCGACCCGACACGGGCACAGAACGCGAACAACCGGCGCCGATTCGAATGGTGGTTCACCGGTCGAAGAAATGTCCAGGTCAACTGGGCACTTTACGTTTGGCTGCCGGTCGGAGCAACCCGTGTTGGGCCCGGACCGGATGACCTTCTGTTCCCGCAGCGCTACAACGTTTACGAAATCGAGTACCGACCCGGCCTGCGGGTCATTGATGTGGTGGATACCTATGCATCGGGCGGAGGCTGGGTGCGACTTGGTGGCGGCGGCAAGCCGACCAACGTCGTGTTCCCGTACAATGGCGTCAACCCCATCAAAGTGAAGCTCCTCAACACGATGCCGCGAGATGCGAACGGCCGGCTCACAATGGATCGAGCCCCGGAGAACTACTGCGTGTATGCCGACGCGGCGAAAGCCGTGCCGGTTTCCGGTAGTTACGAGGCAACTCCGGTCGTGTCGAACAACGGCGGCACAAGCACGGAAGTCGTTACGGTCCGGAACGGAATTACCTCGGAAGTCACCTCCGACGGACGTCTACTGACGCTGACGCGCGCCATTGTAACGAACTACATCCACAACTGGCCGTTCGAAAACGCCATCTCCAACACCCGTTGGGAGTACATGCCGTTTGCGGATACGACCGGCGAAGGATTCCGAGATGACGTCAGTAACGATGTAACGGTCGGACCCAACTGGACCCAGGCCTTCGACAATAAGTTTCTCAATGGTGCTTTCCGGCATGCCGATATCACGAATGTCGAGGCCAATCGTACGCTGGTGACCTATGCGCCGACGTTGAACGACGACATCTACGATATCTACGTTTGGCTGGCGGGTAGCACGAGCACCCTAGCCTTTGGCGATTCGGTTGAATACGAGATTCTCGAAGGAGCCACCGTCACGAAGGTTCGCGTCAATCAGCGAAACCGGGTTGGTTGGTTCAGGCTCGGGCAAAGGCGATTCAGGAACATTCAGTCGGCCTCCGGCCCGCTGGCTCCCCTCGTCGTCAGGGTTTCTAACTACTCACCATTAGTCGGAGATCTTGGAAAGAAGGCAGTTGCGGACGGAATCCGATTTGTAGGAACCAACAACGTTGAAGTGAAGTCAACGCCGGTCATCTCTAGAGCTCGAATGGCCCTTCAACTTGGCGGCGGGACCGCCGAGCGACGGGTCGTGATTGTTGCCGACGAAAGCGGCCGCATTCGATGCCTTGACATGCAGGGCCGAAACGACACGACGACATTTGAATATTGGATCTACCCGTCCCGCCGACGGTCTGGCTTTGTCGATCCAAACTTATCGGAAGGCATCGACGGAAGAAACAACCCGACGCCCACGCCTGATTCGATTCCGATTGCGGAAATGCCTTCCGGCTTCGACCTCTCGTCAGCTTTGGTTCAGCGAATCAACGGCGAGGACTACCTCTTTATTGCCTCGAAGAACGGTCGCATCTACTGTCTCGAGATGCGCGGGCGGGGAGACTACGTCACCGGAGCGCGCGCCCCGGGTACCACCCGGCGCGTTTGGAGCTACCCGGACGACTTTCCGGCGGTGCCTAAGCGGTCCAACCTCGGTGCCTTCACCGGGTCGCTGACCTTTGCCAACACGGCCGCCGGCCCGACGATCTTTGCGCCCACCACGAGCGGGCGAATCATCGCTCTCGACGCGCTGCCGTCCGGATTCACGCAGACGTCGCTCCGCACGACGACCGTACGATGGGCCTACCCAGATTTCGACGAGCAACCGCTCGGCGCAATCTCGTCCACGCCCGCCATTGAGTTCGGCAACCTCTACTTCGGCGCCCAGCAGCGGAACGACCAGTACGCCCGGTTCTATTCTTTGAATCCGGACACGGGACAACCGAACTGGCAGTTCCCGAGCAACACCGACCTCGGAACCACCGCTCGATTCCAAACCAGGTCGTTCCTCGCGAGTCCGCTCACCGTCTCGTCGGCTCTCCTTGGGGGAAGCATGCCGAACACGGTGTTCACCATCAACCAAAACGGCTATGTATTCGCTCTGAACGCAGCCACGGGTGAAGTCCTCTGGAACAGTAATGAGCTTGCCGCGGGCTCGACCGCGGCGTTGACGTTCACTTACATGAACGTCTTCGACTCCAGCGGCACCGGCGCGAGGACCTTTGCCCCGGTCGTACTGGTTCCCACGCAAGACGGCAGGTTCGCCTCCCTCTTCGCTCGGACCAGCGATACGAACCGCTATGGAACTCGCCGAGCATGGGAGTACAACGTCGCGGGTGAATCCGTGGTTGCCTCTCTCACCCCAGGTAACAACTTCCTTTACGGAGGCGACGATGCGGGCTTCCTATACGCGTTCACCGATACCAGCACGATCGCGCCCGGACTGGGCGATGCTCCCGGCGAGGAGACGCTGGTTGAAAATGATACGCGCGGTGATCTTTTCCGAGAGGCGCGGGTGCAGCCGATTACGCCCGAGGCGTATCAACTGCTTCGCCAAGGTCTTGGCGAGCCCGGACATCCAACTTACGGCGGCATCATCGACCCGGCAACCCGGCTCGTTCGGCCGCAATATCGCGTTTCGCGAAGTCCGCTTGCCTACGAATGGGGCGAGACGATGTACCTCTTCTGCTACGACTTCCCGTATGTGAACACGGCGCAAACCGGATCGGCCACCCCGGTCGCACCGCCGGTCGTCAACTTCTCGTTCAGTGTGGAGGGTCAAACGACGCGAACCATTCCGGTGGAATCGCGCCAGTTCGACTCGCCGGGAGCCTCCCCGATTACGGGAACGACCCTAAACCCGCCCCAGGACTACTCACCGCTGCGTAACGATGGCTACGCGATTCTGCCGTTCACCTTCCAAGGTGGCGGACCGAACGCCTTGCCGCCCGGAACGGCTGAATCGAGCTTCACGATCTCGACCTCTGCGCTAAACGTTGCACGAGCACTCGAGAACGTCACCCTCGATCCAAGCCGAAACCGAATTGGCTTCACCCTCGCGAACCCGCTTGCGGTTTCGATGGATGGCGTGACGACGGGGCTGAGTATCGGCCTATCCACTCAGCCAGAGAGTCCGGAGAATCTTGTCAACGGTTCACCCGACGTCGGCGGGGCCAAGAAATCCTGGCTGCTTCAGTCGGCCGGACAAGCCGGCCACGGCAAGTCGGCGACCGCGCGCATGTTCGTTGTTGATAGAAGCATGATGGGCCTCATCCGCCCCGATGGGCTTGGTCTCGATAACGTTCGAGTTGAGCGGGCAGGCCTCGCGTGGCAGGGCGGAGCCTCGACGATCTACAAGCCGCTCTCCAACCTTCTGTACCCTGGGTTCGAAGACCGTCCGACGGGCATTCCGAACCTAAGCTTGGACTATCCGGACATTCGGCCCGAGAACATTTCCGTTGTCAAAGATCCCAATGGGCTTCCGCAGAACCCGACGTTCTCGACGGTGGGTGTATCGCTCCGAGCACCGCTCGTAAATGATGGCGGCACGTTGCGATCCATGCGTGAGACCGACGCGCCGACGAGTCGCATCTTCCAACCAACGGCGTTTGATTTCCAAATCAACGTGCCGCGCTTCCAGCCGCCGAACAATGCGTCGGTTGGCTTCGTTGGCTCCAAGATTCCAACGTCGCCGGGCACCAGCGTCGCCGATCCTCGCTTCCTTCAGCCAAACAGCTTGGGGAACACGAACCTCGATCAAGGCTACATCGGCCGAATGAGCGTCTACGTGGACTCCAGCTCGAACGGCGTCCTTGATACCGCGTTCCGAGAGGCGTACCGCTCCTTCTCACTGGCTGCGGCCGTTGGAGTCGATGAGAAGCTTAGCGTCAGCACGCCGTCGGTCGATCCTTCTTCGGGCCAAAGCCTTCTGAACCTTGGCTCCTTGGCAGGTGGTACCGGTTACACCTTGAGCCCGACGGATTACTCGCCGTGGGGAGGAACTTACACGAGCCTGTTTCAGCCGTTTACCGTGCTGAACGAAGGAAACGTGAACCTGCTTGACGTGCGCCTGGCAAAGAGCCTCAACTCGATCCAGACGTCGGGAATCTCGCCGTGGATCTTTAACAGCCAGACTTCCGACTCGAATGCATGGCTCGATGGCTCGCTCGACCTTTGGAGCAACTTCGACATCCGATTCGCACCGGTTTACGCCGGCACCGTAAATCGACAGATCGTTCAGAAGCCGAGGGTGGGAGACACCATCCCGACGCAGCTGACCGTGAATCCGACGCGGCGGGACAACTCGACGCTCGGAATTGTCGGTGGATCACTGATTGCAGGCGGTCCGACGTCGGCACCGAAGGTTTCGGTCACGGTTCCGCTCGGATTCCCCAGCGGTACGTACTCGCAGACGATGCGGGTCATCGAAAACGACCAGAACATCGCCAGGAACGAGATGTGGGACCGGGTTGGCCCCAACTCGGTAGAGTCGTTTAGCGACCCAACCTTCAAACTCGCCTTTAAGGTTCGAGAAACGCGCCTTACCAACAAGCCGACCGCGTTCACGGCCAACCAGATCGAAAATCTGGTTCCGAACAGCGCCCGGTTCGCCTATAAGAACACCCAGCCAGGTGCCATGCGCGATCCATTCGGCAACCTTTTGGTAGCCTGGATTTCGAACCGACCGAGCGACACGCCGTTCCCCGGCGTGCCGGCGGCCCCGCTAGAATCCGATCCTTGGCGAATTTACTTCGCCAGCCTGGATAACGGAACGACGTTCACGTCCACCTCGGTAGACACCCCGGGCGGCGCGGGTTACTCCCCGATTCGGGACCTGAACTTCTGGAATCAGTCGGGCGGCACGAGTTGGTTCCGGTTCGCTCCGGCGAGTAGCAATGGCTATCCGGCGCCTTCGACGAACTTCAACCAAGCGTTTGGCGTCACCGCGGGCGAAACGCTCATTCCCCAGAGCATCAAGTTCTATCACCCCACCTTCCCGGTCCTTGGGCGCATGTCGCCGACCGATCCGGGCAACGTGGGAGCTGCCTTTACCAGCGGTCTCATGGCCTTCACTGGCGAAGCGAAGAAGCAAGGCGACGGCGGCAACAACGTCATCTCTCGCGTCTTGCTTGCCCGTCTGCAAACGGATAACACGGGTGCGGTGACTCTCGCTTCGGCGCCGATTCCCATGCCTTTCGACGACGGCACGGTCAAGGGGCGACCATCCATTGTGCAAACGGGAAATAACTCGGCGGTGGTCTTCTACCCGGCAACCAGCGGTAACGGAACCGTCATCATGGCGGCGAACTATGCCGAAGGAGTTTGGAGCGCGCCGGCGAATCTGCCACTCGGCACCGCCTTCTCAAGCGTTACCGGAGTAAGCGCCACGACCGTTGGCCCGACCCCGCTCACGGGATCGAGAGTCATCGACCTGGTCATCACCGGCAAGCTTTACGGCTCGGCGCAGACCGAAGTCTTCACCGTTCAAATCGGTACAAACGCAGGTCTGGTCTTGCCGATCACCAACGGTGCCTTCACGGGCCGACCGTTCGTGAACGTTGCCACGGCCGCAAACGAAACCTTGCGCTCCTTGGGCGGCGGAACGTTTGCCGCTAGCGGAATGCTGTGGGACCTGAACGAAACCGTGGACCTAAGATTCCAACGCGCCGACGGAACCTTCGTCGCCGCCCTCAGGGCCGGCACGCGAACGCAGGACCCGCAAACGAACGTGATCTCCTATGAGAGCACGCTCGGCGGAAGGGTCTTCTTGAATCCGTTTACCGGACAGGTCAAGTTCAGTAGCTCAGTGCCGGGCAGGAACCTGGCCGTCGTGCTAACCTATGCGCCGCGCCTTCTTCGGGTGAGCGAAGGCGATGTTTCTTACGGTACGCCGAACGTAATGTTCGACGGACGCAAAACGAGCGATGGCGCCTACTGGACGCCGGCTTCGGCGACCGACCCAACGTTGCGCAACGACCGATGGGTCTACGTTTATACGAAGGCCGGCGGATCGGGAGAAGCGCCTCGTCCGGTCGTGAAGACGATGCGGCTTGGAATCCAGCTGCCGACATCGGTCCAAACCGATGACAACGGCGTTGTCTCCGGCTTGACCGTCAGCGGCAACGCTGGTCCGTACCAGGTGGATCCGGCCAACGGACGTGTCTACTTCACGCTTGCTGACCGTTATACGGCGGTGACGGTGTCTTATCTCGGTGTCAGCGCCGCCGACGGAGCAACGTTGCCGGTCCGCACCGTCTCGGGAACCGTCTTACCGATCGTGGAGCTGGGCGAAACCCTGGTTCCCATCGAGCAGGCCGTGAACGAAACCGGCACGGTTGCCTTCATGGATCCGTTCGAGCCGCAAACCACCGACCTTCGCCTGCGAAGGCCGCCGCTGGTGTGGTTCTTGTGGAGTAGCACCCGCGCCGGTGTGCCGGACATCTACATCCAATCCATCGCGCCACGGCTCACACCCGTGCCGCTTGGAAAGTAAGTAAGCTTCGCGCGATCCCTCCGAAAGGGCCGGGATCGCGCGTTTGAACGATATCGGACGGTACTACCGTCTCAACTAAGCCCGTTGGAGCCCGGGTTCAGTTGACAGGTGCAATGCACCGGTGATAACATGTGGCAACCATACGAGGGGGGAGGCAGATAGCTTATGGCTAAGAAGCTCAGTAGCGTTCTAGGGATTGACATCGGAAGTCGAAAGATTAAGGTTTGCGAAGTGAGGATGCAGGGGAAAGAGCCTGCCGTCACGGCGCTTGGTATTGGGGACACGCCGGAAGGGGCAGTTGACAGCACCGGTATTTATAACAGCGAGGCCGTAGGTGCCGCGCTTAAAGCCCTCATTGCCTCGTGCGGGGCAAGCGTGAACCAGGTCGTGGTCTCGATTGCGGGCCAGAACTCGGTTCTCGTTCGGACGCTGGAAGTTCCGAAGATGAACCCGGCCGAGTTGAAGGACCATATGCAGTGGGAGATCAACCGGAACATCCCCTTCGCCGAAAGCACGGTGATGTCGGACTTTAAGCCGCTCGGCGGAGATGACCCGAACTCGGCAAACATGGACGTCGTCATGGCGATTGCTCCGCAGAGCGCGGTCGACACCATGCTGCAGGTCATTAAGAAGGCCGGCAAGACCGCGGCCGCCATTGACGTTGAGCCCCTTGGTCTTGCACGCTCCATCCAGACGAGCTACGCGGCAGAACTGGGGACCAAAACGATTTGTATGGTGGATATGGGTGCTAGCACCTGCTCTATCAATATTTTCAGCGGCAGCAAGCTGCTGATGCCCCGGCAAATCCCGATCGGCGGCGACATGTTCACCCGCGTGATTGCGGACGAAATGCAGACGTCGGTAACGGAAGCGGAGACGATCAAGCTGACTCAGCTCACGATCCCCGAGAACGCGGCAGAGCTGCGGTCCGCGGTCGTAAACCCGTTCGACATCCCTGGCGTGCCCACCCAAGAGTTTCAGCCGTACAACCCGTTCGCCGATGACCCATCACCGGCGCCAATGCAAATGGCCGACGCGGCGCCGGTTCCGATGGATGACTCTCCGGAAAACCGACTTTTCAACGCCATCGCACCTCTGCTGGATGACTTCATTGCAGAAGTGCGCCGATCGGTGGACTACTTCCGAAGCCGCGGCGGAGATATCGACGTCGTCGTTCTGTGCGGCGGTGGGACGATGATCCCAGGCCTGACGGGCTTCATGTCCAAGAGTCTAGGCATCGAATGTGACGCCTACGACCCTCTTCGTCGTCTCAATGTCAGCGCAAAGAAAGTTGCGCCTGGGTTCGTAGATGAGCATCGGCAAGAGTTTGCCGTCGCCATTGGGAACGGGCTACACATTCTTTTCGACTAAACGGGCGTATGAAGCTAAATCTAATACCGACAAGCGTCAAAGGAGCGAAGAAATCCCAGTTTGCCTGGGTCGGCGCGCTCGCTATCGCCGCACTGGGAGTCGCCGGAATGGTTGGCCTCACCCTCATGTCTTCGCAGGCTCTCTCCGAGGCGAAGCAAAGGGAAGCCGATCTTCGACCACAGGTCGAGCGCGCGGTTACCATTTCGAACCAGGCGGATGAAGTTATTTCCCAGGCTCAAGGGATCATCCGCAATTCCGCGCTTTCTGCCGCTCTCGTCAAGCACAACACCGTCTATCCAGACCTGTACGATCAGGTCCTTCCGTACATCCCAAGATTCTTCCGGTTGACGTCGATTTCGGCGAGCCCGAGCGACGCCGCAACTGCGACGATCACGATGCAGGGTGTGTTGGATAGCTACCAAGACTACGCGAACCTAATGATTGCGCTGATGCGCATCCAAGGCGCAAGCGCGGTCGGGCGAACGGGATTTGTGGACCGAGCTGACTATGTTCCACCATTGACCGAGACCGACAATCAGGGGCGGATTCGGCCCAACGGTTCTGCTGTTCCGATTCCGGACAACGACCTTGACCGACTCGCCTACTTCGAAAGTCAAGGGGCTCCCGCGCCGGCGACCGGTGTCGGCGGCTTTGGTGACCCAAATTCAACTTTAAGATTTGCCGGACCGGAGTCTTCACTGATCTCCGTTACGCTGGTGATGTCGGCCGCGCTTCAGGTGCCCGATACGGAAACGACGCTACGAAGTGGGGGCGGAACCGCTCCTTCCGCACCGGCCGCGCCGGGAATTCCGGCATCCGCTGCGGGCGGTAGGGCTGGCCGAGTGCCAGCAGGAGAGGAAGATTGAAACTAAGCGCCCTAACGATTTACATCATCGGACTCGCCGTGGCGATCATCGCTCTCAGCTTTGGATTCTTTCATCAGTTCATGCCGAACATGAAGGATGCCGAATCCTTCAATGCGCGGGCGGAAGAACTTCAGGCAGAGGCCGCGAAAGAAGGTCAGGCTAAGAAGCGTCTTGAGAACGCGAAGAGTCTGGTTGAGCAGGAAGCCGCCAAGTGGCGTGCCGTTGTTGCTCGCCGAACGCCGGAGAGTTCGGTCAAGAGAGGCGGCATTGATCTTTCGGTCAACGGCTGGCAGCTCACCGTGGACTCGCAGCAGTTCCGCAACAACATCCAACGCGATGTGAATGCACAGATCCGAGTCGGTGGAGTTAAGATTCTGCAAGCCCCGACGATTCCTGGACCCGGCGTTAACGAATCCGCGAACAGCCTTATCAACAGCTATTATCAGCTTCAGACTTACGGCTTCCCGGTCCTCATCTTCAACCTAGGCACCATCACGGTGGAAGGAACTTACGACCAAATCATGGACAACGTACGTTCTTATGCTTCGATGCCGAACTATCTGGCGGTAGCGGATGGGCTTGCGCTCACCGGAACCAACGGGCAGTTCACGGGAACCTACAACCTCACGGTGATTGGCTTCATTCGAGCTACTGACATCTTCCCATCCGTGCCAGAAATTGGTGCGGCCGGTGGAGCGGGCGGCGGATCGCCCTTCGGCGGCGGCCCTGGTGGCCCTCCTCCTGGCTTCGGTGGCCCTGGTGGCCCTCCTCCTGGATTTGGCGGTGCACCTCCCAGCGCGGCTGGTGGGCGTGGCCCGGCGGCGGCAAGCGGAGGCGGAAAGTAACATGGATCAAAAGCAATTTAGCTTTGGAGTTTCTGCCATCCTCGCCGGCCTCATCGTTGCAGGTTGTAGCGGCGGGGCAACAACGCCCGCGGTTGCGAGCACTCCGGCCACGCCGGTGCCGCCGATCAACTTCAAGCCGAACGTGAATGCCGGCGTCCCGGTAACTCTTTCAACGGACGTTACTCGCGTTGCCGCGTTGCCAAAAGCGGCTGCCAGGTACGGCACCCAGGCAAACCCGTACGACGCCTTCTCATTGCGACCCGGTGAGAGAGAGTTGGAGCGCGTACAGGGTATGGAGCGTGCATTCTCGACGATCGGCTTTTCGAACGAGTACGAGCCGTCGGTTGACACCAAGCCGCTGCAAACGGTCGAGCCGCAGCCTTACCGTCGCCTCTCCGGAATCGTCGTCGGCGATGCCGTAGTCGGGTTGATCGTGATGGAGAACGGAGTGACTGAGGTCATTACGCCCGGCACGAAGATTCCAAACACCGATTGGACAGTTGTCTCGATGGATGAAGAGCGAGCGGTACTTCGAAGAAGCGGAAACGTGAACCCGAAGCAGATCGTGGTGCGCCTCGAAAACCCGCCGCCAGGAACGCAACCCGCGAACCCAGCCGGTGGAAACCCGGGCTTCGGCCCCGGTGGACCGGGTGGCTTTGGACCCGGCGGACCCGGTGGTTTTGGCCCCGGTGGCCCTCCTCCAGGCTTCGGCCGTGGCGGAAGCAACAATGACGGCGACTAGAAAGGATCGAAACGTAACGAACCGCTAGTCTTTTAAGTAAAAGAGGATTAAGATGAAAGGACAAACTATGAAGCTCGCATTCAGTCTCATTCTTGGGGCCGCCATGATCGGCGGAGTCGCGGTAAGTGCGCACGCTCAAGACAATATCGAAGATAAGGTCGTCGCTCGACTCGACTATCAGGCCGCAGACGTTCGCGAAGTGCTCAAGTCGCTCTTCAAGGCCGTCGGAAACCCTGGCTACTCCGTTGACAGCACGGTTCAGGGAACGGTTACCACCAACCTGACGAACGTGACGTTCGCGGTGGCACTCCAGAACGTTCTTCGACAAGTTGACGCGACCTACCGAATCGAAGGCGGTATCTACCAGATCGTTCGACGCGAGATTGACACCGCAGTCGGTGGTCCGGACGCGACCACGACGCCGGTTGTGAGCAACAAGGTTATTCGACGCATCCAGATTCGATTCGGCGACCCACAGGTCATCGCGATCCTCGTCGGTACCGACAAAGGAAGCCAAAGCTTCTCGGTTTTCCCGGAAATGAGCACCGTGCAGAACAGCGGCGGCCTTGGCGGCAATAGCGGCGGCGGCGGCATGGGCGGCGGCGGTGGTGGCCTTGGCGGCGGTGGTGGCGGCTTCGGCGGCGGCGGTGGCGGCGGTAGCCGTGGCGGCGGCGGTTTGGGCGGCGGTAGCCGTGGCGGCGGCGGCGGTGGCGGCGGTTTTGGCGGCGGCGGCGGCGGACGCGGATTCTAAGACACACTTAAGGACGAGAGGGATACATAGGAATGGCAAAACGACTTAACGGCAATCGGCTGATCAAATTAGGGGCGATCAGCTTCGCCTTTCTCATCGCAAGTCTTGCATCGGCGCAACAGGCGTCCGATGTTCGATTGAGCATCAACCTCAAGGACGCGGACATGATGACCGCGACGAAGGTCTTGTTCCAAAAGACCGGCGTTCAGTTCTTGGTGAAACCAACGACAAAGGCGTTTTCTCGCATTACGCTGAAGCTGGATGACGTGACCGCCGAACAGGCAGTGCGGTACATCTGCACCGCCGCCGGTGCGTTCTTCACCCGCGACGACAGCGGTGTTTTCATCATCAGCCAAGACGCTCCGGTAGAAGCGGTTGCTCCTCTGGTGGCACCGAAGCCGAAGAGTAAGGTTCTTAAGAAGATTGCCGTCCAGCACGCGGACGTTCGCGATCTGTACGACCAGGTCGTTCGAAATATTCCTTTCGACTCGGCACGCGGCTGGAAAGAGCTGAAGAGAATCGTTGCCCTCACGAGAGGCGACGAGCAGCGAATTTTCGGTAACGGAGGCCTCAACGTTTACGGAAATCAGGCTCCAACGTTTGATCTTAACGCTCAGCGCAGCGCGGCCACGGTGAACCAGCCGTTGGCACCGCAAGATTCAGCCAACGACATTCAGCTCCCGGGCGACCTAGCTAACCAGGGTCGCGGAGGCGGCTTCGGTGGTGCTGGCGGCGGCCAAGGTGGCGGCGGTCTTGGTGGCGGTGGCGGCCAGGGTGGCGGCGGTCTCGGCGGAGGCGGTGGTCAGGCTAACCTCACGGCCGGACAAGGTCTTGTCCCGAGCGGTATCAGCTTCATCTCCTACGACCCGAACACCAACAGCTTCATCGTGGAAGCGGATGACGAAGAAGCCATCAACAAGCTTCGAGAGGCCATCCAGCTTTTCGACGTGGCTCCCCGACAGGTTCAGATTAAGGTCGAGTTCATCACGGTCACGAACGGTTTCTCGAAGAGCCTTGGCTACGAGTTCCAGTATCAGCGCGGAACCGTCTTCGCTGGAACACGACCTGGAGTGTTCGCTCCGGCTTCAAGCCCGGTCTTCCTGAACTATTCGACCGGAAATGTGGCCATGCGGTTGCGAACCTCGCTTTCCGAGGACAACAGCAAGGTTGAGAGCGCGCCGCTTATTCGGACGCTTAACAACATGCCGGCTTCGATCTCAAGTAGCACGACGCAAACGGTCTTCACTCCGACCACGACCCTCGTTGGCGGGGCCGGAGCAACGACCAGCTACCAGGCTAACGACGTCAGTGCGACGACGTTCCTTAGCGTTGCGCCGCGAATCAATTCCGACGATACGATCACGGTGTTCTTGAATCCCCAGATCGAAGGGTTCGTTGGTAATTCGGTTGCTCCTGACGGGCAGACGGTTCCCAATACCTTCAGCCAGAGCATCTCCGTGGTAGCTCGGGTAAAGAACAACGAGACGATCGTTCTCGGTGGGCTTGCATCTAAGACCGAATCGAGCACTCTCGTAAAGATCCCTGTTCTTGCGGATCTGCCGGTCTTCGGCCAGTTCTTCCGGTCGACTTCGAAAACCCGCTCGAACAGCGAACTCCTCATCTTCGTCACCCCGACGATCATCGAGGATGAAAGCTCGAACAGCGGCGGACCGCAGTAAGCTCTCCAAATCGGAGAACAATCACGGCAGGATACGCAAGTATCCTGCCTTTTGCTTTATGAATAGGGCTTGGATTCTGGTCGGAATGATGGGGGCAGGAAAGTCCTCTCTCGGTCGGGCACTCTCGCAGCTCGCGGAAAGGCCCTTCTACGACACGGATACCCTTCTCCAAAATCGCCTCGGCCGCACAATCTCCCAAATCTTTCAAACCTACGGCGAGCCGACCTTCCGCGACCACGAGTCCAGCATTTTGCGCGATCTAGAAGCGACCGAGATGGTCTTGGCTACGGGCGGCGGAATCGTCCTGCGGGACGAAAACTGGGACGAAATGCGCCGCCTCGGCAAAACATGCTACCTACGCGTCGCCCCTGCCGTCCTGATCCAGCGCTTAGAAAAGAGTCGAAAGAAGCGCCCATTGCTGGAAACTGAGGATTGGGAGGGGAAGCTGCAATCGATGCTTTGCGCCCGCGAATGTTTCTATGAACGTGCAGACGTCATCTTCGACGTTCCGAACGAGGATCTTGAGCCGGTGGCCCAACGCTTGTTCGAAATCATGATCCGGCCGGACCGCACCGTATGACGATCCGTCACCATCGCGGACGCTACGAGATTCGCCGATTCGATCTCGACGAACTTCAACAACAGTTGACCAGCGAGCCTTGGGTGATCACCGATGAAAACGTCGCGGCTGCCTACCGTGGTGCAAAGACTGAGCTCGTCCTGAAGCCCGGCGAAGAAACCAAATCGTTTCCTTCCTACCAGCACCTGGTCGAGCAGCTGGCCAGTCTCTCCGTTAGGCGGTCCCACCGGTTAGTCGCGTTTGGCGGTGGAGTCATCGGCGACCTGGTAGGGTTTGCCGCCGCCACCTACCTCCGCGGCATCCCGTTCGTGCAGGTTCCCACAACGCTGCTCGCCATGGTGGATTCCAGCGTGGGCGGGAAAGTTGGCGTCGACCTTCCTCTAGGGAAGAATCTTGTGGGCGCGTTCCATCCGCCGAGCGAAGTCTGGCTGTGCCACGAACTGCTGGCAACCCTTCCAGACCGACAGGTTCGCAACGGTATGGCCGAAGTCTGGAAGTATGCCTACATCATGGATGCGGACTTGGCCGACCAGCTCGATGCCGCGATTCCAACCCAGGCGAGCATGCTCAGTGAAACCCTCGTCGACCGATGTATCGCGCATAAGCGAGATGTCGTGCAGGCCGATGAGTTTGAGACGAACGGCCTTCGTGCCATTCTCAACTTTGGCCACACCATCGGCCACGCCATCGAGCAGGTGCTGGGCTACCAGGAGCTGTTGCACGGCGAGGCGATCGCCGTTGGGATGGTTTTCGAAGCGCGCCTAGGCGAGTTGCTCGGCTTCACCGAGGCCGGAACTGCGGCGATCATTGAGGATCAGTTGCTCCGGCAGGGCCTCCCGACCGATTGGGAAGGATTCCAAAACCCAGAACCACTCCTTCAGGCGATGTTTCGGGACAAAAAAGTTGTCGGGAACGCGTTGGCATTTAGTCTCGTTCCCAAAATTGGAGCATGTAAACTCGTAACGGACGTGCCCGTCGCCGCCGTGCGAGAGGTCATATCGCGATGAAAACGGTTCGATTTGCCTTTGCCATGTTAACGGTGCTCTTTCTTGGAGCCGGCTACGTTGCGAACCAGTGGCAGGTAACCGCCGGAAAAGCCGCCGAATTCACTCGCCAAATCGACTCCCCCTCCATCCGGTTGCTCGCCACCGTCGTTTTGCTGGGCAGCATCGCGTTGGCGTTTGTGCCGGAAAAAGAAGAGGACCCGGCTTGATTGGTCAGCTCCTAAGCAAGCGATACGAGATAACGAACATCTTTCTGGATGGACCCATTTTTGTGGGCTACGTCGTTAAAGACCGTCAGAGCAACCACGACCTTTCGGCACGAGTCCTGAAGGAGCCGTTCTCCCAAGAAACCGCATTCCTAAAAGAGCTTCAGAGCGTTATCGTTCGCTCCCAGTCGATCAAGGGTCGGCAGATCGAACAGTTGCTTCGGCTGGATAACGACCCGGTCCCATATATCCTCAGCGAGTACACCCGAGGGCCCACGCTTTCCGATCGGATTCGGTCGATGGCGCCCTTCTCGGTTTCCGTCTCAATTGGGATGGCCCTCAGCGTTTGCACCGCCCTGGAAGTGGTTCATAGCCAACGCCAGGTACATGGCGACCTCACCGGCAGCAACATCATCATGCGTCCCAACAGCTCTGCCATCTTGCAGTTAACCGGGATTTACCGCGCCTACGCGGTTAGCAAGACCGCAGGGCACGCGATTTTGCCCGGCCTGGCACCCTATCTAGCGCCGGAGCTTTCTCGCGGTGAAGAGCCGTCGGCCCAAAGTGACGTTTACTCGGTCGGGATTTTGCTCTTTGAGCTGCTTACCGGCCGCAAACCATTCCTCGCCGCAGGACCGGCCGAGCTTACGGTGCAGCACCGCGAGTTGCCGTTGCCCGCGTTGCGAGAAATCAACCCGTCCGTGCCGGTGGTCTTGGAAGAAATCGTCAAAAAGGCCCTCGCCAAAAATCCGGGTGGACGCTACCGCTCCGCCGGAGAGCTGGCGGCCGACCTAAGGTTGCAACAAGAGGCAGTTCAGTTTGGGAAGACCTTGAGCTGGCCACTGCGAGGGGCACCGGGGATCGACGCGGGCCCAGTCCCGAAGTCGGAACCAAAAAAAGAGGAACCGAGACCGTCAGACGGCCGTGGCGCCGGCTGGCCCATCGGCGCGGGAGGGGTGGTTTCGGAAAGCCGAAAAAACGGCTCTGGCTCCAAAGTCCCGGTCAGCCCTGGCTCGGTTCCAGGACAGGTCGCACCAAATATGGGAGCCATTCGTGAACCAGAGCCAGAGACAGAACGCGAGCGTCGTCGCCGCGAGCGAGATGTGCCGGTTTGGATGCTGGTCTCCATCGCCTTCATGGTGGCGGTAGCCCTCAGCCTTTGCGGGGTCTGGCTGCTCTACAACTTCAGCAAGCCGACGACGGTGCGGGTCCCGAACATCAAAAGCCTCAGCGTGACCGAGGCGCGAGTCATGCTGGATAAGCTCAAACTCGATTTACGGGTCCGCAGCCGCGAGCCGAGCGACCGGGTCGAGCAAGATCGCATTTTGGACGTGAGTCCCGAGCCGGGCAAAGAGGTTCGCGAGGGCGGACGGGTCGAGGTGGTCGTGAGTGCCGGTAGCCGGTCGGTCGAGCTCCCGGACGTTCGCAACCAAACCGCCGATAAGGCGCGATCTCTGTTGGAGGGGCTCGGCCTCACCGTGGAATCGAGCACGAAAGAGGAACCCAATTCGGAGATTGAGATCGGCTCGGTCATTCGAACGGAGCCATCGGCTAAGTCGAAGGGGGATCGTCTCAGCCGCGTACAACTCGTTCTCAGTGCCGGGCGAATTGAGCGACCAGAGTTCGCGGGCCGCGCCTACCTCTACAGCATCAAGATTGGGCTGGTGGACCTCACCTCGCGCAAGCGAATCCGGCTCGATGTTGTTGATTCAAAGGGGACGAAGACGGCGTTCGAGGACACGCGCGGGCCAGGTGACACCGTCGACGTTAACGTGACGGCCTACGGCGAGAGCGCGACCTTCCGGCTTTACTACGATGACGAACTCCGGAAAGAGTTCGAAAAGACCGCCTCCGAAGGGACTCCGGATAGCTCGGGCGGCGCAGGAAATTTTTAGGATGAAATTAGAGGGCCTACTCGCTCCGTCAATTTTGTCGTTCGACTTGAGCCAAATTGGTGGCGCGGTGCAAACGATGGCGGCAAACGGTGCCGATTGGATCCACCTCGACATCATGGACGGCCAGTTCGTGCCGCCGATAAGCTTTGGGGATAGCCTGGTCGCCGCGCTGCGACCGCAGGTTTCCATTCCCTTCGAGGCGCACTTGATGACGCTGACGCCGGAGCGGCAGTTCGATGCCTTCATCGCGGCCGGATGCACGCGAATCATTTTTCACAGTGAAGCGACGGTGCATTCTCATCGGCTGGCGCAGTCGTTGCGGCAGCGCGGAGTGCAAGCGGGGTTGGCCGTTAACCCAGGAACGCCGGTGGAACCAGCCTTGGAAATTCTGGATGAACTCGATCTGGTGTTGGTGATGACGGTGAATCCGGGCTGGGGTGGGCAGCCGTTCCTGCCTCATACGCTGAACAAAATACGTCGTCTACGGGAAGCCAGCCCCTCGGTTGCGATTCAGGTTGATGGCGGGATCGACCTCAGCACTCTGCCGCTGGTGAAGGAAGCCGGCGCAAACGTCTTCGTGGTCGGAAGCTACCTCCAACGTCAGCCCGACCTCGCCTTGGCCACCCAGGCGTTTAAGGCGGCGTGCCGTTGAAACTATTCACGACCGCTTGCATCCTCATCGGTGGGCTGATGATCGTGGCGTGGCCGTGGCTGCTGGGCCCGGCACCCAAGCGGGGCCAACCTAAGGCAGAGTTCCTTGCCTACACCCAGCGATCCAGCGCGTATCTTGTTGGCATGTGCGTCTGTCTCGTTGGCTCCACCGTTGGGAGTATTTTGATCGTCCGAAAGACCAAGCGAGACTACGCGCAGCAGACCCGCGATAACCTCCGTAAGTTGGTCGCCGGTCACTCAGATCAAAGCCGACCCGAATGAGCACCCCTAGCAAAGACGTCGCCGCAATGCGGAGGGCCATCGCCCTCTCCCGAAAGGGCTTCCCAGCCCCAAACCCGCATGTCGGGTGCGTCATCACCGGCGAGGATGGCTCGGCGGTGGGGGACGGCTGGTGCGACTTTGCGGGAGCGCCGCACGCCGAGGCGGTTGCCTTGGCCGAGGCCGGAGCTCGCGCGGCGGGTGGTACGGCATACGTCACGCTTGAGCCGTGTAACCACTACGGTCGGACGCCGCCCTGCAGCCAGGCGCTCCTTCGTTCCGGCGTCAGGCGAGTGGTCATTGCCGTGTTGGACCCAAATCCGGTCGCAGCCGGTGGAGCGGAGGCACTTCGCGAAGCAGGAATCGAGGTTGAAATCGGTCTGCTCGCCGATTCCGCGGCGGAGGTCAACCACCAGTTTTTGTTTGCGATGACGCATAGAAGGCCGGAGTTCACGCTGAAGGCGGCGGTCGGCCTCGATGGCCGGATTGCGCTGCCAAACGGCGACAGCAAATGGATTACCGGGCCGACCGCCCGCAAGGCCGGGCATGCCCTGCGGGCCGAATGCGGAGCAGTGTTGGTTGGTTGCCGAACGGTTCTCGCGGACGACCCGGAGCTCACCGCCCGGATCCCCGGGGTCAAGAACCCGCCGGTTCGAATTCTTCTCGATCCGAATCGTCGCCTAACCGGCAAAGAGCGTGTTTTCGATAACCAGGCGGAAACCTGGCATATCACCGGACCAATCAACTTGGATCTGCTTGCCGCCGACTGGTACCGTCGTGGCCTTACCGGCGTGTTAATCGAAGGCGGCGCCATCACTCACGGGCACTTTCTGCGGGCGGGCTTGGCCGACCGGATCGAGCTTTTCGTGGCGCCAAAAGTGCTGGGGGCAGGGCCGAGCTGGGTGCACGCTGCCGACTTGCCGAGCCCGTTAGAACTTGGCTGGGAAATCATAAAAAGCGCGCGCCGGGGCGAAGACCTCCAAGTTTCGCTAGCAAAGCGGTTCGAATAGGTCCAACCGAAACGCCGGGTCACATGGGCCGTTACACCGATACCTTCCTCGCGAGAAGACCAAAAAGGAGATATCGAAATGAAGACCCAAAATGCCGGCATCGTGGCCGGACTGATGCTCGCCCTTACCGCCGTTGCCCATTCGCAAGATGGGCGCGACCGCCGACTCGTGATTCAGGAAGACACCGTGCTTCCCATCGTAATGAACGACTCGCTATCGATTCGGGACGCCCAGCGGGGCGATCGATTCACTGCCCGCATTGACGGTGAGCGCCGTCTGGATGGTGCCCGCCTGCTGGGACGCGTCGTAAACGTTCGGCGCGAAAGCCGAAATCGCCCGGCCGCCCTTGAGCTCGAATTCTATGAGCTGTCCCTTCCTTCGGGCGGAAAGGTCGCGGTTCGCGCCGTTCCGGTGCGTTTGAACGACACCCGCGATCGTGGCGGCAGCTGGTCTGCCAAGAAACCGGACAATCGGAAGCAAAACACCGTCATCGGTGGATTGCTTGGCGGAGCTCTCATTGGCTCCATGATCAGCCGCGCTGGTCAAGGGGCCGCCATCGGGGCGGTAGCTGGAATTCTCATCGCCGAATCGGGAGGGCGCGAAGACAAGGACCGCGTCATCTCGCGTGGAACCAAGCTCGGAGCGCTCTTCCAACGAGACGTTCGCTTTTCAGCGGCAAACGATGAAGGCGATCGATGGCAGGACGAGAACGACCGCCCGCGTGATTCTGACGATGCGGAGATCCGGTTCGATGGCCGCGCCCTACGGTTCGATACCGCACCGTTCCGACAGGGCAGCCGTTGGATGGTTCCCTTGGAATCGGCCGCGCGCCAGCTCGATCTCGACTACGACCGTTCGGAAAGTGGCAGGATTTACGTGGACGGCGAGGAGGGCCGTTTGCGGCTCGATCTTCGGCAAAACCAGCTTCGCGTGAACGGCCGAAACGTCGACCTGGACGGCCGGGTGGCCCAAAGGCGGAACGAGACGTTCGTCTCGCTGGACCTGCTGGCCCAGCTAACGCGGCGAAACATCACCGTGAACGGTGAGCGGCTAAGCCGCGAAAGATAAGAACCAGTGGTGGAGTCGGCGGTCCGAGGTGAGCTCCGGGTGGAACGAAGTTCCGAGCCGGTTCCCTTCGCGAACCGCCACCACTTGGCCTTTGTACTCCGAAATAACCTGAACCTCCGGCCCCAGTTGCGTCACGACTGGGGCGCGGATGAACACCGCCAGGCTCGGCTGATCCAATCCACTGACCGTTACTTCATCCTCAAAGCTGTTCACCTGCGCCCCGAAAGCGTTCCGGCGGACGGTGATGTCGAGAAAGCGCAACGAAAATTGTTCCGGTCGGCTTTCCACCTCACGGGCCATCAAGATCATTCCCATGCAGGTCCCCCAAATCGGCATTCCAGCTTGGACCCGAGCCGTAAGGGCGCCGGCCAGCCCGAAGCGCCGCATCAGCATGCTGACCGTGGTGCTTTCGCCGCCCGGAATGATGACCCGATCGACGCCGTCGAGGTCCTCTGCGGTTCTGATCTCCCTCGCTTCGGCGCCGCACTCACGAACGGCGATGATGTGTTTGTCGTAGTCGCCCTGAATCGCGACGACACCAACCAAGTTCTTAATCATTTTCGTCTGCTCGCCGTAGATGCCGCGCTGAACGACGCCGAGAGCAAAAGTGTACTGCCCGCCCAGTAAACTCAGTTGATGGTCCAAGTCATCGGTGCCCCGTTCGACCTATGCGGCCTGCGGCTTGGCAGTCGCTTGGGGCCAGACGCCCTGCGGCTCGCAGGTCTTGTTCCTGCCCTAGAAGCCCTCGATATCTCCGTTCTTGATCGCGGGAACTGCCGAAGCGACCTTTCCGGGAAGATTACGGAGCCGGAGGTTCGGTGCGACGGGCTTCGGAACTTCGACCGCCTGGTCGATTGCGCCGATGATCTTCGCCGAATGGTTGGCGAATGTATCGACGAATCGGCCGTACCGGTGGTGCTGGGGGGAGATCACTCCTTGGCGATGGCAGGTATCAGCGCCGCGCTGGAAAGGATGCCAGAGGACTTGGCGGTTTTGTGGATTGACGCCCACGCCGACGTGAACACCCCGGGAACGAGCCAAACCGGCAACGTGCACGGCATGCCGCTGGCCGCCCTTTGGGGCCTTCCTTCCGGAACAACTGGCCTTGCCCACGAACAGTGGGAAAAGCTGCTCCATTCGATCGGCCGTAACGCGCTATCGCCTAACCGCACCTGCTGGTATGGGCTGCGAGATTTGGACCCGGCCGAACAGAAGCGTGTACGCGCGAGTGCCGTGACCATGCACGAGATTGACCGCGTCGGCGTCGAGCAGAGCATTTCCCGCCTCATCCAATGGGTGGAAGCCAGCGGCGCGAAGGGGCTTTGGGTCTCTTTCGATGTGGACGTTTTGGACCCGATTCTTGCACCGGGAACCGGGACCGCGGTGCGCGGTGGCCTAACGTATCGTGAGGGTCACCTGCTGGCCGAGTTGCTTCACGAGCAGCTGCAAGCCTCCGAGGTGAAGATGGTTGGCTTGGATGTGGTCGAGACCAATCCGCTTTTCGACCGTAACAACGAGACGGCCAAAGTCGCGGTGGAATGGATCGCCTCGCTGTTTGGCAAGACAATATTGGGATGACGACCGAAGCTCTCTCCATCGCCCAGCGCGTTTTGCGGCAAGAGGCCGCCGCGCTCGTTCTGCTTTCCGAGACGCTCGATGGGTCCGTCGTCGCGGCGGTTGAGCTGATACTCTCCTGCCAAGGGCGCGTTCTTACCTGCGGGATTGGCAAGTCGGGTCACATTGCCCGCAAAACGGCCGGTACGTTCAGCAGCACCGGCACCCCGTCGGCTTTTATACATGCAGCGGAGGCGTTCCACGGCGACCTTGGGGGCGTGACGGCGGCCGACGTTGTGATCTTTTACACGCACAGCGGCGAGACCGACGAAATCGTTCGGCTGATTCCGGTGGTGCGCGGGCTGGGAGCGAAGACGATCTTGATCACGGGACGGGCTTCCAGTTCGGCGGGAAGGTTAGTGGATCTGGTTTTGGCCACCGGCGTCACGGCCGAAGCTTGCCCAAACAACCTTGCCCCGACAACGAGCACGACGGCGATGTTGGCGCTGAGCGATGCATTGGCGGTCGCGGTTATGGAGACGCGCGGCTTTGGGCCGGACGACTTCGCCCGGTTCCACCCGAGTGGCACGCTGGGCAAGCGGCTGTTACTGCGGGTGCAAGACACGATGCGTCCGCGAGATGAGATTGCCGTGGTTCAGCCGGATGCGACGGTGACGGCGGTGATTCGGGCGATGACGACGGACGGTGTCGGCGCGGCTTGTGTGGAGGAAGGCGGCCAGTGCGTCGGGTTGATTACCGAGGGTGACCTCCGGCGGCATTTACTTCGGGGAAGTGACCCGCTTGCGGGAACCGCGGCCGATCTCATGAACCGCTTATTCACTTCCATTGGGCCCGAACTGCTGGCGACGGACGCGTTTGAGGTTTTTCAAAACCATCCGAAGAAAATCGGCGAGATTCCGGTGGTTTCGCCCGACGGCCGGTTGGTCGGGTTGCTGGTGCTGAAGGACCTGCTTCGCACCGGCATCGTATAAAAAAAGCCCCGGGCATTTCGGGCCGGGGCTTTTTGGATTCAGTCTTCGTTGCGCGAGTTGTTTCGATCGCTGTTGCGGTCGTTGCCGCCGCCATCGTCGTAGCGTCGGGTTCGCTCGCGGCGCATGCCGTACTCGCGTCGCTCGGTCGTCATTTCGGTGACCACGAACGGCAGGAGGGCCATTTCTCGCGCGCGTCGGATCGACTCGGCGATCATTCGCTGCTGGCTGGCCGTGTTTCCGGTCTGGCGGCTGGGGAGCATCTTGCCGTTATCCGGGTTGATGAACCGCTTGAGGATGTTGACCTCTTTGTAGTCCACTCGGTCGATTTTGTTCAGGGTCAGGTAACTGGTTTTTCGGCGTCGCTTGCCTTTTCCGCGTTGCCCAGGCTCTGGAGCGTCTTTATCGACGCGCGACATGCCTGCCGCAGCCTGTAGGTTCTTATCTTCAATCATAGTTTCTTCTTTTCTCTCGCGCTACCGGTTCTCCATTTCTGGTTTGAGCCGCGCACGGTTAACAACTCTATCATTATGCCACAGCCGGGTAGGGCGTCCGTCGTTTCCGCCGGGCGAGGCGTTTTCGCAGTTGGTCACGAGCGAACGGGTGCAGACGGACCTGGAAACGAATCCGTACCTGCGAAAGCCCAGATTCAGCATCCAGTCGGCCAACAAGACCAAAATCATCCTCGTGAAAAAGTGCTGACCACATCCGCGGCGATCACAGCCTTCGATCGAGGTTCCTGAGGAATTCATCAACCCGTTCGAAGGCTTCACGTGCCATCAAAGTGGAGGTTTCCGCATCATCCGCCTGACGCCCATAGGCAACCGGTCCGACGGCCTCCGTCGAGGCGAAGAGCCGCCTGAGGAGCTCGATCCCGGAAGCCACGAACGGGTTCGTGATTGCGTCGCAAAATTCCTGCGCCACCGCTTCGACTCCGCCCGGATAATTTCGGAGGCAGTAAACAATGTCATAGGCATCTTTTGCCTTTTTCCGCTCCTCCCGTCGATCCAAGGCCACGGCTTTCATCGCGAAAAACGCGGCGAGTGACGCAACTGAAACGCGACGGGTTGGCTCATCTCGGAATTGCACTTCGACCGGGGCGTCGAGGGCCACTTCAAGGCCCTTGATGACTGTTACAAAAACGTCCTCGGCCTCGATGCGCCGCAGTCCGTTCGGAGGTGGATCACCTCCCGCCATGAGTTCGACGACCACTTGGTAATGTTCGGCCCCGACCTGAACTCCCTTTGCGTACCGGAAGGGCTTTTTTGGGTCTTGTTGAAACAAGCGCCTTTCTAGAATCTCATGGAGCGAATAGACATCGTCTGCAGCCGGTTGATCAAGATCAAGGACGATATCGATATCAACGGTGCCCTCGTGCGGCTCCATCTCTTGTGGAATGATGAGGTAGGGAACCGAGCCTCCAACGATGACGGCTCTGGGATAGTTTTGCAGCACCTCCGCGATTTCCCCAAGGACCGTCCGTGCCGCTGCGATCAGTCCCGGAGTCGCATCCTCCCGGCTCACCCCCACCTCGGATGAATCACCGTTTCGAGGAGATGGTCGGCGGCATCTTGGCCCCGCCCGGAAAGCTGCTTGAGGTCGAGATAGGTAAGGATTGGAGAAACGCAACGGGTGCCGCCAACCTCCTCAACAAAATCCAGGGCCTCTCCGGCTACGTAAACGGTGACGTTGGCTGCGCCGTCTCCGCCCTTCAACCTCACCGCGGCGGCGTCCGCCTCCGTCCAAGTTGGCACGTAAAACGCAACCCGTTGATGCCGGGTGTACGGGGCGTAACGCTCAGCGGCGGAGAACTCGGTGAAGGCGTAAACCGGAATGGTGTCGGCAACACTCGCCTCGAGTTTCGACGGCGTGTCAAGAGTAAAGAAGCGAACCGTCTGGCGCCCGGGCCTGTAATGAAGTGCCCAGTCGTCCAGCAGCTTTCTGGGCTCAGTAAGGGACGTACTGCCGTATCCAGCCTCAATCCAGTTCATTGCCTGTAGGGCTGCCTTTACGCTGGAAACCTGCCCCAAACTTGCGCCCGACGCATGCGCGAGCTCGTCGGTTTTCCACTTTCGCTTGGGTTCCAAAAGTAGGGCGTGGACGATCCGGGCTGACTTTGGACTATAGAGCGACGTGGTTCCCCGGCTTGTTTTGAAGGAGTTTGTTTTCCCAATCACTCGAACGTAGGCGCCCTCAATCTTCAGTTCGCCGTTGCCGGCTAGGTCTGTCCAAGAAAGGCCGTGCTCGGAGCAAAATTCGATGGCCTGTGGCGAAAGATACGGGGCAATGAAGACGGGGACGCAACGGTCCGGAAGGTTTTGTCGGACGGCGGCCTGAAGTCGGTGGGCTACCGCATGCAGCTCATTGGGCCAGGCTCGGCTCTTGGCTTCGCACAAAAGCCGCTTTGCGCTCGAGCCTATGGCCAGACGCGCTTCAAAGTCCCACGTTCCGCTACCCTGGGTCGCAATCATTTCCAACCTGGAATCTGGGACATTGGCAACCAGGTATCGGATCGCTTCCTGAGCTCGGAGCTGCAACTCCGATCCAGATATCGACAGAGCGGACTTTTTCAGCACGTGCTGAAAAATAGTATATCACTGAAAATCTGCTGACTCAGCCTACTTGTTCATCTCGAACACGCTCAGAACGTTCGAGTAGTCGTCCGTCCAGGCGCGGATTGCGGGGGACGGCGTCGCATCCGACCAGTAGTTGATCTTGCTCACGAGCGGGGCAAGGTCACTCCGTTTCCGGGCGATAACCATCCAGCTGCTGGCCGTCTTGCCCAAGGCCTTTTCATCCGTCGATGGTCCGTCTTCTTGCGACCAGGCCACCAAGCCCAGCTCCTTGGCCTGGTTTGCCACGACCGGCTCCAGCGTCAAATATCGGTTGGAGATGTGGTAGGCAAGGATGCCGCCGGGCTCCAGCTTGCTCATATACATCTCCATGGCCTCTTTCGTGAGAAGGTGAACCGGGATCGCATCGGAGCTAAACGCATCCAGCACGATCAGCCCAAAGGAGCCGGCCGGTTGCTTCGTAAGCGTGAGGCGAGCGTCTCCGAGCACGACATCGATCTTCGCCTTGGAGTCTCTCAGGAACGTGAAATACTTCGGATCCCGGGCGATCTGCTCAATCTCCGGGTCGATCTCAAAGAACGTCATGCGTTGGCTCTTCTCTCCGTAAGCCGCCAGCGACCCGACGCCAAGACCGACCAGGGCAACGTTCCGCTTCATTGAGGGCCCCGTGAAGTAGGAGAACACTTGGCCGATCGGTCCGGTGCTGTAGTAATAGGTCAGCGGGCGGAGCGGGTTCTGGCGATCTTGCATGCCGTGCAGGGTGTTGCCGTGGACAAGACGCGCGAATCGTCCGGAGGGGCTGAGCGCGACCCGATGCAGACCGAAGAAACTGCGCTTGGTTACCAGCAGCTTGCCGACCAAATTGAAACCGCTGATCGAGGTCCCCAGGAAGACGCCGGCGATGGCAAGCCCGAACCGCAGCGGTCGGTCGGAGGCAAGTGCGCAGAGGACACATGGGAGGCCAAGCGCGATGGCGGTGGTCGCAGGTCCGGCGGAATACCCGAGGCCTAGCTTGGCGAACAACACCAGCCCGGCCGTGGCGGCATAAACCCCAACGCCGTAGGCGATGTCGATCCAATTCCCCCGGTAGTCCTTCTTGTAGGGCATCTTAAGGAAGGCGACGGCGGCGATGGCGATCGGGTATTCGGCGAACGTGTTGAAGATCGTCGGGGCGAGTAGGCCGTTGAAGATGCCGCCAAGTACGCCGCCCAGGCTCACATACAGATAGAACTCGGTGAGGCGGCTTGCTCCGGGCCGAAGGTCATACAGCCGGGCATGGCACATCCACGCCGCCAGGAAGAACACCACGAGGTGAACGGCGGCGATCTCGGGACGCGCCTCCTCCAACACGGTCACCAAAACCAAGGCGATCAGCGCAATCGGCACGATTCGCGAGAGGAGCGCCGTGTTGAGCAGCGGCTTGTTGGTGAAAGCCAGCAAAAACGTGATGAGGTAGATGGCGAGCGGAACTACCCAAAGAAGCGGAACCGGGGCTATGTTGGTGGAAACGTAGCTCGTCACGCCCATGAGGAAGCTCGTCGGGACGGCCGAACAAGCCAGCCAAAGTAGCCGCGTCGTCCAGGTCGGCTCGCTTTCCTCGGTTGGCTTGGGGGCGGCAACGTCCGTTCTGGTGCCGCCGCGCGCGGCTAAAAATCCGCAAATCGCCATACCGACGAAGAGCAGGCCAAACCCGGCCGTCCAGATTTGGGCCTGACCGGCTAGCCGAAACTGGCTTTCGACGTAGGCTGGGTAGGCGAACAAAGCGAGCATGGAGCCGACGTTGCTGGCACCGTAAAGAAAATAGGGGTCCTTCGCCGCCGGATCGTTCGTGTTGCCAAACCAGCGCTGAAGCAACGGCGCGCCGGCCGAAACGACGAAGAAGGGAAGCCCGACCAGGGCGGCGAGGGCCATCACGACGAGCAAGCTGGGGTTTGATGAGCCCCCCGCCGCTTGCTCTTGGATTCCCTTAAACGCGACGTTCTGCAACCCGAAGGGAAGCACCAAAAAGGCGGTCGCCATCAGCGGCAGGTGAAGAAACCACTGCCGGTGGCCCAAGTACTTCGAGCTGAAGTGCGCGTAAGCGTAACCCGCCAAAAGCGTGGCTTGAAAGAAGACGAGCGACGCGCTCCATACCGCCGGTGCCCCGCCAAACGTCGGCAGAACAAGCTTGCCCGCCAGCGGCTGGATGAGAAATAGCAGGAACGAGCTAACGAACAGGGTAACGGTGAAAACCAGTCGCACGGGTGGTTACCAGTTTGGCACGTTGGGTCCGGCATGGGGCGTTTCGGAGATCGGCGTGCTCGGTCAAGGACTGAAGCTCACGTCACCGCCAGGGCCTTGCCAGAAGAAGGGTTTCTATTATTTAATGACTTTAAAGAGAACCCCCATTGACTCCTGAATACTGTCATACAGCAGAACCCGGAAGGAGTCGTAGGACTCCCCAGTGAGAGTAACCACGAAACTTGCTTTTCGCTGACCAGCTTTCACGACCACGCGAGACGGTCCCGTTATAGTCGTTAAAAACGGGGCGTAGTACTGTGTTGTGAACGTACGATCGATAGTAGAGTCCGTGCGCAACTCGACCCAAACCCGAACGTATTTCGTGCCTTTCGGGTACTCCTTCTTGTCGGAGTACGCTAGAAACGGATCAACCCACCCGTAGGTATCACGCTCGCGCCCGTCGGTGATGGCTGTCACGATAAGGTCGACATTCCGCTGATCCAGAACGGTAAATGGCACCGGCGAACTCACGATCTGCCCTTCCGGAACGACGACGGTTCGGTCCCCTCCGACCCACCCGTAGGCCTTCAACTTCACGGAAGTCCCGCCCGGAGGTGCCGGCTGATTCAGCACTACGCGCCCTTCCGAAGACTCTCCCTTGAGCAGCGGCAATCGAGGAAAGTCAAAGCTTCCTACCGGGTAGACCGCCTTCAGAACGAACACGTCGGCCGCGTTATTGGCGTCTTGCGCGTCGTATGACGCCAGTGCGGACAAAACCATCCAATCCCCGTTGGCGCTGATGCTAGGAGCAAATTGAAGCGGAGCGAAGAAGTTCCACGTCCCGAGTTCGCGAGGGGTCGAGTCGAACGGCAGGCCGGCGACACCTGACCAATGCAGGTCGAAGGATCGGGTCTGCCCATGGGACGCCCAGGCGGGGACTTGGTCGTTCCGAGTCCTAACTTCTAGGACGGAGAGGTAGCGTCCGGACTCGCTGAGCGCAAAACTGGCGTAAGCGAATTCGTCGTGATCCGGCGTGAGCGCTCGCGTTTTGCGGGTGGATTTGTCATACACTCGAACTCGATTTCCTCTAAACGGGTATCTCGTTCCAGGCTCCCAGGCAGAGAAAGCGATTCGGTTTCCGTTGTCCGCGAGGGCGGAGGTTGTGCACTCCAACTTAAGCGATAAACCCTTTTCGTCGACCGAGACGAGGGTGTTCGTTTTCAGCGTTCGATCCCGGAGGAAGATGTCGGGAAGCTCGTTGAGGTCGTTGACGGTGAGATTGGTCGCCGTGCTCGTGAACGAGACCTTTGTTCCGTCTCGACCAATTGAAGGCGCGTAGGAGTCGCCGTTGGCGTTAGTCCCGGTTCGCGAGAGACTAGCCCGGGCGATGGTGCCGCCGGTGCGGCTCCAGACAAAGACGTCAGCGAAGCCGTTCGTATCATCGAGAACTAGGTTCGATGCATAGCTGGCGAAGGCGACAAAGGACCCGTCGGCGTTGATCGAGGGCTGCCCGCTGTCATCGTTGCCCTCCAAACCGAATGGCGTTACCGAGACCCGCGTCGTGGCAAAATCCGCGATTCGCACCAAAAAAACGTCTGCGGCAGAGTTCGTGTCATTTGGAACCAGGTTCGTGGCCTCGCTAACAAAGACCGCATAGGCTCCGTCGGCGGAAATGCTGGGGTGGAAGCTTCTGCCGTTTGCTGGCTTGCCGTTCAATCCGTTCGAGAGCCGGATGGTTCGACCCAAGATGGCGTCACGAAGGAAGATATCCCACTTCCGGTTTGTGTCCCCAGGTGCAAAATTCGATGCTCGGCTGGAGAAAACCGCTCTTTGTCCGTCAGACGAGGCGGTGCGTCGATCACCGGCCGGCTGGTCTTCGGGTTCATCCGAAGGCGCGTTTCCAGCTTGGTAGGCGGGACCAGCTGACACGCGTTCTAGGGAAGTGCGAACGGAGTCATACCGCTCTTCAAGGCGCAAGATTTTGTTGATTGCGTTACCCGGGGCCGTGAAAAGATAATTTCCTCCCGTGAACCTGCCAGCTTCCGTCCGGATCGTGAATGCGGCTACCTTCCTTCCCTTCTGAACAGTTAACTTGTTAGGGCAGATGCTGCCGTAGAGCGGGCCGGCGATCCGAATCAAGACGTCTTCTTTTGCGGTCTCGGTCAGAGTTACGTAAACCAGCGAAGAGCCACCGGGCGGGACATCCATCGGAGACATGCGAATGTGCGAAATCGTCTGCGCGGGGGCAACGGCGCAAAGAGCCAGCAGAGAAAGATGGAAGACGAAACTAAGCAAAATGCGCCACATGACAGATTCCTAATCTAGCTCCTTCCAATCTACTAGCTGGCAATGCAGCCGCGAGGTTGGTCTGAATTTTTTAGGCAGACCACATCGCCCGTAGATTCCAACGATAGCCTTGTGGTAATACACCGTAGGCCAAACGAACGAATTTTCACGAAATAGGGAACCTTAACCGCACCTTAACAGAGCCTGCGTAAAGTCTCGCTCGGAGTTCGAATTCCAATGAAGAAAGCCTTTACCCTTATCGAGTTGTTGGTGGTTATCGCCATCATCGCCATTCTGGCCGCTATCCTTTTCCCCGTTTTCGCTCAAGCTAAGCTTGCAGCCAAGAAGGTCAAGTCGCTTTCCAACGTGAAGCAGCTCGGCACCAGCCTCCAGATCTACGTCGGCGACAACGAAGACGTAACCCCGCCGATCTTCGGCACGAACAACCCGACGGTCTGCAACCCGGCAGCCAAGGTCATCGAGGGTTGCTCGACCGAGTGGTGGTACTCCTTGTTCCCCTACTTCAAGTCGATCGACCTCATCTACTCGGACGAGCGAAACGACGCCGACAACCACAGCGTCCGAGGCGGCGTCTTCGGAGCCAAGAAGCTTTCGGCTTACGGCTACAACTGGGGCCCGTTCGGCTGGCGCGGCGGCGGACTGCTTGAGAAGCAGGTCGTTTACGTCCGACCGACCGGCGGCAACGGCAACATCAACGCTGGTAAGTCGATGACGAGCATCAGCGAGCCGGCCGGCACGTTCGCCTTCGGCGACACGTACGACACGCCGCGTGCAACGATCGGAATCGGCTTTTCTGCCGACACCTACAACGGTCTGACCAACGAAGGACTTCGCTACGGCGGATCGTTCAACTACGCTTTCGCTGACGGCCACGCCAAGGCGATCAAGGTTAAGGGCGGCATCCTTCCGGGTGCTTTCAACAACCGATACATCGTGGTTGCCGACACCGCTGGTCTCGGACGAACGGCTTACTGCTCCGATCCGGATGCAACCATTCCGAACGAGGACGGTACGACCTCGCAGCTGAACACGACGCCTGAGCCGGGCGACATCCGATGTGGCGAGTACGCACAGTGGATCGTTCAGAACATCACCACTCCGTGCCCTGCCACCCCGACCGCTGCCTGCTACTTCACCCGATAAGCGCGCTTCGGCCCAAACCCTCTCGTGCGGGCGGATCCTTCTGGATCTGCCCGCACGTTTCGTTTAACACCATGAAAAAACTCCAGATCGGCCTCATCCTCATCGGCCTTCTCCTCGTTGTCGGCTGCGACTCCGGCCCACAGAAGGTTGACCCTGCCTCGAAGAAGCTCCCGGATATGAATTCCGACGAAGCGGCTAAGGGCGGAACCGTCCTTCAGCGCGACGAATCCGGCGACAAATAACGCCAAAGTGGTCTAGGCGGGCCGCTGTGCCCTCCTAGACCGTTCGCCCCTGTAACTTTTGCCCAGATTATCTCTGGGCCCGTAAACCGCCCCACAACGCCGATTTTGAACCTAGCGAAGGGCGGTTTCTGCAGTCCGGATGGACCGAGAAAGCAAAGGATTCAGCTTTTTTCGAGAATTCCTTAAACTGCCCTTGACAATTGGCCTCCAGGAATGCTTCAATATCTCTCGTTGCCGCGAAGAGCGGTGACAAAAAAGAAAGAACTTTGAAAGTTTAATAGAGACGCGTTCAGAAACAAGTACGGTTGAAGTGTTAAAGCATCAACCCCGATTCAAAAAATCGATGGCCAGAACTCTGCGAGCTTGACTCGGTGAGGGGAGGTTCCCGCAAGGGAAACATCAGCAAAGTAAGTCAACCAAGTCGATCTTCGGATTGATATTGGGTCAACTCTTTTTCGGAGAGTTTGATCATGGCTCAGGACGAACGCTGGCGACGTGCCTAAAACATGCAAGTCGAACGAGGTCTTCGGACCTAGTGGCGAACGGCGGAGTAATACATGAACAACCTACCCTAGAGCCTGGGATATACAGCCGAAAGGCTGGGCAATACCGGATACGGCTGGTTCTCGGCATCGAGAGCCAACTAAAGGTTTTTCGCTCTAGGAGGGGTTCATGGCCTATCAGCTAGTTGGTGAGGTAAAGGCTCACCAAGGCGACGACGGGTAGGGGGTCTGAGAGGATGATCCCCCCGAGTGGGACTGAGACACGGCCCACACACCTACGGGTGGCAGCAGTTGGGAATCTTGCGCAATGGGGGAAACCCTGACGCAGCGACGTCGCGTGGACGATGAAGGATCTAGGTCTGTAAAGTCCTTTTTCACGGAAAGACTTAGGACGGTACCGTGAGAATAAGCACCGGCTAACTACGTGCCAGCAGCCGCGGTAAGACGTAGGGTGCAAGCGTTGTCCGGATTTACTGGGCGTAAAGAGCGCGTAGGCGGTATGTTAAGTGTGAAGTGAAATCTCCAGCGCTCAACGCGGAAACGGCTTTACATACTGGCAGACTAGAGGGACGAAGAGGTGAGTGGAATTCCTGGTGTAACGGTGAAATGTGTTGATATCAGGAGGAACACCGATGGCGAAGGCAGCTCACTGGTCGTTTCCTGACGCTGAGGCGCGAAAGCGTGGGTAGCAAACAGGATTAGATACCCTGGTAGTCCACGCCCTAAACTATGGATACTAGGCGTAGGAGGTATCGACCCCTTCTGTGCCGCAGCTAACGCATTAAGTATCCCGCCTGGGGAGTACGGCCGCAAGGTTGAAACTCAAATGAATTGACGGGGACCCGCACAAGCGGTGGAGCATGTGGTTTAATTCGATAATAACCGAAGAACCTTACCCAGGTTTGACATCGTCGGACATCCTATGAAAGTAGGCTTCCCCCAAAGGGCCGGCAGACACTTGTTGCATGGCTGTCGTCAGCTCGTGCCGTGAGGTGTACGGTTAAGTCCGCCAACGAGCGCAACCCACGTCCTGTGTTACCAGCGAGAAAGTCGGGCACTCACAGGAGACCGCCGGTGTAAGCCGGAGGAAGGTGTGGATGACGTCAAGTCAGCATGGCAGTTACACCTGGGGCTACACACATGCTACAATGGGCGAAACAAAGGGCAGCAATACCGCGAGGTGGAGCAAATCCCAAAAATACGCCCTCAGTTCAGATTGTAGTCTGCAACTCGACTACATGAAGGTGGAATCGCTAGTAAACGCAGGTCAGCTATACTGCGTTGAATACGTTCCCGGGTCTTGTACACACCGCCCGTCAAGTCACTTGAATTGTCTTCACCCGAAGTCCGTGGCCTAACCGCAAGGAAGGAGCGGCCGAAGGTGAGGGGGGTAAGAGGGACTAAGTCGTAACAAGGTACCCGTACCGGAAGGTGTGGGTGGATCACCTCCTTAAAGGAAAAGAACTCGAGCCGACACAATCGGTTCGACATTTCCAGGTCGGATCTGAACGCGTTTCTATTAAGCTTTCAAGGCTAAAAAGCCCCGCAGGGTAACTTGCGGGGCTTCTTTCGTTTCGCAACGTCATAATGTTGGAAGCATGCGATACCTAACCGTCCAAGACATCCTCTGGATCCACCTCCAACTCGGAGGCACAAACGACGCCTACCGGTTCGCCGATCTTGAGGAAGCGACGTTCTACCAGTACGCCTACGGGGACAGCCGAAGCGTTCAGGACCAAGCCGCGCGTCTGCTATGGGGATTTACGAAAAAGGCGCCCCTAGCCACCCACAACGCAGAAGTAGCTCTGCTGGCAACGAAAGGGTTCCTTATCGCGAACGGATTCAAGCTAACGGCCAAATTCTCGGCAAGCGCATCGGACAGTCTTGCGGCGGCGAAAGAAGCCATCCACGGGGCCAGCGAGCCAGACCCGCACGCCCATACGGCCGAGGTGCGAACTATTCTTGGCGATCTGCTGGCGACAGCGGCAATGGCCTAAGCGGCCATCGGCGCGTACCGGTGAACCATCTGCTCAATGGTCATGGTCAGGTCCTCAAAGCTCGTCGGTTTCACCGCATATTCGGTGGCGCCCAGCGACAAGGCGCGTGTGACGGCGGCGGGGGAGTCTTCGCTGCTGAAAACCACGATGCTTAGGGCCTCTTCGCTTGGTAGCATGCGGAGGCGGCGAAGCACCTCATATCCATCCAGGGTTGGCAGCTTTGCGTCCAGCAACATCAGGTGGGGTTGGCGTCGCACGGCAGCAAGGGTGTCCAGCGCTTCTTGTCCGTCGCGCGCCACCAGGATCTCCGAGACGCCTGCGCGCCGGAGGGCCCGCAATATCAGTTGCTCGGTATCTGCGTCGTCCTCCACAAGGAGAACGGAACAATCCACGGGACGCATACTTTACTATGCGGCGAAACCTGCAGGAATTTGTTCCAACCCCAAGAAGCATGCGATATAAGCCGCAAATATGGCGAGGGGAACGGGAGCGGGCGACGAGATTCGAACTCGCGACATTTTGCTTGGGAAGCAAACACTCTACCGCTGAGCTACGCCCGCAGGACGGAAAGCTTGGAGCGGGTGGCGGGAATCGAACCCGCATGGCCAGCTTGGAAGGCTGGAACTTTACCACTAAGCTACACCCGCGTCCCATCATTATATCTCGTTCCGGAACTCACGCATGCTGACTGACCCACAAAGAAGACGGCTTAATCGCGGCGCTGTCGTCGTCGGGCTGGGTGCGCTTGCGTTTACGGGCTTTGTCTTTTATGCCTGGATGAATGTGGCCAACCCGCCGAACGAGCGCGCCCTCGGGGCCATGGAGCCCACCGCGAAGTACACGGTGCAAAAGGAGGCGTTCGGCTGGACCTTCCGGCCGACGGGTAAGAGGCAGATGGGCGGAATTGCCTTCTACGGCGGCGCGAGGATCGATCCCAGGGCATACGCGCCGCTGGCGCGTGAACTTACCGCAGACGGCAACCTCGTGGCGCTGATGCAGCCAAAGTCAAACATGCCGGTCTTGGAGCCAGATGTGATGGACAAAGCGATCCGCGCGCACCCGGAGATCACGGAATGGCTGCTCATCGGTCACTCGATGGGCGGCACGGCCGCCGCGATGTACGCCGAGAAGAATCCGGGCAAGCTCGCCGCGCTCATCTTCCTGGCGGGGTACCCGGCCACAACGACCCATTTGGAAAAGGCGAACCTTCCGGTACTGATGATTGCCGGAAGCCGCGACCCGCTGTCGCGCCCGGAAAGGATGCAGCAGGCGCGGAAGAACCTGCCGCCGTCGGCGCAGCTCATGGTGGTCAACGGTGGGAACCATGCGCAATTTGGCTCCTACACCGGCCAGGTCCGCGACTTCCGCCCGCTCATCACCGAGGAAGCGCAGCAGAAGGAAACCCTGAAGCTGATTCGGCAGTTTCTGAAGGGCGTTAAGCCGCTTCCTTCGCCATAACCTGCCAAATCCGAACCAGCTTGTCCTGTCCGCCGGCCGCCAGTTTCGATCCGTCGAAACTGAAGCTTACGGTCGAGATCGGCCGAGCCGAGGCATCGATGCGAACGTTTCCGATTCCCTTTGCCGCGTTCCAAAGCCCAACCGAGCCGTCTCGCGACGCGGAGGCAAAGAGCCAACTGTTCGGGTGGAACGCGAGAGCCTCGATGACCTTCGTGTGGCCAAACATCATCTTCACGAGTTCGCCGTTTGAGAGGTCGAAAACGCGGATGCTCAGGTCCACGCAGGCGGCGGCAAGGTAGCGCGTGTTCGGGCTGAAAGCGATGGCAGTGACGGCGCTGCGAAGCTGACGAAGCTGGCCGCGGGTCTCGCCGGTCTCACCGTCGTAAAGATAAACCTTGGCATCCGAGCCTCCGCTGGCCAGCATCTTGCCGTCCCAGCTCCAGGCCACGGACATCAAGCTGCCGTCATGGGCCGCGCTGCGATAGAGGCACTCGTTGGTCTCGGTGTCGATGACGGAAAGCGTGTTGTAGATGCTGCCGGTGGCAACCTTCTGGCCGTCGGGCGAAATCGCGACGCTACCAACCCATTCTTCGCTGGCGGTCTTCCAGTAATCGACCTTCTCTTCGTCCAGGCGAGAAAAGTTCACCTGGTTCTCGGCCGATCCTGCCGCCATGACGCGGTCGAGGGAAAATGCACGCAAGGTGGCGACCACGCCCTGGTCCATCTTCGTTTTTCGAACCGGATGGCCTTTGTCATCCCACCAGATAAGCTCGTTGTCGAACCCGCCGGTGATGAGTTGGCCGCTGTCGGGCGCAAAGGTTGAAGCGTAAATCGGGGTTTTGTGCCCGCTCAGGCGTTGCAGTAGCTTCACCACAACCGGTCGGCGCGGAGCGGCGGCCGCCGGGTCGGGCGTCCGCTGCTCGCCGGCGAGCATGGCATCGTACTCGGACCTCCGGTCCGGGTCCATCAAGGTCTCGAACGCTTCGTTGATCCGCGCCATGTTCTCATGGGCGCGCGGATCTTTACTTACGTCCGGGTGATGCTTCTGGGCAAGGCGTCGGTATGCCTTGCGAACGGTATCGATTTCGGCACTGGGTCCAACGCCTAGCACCTCGTAATGACTGGTCACGGTCTTCAAAATGTCGACTCTTAAACAAGCGAATGACGCAAGAGTGTATCTTGCTCACCCCCTATTCGGATACGGCTTAACCCGAATCTTCGAGGTCTACGCTGCAATTAACGCGATAAGCTCGGCTGTCTTGGCTTCCATCAGGGCATGATCGCCGCGAGACTCGACGTTTAGGCGAATTACCGGCTCCGTATTGCTACCTCGAAGGTTAAACCGCCAGTCTCCCAAAGAAACCGAAAGCCCGTCAACTTTATCCACGGTTCCTTGCGGCCCGTAGATGGCTTCGATCCGCGCAAGGGTTCCCGGTACGTCGCTAACCTTTCGGTTTACTTCGCCGCTACACGGATAGTTCGCGATCATCTCGCTTACCAAATCGCCGAAAGATCGACCGGTGTGCGAGATCAACTTCGCCACGAGCAAGAACGGAATCATGCCGCTGTCGCAATACCAATGGGCCTTGAAGTAGTGGTGCGCGCTCATCTCGCCGCCGTAAGTGGCGTCTTCAGCCCGCATCTTTTCCTTGATGAAGGCGTGGCCGGACTTGCAGATGACGGCGCGGCCGCCAAGCTTCTCGACGATGTCCAGCGTGTTCCACATCAGGCGCGGGTCGTAGACGATGGTGTCCTTCGTGCCGGCGATCAAGATCGACTGGGCGAGCAACCCGACGATGTAGTAGCCCTCGATGAAGTCGCCGTGCTCGTCCAAGAAGAAGCACCGGTCGTAGTCGCCGTCCCAGGCGACGCCAAAGTCGAATGCTTCGGCATGCATGAGGGCCTCCGCACCTGCGCGCGATTCGGCGAGAATCGGGTTCGGAACGCCGTTTGGAAAGTTGCCGTCCGGCTCAAAATTTCGTGGGGTGACGTGCAATGGCAGGTGCGGAAGCAACTGGTTCAAGGCCACGCCGGCGGCACCGTTACCAACGTCGGCCAGCACCTTCAACGGCTTCAATTCGGACGGATCGACGATCTTCAGCAAGTGCTGCACGAAGTCGGCGTAGACGTCGTGGTCTACCCGCGATCCGGCTCCTTCGCGCTCCCACTTCGCCTCGAAGGCGCGGCGCTCGATGTCGTTCAGGCCGGTGTCGCCCGAAATCGGTCGGCTCTCGCCCCGAACCATTTTGAGGCCGTTGTATTCGGGCGGGTTGTGGCTGGCGGTAATCATCACGCCGCCGTCGTAGCCGTAAAACGCAGTGGCAAAATAGACCATCTCGGTTCCGACCATGCCGAGGTGAATGACGTCAACACCGGCATCGTTCAGGCCGCGGGCGAACGCATCGTATAGCGCAAAGCCGGTGAGGCGAATGTCATAGCCGATACAAACCGTCTTTGGATTCACTTCGTCGGCGTACGCCCGGCCAATCAGGTAGGCGAGCTCTTCGTTGAGTTCGGTTGGCACGACGCCGCGCACGTCGTAGGCCTTGAATGCCGGGAAATATTTGCCCATGTCAGTCCGGTTCTACCATAACGCCCTGGTTTTCGGCCCTATATTTGCGGTTATGCTAGGCCCCATGAAGCGTTGGATCTTTCCCGTCTGGGCGTCGGCAATCGCCCTCAGCCTGCTCGCTTGCGGCGGCGGTGGCGGCGGAGGATCGACGCCCGGGGGAACGCCGAAGTGGACGGTGTTGGTCTTCATGAATGCGGCCAACGACCTTTCCGCCTACGACCTGCTGAATATCAACCAGATGGAGCGCGTGGCCGGTCCGGATGTCCAGTTCGTCGTTCAGTGGAAGCAGGCGAAAGGCTCGTGGGACAGTTCGCCGGAGTTCATCGGCACCCGCCGATACCTTATCAAGCGAGACAACACCAGCGCCCTCGCCAGCCAATTGGTGCAAGACATGGGCACGGCAGTCGACATGGGCAAGCCAGGCACGCTGCGTGACTTTATCGATTGGGGCCGCGCCAATTACCCGTCGGAGCGAACCTGCCTCATTGTTTGGAATCACGGAAACGGCTGGCTCCGTGGCCCAAAAAAGGACGATCCGATCTCCCGCGGCGTCAGCTACGACGACGCGACCGGAAACAGCATCGAGACCTGGGAGCTCGAATCGGCCCTCGGGCCGGGCAAGTTCGACATCCTCTCGTGGGATTCGAGCCTGATGCAGATGCTCGAGGTCGCCTATGAGGTCAAGGATCAGGCGAGCTTCATCGTTGGTAGCGAGGAAAGCCCTCCGGGCGAAGGTTTGCCCTACGATAAGGTCTTCGGCCGATTCCGCGACAACCCGACGGCCAGCACTGCGGAACTTAGCAAAGCATTTGCCGACGGCATGATGGAAGTTCCGGAGTACAACTCGCGGAAAATCACGCAGAGCTCGATTGATTCCTCAAAGCTTTCGGCACTTGCGAACGCCATGACCGTCTTCGCGAACCAGCTCATCGCCGAAAAGGCTACGTTGACCACGGCGGTTCCGAGCGCCCGGACGAAGACGCAAAGCTATTCGGACAACGGCCTGCGTTTCTATCGAGACCTTCGCGACCTTTGCCAAAAGCTGGAAGCCGAGCCGACTGCCTCCGCGGATCTCAAGGCAGCGTCGGCGGCGGTGCGCGCGGCGCTGGCGAACGCGGTCATTTACAACCGAAGGAACGCAAACTCGGCGAACAGCTACGGTCTCAGCATCGACTTTACGAGTGCGACGACGTTCAACGCTTCGACGAAGCTTGCGGACTATCCCAAGCTCAAGTTCGGCATGGATACGAGTTGGGACGAGTGGCTGCGAGTCGCGCCGTAAATTGAGCCAGCGCATATAATGGCCGCATGGCCTTTGAGCCGCTGCAAACCGACGAAAAACTGGATGTTCCCGAGCAAACCGCTCAGGACATGGATAAGCAGATGCTTTTCGGCTGCAGCGGCTTCCTCATCGCGAGCGTTGTCGGATACCTGCTCACGATCTGGCCGTTCCTCGCCTTTCAAAAGATTGAGCAAACCTTCTGGTTGGCCGCCTGCTTCGCCGCCGGCGGCGGGCCGGCAATCATCGTCGGGCTCATTTCAACGCGTCGCTTCGGACTGGCCGGGGCGTGCGGATTCGTCGCGGGCGCGATGACCACGGGGATCTTCTTGTATCTGCGGATACAGCAGAGCTTCCTCTCCGCGCTGGCGAAGAGCAGCCCAACGCCGGAATATCCTGACTCGTTTATTTGGCTTCTTCCCATCGTTTGGATCCTGCTTTGCGTCTTCCTCGCGGTCGTCGCACTGCCGAAGGGAGAGATCAGTTAGCCAAACCCCGGTATATTGACCTTGGTATGTTGACTTTCGAGCAGCAGGAAGCGCTGTCTGGGGCGCGATCGCGTCTAGACGCTATTAGGGGGCATCTTTGACTACCCTCGACTTTTGCGCGAAATTGAAGAGCTAGAGACTCGCTCTTCAGAACCCACTTTTTGGGATAACCCAGATCAGGCCAACAAGGTCCTGCAAGCCCTCTCGCGCCTCCGGAACACGGTGAACCCGCTCAACGAGCTCACCAAAATGGACCTGGACATTAGCGAGCTATACGACATGCTTCGTGCCGATCCAGACCCCGATACGGAATCGGAGGCCGACGGCATGGCTCTTTCCTTGCTCGGCCGGCTGGATACCTATGAGCTTCGGACCTTGCTCACCGGCGAGTACGACGGCCGAAACTGTATGTTGGAAGTGAACGCTGGCGCGGGCGGCAGCGAGGCCTGCGACTGGGCGGCCATCCTCCAGCGCATGTACGTTCGATGGGCCGAACGCAAGGGCTTCAAAATCGAAATCATCGCCGAGACGCCAGGCGACGTCACCGGCTATCGTTCGGTCCAGATGCAGATTTCTGGGGAAAACGCGTTTGGCTTCGCCAAGGCCGAGAGCGGCGTGCACCGGCTCGTGCGCATTTCGCCGTTTGACGCCAATGCGCGGCGGCACACGTCGTTCGCGAAGATCGAAGTCTTGCCCGAGATCGAAGAGTCCGAAGTCCAGATTAACCCCGATGACCTGAAGGTCGAAACCCTTCGGGCGGGCGGCGCGGGCGGCCAGCACGTTAACAAAACGGAGTCGGCGGTTCGGATCACCCACCTTCCCACCGGCATCGTCGTGTCGTGCCAGAACGAACGAAGCCAGCATAAGAACCGGGCAACGGCCATGTCCGTCCTCCTAGGCAAGCTGATCGCGCTGGAGAAAGCGGACACCCTGGACAAGGTGAATGCACTTAAGAATGACGGCGGCCCGGCAGCATGGGGACGGCAAATCCGCAGCTACGTCATGCAGCCCTATACGATGGTGAAAGATCACCGTACCGGGCACGAGACGGCAAACGTCACGGGAGTGATGGATGGCGACATCGACGGTTTTATCGAAGCGTTCCTGAAGAAGAAGCCGGCCGAAGACGACTACGTGGAGTAACACATGACCCTTGCCCTCTGTTTTCTCGTGGCGACCGTGGCGCAAGAAACGCCGGTCATCTCGTTTCCGCCCGGAGTCCATCCCGAGTTCCAGCGGGTCTGCCTGGCCGCGCAAACGGCGCTTGCCGCCGGTCAGTTCGAGAAAGCCGGGCGTTTGCTCGACCGCCTGCCGGGGTCCGAGGTTCGACTGGAATGGGACGACCGAAACATTCCTGCTGGCACAAAGCCCGCCTTCGAGCAGGCGCGGGACGAGGCGATCGCCCAGTGGGCACGTTTCCCCACGATGCCCCGCATCACGATGGCCAAGAAGGCCGCCATCAAAGTCAGCTTTGAGCCAAAACTGAACCTGAACGTAGCCACCGGACTGCCGGCCGGCGCCGTGAGCATTTTTTCGGAAGGCGCCTCTCCTCGTCTGGAAGTCGTCATCGGACTCTCTCGCGGGGCTCCCGCCGAGCCGACCAAACCGGTGGAGGTTCGCAACGAAATCATCCACGCCGTTGCGAGCTTCCTGGGCCTGGGCGAGAGTCCATTGTTTGGTGCGGCGGGCAGCCGCACCGATTTGCCTTCGGGTGCGCGCGTCGGCATCTTCCCGCTCGACCTCGATACGATCAAGTCGAACCTAGCCATCGTGGCGACGTTGCGGAAGGCAGTTCAGGATAGGTCGAAGGTATCGGCTGGAACCGCGAAGCTTGCCACCGAGGCCGGCAACTTGGATGCCGGCGAGGTCGTTCAGGGCCAGACGGCACCGTATTCGATCCAGATTACAAACAACGGCACCGGGGTGATGAACTACCGCACCCAAGGCGACTGCGGCTGTGTGAAAGCCGTTCCGCCCGGCACGGTGAAGCCTGGCGAAACCATTTTCATCCGTCCTTATATCGACACCACCGACTTTGTTGGCGAGCTCAACAAGAAGCTCATCCTCTTCACGAACGACACCGAAGAGCCGGCCAGGACTTTTCCTCTGAAGGTGTTCATTCGGCCGAAGTTCCGGTGGTTTGCGCCAAATGGCGTCGTGCTCGTGCTCGATGACAAGCCTGGCACCGCCGAAGTGATCCTTCAAACACCGCTCGCGGGGAACGCAAAGACCGAAAAGACCCACATCGACGGCATCGAAACGACGTTCCGAATGTTGCCGTGGAGCGGCGAGCTCGACGACCCCGAGATGCGGGAAGGGAAGCGAGCGCGCACTGGGACCCGGTATCTCATCACCATAGATCCGAAGAACCTCACCGGTCGCCGGATGGTCGGCGTGAGTGTTCCCACGGACGACCGGTCGCAACCCGTCACGCGCACCACATTCTTCGTCCAGCGCGGGATTATCTGCCTGCCGAACGAGGTGTTCATGGGCCAGCTTCCTGCGGGCGTCAAGAAGTTTTCGACTTTGGTCAGCCGCCCGGGAAGGCCCTTTAAGATTCGGTCGGCGACGGCGGATTCCACCGAAATCTCGCTCAAGTTCGCCGCCACCTCGGATAAGAGACCGGCCGACGAATACAAGCTGGAAGTCACCTATCTCGGCAAGGCGCCGTTCGGGCCGGTCACCGGCACGATCACGATCCTCACCGACGACCCCAAGCAACCCAAGCTTCTGCTCCCATTTCAGGGCGCGGCGGGATGAAAGCGGCGACGCTTTTTGCCGCCCTCGGCGTTCTTTCGGCCGTGGTCGGCTTCTCGTCGCAAAAGGCCAGCGCACCCGAATGGACCGTAATCGTCGGCGGCCAGACCGACGGCTATCTTTCTCCTTGCGGTTGCACGAAGCCGATGTCTGGCGGCATCCGTCGGCGAGTTTCGGCAATCCGTCAGCTTGCCACCGGTAACGCGCTCATCCTTGACAGTGGTGGCCTTGCGGTTGCCGCCGGCCCGCAGGACGAGATGAAGGCGGACGCTCTCGCCGAGACGCTCGTCTCCGCCAAAGCCGATGCCGTCCTACTCTCGGGGGCCGATGCCGTGCTCGGGGTCGCCAACCTTTCATCGCTCACAACGCGCCTCGACGGTCGGCTTCTTTCGGGAAGCGTGACGCCTTCCGATCGGCTGCCCGTGGTGCCGTCCATCACGAAGGGGCCGTTCACGGTTGGCGGGGTGTTGGTGAATCCCGCGGCGTTTCGGGCGTTAGGAGAATCGGCCCGTGGGTTCGCCGAGGCGGCCGAGGAGTTCATTGCCCAGCTGCCGTCGGGCGCCGTGCCCATCCTGCTGACTGACGGCGGAAAGGAAGCCGCGACGACGCTGGCCGAGCAAAACCCAGACCTGCGGCTCGTCGTTTTTCGGCAGACGGGAGAGCCGCTTGCCGCGCCGATTCGGGTCGGCAAGACCCTGCTCGTCACGGTGGGTGAGCAAGGGAAGCACGTTCTGCGGTTTCAGTTTCAGGACGGAGCACTAACCGAGTACCGGGCGATCCGCCTCGGGCCGGAATATGACGACGACCCAAAGGTAGCCGTCATCTACCAGACGTACCTCCGACGTGTGGCCGACGCTGGCCTGCTGGACGCCTTGCCCCGCACCGTAACCGACCGCTACGTCGGCTCAGAAGCCTGTCTGCCCTGCCATACGCAGGAGCACGCCATATGGAAGGGGTCGCGGCACGCAACTGCGCTGAAGACGCTCGAGGCCGACGGGCATCAGCGCGATCCGGACTGCGTTTCGTGCCACGTGGTTGGGCTGGATTCGGAGAGCGGCTTCCGCTCACGGGAGAAAACGCCGACCCTCACGGACGTCGGATGTGAGAGCTGCCACGGTCCGGGCGAGCGGCACGCGAGGGAGCCAAAGCGGTTTCCGTTCAAGAAAGCTGGGGAAGATTCCTGTACCGGATGTCACCGAGGTTCCACAAGCCCGAACTTCGATTTCTTAACATACTGGAAGAAAATCCAGCATGGCCCTGTGGAAAACCAGCGGATATCTAGCGGTCAGGAAAAAATTAAAAAATCGCGATAGTGCGAGAAAGAACGAGATAACGGAAGCGCGGCGAACCTGCGTATAAAGGATCAACCGCCGATTTCTGCCCTTGACGTTAGGCCAAGAATTCATGACAATCCTTGTACAGCCAAGAAACACGAACATGGGGGACATTAAATTTTTGGCAAACCTTAACCAAACTTCAGCGGAAGCTGTACCTCGTCTTTCGGATGTGCTCGGGGGAGAACGCAGATTGTCATTTGGCAGTCTTGCCGAGTACGCCGGAAACGTTGAGGCCGTTGAGGCCTGTCTCCGGTTCGTGCGCGGGTGCGAACCGGCGCTCGCGCTCGTAGGCCCGAGCGGGTGGGGAAAGACCCACCTTTTGGAAGTGGTCACGAGCCTCTTCGAGCGGACTCAAGGGGTCAAAACGGAAGTCTTGAGTCCGCAGATGCTTGTGTCGGCGGCCCATCGGCTCGATCCAACCGCGCCTCTCATCCTGGACAACGCGCACGAGATTTTCGAGCGAGTGCGTTACAAAAACGAGATCCGAGTGATTCTAGAGCGCCGGGTCCGGGCGGGTCGCCCGACGCTGCTGGCGTTCACGTCTCATACCGTCAGCCGCGCCATGAAAGGGCTGCTCCCCAACCTTGATGACTGGCGCATCACCCCGATTCAGGAACCGAACGTCGGCGAACGGAAAGCGGTGTTCTCGCGCCTTGCCGAGGTCGCGGACCTGGAGATATTTCCCGACCTGGCCGAGATCATCGGCTCGTACCTCGTGGGGAATTGCTGCACGATCGTCGGGGCGGTAACGCGGCTTCGAGCCGAGGAGTCTTCGTTCGCGGGTCCGGCGGGCGCCCTCAGAGCCTGCGGAGTCCTCAACCCGTTCTTCTTGGACACGCCCGCGTGGGACCTGAGTCGCCTGATTCTTAACCGCGCCAGGAAGTTTGAACCGCTGCCAGACGTGCGCTGGTTGGACCTCGCTCTGTTCGCGATGCTCCACGTGGCAAAACTCCCCGAGGTCGAAGTTGCCCAGGCGAGTGGCTTGGAACCCAACGTCGTCTATCTTCGAAGCCTCGACTTCCGAAAGCGGTTTTTGGCGAGCCCCGAGCTGCAGACCTATGTCGATGCGTTTTGCCACGACGTCGTGATGCGGCTGAAGCGCGGAACCACGGAAACTCTGCCCTGCACCGGGATTACCGGACCCGGTTCGTCGTAGTTATTCCTATGAACCCCACCGGAACGGCGCAGTCGCTGGAAATTCTCGAAAAACTCCAGCAGACCGCCCCGAAGGACAATCCGCGCCTGCAGGCGTTGCTGAGCGAACTCTCCGAATCGCTGAAGAAGTCGTCCGTGCAGGCCGAGGAAGCGGAAAAGCTCCTCGCCGAGTACGAAGCTGCCTACGAAAAGCTGACCGCACCGGCGAACCGCATCGGAATCTTCCTGAGTTGGGTGGAGAAAGATAAAGGCTTTGCGCTGATCGCATTGGGTGACACGGAGTACGTTTCGGTCGCCGACGACAAGATCGAGCGCGATGCGCTTCGGCCCTCCCAGCGGGTCCGAATCAATGAGTCGTACGCCATCGTGGGGCTTGTGGAGTCGGGCGAGGCCGGTCCCATCGTCAAGGTCTCCGAGGTGCTTGGCGAGCAGCGCATCCGGCTTGGCAACGACATGCCGGGTTCGGAGGGCCGCATCGTTTTGCGCGGAGCCGGGCTGGCCGAAACTAAGATTCACGCGGGCGATGAGCTTCGGCTAGACGTCAGCGGTCGCTTTGCCGTCGAGCACTTCGAAAAGCAAGAGACGCGCGATTACTTCTTGGAAGACGTCCCCGTGCTTCCTTGGGAGAAAATCGGTGGCCAAAAGGAGGCCATCTCGCTGATTCGAGAGACCATCGAGCAACCGCTATTGCATCCTGAGATTTTCGAGCGCTTCGAGCAGAAGCCGGTGAAGGGAATTCTTCTCTACGGACCTCCGGGTTGCGGAAAGACGATGATCGGGAAAGCTACCGCCTACAACCTGACCCAGGAGTATTCGAAGCGGGTTGGCCATACGGTGAAGGAGTACTTCATGGCGATCTCCGGCCCGAAGATCCTAAACATGTGGCTCGGTGAGACCGAGCGAATGGTTCGCGAGATCTTTAAGACCGCCCGCGAAAAGGCCAAAGATGGCCGCCTTGTCTTCATCTTCATGGACGAGGCCGAGTCCGTTTTGCGAACCCGGTCCAGCGGTCGCTTGATGAACATCAGCAACACCGTCGTGCCGCAGTTCTGCGCGGAGCTTGATGGCTTGCAGTCGCTTGATAACGTCGTGCTCATGCTGACGAGCAACCGACCGGACTACATCGACCCGGCGGTTCTCCGCCCGGGCCGAATCGACCGCAAGGTCAAGATTTCCCGGCCGTACCGAACGGCAAGCGAAGAAATCCTCGGCATCTACCTGCATGCCGGGCTTCCGCTTGACCCCGCTTTGCTCGCGAAGTGGAACGGCGACGCCGATTGCGCCCGAAAGGAACTGGTCGAAGCAACGATGGAAGACATTTGGGCGAAATCAAAACCCAACGAATTCTTGAAGGTTATGCTGCGCAACGGGTCGAGCGATACGCTGTATCTGAAGGACCTCGTTTCTGGTGCCCTGATTCGCAGCATTGTGGATCGGGCGAAGGAGTATGCGATCCGCCGCGCGATCTCGAATCCAACCGGAAACGACGGCATTAGTCTCGAAGACCTTCAGACCGCGGTCCGCCGCGAGTACAAGGAAAACGAGATTTTTCCAAAGTCCGACACCATGGAAGATTGGCTGCAACTGCTGGACTACGCGCCCGAAAACGTCGCTTCGGTGCGACCGATCGGCCGAAACCGTGGCGAAGAGATCAGCCGAAAGACGATCGTCTAGAACTTCTTTCGACCGCCGGGAGTCAAAAAACCTATGATGCTCGCGTTGAAGATAGTCGGGGCGGCCATTGCGATCGCCAGTGCGATGGCAAACGCCGAGAAAGAACCGCCGGTCAAGTTGATCGATTCCCAGAGCGGGCTCGACACGCTGGTCGAAGAAGCCTCGGTGGAACTCTTCCGAGACACCAAGGTCTGGGAAGAAATGTGGCTGCGTCACAAGGGTCGAGGCAATCAGATTTCGACCCAAGCCTTGAACATGTATGTGGAGCCAGTCCCGCAACTCGACTTCAAGAAGCAGATGGTTCTCGCCCTCTTCACGGGCGAGAACCAAGGTTCTGGTTCGAGTTACCGGGTAGTTGACATCCACAGCGCCGGAAATAGGGTGGTCGTTCGCCTGAAGCCGGAATCGTTTGTAGACGGGCCAGTCTCGCCAAACGTGAAGGTGGGCGGCCGCGGGTTCACGTTTTTCCTTCTTAGCCGAACCTCAAAAGAGGTCATGGTGGAGGTTACGGACGGCAAGAAATGGCGGCCGGTCGGCCAGTTTCCGGAACTAAAGGCCGCGAAAACGACCGCCACTAAGGGCTAAGGAACAGCGGAGCTTCGGCGACTGGCTCATTTGAGAATTCAATTGCGGCCTGAAGCGACTTAGCCGCCCTCGCGGCGGCATCTTCGTCCGCCGCGAGGATGGAGGCGAACGGCTCTCCCTCACTGAACCGACTACCAACCGGCCGGTGAACGCAAACGCCGACCCTAGGATCAATCCGATCCTCCTTGGTTTTGCGTCCCCCGCCTAGCTCTAGAACGGCGCGGCCAATCCCGGCGGCGTCTTGGCGGGCCAGCCAGAAATCTCTCTCGGCAAGGAGATCAAGCACAACCGGGGCCGGTTTCGGCGGAACCCGACCCGGCGCGGCTCCCTGGGCGGTAAGCCACTGTTCCCACTTTGCGGCGGCGCGGCCGTCGGATAGCACCGCGTCCACTTGGCCCCGCGCCTCATCCTCGTGAATATTCAGCGCGAACGCCAACGTATGTGCGCAAAGCCGCCGTGCGAACTCGCTAAAGCGCGCCTGGGCCGGATCCAAGGAGTCGCCGTAAAGCACCATCTGTGCCTCCTGAACCTCTAGGTCGTTCCCGGCGGCACCACCTAGCGGCTGGCTCATATCGCTGATCTTTGCGGTTACCTTCAGGCCGAGCCGGTCGCCGATTTCCTGCAACCAATACGCAAGCTCTTGGGCGGAGTCGAGGCAGTGGACCAGGCCGCCGCTGCCACATTTCACATCGAAGGTGATGAACTCCGCGCCGCCGGCGAGTTTTTTGCAGAGGATGCTGCTAGCGATCAACGGAATGGAAGTGACGGTTCCGGTTACGTCGCGCAGCTCATACAGGGCTTTATCGGCGGGGGCAAGCTCCGTTGACTGGCCGGTGAGAACAATGCCAATCTCCCTGGCCTGGGCGACCATTTCCGCCGGCGACAGGCTAAGGCGCAGACCGTCGACACTCGACAACTTGTCGATGGTGCCTCCGGTCAATCCCAAGCCTCGGCCGCTCATCTTCACCATGGTGAGGCCGCACGCTGCTAGTACGGGCATGGCGACCAGCGTCGACTTATCGCCGACCCCACCCGTGCTGTGCTTGTCCACCCACGGCTTCCGCAAGCCCGCGAGGTCCAGAGTTTCGCCCGATTCCGCCATTGCGCGCGTGAGGTCGGCGGTTTCGTCGAGCGTCAGCGGGTTCAGATAGGCGGCCATGAGCCATGCGGAGAGTTGGTACGCGGGAATGCTCCCGTCTGCCGCTCCTTTGGCCAAAAATGTGAGCCCTTCAGGAGAATGCACCCCGCCGTCACGACGCTGTTCGATAATCGAGACGAAGTTCAAACCGCCGCCCGAACCATGCCGACGAAGTTCTCGATGATTCGGAAACCATCTTCGGTGAGCACCGACTCCGGATGAAACTGAACGCCTTCGATGGGGCGCGTTTCGTGCCGAAGCCCCATGATCTCGTGGTCGTCCAGACTCTCGGCCGTCACGAGGAACCCGGGCGGGACGCCATCGCGCGTCACGACCAACGAGTGGTATCGAATCGCCCGAAATGGGTTCGGCATGCCGGCAAACAGGCCTTTGCCGTCGTGCTCGACCGGCGAGGCTTTGCCGTGCATGATGTTCGATGCCTGGCGGACGACTCCGCCGGCCACCAGCCCGATGGCCTGGTGCCCGAGGCACACTCCAAATACCGGCGTTCCGTTGTAGTCCGGGCTTAGCGCCCACCGGAGGACGTCGATGCAGATGCCGGATTCGTTCGGGGTGCACGGCCCGGGCGAGAGCATGATGCCCTGGGGCCGGAGGGCCTTGATTCCGTCAATGTCAATCTCGTCGTTCCGGCGGACTTCGATCTGTTCGCCCGTCATCCCCAAGTACTGCACCAGGTTGTAGGTGAAGGAATCGTAGTTGTCGATGACGAGGATCATGGGCAGAGTTTAGCGCAGGCGGGTTGCCGAGCCAAACGGGACGTTTGACAGCCGGCCCCGGGTTGATGGAAGATAGGAAGAACCATGCTCACTACGGCGATTTCGGCTCTGATCTTGCTGCAGTCCGATTCCCCGGCGGTCTTGCCATTAAGGAACGTGATTGCGGGGTTCAACGAGCGAAATTACGCCAAGATCGCCGCGCAGTTCGTTGGCGGCAAGTTGATTCCCGAAGAGGCGGACTTGATGAGGCGGCTTGGGCCGGAGGTCAAGTACTCCATGAAGGTGATCTCTGTAAAGCTATCGGGGAACGCGGGCCGGATTATCGTTCAACTCAAACAAGCAGGGAAACCTGAGCAAGAGACGGTGAACGTCGTGAGATCTTCCGGGCAATGGCAGATTTTTCCGGCAAGGGATCTGGCACCAAACCAGAAACTGTTTGAAATGTTCGGGGTTTCCGTCACCAGGGGCGGCGTCTTCGACCAGGGAAAAAGAGCGAAAAGTCTTTCGGACACGCTTTCGAACGCCAAGGTGGTGGCAGTCGGAATCAATTTGTACCTATCGGATAACGCCAACAAATATAGTTTGACCGCCGCCACGATTCGGGTAGCGATCTTGCCCTACGTAAAGAATGTAAAAGTCTTCTTTTCGAGGACGACCGGCAGACCGTTCACGTTTAACAATCGCCTCACCGAAAAGAACTTGGTGGACGTCGCCGACCCGGCCAAGACGGTTTTGCTTTACGAAGGTTCCAAGGAGAAGCTCACTTTTACTGACGGTAAGACGGTGGTCGCCTTTACGGACGGCCAAGTGCGGACGCTCACCCCGGCCGAAGTCAAGAGCAGCGCACTGCGTTGGAAGCCCTGAAACGAACCCCGCAAACGGGACGTTTGACCCACCCGCGGGAGCGGATGGAAGAAGATAGGAACGATGCTCACTACGGCGATTTCGGCCCTCCTGTTGTTGCAATCCAATTCACCGGCGGCGCTACCGCTTAAGAACGTGATTGCCGGATTGAACGAGCGAAAATTTGCCAAGATCGCGGCGCAGTACGTTGGGGGAAAGGTGATCCCTTCCGAGGCAGCCGCTTTTGCGAATCTTCCGAGAGAGTACAGATTCTCGATCACCGTGACCTCCGTGAAGCTCAGCGGAAACTCCGGCAAGGTGACGGCCAGGCTGAAGACGACCGGCATGGAACAGTCCGAGACGGTGGACGTTGTGCAAGCTGCGGGGACTTGGAAAATTGTTCCGGTGAAGAAGACGCCGGCACCGCAGAGTCTTTTCGACTCCTTGGGAGTTTCTGTGACAAAGGGCGGCCTCTTCAAGCAGGCTAGAACGGCCAGCACGAATACCGAGACGATGTCGAACGCAAAGCAGACGGCACTCGCGGTGATGCTCTATCTGGGCGATCACAACGATAAGTTTTCGTTCGCGGCCGACGATCTGAGCGGAGCCGTTCTGCCGTACCTGAAGAACGAAAAGATAGTGCTCTCCAAACGAACGGGCAAGCCATTCACCTTCAACAAGCGGCTGACCGGGACGAAGGCGGTCGACATTGCGATGCCCGCGAAGACCGTTCTGCTTTACGAAGGCTCGAACGAGCGGTTCACCTTCACCGACGGCAAGACGGTTGTTGCCTTCACGGACGGCCATGTGCGGTTGCTGACGCCCGCGACGGTCAAGTCGGTCGGGCTCCGCTGGAAGCCCTGAAACGCGGGCACTCGCGGCACGTCTCTCCCGTGAGTGTTATGATCAGAAAAATCGCAATCGCTTCTTTTGTATTGCTGGCTTCCTGCGCTACCGCGCAAGATGGGGAGTTTCGGCGCGGAGCGATTACCCTCAAGGTGAAGGACTATACGTCGGCCGCCGCCGAGCTCAAGACGCTGGCGGAGGCGTCGGGTGGTCGAGTTGTCGACCAGAACACCATCGTCGGTGAGAAAGGGCTCAAGTCCGGCTGGAGCCGCGTTCGCGTGCCGAAAGCCGCCCTGGGATCCGTCATGGAGCAGGTCGCGAAGTTTGGCTTGGTTTACGGGCAAAACCAAACCCAGGATAACCGGAGCCGAGAAGTTGCCGAGCTCGAGAAGCGATCGTTGAGATTGGATGAGCACCGGGCGCGGCTACTAGGCATCCTCAATGGGAACCGGCGTCTTCGGGGCGGCGACATTCTGTTCGTCCAGGAGCGGGTCTTCCGGGCGAGCGTGGATGCCGACCTGCTGCGATCGCAGCGGGAAGCCTTGCTGAGCGAGAGCCAGTCGGCCAGCATCATCGTTACGTTCTTCGAGCCGAGTCCGGTGAAGGCCGCGCCGCCGGTGCCGAAGAACCTCGGCGAGCGGTTCCAATTCGCATTGGCGCGAGGCTGGGACAGCTTGGGGCACGTCGCCGCGCGGGCCATCACTGGCCTGGCGTACGTGCTTGCCTACTCGGTATTGGTTCTGCCGGTCCTGCTGCTTGTCATCTGGGCCGTGCGGCGTTTCCTGAAAAGCGCGCGATTCGCGAAGTGGAAGGCCGCCTGGCTGAACCTCATCAAGCCGCCAACTCCGCCGGAGAAACTGGATCAGTAGAGGATTCGCCGCTCGCGCTGACGGATGCTCAGAAGCAATCCGACGCAGCCGAGGCATAGCCAAATGGCGGTTCCTCCGGAGCTCATAAACGGCAACCACAGGCCCACCACGGGCACGATTTGCAGCAGCATCCCTAGGTTTACGAACATCTGGAAGCCGAGAATCGCGAACACCCCGGCGGCCATCATCCTAAAGTAGATGTCCTCAGCGTCGGTCATCACGAGGAAGATTCGATAGAAGAAGAATGCGAAGGCTGCCAGCACGACCGAGCATCCGACCAGCCCGCCCTCCTCGCCGACGACGGTAAAAATAAAGTCGTTTCTTTGCTCGGGCACGAACCCCTTTGCCTTCTGAACGCCGCGGTTATAGCCTGTGCCAGTAACTCCGCCAACCCCGAAGGCAATCTCCGCGCGGTCCGTCTGGTAGTTGTCGCCGCGACGGTCTTTCTTTTTGCTGAGGAGGCCCTGAACCCGCTCGAGCTGGTAGCCCTGGAAGAGCTTGTCCTTCACTGCCGGCACCTTCCAGGCGACAATTCCCACCGCAAGCAGACCGGCAAACAGGATCCCGTAGAACTTTAGTGGCGTCCCGGCGACAAACGAAATGGCTAGCCAGGCAACGAACAGCACCATCGTCGCGCCAAGATGCGGCTGCTTGAAGGTGAGGAACATCGGCAGCGCAATGTGCAGCAGCCCAAGCAGGAAGACAAGCGGCTTCTTGATGTCTAGCTCCCGGTTTGCGAAAAACGAAGCCATCGTGAGAATGCAAAGCAGTTTGGCCGCCTCGCTGGGTTGGAACTGGAGCGGCCCGACGTCGATCCAGCGTTGCGAGCCTTTGATCTCTTTCCCGATGAAGAGGGTGACCAACAGCAGCGACACCATGATGCCGTACAGTGCCCAGGAAACCCGCTGCCAAAACTTGGGGTTGACGAAGTACATCACCAGCCCCGGGACCAAGCCGATCATGGTGTTGACGAGCTGACGCTCGAAATTCTTTGGGTCCTGGCGGCCACTCGCTTCGCTGTAAATGGCCATCAGGCCAAAAACCACCAGGACAAGGGCTGACATGAACAAGGCAAAATCGAAGCCTTGAAGCGCCCGCGCGGATTGCGGCCGCGATCCTATCGGGTTGCTCAGGCTGGCCATGCTACCGAGTACCTCCGGCCGGTTCCCGTTGAGACTCATCGCCGAAGCTCCGCCGAACGACTCCGTGGCCCTCGACGAGCCAAAAATGCAGTTTCCGGCGGACGTTTTCCGATCCGTTTGGTTGCTTCAAGTCGAGCAAAACCACCACTTCCAAGCCGTGGTTTAGGTCCCCGCCGGTGTCGATCTTCGCCGCCTCGGTACGAATTTCGGCCGTTGCGGGCTGGTCTCCACCGTCGTTCTTGAGGACCCCGTTCCACTTCCATGTTTCCCCAACACGCATTGGGAGCCGAACGAGCGGAATGACCGGGGAGAATGTTTCGCCTGCCGCGTATTCTAGCGAGAGCCCGCCGTTGTCTTCGTGGTACGTCTCGTGGTCGATCACGTCGCTGTTCGAAACCAAATCCAGGATGATGCGGCCATCGTCTCGGCGCGTCTTCATGACGGTGTCGATGCGGACGCCGGCGACCTTAAGGGTGGCGTTTTGGGGCGGAACGGCTGCAGTGCTAAACGCTGCGAAATCCGAGACCTTGGTTCCATCCACGGCGGCCGGAGGCTGGCAACCGTAGATGGAGAGGCAAACGGCGAGAAGCGCCGGAACCAATCGGCCCGTAACCAATCGGCCCGTAACCAATCGGCCCGTAACCAATCGGCGTGGGTGCAGGCGGCTCAACGGTGTCCTCGGGACCTACTTCGATTCTTCGACGGTGACCGAGCTGGTTTGCCCGGAGCCGTTCGTGGTCGAGAGCACGGCCTTTACCGCCCCCCGATCCTTTACGTACCAGCTCTTCGTTTGCATCTTCACGTTCTGGCCGTTCACCGTTCCCGAACCACTCGAGGTGATGAGGAGTGCCTGGTAGTTACCGACCTTCGTCTTTAGCGGCTGAACTCCGACGACTTTGAAGCTGTTCACCACGTTGAGCTGCTTTCCGGGCTGATCGACCGTCGTCGAACTCTCCCAGGTCGAGCCCGGTGCGAGGTTGTTCGGTAGCTCAAGGTCGCGCTTGCCGACCTTCGCGATGGTGGAAGACTTGACGTAGATGCCGTCGCGCTCCAGAGTCACGGTCATACCGCCGAGAAGGTCGCCCAAGTTCCCGGTGCGCTCGATCTCGTAGGTCGCTTTCCCGTCTTCGACCGAAACTAGCTTGGATTCCTGGGTTCCGGTCTGAATTCCGGATTGGTTTGAACTCGTGACTTCCATCACGAGCGGCTTCGTCATGCCGAGCCCGTAATAGGCATACGCCTCGTTCTTCAGATCGCCAGGCAGCTCGCCGGGATTGCCGGTGGCGACCGGTGCTTCTTCGGTCGTTTTCTCGCTGGCAACCGCATCCTTGCCGGGAGCGGGCTCACCCTTAGTGACATCGCCGCTGGTCTTTACGGGCGTGACCGTGTTTCCGGAACATCCGAGCGCAAATGAGGCGACCATCGCCAAGCCGAGAAAGGTTCGCAAAGATTTCATTGAGTTCATTAGATGGGAGCTTTGGCAAGGGTGAGGGTCGTGGTTACGGCTCCGGTTGGCACCGCAAGAACTTGCTTCATCCGAATAATGCCTACGCTGGGCTGATACCAAGTCGTTACCACGAAGGCACCGACAATCTTCGCCGAGGTGAACTCGGTTCGGCTTTCGATGGCGATTCCGGTTCGACGACCGATTCCGGTGTCAACCGGCTCGGGACCACGCACGATGTTGGTCGTCTTGATGGTTCCGGGCATGCCAAGCGGCGTCGCGCCTTTTCCTTTCCAATCGAACTTCATGTTTGCCGACAGGGGGAAAAGCGCGAATGGCTGCATCGGGCTGTACGGAACGCTAGTCTTTTCACCGGCGGCAAGCTGGTAAATCCCTTTTTCGTTGGAAAGCCAAACCTGCTTGTCGACGACAACGCCCTCTCGCTCGACCTGGAGCTCGGCTTTCTTGCCCTTCGGTGTATCTTCGACGCGGACAACCTTGATTCTTAGTCGGCCCGACTCCGGAACCGTGTTGTTTGCGGTTCGGGTGGTGGATGTAAAGTTGTACTCCCACTCATAGCCGTCCTTAAAAGGGAACAGGTTCTCCGGGGTTGCGTCCTCAAGCTTTACGACGGGCGCTTCGGCGGCGAGCTTTGGCTTATATCCGCTTGGGCCGCACGCCGTGAGCATGCCTGCCGCAAGAATCGCCAGGGTGGTTCCGGCAAGAGGCGAAGAAATCTTAAAAATAATGTCTCGGTTCATGGCTTTGCCGCCGCCCGCTGGTTAATGGCGTCCACCGCGTCTTTTACGAGGCGCTCATCTTGCAACTGCGAAATCGTCAACTCATTTTGCGCCAATTCGTGTTGGATTCGCGGGGCGGAGACGGGAATGCCCGCCGCCGTAATCAAAAGTTGCGTTCCAACCCGCTTTTTCGAGTATTGCCACAGGCGTCGGCGGCCTTCGTCGGTCAATCGAATGGTCATGTCGAAGTACGGCTTGCCGTCGTTACCGGTGTAGCTACGCGAGGTCGCTCCGGTGATGAAGGAATCACTCACCACAACCGTGGCACTCTTTAAAACCCGCTCTGGGTTTTTGGCTCGATCCACCGCAAGGGTCGGAGAGATGCGCTGGGTGATGGACTCCGAGATGATTTCCCGTTGGGCGGGGTTCGCGATCAGCTTTTCGGATTCCAGCTTGTAGTAGCCGACCTGCATTTCGGTCGTAACGTTTCCTTTCTCCTTATAGGCCTCTTCCACCGCGCGAATCATCCGGGGCTTGTACGGTTCTTGCACCTGGCCGATGACCTTTTGCTCTTTGTTATCCACGTTCACGGTGACCGTCACCGGCGTCTCGATAATGATCCCGTTCTCCATCGCGCTGATGTCGAGGCGGGGCAGCGGCATTCCGTCCAGACCCATGTTCAGGTCGGCCTCCAGCTTCTTTTTCAGAACGGCGTCGCCCTTGATTGCTTTCTCAAGGTCCGCCGCCTTCCAGACCACGCGGATCGGTGGCCACGTGTCGTTCTCGTTCATTTCGTTCAGGGTCATCACGAAAGCACCCAATGCTTTGCCGTTGCCCTGCAAGGTTTGCAGAAGTTCGCGCACCGGCACGCGGCGCTTGATCGCGCCTTCCGTTGCGCCGCCGCCGTCGGTCTCCTTGCCTTGGAAGTCCGAGCTGGCCTCCACCAACTGCGCCATGTAGTTCGCCGTGATGATGCGATAACCAGCTCCAGCGTCTATTCCAACGATGTTCACGTCACCCGGTCGAAGCGTCGAGAACTTCTCGTTCATGACCATCTGGTCGGTGACGACCTCGTAGGCCTTGTAGCCACCGAAAGTGATCACTAGGAAGCCAATCGCAATTTGTGTCGATTTTCGCATCGTTACCTGAAGCTGGCCCGGCTGTAAATGCCCGACATCATGCGAAACAACGCACCGGCGGAATTAGTTCGGACCATCTGATTTTACTACCTGCCTTCGGAGCGGCCTATTCGCTCGGGTTGTACGAGGCGTAGAGGTTTCCGGCAAGAGCCGATGCCAGCCAAAGGATGCCGAGGTTGATCGGGAGGATGAAGGGAATTGCGATCAGCAGATTCAGCTTGTTCACCATCAGCGCTACAATGATCGCCCCGCCGGGGGAGGCAGCTACCGCCAAGCCAAGCATGCTAACCATTCCGCGAAAGCCGCGCTGAGTTGGGTCCTCAATGTCGGGAAACAGGACCGTCACGAGCAGGCTCACCGCCGTTAGCATGAACACGAACGTCGGCATGAGGATGACGCAAGCCAATGATTCATCCCACAAACGAAGTGAGAGGAACGGCGCAAAAAGCGTTGTGACCGCCAGCGGTAACAACGCCGGGATACCCTTTGCAAGGACTTCGAACATCACGACTTGCGACGGTTTGAAGGGGAGCGGCTTGAGGACGTCACCCTTACGAAGGGTCTCGGCGAAGCCAATCTGCGAGGTGCCGAGCGCTCCAATCAAGACAAGGAGGCCGGTCATCCCCACAAAAATGCCTTCGAGTGCTACGGCCGCCCGGCCCCTTAAGCCGAACGAAATCATGCCCAGCATGAAAAGCATCACGACCCCGACGAACACTTGCGCCCAGATGCCCGTGCGCAGCTGCTGAATGCCCTCTTTCCAGATCAGAGCGGTCGGCCCTCGCATCACGAAACGGCCAAATGCCTTGGAGATCCGGCCGCGCTTGACTTTTCCTTGTCGCGCCATCTCGGCATAGACGCCGGCGGTATCTCCCGCTTTTTGGTGCTCGCGAATCTTGATGTTGTCGAATCCGCGTGCCGCCGCCTGATCGTACATCCAGCCGGCTTGGCTGAGACTGACGCGAAGGGAAAGGGCAATGATGCCCCCCAAACCGAAGACACCCGCGACCGCCAGCATGAGATTGTCCGAAATCGGTGCCATGACGATCTCGGTTGCGAAGGTGGCCGGGAAGTAGAGAATCTTGATCCACGGCTGGCTCACCGTGCTTTCAAACTGGGCCAGACTCAAATCCTGTCGCAGGGCAAACGAAACCACGGCAAGCACCAGAATCATCGGTGCCCAAGCCATCCCCAGGATGATGCGGCGGTTTCGCGGACTGTCCATGTCCGACCGGTTCATGAACAGGCTCGCGGCGTAGCCAACGCAGGTCCACGTCATCGAGAGCAGAATCCACGAGAAGCTGACGGCCTTGAGAATGTAGTTGCCGTACGTCGGAAAGTTCTTGAAAAACGTGTCTAGCCCAACCGTAGCCCCTTTAAACCCAACCAGCAGCAGAAACAGCGGCATGATGAGGGTGAGGAAGTAGTCCCGAACCATGCGGAACATCAGGACCACCTTCGGGCTCACCGGGGTGGGAAACAGGACGTCGACGTCGGCCGGCCGAAAAGTTGCTTTGTAGGAAAGGATTCCCAGCGATAACATCATCGAAACGACCACAAACATGGCCAGCACGTAGGGTTCGATCGACGCCGGGCTTGGCAACGATACCGCCTTCATGGCGGTCGGCATCACCGGGACGGGTGTTTTCGATGGACGCTCGTACGGTCGGAAAAGGATGAAAAAGTAGTAGCCGAAGAAAAAGAGCGTGCCTAGGATGCGGCGCGGGCTAGAGATCGCTCGCTTGACGCCGTTGAAGAACGACTTAAGCGTGAGATAGATCAGTGGTTGCATCTCGTTCCTCGCTCGTCAGAATCAAGAAGATATCTTCAAGGCTTTTGCCTTCCATGCCATCCAGATTACGCAGCTCTTCCACGGTGCCTTCGATAATCTTCTGGCCCTTTCTCAGGATCATCACGCGGTCGCACAGCTTCTCCGCCGTGTCAAGAAGGTGCGTCGAGATCAGGACGCTTGCGCCGTCGTTTCGGGCGCGGAGAATCTCGTTCTTCAGCTCTTTGGCGCCTTCGGGGTCGATTCCGATCAGCGGCTCGTCGAACAGCATCACGTTCGCCCGGTGAACCAACGCGCAGGCGACCGAAAGCTTTTGGCGCATTCCTTTCGAGAGCGTGGCCACCAACTCGTTCCGCTTTTCCGCCAAGTGGTACCGCTTCAAAAGAAGCTCCTTCTGCTCCTCGAACACGTTCATTGTGTCGAAGCACATCGCCACGAATTTAAGGTGTTCCTCGACGGTGAGCAACTCGTAGAGTGAGGGAACCTCCGGTACAAATGCGAGGCCGGCTTTCGCCTTCGCTTGCTCGTTCACGGCATCGAAGCCGTTGATGAGGACCTGTCCGGCCGTCGGTCGGAGAATCCCCGCGATGCAACGCAATGCGGTTGTCTTTCCTGCCCCGTTCGGGCCGAGCAAGCCTAAGATTTCTCCCGGCTGGATGGAAAATGTTAGGTCTTGAACCGCCGCATACTTCCGGTATTGCTTCCAGAGTCCCCGTACTTCAAGCATGCCGTGGGTTTTACCTAACGCACGGCATACTTCCGGATTTTGGCCTAGCCTGCAAATAGGTCGAACGCGTCTTTGAGGGCGGCCAGCTTGTCGCTGCCTTTCGGAAAGAACTCGTGGCCTACGTATCCGCGGTATCCAGCGGCGTTCAGCGCGGCGGCAATTCCGCGGTAGTTCAGCTCTTGCGTGTCGTCCATTTCGTTCCGGCCCGGGTTTCCGGCGGTGTGGACGTGGCCGATGTGGGGCATCGCGGCGCGCAGCCTTCGGATGACGTCGCCCTGCATGATCTGCACGTGGTAGATGTCGAAGAGAATCTTGACGCGCGGACTCTGCACCATCTCGCAGAAGGCCGTTCCCCATTCCACGGTATCGCCCACATAATTGAAGTGATCAACACGCGAGTTGAGGATCTCTAGGTTCAGGTTGACGCCCAGTTCCTCCGCGAGAGGAGCGATCTTTCGGAGCGCGGTGGCGGCAACGACCATCCCTTCGTAGTCGCTCTGGCCGGTGATTCTTTCGCCGGCGAAGCAGATGACTCCCGGACAGCGGATCTTCTCCGCCATGCGAAGGGAGATCTCCAGCTCGAGCAGAATGCGATCATGTTGGGCCACGTCGTTCAATCCGCTCTGGATGCCGTCGTGACCGGTGAAGGACGCAATCTCAAGTCCGGCACGGTGGGCGGCGTCGACCGCCGCATCCGAGCCGTCGTCCCAGCCCCAGAATTCGGTAGCCGGATAGCCAAACTCGGCCGCGCTAGCGAACAGTTCGTCGAGGCTTGGGGCCGCATTCTTAAAAATCGGAAAGCAAAAACTTTGTTTGAAACTCATGGGTACTCCACCGCCAGTTTGATCAGACTTCCCGCTTCGGCGGCGAGGCGCGGGTATTCGGTTAGCAGCGACTCGAACGGCACCGGCTCGGAGAGAATGTACTCGCCTCGGAGATGCCCGTCAGCGATGTATCCGTAAACCGTCTCCTGGATGCGTCGGTGGCTCCACCGCGGGTGGTCCGGGTTGGGGTCGCTGCAAGCGCGGGAGAACACGATCTGGGGCCGGTTCATGTGGGCCTCACCGCCGAAATCGAGTCCTGCTCCGAACGGCGGCGGGAAGGCGCCGTAGACGATGGTTCCCAGATATCCCACTCCGCGCAGGGCGGCCTGGAGCGCGGGCCGAGAGCCCGAAAAGTCGATGACTACATCAGCACCAATTCCACCGGTCAGCTCCCGAATGGCCGCCCCGACGTCGGTCGTGGTGGGGTCGATTGCGGAATTCGCTCCGGTTGCCAGCGCGATGTCGCGGCGCTGCGAAACCGGATCGATCGCGATCACATTCGCGGCCCCGGCCAGCCGCGCTAACTGAACGACGCAAAGTCCGATGGCACCCAGGCCAAAAATCGCCACGTTATCGCCCGCCCGCAGGTTGCCATCGCGGATTGCGCCGAGGGCAAACTCGCCCGGATCGAGCAGCATCAGCGACTCCCACGCCACACCCTCGGGCCAGGGCCACGCGTCCTTGCCCTTCACAATCACCTCCGGGCAAAACGGACCGCTGAAGAAGACGGCCTCGCCGACGGACTTTCCGGATCCCGAGCCGGCTTCGATCACGGTTCCTGCCTGGGCGTTGCCAAGCGGGATCGGGTAGCTCCAGAGCACACCTTCATCCGGCCGATGCATGAGCGCGGCCTGATCCCAGCGCCCGCGCTCATTGGCGTACCCCTTGTAGAACGCCATCATGGTGCCGTGCTTCTCGGCCCCAAACGCGCACCGTACTCGGATCTCAGTCGGATTCAGCTCTCGGGAGGGTACTTCTTGCCAGGCAACTTCGCCCACACCCGAACACACCAGTCGTTTCGGCATGCCGCCACGATACCCGTTGACGTGTTTACGGTCTGGGGCCGGTTTCGGCCTGAATGACGCTACTGATTCCGCCGCGAACGTTGAATCGGCCGGTCACCCGCATCCACCGTGGCGAGCAGGCGGCAGAGAGTTCGTCCAGCAACCGGTTGGTTACGGCTTCGTAGAAAATGCCCTGGTCCCGGAAAGAATGATAGTAATACTTCAGGGCCTTCAGTTCGAGGCAGGTGTCGCCGGGGATGTATTCCAAGTCGATCGTCGCGAAGTCCGGGAGGCCCGTCTTGGGGCAAACGGACGTGAACTCCGGGCAGCTGTGGGTGATGACGTAGTTGCGGTGCGGAGCCGGGTTCGAAAAGACTTCGAGTTCAGTCATATCTCGAACGAGTTTACTGGACCAGCTGAATAGGCCCGGTCATCTCGTCGGCAGGGGTGGCGAGGGGAAGCGTAAAGTACATTCGCGTGCCCCGTCCCAACGTGCTTTCAAGCCAGATTTTGCCGCCCTGGGCTTCTACTGCCAGCTTGCAGAATGTGAGGCCGAGGCCGGAGCCACCCTTGGTTCCCTTAACCTGCTCGAAAGCGCCGAAAATGCTTCGGTGATACTCGGGCGGAATTCCCGGACCCTGGTCTTGAACGGAGAACCGAACCATGTTTCCGACGACTTCGGTTCGGATGCGTACCGCACCCTCAGCGGGGCTGTACTTCAGGGCGTTGCTGAGCAAGTTTGCGAGCACGCGACTGGTAAGGCGAGGATCGATATAGGCGCGTTCGGCGCCAATTTGGACTTGAATCTGCACCTGGTTCGTCTGGGCCCAAAGGGCCACATGATCGATACTTGCCTGGATCATCGGCTCCAAGTCGGTCACCTCGAGCTGCACCGGCATCTTCCCGCTTTCCAATTTGGCAACATCAAGAAGAGAGTTGACGAGGTCGAGGGCCCGGTTATTGGAGACGATCGCCATGTCAACGAGTTCTCGCTCGATCGGGTCCTCCATCGGGTGCATCTCCTGCAGCGTTTGAAGTCCGGTGATTGCGGAAGAAACCGGAGAACGCAGGTCGTGGACGATGAACTCGGTCATCTGGCGTTGCATTCGCGTCGATGAACGGAGCTTGGCAACGACGTACGAAAAGACGAGATAAACCGCCAGGCGGATCAGCATCGAGACCGTAACGTCAACCCTGGTCATGCCCATTGGCAGATTCCAAATCTGATTTAGGAACACGGCGGCGGGCGCGTATACGGCTAACAGGTCACCTACCCGCCGCCCACCAAACCAAGCCGCAAAGTAGATTGGGAAGATGTAGAGCACAAAAAGCTCTATTCGCAGTCCGATGTCAATGGCGCTTATCAACAGCGCGAATGCCATGGCGAAGAGGCCGATGGAGATCGGCGTCTGCCGCTCGAAATACTGGTTAAGAAACAGTAACAGTTTGATGCGTCGTCGGCCACGCCGACGCTTCATTCTCCCCACCAACGCATCATCACTAAACAACAATCTCCGATGAGGCCCCGTTTCGCAAACTTGCGGAATGGGACCTCTCAAGCTAAGGCGTCTAATTGTCGCCTACGGTTCGCTAGATTCTCACATTTTGTGAATTGCATGCCCGGCGGCGTCTTCAAACGCCTCAAACACGGCTTCCGACATGGTCGGGTGCGCGTGAATCGTGTCCAGCATGTAATCCAACGTCGCCTCAAGTTTCAGCGCGACCACGGCTTCGTGGATGATGTCGGTAACGTGAGCCCCGATCATGTGCACGCCCAGCACTTCACCGTACTTTCTCTCTGCAACAACCTTGACGAATCCGGCACGCTCTTCAGTGGCAATTGCCTTGCCAAAGATGCCGAAGTTTGCCTTGCCAACGACCACATCGTAACCCTTTTCCTTGGCTTCCGATTCGGTGAGACCGACGCTCGCAACTTCCGGCGACGTGTAAACCGCGTTCGGCACGCAGTTATAGTCAACGGTTTTGCTGGTTCCGTGAAGGATGTTGGAAACCGCTACGACGCCTTCGTGCATTGCCGTGTGGGCCAGTTGGATTCGGCCGGTGACGTCGCCGACCGCGTAGATGTGCGGGGCGTGCGTCCGAAGCGTGTCGTCCACAACTTCCACGCCACGCCGGTGGAGCTTGACGCCGACTCCCTCGAGATTCATTCCTTCGACATTTGCCTTTCGGCCAACGCCAAGCAGGATGACGTCGACTTCAATCGCTTCCTCTTCGGTTCCTTTTTTCACGAAGCATCGCCAGCCTTCGCCGTTGCGCTCCACGCGCTCAAGCGACGCACCGGTCTTGACCTTGATGCCGCTTCGGTTGAAAATCTTGCCGAGCTCGGTGCCCAGGTCCGGATCCATCAGCGGAAGCAAGTTCGGCATCATCTCGACGAGCGTGATCTCACTGCCGAGGCCGTTGAATACGTACGAGAACTCTGAGCCAACGGCGCCGCCGCCGAGCACCAGCATTCGCTTGGGAACAAACGGCGCCGTAACGGCATCGTCGCTCGTCCAAACGTTCTCGTTTCGGCCACCTTCCAGGCCGGGAACCTTTAGGTGGATGACGCTGGAACCCATCGCCAACATGAAATTCTTGCCGCGCAACGTCTTCTTTTCGCCGTTTTTCTCGACCTCGATGGTGTGGGCGTCCAAGAACTTTGCCGTTCCTTCGACCGAGGTGATCTTGTTCTTTTTGAAGAGCATGCCGACGCCGCCGCGCAGGGTCTCGACGACCTTCTGCTTTCGCTTCATCAGAACATCAAAGTCGACCGAAATTTCTCCGTCGATCTTGACGCCGAAAACTCCGGCGGCTTTGACATGGTGCAGTCTCTCGGCCGAGGCGATCATCGCCTTGCTCGGGATGCAGCCCCAGTTAAGGCAGGTTCCGCCGAGATACTCCTTCTCGATGACCAGCACCTTTGCGCCGTATTGCGCGGCGCGGATCGCCCCGACATAGCCGCCCGGGCCGGCTCCAATTACAATAAGGTCTGCGTCAAAGTTCTCCTGTGCCATGGTTTCGATCATTTCCTCTGGCGCGGGGATGCTAGAAATGGCACTGATGAGCGAGGCCGTAACCTCCGCCACGGCGGTCGCCGAGGTTGGAACGTCCACACCAGTTTCCGGCGTGGGCATATTCGTTGGGACTTCAGCCGAAGCGTTCTCGGAGTTCATCGTTGCCACTGTTTCGCATTCCGCGACGAAGTCAGTGTACCGGTTGGCTGGATTCGGCTCCGTCCGTTAAACCTAGACGAGGATATCGCGGTGGTGGCGCAAGCCAGCCGGGTCGATCGCAATCAGGTCAAAGCGGCACTCCCGGTCGGGCTCGCCAACGGATGCCAGGTACTCGCGGGCGGCGATCGCGAGATTCCGCATCTTTGCATCGTCGATGGATTCTTCGGGAATGTATCCCGGCGCCCTTCGCAGCTTCACCTCAACGAAAACCAGCAGGTCACCTTCCAGCACGACTAGGTCCAGCTCGCCGCGCTTTCCCTTCCAGCGGCGAGTGACCACGGTGAAACCGTTTTCGATCAGATGGGACGCGGCCCGATCTTCGGCCTCGCGCCCTTCCGCGCGTCGGTTTTCCGTGCTTCTCATACGTTCGCAAAGTCCAGGCCGAGAGAGGGTTGCATCATTGCTTCGCGCACCGGCGAGAATGTGCGGCGGTGCCAGACACATGGTCCGTGCTCCCGTAACATTGCCAGGTGCTCTGCCGTGGCATATCCAAAATGGCGGTCAAAGCCGTAGAGAGGGAATTCTTGGGACATCTGCACCATCATTCGGTCTCTCGTTACCTTGGCGATGATGGACGCGGCGGCGACGGCGGCATATTTGCCGTCCCCTTTCACAACCGTCTCCGCGGGAACAGACAGCGAGAGCGGAAGTCGGTCACCGTCGATAAGAACGCGCAGTGGCGCCAATCGTTCAATTGCCCGCGCCATCGCCGAGAGCGAAGCCCAAAGAATATTCTCGGTCTCGATAGCTTCTAGCCCAGCCAGCTCAATTTCAATGCTGCACTTCTGAGAAATTTCTTCGAATAGCTGCTCGCGTAGGCGCGGGCGAACCCGCTTGGAATCATTCAGCCCGGGGATGCTGACTCCAGCGGGAATTAGGACCGCCGCCGTTACGACGGGGCCGGCCAGGGCTCCGCGCCCCGCCTCATCGGCCCCGGCAACGCCGGGCGTGTATTCCATACTTCTTCAACGAAGCATCGCCTTGATCTGCCGCGCGAAGGTTGATTCCAGGATCGGTTTCATCTCATCCACGGTCGTGGTTCGCCCAAGAACTTGCGTTAGGGAAGTAACGCCGTAATCGCGGATGCCGCAGGGAACGACCGGGTCGAACATCGAGAGATCGTTGTCGCAGTTGAGAGCGATGCCGTGAAACGAAACCCAGCGTCGCACTTTGATGCCGATCGCCGCAACCTTTTCATCCCCGACCCAAACTCCGGTGTTCGGTGGAAAAACCCGGGCGGAAACCTCGACTTCTGCGCAGGCCGCGATCAGCCAGGTTTCGAGGCCACGAATCCAACGATGGAGATCCTTCCCTAACGGTTCCAGCGGAACGATCGGATAGACCACCAACTGGCCCGGGCCGTGGACGGTGACGTCGCCTCCGCGATCTGACCGTATGACGTCGTAGCCTCGGGCGGACAGAATGTCTGGTTCTTCCCGCAGATTCTCGGCGTGAAAGCTCGCGCCGAGGCTGATGGTGAGGGGGTGCTGGACGAAGATGAGCGTCGCCGGTCCGCCGGCTAGCGCCATCTCGACCTGCTCTTGCTGGACCGCGAGCGCATCGCCGTACTGCATCGCTCCGAGGTCGAGGGTTTCAATCCTCACGCGGATTGAGCACCAGGGAGACAGATTGCCCGTCGATTTCTTTTGCCAACGGGAGGAACTCTTCAACCGGGAGGTCCTTCACCACCGCGCCGGTCACGGCGATGCCGCCGATGGTCGCCGCACCTTGGACGTGGGCGGCAATGTCGATGACTTCCGTGAACTCCACGTCGTCCAGGTCGCCAACCACTTGGCCGATGTGCAAACCAATCCTCAGCCGAAACGGGCTAGGCAAGCGGTTCACGTTCCGGTTGAAATGATCCAGGTCGGTTTGAATTCGGCGGGCGGCGGCGAGCCCAAGGTGGCAGTCGGGGAACGCAACCACCGCGCCGTCTCCGGCGGTGGAGTGAACCTTGCCCTGGAACTGTCCCGAAATCTGTTCCAGCCAAAGCTGATATTCCCGGAAGCTGTATTCCACGGCGAGAGGGTCGGCCTCGGCTTTCATCTGGGAGCTCTTGGCGGCATCGACCACGAGCACGCAAATGTCCTTCGTCTCGTCGGAAAGCTTCCACTGAATTCGCAGCATCTCGGCGAGCACGGTGGCAGGGTCATTATCGGCCAAGCTCTGCTCTCGAACGACTCGTTTTTGCAGGTCTGCCCCCACGCCGGCAAATCCGCTGATGATGCCGAGTACCAGGCACAGAAACCCGTAGATCACGAGCGTCGGAATCGCGGTGGCATACCTGGGACCATGGTCGAACCACGGAAGCCACTTCACGGCATACATCGTTAGGCCGCTCGCCAGACCCATCCAGATTGCGGAGCCGATGCCTGGGCTGAGAAGGCCGATGAGGATGACCGCCGCGAACCGCACCAGAAACAGCGCAATTTGGATGACGATGGCGACGAACATCGAAAGAGTTAGCGGGCCAGTGGTTGGGTTATTGCCCAGACTAACGATGAAGTCGGCGGTCAGCGTGGTGGTAGCAAAAAAGGCGACGGTTACGGGAAGCGGATATCTGCGAAACAGCAACGCCGTCGGAGAGGCTTCCAGCCAGGTGACGACCCGCGCGCGGGTGTTTCCCTTTTCAAGCCGTTGCTGAAGCTCGAAGTAACGCTCCAGCAGTTCCTGGCGGGTCATCTCATCGTCGCGCAGCTCCAAATTACGTGCTTTGAACCAGCCGCCAAGGAGCGCGACCATGCTGAAAACCAGGACATAGAACGCCGACAGGAAGAACATCGCCAGAGTCGAAATCCAAACCGCCTCGGCAAGCCCGGCCTCGCCCTTGCCCTGCGACTGCAGGGCGATCGAACCGCTCGTAGCTCCGGTAAGCAGGACCCAAAGGATGAGACCGCCCTGCAACGGGAAGCGGACTTTTCCGTTGCTGAAGTAGCAGGCGCCCTGGGCTAGCAACCATAGAGTCACGCTACCAAAATTGGCTACGTCGTTCCAGCCCGGACCGCCCGGAGTAACCTGCGCCTTCGACACCCCGAAGTGCACGAGAACAAAAAAGCCAACGAGGAATGCGGTGCTCCAGCCGAAAAACGGCATCGGCTTGGCGAAGGTTCGCTTGATTTGGTCCCGAAAGAAGTTCCAGATCTTTCCCAAAAACTCAAACGATAGCCGTTGCGTGAGCACCGGCGCGACTTCCCGTCGCGGGCGCTGCGCCTCGGTGATAACGTTCTGAACGAATGCCGTGGAAAGCCCAAACTGCCGGGCAAGGTCCTCCGGGGCAGAACGAAGATGCGCCGGATTCTTTCGAAGATGGGAAAGTAAGGCGGTCGCCCCGTCTATGGATAGCTCTTGGGAAACTTCTGCCGGCATGGAGATACGTCCATGATACGTTACGGCTTGCACTAGGATATCCCGAATCTTGCGATCCGGCTAAAAGCTTCAGAAGTGGGCCAGAACCGGTCGTTCCAGCCCAAGATTGGTGGAGGCGGGGGGAATTGAACCCCCTTCCAAAACCATCGGCCCCTCAGTTACCACGAGCGTCTCCTCTGTACTTTATCTCGACGTGACCCTCTGCCGAGGCCGCCTGGGTCATCGTCCAGCCCGATTTATTTCGCTTGGTTAGTCCGAGCAGAACTTTCCTTCGCTATCCGGATTTGGTTAGGCCCCGGTTAACTCCGACCGGCTTGGAGCTAGGGGACCCGCCGATTAAACGGCGAAGGCGTAGTTGTTATTCGCAGCTACTTTCTTTCTCGTTTTTTACGTGGCCAACGAGAATCCACGGCTCGCAACCAAAAGTCGAACTGATCCTGTCGAACCCGTTCGCCCCCAATTACAACCAAGAGTATGGACCATCGCGCCGCCCGGATGGGCGGCGCTAGGTCTCAAGCATCACGGAACGATGACGACCCAGCGCCGGGCCGCGAATGTCGTGACCGTCTTCTTGGCCGCATCCCAGAGGAACGTCGTCTCAGGGTTCGCGAGGAAGTCCGCGCGGCTGGTGGCCGCGCGCAGCTTTCCGGCCGTGGTTGGCTTGCCCGGGAGTTCGTAGTCGTCGTCCGTGCGATAGACGCCTCTAGGCAGACCCGCAACCTTGACCGCGACTTCAATTCGTGCCGCAGCCTGTTCACCCGGTGCCGCGAACGTCGAGTTATTGTTGATTCGTAGCGCGTAGCCCTTCGGTGCCACCACCGGCACTTCGTAGCGAACGTCCGCACCTAAAATCGCTGTGTAGCCAAACATGCCGGAAGCGTAGGTGAGGCCGTCCTGGCGGCGGATTGGTTGGGTCTGGTGAATGGGCGTTCCAGGCGACGCCATATTGCGGACGTCCACCTCGGCGTAGTCCGGTCGCGCCGCCATTCGGAAGATATCGGTCCCTTCGTCCCCGGCGCCGATAAAGACTCGGCTCGCGCCCGGGAGCGCGTATTCCGGTGCATAGACGTAGGTTCCGCGCGGCAGGAAGGCGTCGTCAAGGTAGGTCGTGACTTGGTCGTCACCGATCGACGGCCACGGCTTCGGACCGACAAACTTTGGATTGGAAATCCATAGGTTCCCTTGCGTCGGAAGGGCAATGTCGGTGAAGGACGCAAAGCCGGAGTCGGCGTAACCCGCAAAAGTCGGGCTCTCGAGCTTCACGTCGGATCCGTATTGGAAGTGCGCGGCCGCCCCGGCATACTCGCGGGGTTCCGTCAGTTTGCCAACAAACAGGCTGTTTCGGTAGGTAACCGCGTTTCCGACGCCGCGGTTCTCGGTGTGCAGGTCGTTGTCCACCGCGAGCATGCGGTTGATGACGAACGGACCGGCTTCCTCGGGCCACATTCCGATGGAGTTGTGATAGACAAGGTTGTCTGAAATGTCGTCGTTGCTTGGCCGGTTGGCCTCGGTCACGAACAGCATGCCGGCGGCGAGGTCAAAGTCACCGGCTCCGGCACTTTCCAGGCCCATCGACGCGTGGGCGGTGTTCTTGCTGAAACGAAAGGGAGCATCGTCGATCAAGCGATCGAAGTTGAATCCGCTATCGAAGCTCCCGGCCGAATGATTGTTCGTAACCAGGTTATTGGCGGAACGCAGCCAGAAGTTCGAGGGCAGTCGGTCGGCCTGCTCCACGAAGACAGACTCCGTTTGCAGCGGGGTCGCCGGACGGTTCACGAGTGCAAGGTTGCCATCGAGCACGTTTGACCTCGTTTCGGGAGTCTCAACGACGATGTTGTGGCCTACCGTATTGAACACCACGTTCCCGGTAAGGCTCACATTTTCCACGTCGTGCAAAACAATTCCGCGCTGGATGGTATCGCGCACGCTCGTATTCTTAACGAAGCAATCCTTCGTTTTGCCAAGCAGGTGGAAGTGGATCGGGTATCGGCCGACGACGTTGAGCTGGCCCATGCGGCGGAACTCGGCGTGCGAGATCTGGATGGTCGGTGCCGGGCCAGACATCATGTTGCCGCCGCGCATAAACATCGCGTGGCCACCGATCTTGAGCGAAGTGGACTGCGTATCGCCCTGGATCACGACGTTGTGCGAAAGGAGGCCGACCTCGGCGCGGACATCCAACCGCTGGCCGGCGACACTTCGCGCGGCGCCAAGATGCTTGTACTTGAGCGGTGCCTTGAGCGTGACGTCGACTCCATTGATGGCGGAAATTGTCGCCAGGTCGTACTCGCCCATTTTTCGGGTCGACGTCGCGAGAACGATTTGGTCGCCGACGCGCCAGCCCGGGGCTTCGGCCAGCTTGATCGCGGTTGCGCCTGGCTTCACGTCGGCGGCAAGCTTCGTCCAGTTCTTTTTGACGGGCGCGCCGAAAATTTCGAGCGAACCGCCAACAACGCCGAGGACCTTGGAGCCCATTGCAAAGGTCTCCGGCAGGTTCCAGGTGGTGTTTCCAGTCAGGGTGATTGTGGCTCGCCCCAGGTGCGGCGCGGCGGCCGTGCCGATCTGTAACTTGCCGCCCTTCACGACGATGAAGTCGGAAGTGATCGCAACGTTCTTGTTCGGCGAAGTCGAGAGGGTCCCCTCGATGGTAAGTCCTCGCAGGCCCGCCGTCGCCACGTCGAGCACGACATTCTTTCCTTTCGGAATGACGACCTTGTCGCCAATGCGCGGCACTTGGCCGCCCCACGTGGCGGGGTCCGACCACGCGGTCGCGGTCTGGGTCACTCCCACGGCAGAAGCCGAAAGGGCAAAAAGCAAAGCAATAATCTTCGTCTGGTTCATCCAACTCTCCTCCCGATTGCGGCCCGAAATCCTCTCCGAGATGGGCCGAAACAACCGCACCCAGCTATTCTAAAACAAAAAAGCACCGGTTTGGTGATAATTATCACTAAACCCTCCTGGAGTCTATCGGCCGGCAATCACGGCGGCCGCGACGACGAATCGCTCGGGCACGAGGGGGGCTGCCAGCGAAGTCAGTTCCGGTTCGGTCCGCGCCAAAATCCGAACTGCGGCGGCTTCATCGCCGCGCGAAAACTCCCGCAACGCGGCCTTGCCGGCGGGAGTTGCGGGGAGCATAGCGACCAAAGCCTGGTCGCGGGCCATTCCTTCCAACGAGAGCAGTCGGTAAACCGCACGCTCCACATCGAACAGGCGCGCGACGCCGAGAAGGCACCGTTTGCGCGTGATCGTCGACGTCGAACGTGCCGCTTCATCCAGGATCAGGGGCACATCTTCGCGACTTCCGACGGCGGCGAGAGCATAGGCCACTTCGGCGCAGGCTTCGTCTTGGTAGGTTGTCAGCGATTTACGGCACACATCGGCGGCGGGAATCGCAAGTTCGGCGACTCCTTCGGCGGCAGCAATTCGGACGCTCGGATGCTCGTCCATCAGACCAGTAAGGAAAGCGGGGAAGCCGGCGGCGTCGCCATCTAGCCGGAGGGCCTGAAGGGCGGCGCGCCGAAGATCCGGGTCGGTCGGCGCGGTGGCCACCCGGCACAAAGCCGCCCGCGCGGCGGGATCGTGGTGCTCGATCCGCCCCAGCGCTTTTGCCGCTGCCCGGCGCAAGCTTGATCTCGGGCTTTCTAGCAACTGGGTGAGGACGGTGACCGCGCTGGGGTCGCCAAGCAATCCCAGCGATTCGATCATCTCTTCCTCGACGAGGTCCGGGTGCGCCTCGATTTGGTGGATCAGCTCGGCGACCGCCCTCGGGTCGGTGAGCTTGGCGGCGGCCACCGCCGCCCGCCGTCGAACGCGCGGCAATGGGTCGTGTAGCGCCGCGAGAATCTCATCGCTGGCGATCGTCATGCCTTGATCGGCCGCGTTTTGAATGGCCTCCTCCCGGTGCTCGGCGCTGGCCCCGCCCGCCATCCGGCGGATTGTGCGCAACCGGCCCGGCGTCACGTTTCGGAGTTCCCGAATGGTCGCCCTGAAGCCCTGCGCGCCGGGTTCCTGAATCGGCAAGACCGAAAGCGCGCTGATGATTCGGACAATCCCTGCCGCACCGAAGACAATTTTGTAGGCGGTTTCCACCGGGAAGTGGTGGCGCAGTTCGGCCATCATTCCCGCGCCGACGAGCGGAGCCACGCCGCCGACTACCGCCATCACCGTCATTCCCGCCGCCAAGTAGTTCGCCCGGTCCTCCGGATTAGCGGTCGCAAGCACCAAATTGAACTGCGTCAGCGCCACCGCCGCCCACGTGATGCCCATGATGACGTGCGTCGAAAGCAACAGCACCGCGTTGAACGTGTCCTGGTTCGGCTGACAGAGAATCCAAGGAATCGGATTCAACGAGAGCATCAGCAACGACAGCGTCAGGACCGGCTTGTTGCCAAACTTGTCCGAAAAGTAGCCCCAGAACGGCGCGGCCAGCACGTTGCCGATGGCCATGAAGACGGCCGTACCCTGGATGATCTTGAAGTTGAGCTCCAGCGTTTCCCGGGCGAAGGCGGCAAACAGGTTGCCCGGCAAGGTTTGGCCGGTGATCGCCAGGGTAAGCAGAATCAAAACGCCGCGGAACTTTCGGTCGCTGAACGGCGCTCCAATCGACCGAATCCCCTGCAAGAGGTTCTGCCGCACCGGCGCCACCCGGGGGATGTCCGTCATCTTCAGGTAGTAGAACATGCTGAAACCGGCAAATACCATGCCAATTCCGAACACGACGGTGAAGCCAATCGCGTCCATCTTGTAGCTGCGAAAGGCATCCAAGATGGTCGCGCCGATGATTCCGGCTACCGCACCTACGGAAGCGCCAATCGCGTTCCGCCGCGAGAAGAACCAGCCCCGCGAATTTGCCGGGATCATCTCGGCCAGCCAGTCGCTGTAGATGGGGTTCACGATCGTGACCGCGGCCGACGCGACCGTCACCAATACGGCCAAAGTGATCAGCCGAAATTCGTTTGGCAGGGCCAAAATCGGCAGAAACATGATCGGCACCATGAGCAACCGCCACAGCGCGCCGCCGGGAGTGACGAACTTTTTATAGGAAGAGAACCGGCGGCCCCAGATGGCACCCGGAATCTGGAGCAAGCCGACCAGGCTAGGGATCGCAGAGAGCATGCCGATCCAGGCGTCGCTGCCACCCAACAGCTGAACGAATCCCACCAGGAACGCTCCGGTCGTCAGGGTGAGGAACGACGTCGAAAACGCCATGTCCAGGTTTGCGTTGCGAAGCGTGCGAAGATTGTCAATTCGACTTGGCTCGCCCGCTCGCATCACCTTAGTTTAGCGAGAATCCTGCCAAACTACTGGGCATGGCGAGCGTGTTGGTCATCGACGATGAAGAATCGGTTTTGGCGGCGGTGAAGCGGCGAATGGAGCGAAATGGCTACGTCGTTTCGACGGCGAACAACGCGGCCGAGGGCATCCAGAAGATCCTGGACGTGCCGGTTCCGTTCGACGCGATCGTTACCGACATGAGCATGGACGCGCCGGAGAGCGGCCTTCAGGTTCTACACGCGGCGTTTACCCGGGACCTTTTTGCGGAAGTCGTCGTGATGACCGCCTACGGTAACGTGGCGAACGCGGTGGAGTGCATGCGCCGCGGTGCCTTTGATTACATCGAGAAGAACGCGCCGGGAATCGATGCCTACGAAGTGCTGACCGAGAAGGTCGGCCTCGCTCTCGAGCGAAAGCGACGCGACCTTCGAACGGTTGACCTTTGGGAACGCTCCAAGGATGCTTGAAAGATTTGCTTCGATTGAAGACTTTCAGAACATCGAGATCCGGGTCGGCACCGTCATCGAGGCGGAGGAGTTTCCGCAGGCGAGAAAGCCGGCTTATCGCCTGACGATCGATTTTGGAGACCGGACGCTGCGGTCCAGCGCGCAGATCACGGTGCATTACACGCCGGATACGTTGGTCGGTCGGCAGGTGCTGGCGGCGACGAACCTTCCGCCGCGCCAGATCGGGCCGTTCATCAGCGAGTGCCTGGTGCTGGGACTCACGGACGAAGGCGGCGCGGTCGTTTTGGTCGAGCCCGAACGCCCGGTTCCAAACGGCGTGTTGCTTCACTGAGCGGTCGTGCCTACTGAGGGTTGCCGCGGAGCTCCGCAACGTCTTCATTCACCTGATCCTGCGTTAGCACGGGCATGCCGGCCGCAGCCAGGGCATCACTTTTGGCGTGGAATTCGCGAAGCTTTTCACTTCTTTCCGACAGCGGTTCCACGGCGGGCCCAGACGTCGCCCCGATAGCGAGTGAGGTTCTAGAAGCTGGAATCAACGGTTCGGCCATATCTCTCTTTGTTCAACTTCGCCCCTGTCCAAGCCGTTTCGAGTGCTGGAACGGCAGATCACGGCATCGACGAAGCGTTCCGAGGCTTCGACGACATTAATGGTACCAACGCCGTCGCAACGCTCCCGGTTCGCAATCGTTCCTACCAGTCTCTGCTTCCGAGGGCCCGGGGGCAAAGCCTTCTTGGCTATGCCCTCGCACCTTCATCCTAGAAGGTACTACCCGCCGATCTTCTTCCAGAATTCCGGCTGCTTCTCGTTCGCCTTTTTGTTTTTCCTCATCGGCAGCTTGCTGCGGTCTGGGTACGGCGGCCGCGCGTCGCTCGTCGGCTTGTACGTTTCCAGTTCCTTCTTCACGACTTCAATCGCGGCTTCTAGCTGCGAGTCGCGGCCTTGTCGCCACAGATACGGCTCAAGTTCCACGCTGACGTCCGGCGGCGTGCCTTCGTTCTCAATGATCCAGTCGCCGGTCTGAATGTCCACCATAGCATCGTCCGGTGCGCGGACCGAACCGCCGTCGATGACGCTGAACCCGTAGGCCGAGATCATCGCGCCCCACGTGGTTTTGCCAACGATCTTGCCGACCTTGTGGAGGCGGAACAGGTAGGGGAAGATGTCTCCGCCCGAGCCCGCCATTTCATTAATAAGCATCACCTTCGGACCGTAGATTCCGGTTGCCGGGTCGCGAAGAACCTTTCCGTAGCGCGCGATGTCGAGGAAGTCCTGCCTCTTCGACATCTCGTGGACCATGAAGTCGTTGATCGAACCACCTTGGTTGAAACGATCGTCCACCACCAGTCCCTGTTTCGGAGTCTGCGAGTAGAAATATCGCTGGAATTCGCGCCAGCCGCCGGTCGAGGTGTCCGGTACATGAACGTAGGCCACGCGCCCGTTCGTAAGGCGATCCACCGTTCGGCGGTTGTCCTCGCTCCACGCCCGGAAGCGCAGGTTGAACTCGCTGCCGACTGGCACCACGGTCGCCTCTCGGCTTCCCGTGCCATCCGGGTTCGGGCCAAGCTTAACCTTGACCTGCCGTCCGGCTTTGCCTTCGAGCTGAAGGTAGATGTCTTTGGCGTCAGTCAGCTCCTGGCCGTCCACCGCCAATAGGTACTCGCCAACTTGAGCGTTGATGCCGGGCTGCGCCAGCGGTGCGTAAAGCTCCGGGTTCCATCGCTCGCCGTCGTAGATTCGGCTGAGACGGTATCGACCGTTCTCGAATGAGTAGTCGGCGCCTAAAAGTCCGCCGCCAATGCGGGGCGCGCTAGGCATGTCGCCGCCATTGATGAACATGTGGCCTACGCAAAGCTCGCCCAGCATGTCTTCGAACAGGTAGTTCAAATCTGCGCGAGAACGAATGTTGGCCAAGAACGGCTCGTACCGTCGCTCAAGCAAAAACGTGTCGACGCCGTGCATGTTGGCGTCGTAAAACAGCATCCGCTGGTTGCGCCAAACCTCGTGGTAGATCGCCTTCCATTCGGCTTGCGGCTCGATCTTCACCCGAAGCCCGGACGTGTTGATTGCGCCCTGGCCCGGCGCGGGCGGAGCGACGGTCGATACCAGGTTGAATCCAGGGCCCTGAGAGAACAGGATCTTGGAGCCGTCAAGCGTTGTTTGGAAGCCGCGAACTCCGCTCGCAAACGGAATGACCTTGCGATCGGCAAAGGAGAACTTGTAAAGCGTTCCCGGGCCTCCGCCGTCAACCGCCGTGATGCGCGGCGACGTCGACAAAGCAAAGAATGAGCCGGCGGTGCCGGCGGCAAGTCCCGCATAACCTTGGCGCGGCAAAGGAAGCGCGATGATGCGCTTCTCGATGCCGTCGAGATCGATGTTAAAGCCAGGCTTTGCCGCTTCCGGCTTAGGTGCATCTGGCTTCGGTGCCTCTGGCTTTGGGACTTCCTCGTCCGACTCCGGCTGAAGCGGGTTCGGAAGGTCTTTACGCAGTACCACGGCGTACACCGTGCTCGTCGTGTTCGGCGCGGCAAAGCCGCTCATGTTCTCAAAGTTGCTGGCCGTGCCGGTATCGGTGCTTGCCGTGAAGTAGAGGTGCTTGCCGTCCACGTCGAAGACCGGACTGGCCGCGTCCGAGAGGCCGTCGGTGATTTGCGTGACCTTCGCGGACTCGAAGCTGTATAGGAAAACGGCGTTCAGCCGGTTGTCTAGGTCGCGGCTCCAGGTGAGCCATTTCGAATCCTGCGACCAAGAAGGGTCAACGCTTGCGCGGCCCCGGTAGGTTTGCTTGTCGATCTTCGTGCTCTTTCCGGACTCCACGTCCAGCACATAGAGGGCGAGCTTCTCACTCTGATAGGCGATCTTCTTGCCGTTGGGCGACCATTTGGGAGCGGTGTAATAGCCCGGGCTCTCGGCCAGTCCGACTCGCTTTTCGGTCGAGGTGGCCACGTCGAACAGGGCCAGCTTCTGCGTACCGTCTTCGTCGGTCATGTACGCGATCGTCTTGCCATCCGGCGACCACGCCGGATCGCGGCGGTTCACGCCTTGCTTGCCGCTCAGCAATCGGGCGTCGCCTTTTGCCGCCGGAAGCGTGAAGACCCAGCCTCGGGCCGAAACGACCACGCGCGAACCGGAAGGCGAGATGCCGACTCCGTTGATGGCTCCGCTGACGTCCTTGATGGCCGGTCGAACCGCCTGGAAATCGCCCTTGATGGAAACATCTAAACGGGTCGATTTGCGGGTGGCGAGGTCGTATAGGTGAATGTAGCCGAGCCGCTCGTAGGCGATGACGCCGGGGCCGGCGGTCGCGGACTTCAGGTCGAAGCCCTCGCCCTTGATCTCCTCGATCACCTTGCCAGACTTGATATCGAACCGGTTGAGGCCCATCACGCCGTTGGGATCGGATAGATAGTAAATGTTGTCGCCGATCCACATCGGGTTCTTGTCATCGGTGCCCTCGCGCGGAACGCCGACGCGGCGAGAATCGGAGAGCTGCGCCAGCCAAATGGTGTTGGTTTGCCCGCCGCGGTATCGCTTCCAAGACTGTTGCCACTTCCCGTTGGCCGTGTAGGCGATGCGCTTGCCGTCGGGCGAGAACGCGGCTTCGTCACCGGCGGGGAAGGGAAGCGCGGTCGGCACGCCGCCGGTCATCGGCACGGTGAACAAGCGCGTGTAGGCCGTGTTCGAGAGCATCGGCGACTGGATGAGGACGCTCTTTCCGTCCGGAGTCCAGCCAAGCGCAAGGTCGGCGCCGGGGTGGGCGGTCAGCCGAACCGGAACGCCGCCCCCGGTGGGAATCACATAGGCGTCCGTGTTGCCGTCATACTCGCCGGTGAAGGAGATCGTTTTGCCGTCGGGCGAGAACGTCGGATTGGTTTCTCTGCCAATCGAGGTGGTCAGGCGCACCGCGTCTCCGCCGGCTCGCGGCACCGACCAGAGGTCGCCCGCAAAGCTGAAGACGACGGTCGTTGCGTTGACCGTCGGGTGCTGCATCAACTGCGGGTTTGGCCCGGCATCGAAGGCAGGATCGGTAGGCGGAATCGCCAGAACCAAGATTGGCACCAGAAGCATCCCGCTATGCTATCCGTTTTTTTCCGCGCTTGGTTCCCTTTTAGTACGGACAGCGCCGCGCCCGCACCGCCGATTCGCCAAGTTCCTCATGCTTTTGGCGGAGTTCGGCGAGAAAGGTGCCGTAGTGTCGGCTCGGGGCGTAACCGACTTCATCCCAGCCGAGCCGGGAGACAGATGGCGAAGGCTTGCGTTGAATGCGAAGGCCGTAGATTTCGACCAGGTCTTCGTAACCGGGAAAGAGGCGCGCGAATGCTGCTTCCGGGTTCGACTCCCAGTCGGCGACATCGGCTTCGGTGAAGGTTTGAGGCTTCAAGGCTTCGACAATGATGCCTTCGGCGTCACCGTCTAACGGTCGAACCAACCGTTCGGCAGCCAGCGCAACGCAATCCAGGACGTCCTCGCGATCGACCCCGCCGTAAAGCAGGCGCGTGCCGTAGCCGTTCAGCCAGTCGTCGCCCCACGGCGTCAAGTCGTTAGGCCGCACCGCGACATACCGAGTGCCGTGGTTGCGGCGGTTGTATTCGCAAAGCTCTTCGCCGATGCGCTTCGTGAACCATACTTGTCGTAGTGGCCGTACCACGCGGTTGAGCTAAGGAAAACCACCCGCGAGATGCCCTGGCTTCGCGCCGCCTGAAACGCCCAAAACGTTCCGTCCACGTTCAGCCGCCAGTAGTCGGCTTCGGTTTTTTGACCCCAGTGGATGCCGTGCCAGGCCGGGAGGTGAATCAGCATGTCGGCACCCTCGGCCGCCTTTTCTAGCCCGAATCCGTGCTGGATATCGACTTGGTGGAACGGCAAGTCGCCGTGGTCGATGCGGTTTACGTCCGACAGCACGACCTCGTGCCCGGCGGCGACCAAACGGGGAATGAGGCCGCGACCGATGTTTCCGCCGGCGCCGGTTACAAGGATTCTCATCCTCCGAGTTTGGCACGCACCGAATTGTTAAGAAACGCGGATCCCCTGCAACGTTGCCGGGATGTGATTGTATTCTTAGCTGTAATGAAGCGACTCCTCGGAGGCATCGTCTCCATCGCCGCCATCGTCGGAACGACCGCCGTTCGAGCCGACGCCCAAAACTATGACTGGCTGTTGCGATACCGCTTGCCGAACATGACGGACCAGCGGCTTGGCCCCGGCGCGGTGCTGGATACCGCCGGAAACATGGTCGTTTTTGGCGCAAGCGACGCGCCCGACAACTTCAGACGGCTTTTCACCACGCGCGTCTCGCCCAGCGGCACGGTTGTTTCGAACAGCTTCTACGTTTCTCCGATCAAGTTCACCTTCCCGAATCCGGCAGCCATCGCTCTGACGCCGGGCGGAAGCAACGAAGCGGTTGTTCTGGGTTCCGAGCGGCGCGGCATCAACACTTACCTGCTTTGCCTGCGCTTTCCGGCCGGCACGGCGAAACCACGGGTGACCGAGATCACCGACTCGTTCACCGACGGAGGCCAAACGTTTCCGCTCGATCCGTCGCCGGTAGGTCTTGCCGTCGATAAAGGTGAGGCCGCCTACATCCTCGCAAACGAGCAGATTTCGACGATCAACGTGAGTAGCCACCGGATTTTGGTGGCGCGAACCTCGCGGTCCGGAGCAGTGCTCTGGAAGGCCTACCCAAAGCGCAACGACGCCGCTGCAAACGACGAGGTCTACGGCCGCAAAATCCTTATCGACCCGGCCACAAGCAACGTCCTGGTGCTGGCGAAGACCCGGCTAAACAATGAGGAGTACCTGAGCGTTTTCGCCCTTAAGCCAACCGACGGCACGACAATCTGGCAGACGCACTTCCGCGATACGGGCGACATCTCGCCGGTGGATTTTGCCGCCACCAGCGATGGCTTCCTCTATGTGATCGGGTCGCAAAAGAACCGAAACAACTGGGGCGACAGCCTTCAGACCCTGAAGCTGTACCGAAAAACGGGGACGGTTGATTGGTTCCAGGAGTACTACGACACGGCAAGATCTGCTCTCTATCCGAAGTCGATCGCGGTCGGCGCGGACAACGACGCGTACCTTTTCCAGGTCACGTCATTCTCTTCCCTTGGAGAGCGATTGGTCCTGCACCGGCTCGATTCGGCCGGAGGACAGCGGTATCGCACGCTGCTCGGCTCAGCGTCGGGCTATGACTTCGCGAAGGTTTTTGCCGCGCCGCTGACCGACGGATCGCTGTATGCGGCTTACCAGCAGGTGCTTGGCGACCCCGATGTCTTCAACGTTTCCCGCCTTGGAACGTCGGGTGAGGTCCAGTTCCGTGGGGATGCGGTCAGTCCTGGCTTCCGACCCGGCGCGGTGGCGGGGCTGGTCTTGCTTCCGGATGGCTCGGCGATGGCGGCCGGTGTCGGCTCGTCCGGTTCCGGATCAACGTCCCAGCCGGAGCTTGTCTTTGGTCGGTACGGCTCCACCGCTCCCGCGCTCGGCCTCAAGGTTTCGCCGGGCAACATTTTTGGCAGCACCAGCGCGACCGGAACGATCACGCTGAAGAGTCCGGCACCAGCGGCCGGCCTGCGGGTGAACCTGAGCAAGGACTCGACGAAGATGACGATGCCGTCTTCTCTCACGATTCCAGCCGGACAGACGTCGGCCACGTTCCTGATCCGGACCATCGCCGCAAAGAACACGGAGCGCGCGACGATTAAGGCGACGAGCGCGGTTGGCAACGCCCAGATTGGCGTCACGATCTCGGCCCCGAACATTGCCTCATTCACTGTCCCCTCCACGGTTTACGAAGGCGTCGCCGGAATCGCCACCGTCACGCTGGACAACGCGCCGGTCGGTCAAGACGCCATCGTCACGGTGACGACGAATTCGGACTTAGTGCAGGTTCCGGAATTTGTGGTGGTGCCGAAGGGGAAGAAAACCGTGACGTTCCCGGTCTCAGCGGTTGCCCTTCCCGAGGCGTATTGGCCCTGGGTCCGGGTCAACATTGACGAGAGCATCAAGCTGAGCCGGTTCGCGGTCTCGCAGGCGATCATCCGGGAGATCGTGCTTCCGGCGTCGACCCTAGGCGGCCTTTCGGTTCCGGGAGTCATCAAGCTTCACGGCAAGCCAAGCGCGAACATGACGGTTTCGTTCGCGACGGCGTCCGCGGCCCTTACGGCACCGGCCAACGTCACCATTCCGTCCGGCGCGAGCGAAGGAACGTTTACCCTGGCCACTAAGCCGGTGTTCACCTCTACCTTCGCCACCCTTTCGGCGACCGCGCGCGGCACGAGCGTTCCCGCGGGCATCACAGTGAAGCCGACAACTCTGGCCGGGCTTACCCTCAACCCGATGTCGGTGGTTGGCGGGAAAACCTCGACCGGAACGGTGACTCTGGCCTCCCCGGCACCGGCTGGTGGAACCCCGGTTTCGCTGCAGTCGGCCAGCGCAAACGCCGAGTGCCCCGTCTCCATCGTGGTGCCGGCCGGAAAGACGACCGCAACGTTCACGATCCTGACGAAGGTGGTCTCGAAGAACTCTCTCGCTGGAATCTACGCGAAGCTGGGCACGGTGACGAAGTCGCAGATTCTGACGATTACAAAGTAACCTGCCCGGCACGTCATGCCGATTTCTGCGCTCCTCGTAACTGCCTCGCTGGTTGCGTTCGATCTGAGGTGTGAGGCCCTGACGAACCCGCTCGCCATCCAGGCGACCCGACCGGAGCTTTCTTGGAAACTTCGGCCGGTGCGATACGGCGGGATCAACTTGCGGCAGTCGGCCTACTCGGTCCTGGTGGCGAGCAGCCCCGCAAAACTGGCAGCGAACCAGGGCGATTTGTGGAACAGTGGCCGGGTTGCAAGCTCGGCCACGTTCGGGGTGCGCTACGGTGGCAAGCCGCTAACCTCGCGGCAACACGCTTGGTGGAAGGTTCGGATTTGGGATGAGAAGGGCCGCGCCTCCGCCTGGAGCGAGTCGGCAAACTTTGCCACCGGCCTTCAGAAGAACTCCGACTGGAGCGCAAAGTGGGTCTTCGGAAACAAGCCGGTCCCGGTGCCGGAAGTTCTGGGTAACGCCAAGTGGATCCAATCCGCCGCTCACCCGGTGGGCCAGGTTCCGGCGGGAGAATCGACCTACATCAAGCGGTTCTCGGGCGTCGGCGGCCCGTTGAAGCTTTTCCTGACGGCGGATAACACCTTCGTGGTGCGACTGAACGGAAAGGAAATCGCGCGGACCACCGACCCAGAAGGCTGGCGAAAGCCCGTAGAAGTCACCAATCAGTTCGATCTGCGCCGCGACGGTAACGTCCTGGAGGTCGTCGTGAACAACGCCGAGCGCGGACCGAGCGGCCTCATCGCCAAAATGGATTTGTACGACGGCGGTGGCAGTCGGCGCGAGTTCCTGACCGATTCCAGTTGGGAGTGCGACGGCAAGCCAGCTAAGGAAGTCGGCCCGAACGGCGTCAGCCCTTGGGGGCCGCTCAACGCCGGCCAGATTGTCCGTGCCCCCGCACAGTATTTTGAACGCAACTTCAAATTGGCCAAGCGAGTGAAGCGGGCCACCGCGTACGTTACTGCCCTTGGCATCGTGGACTTCGAGGTCAACGGGAAGCGAGTCACCGACGATCTGTTCACGCCGGGGTGGACGAGCTACCGAAAGCGCGTTCACTATCGCGCGTTCGACGTGACGAGCTTCCTGAAGCCCGGGGAAAACCGATTGGACGCCGTTTTGGGCCAAGGGTGGTTTGCGGGTTACGTCGCCTGGGGCATGCAGCGGGAGCACTACGGCAGCACACCGATGCTGAAGGCTCAGGTCGAACTCGAGTTCACCGACGGCACGCGGCAGACGGTCGGCACGGACGAGCGGTGGAACTTCCGCGAGGGCCCGATTCGCGACGAACATTTCCTTCACGGCGAAACCTACGACGCGACCTTCAAGCCACGCAAGTGGTCGGGAGTGCGGATCGGAAGCTACGCGACGAAGATCGACGCCTTCCCAGGTAACCCTGTCCGGCCCTACCAGACGGTCCGTATGAAGTCGATCCGGACCATTCGGCCGGGCGTTTACCTGATCGACTTTGGCCAGAACCTAAGCGGGTTTGTTCGGTTACGGGTCCGGCAACCCAAGGGTTCCGCCATCACAATTCGCCACGGCGAGCGACTCGACGCAAAGGGGCAGCTCTACACAACGAACCTGAGAATGGCGCAAGCGATCGATCGCTACGTCGCGGCCGGGACCGGAGTCGAAACATGGAACCCAAGATTTACGTTCCACGGCTTCCAATATGTTGAGGTCTCGGGGCTGGTCCGCAAGCCAGATCCTTCGACCATCCAGGCGTTGGCGATCTCCTCGGACACTCCCGAGACCGGGTCACTCGTCACGAGCGACCCCATGCTGAACAAGCTGGTGGAGAACGCATGGTGGACGCAGAAGATGAACTTCATCGACGTCCCCACCGACTGCCCCCAGCGTGACGAGCGCCTCGGATGGACCGGCGACGCCCAGGCATACGTGCAGACCGCGAGCTACTTCTCCGACGTCCAGGCGTTCTTTCGGAAGTGGGGCGAGACGCTGGACGATGACCAGCGCGCCGACGGGCAGTATCCCAAAGTGGCCCCCGTTTTGGCCGGGCTAGATGACGGCGGACCGGCGTGGTCTGATGCCGGAGTCATCTGTCCGATGACGATTTACGACATGTACGGCGACCGGGCGATGCTGGCGAAGCACTACCCAAACATGAAGCGGTTCTTTGAGTTCTGCCTGAAGCGCTCGAAGCCCAGCCTGCTGCCGCCCAACCAGTACCACGCCTTCGGCGACTGGCTCAGCATCGGCGCGAACACGCCGAACGATGTGATTACCACCGCCTACTTTGCCGGAAGCACCGCGCTGGTGGCGCGCGCCGCTCGGATCTTGGGGCAGACCCAGGACGCCAACCGGTACGAAGCATTGCACCAACGGATTCGAAAGGCGTTCCAATCGGCGTACGTCTCCACCGACGGCAAGGTGCGAGGCGAAACCCAGTGCAGCTATGTTCTTGCCCTGGCGTTTGACCTCCTGGAGCCCAAGCAGGCAAAACTGGCCGCTAACTTCCTCGTGGCGGACATCGAAAAGCGAAACTGGCATCTTTCGACCGGGTTCGTGGGCACGCGTGACCTTATGCACGTCCTCTCGAAGATCGGGCGCAATGACGTTGCGTTTCGGCTGTTGCACAACACGACTTTCCCGTCGTGGGGCTTCACAATCGTAAATGGAGCGACCTCGATCTGGGAGCGGTGGGACGGCTGGACGCCCGAGAAGGGCTACCAAGACCCAGGCATGAACTCATTCTCGCACTACGCCTACGGCGCGGTCGCGGGCTGGATGTTCCAGACGATCGGTGGAATCACACCGCTCGAGCCGGGCTTCGGTCGGGTTCGAATCGCGCCGGTTTTCGACCCTAAGTTGAGTTGGGCGGATGCCAAGTTCAACTCGGTTCGCGGAAAGATTCGGTGCTCGTGGCGGCGAAACGGTCGCACCGTTTCGGTTAAGGTTGAGGTCCCGCCAAACGTTCGGGCCGAGGTCGTCGTACCGCAACGCGATGGCAGCCAGAAGGTTTACAAGATGGGGTCCGGCAGCGCTACATTCACGTCGAAATAAGAAAATCTAAGCCTCGAATGCATCCTCGACATGGACAAACGCGTAATTCTTTATGGTCTTTTCTGAAATGAAAAAAGAAATCCAACTCGTTTACGTTATTGCCTTCTCTAGCCTTATCCTGACCGGTTGTGCGGGTCAGCGGCGCGACTGCGTCGACCAACTCGGGAACCGTCGGCCCGATATCGAGTGCAACCGGGGAACCGCTGGTTCGCGTTTCATCTACGGCGGCAGCCCGATCGGCGGCGGCCGCATCTCGGGCGGTTCCTACGAACCGAACACCGGTTCGCGCGCTGGCGGAGTTGGCACTTCGACCTCGCGCGGCGGCTTCGGCAGCTTCGGCGGCGGCGGAAGCTAGTCGATGCGACGATTCGATATTCCTCCCCGCCCCGATTGGCCGGCTAAGGTCGAAAAATGGGGCCTCACCTACCACACGCCCGGTGGGCAGCCGTACTGGTACGAGAGTGCCTACTACACGCTGGACGATACCGATGTCGAGCGCATCGAAAACGCGACCAACGAGCTCCATCGGCTCTGTCTCGAAACAGTTGACGACCTGATTCGAACCCGCCAGATTGCCGAATTCGGGATCCCGGAAGCCGCCGCAACGGCGATGATCGAAGACTACAAGGGCCCGAAGGGGCACCTCTACGGCCGATTCGATCTTGCCTACGACGGCGAGTCCGAGCCGAAACTCCTCGAATACAACGCCGACACGCCGACCGCTCTGCTCGAGGCGGCGGTCGTACAGTGGCAATGGAGCCAGGACCGATTCCCTGGTTCCGACCAGTTCAACTCGATTTGGGAGGCTCTCGTCGCGCGTTGGCAGGCACTCAGTGCCGACGGCACGTTGCCCGGCAAGATTCACTTCGCGCACTCCGATTCGGATGAGGACCTACTCACGGTCTCCCTGCTTCGGGATACGGCGACCTCGGCTGGCCTGCGAAGCGATGGCCTTCTGATGAGCGACATTGGTTGGAATTCGGACCGCAATACGTTCGTGGATGCGGCGGAAGCCCCGATCCGAAAGCTCTTCAAGCTGTATCCGTGGGAGTGGTTGGTGCGCGAAGACTTCGGTGAGAAGGCACTCCTCCCGGACATGCGCTCGATCTGGATCGAGCCGATGTGGAAGATGCTGCTTTCCAACAAGGCGTTGCTTCCGATCCTTTGGCAGCGATATCCCGGTCACCCTAACCTATTGCCGGCCTATTTCGACGAACCCGGAGACCTCACCGACTTCGTGCGAAAGCCGTTATTTTCGCGCGAGGGCGATGGCATCACCGTTGTCGTCGAAGGCGTGACCCAAGAAGAAACGCCGGAAGCCGAGATGGGGCCGGCTGGGTTCGAGCCGCGCTTCGTCTATCAGGCAGTTGCGCCGCTGTACTGGACGGTTGCCGGTGCGGCCGTGATCGGCTCCTGGGTCGTCGGGGATGAATCCTGCGGCGTGGGCATTCGCGAAGCCGACGGATGGATCACCACCGATACCAGCCGCTTCGTTCCGCACCTCATCCAGCCTTAGGCGGATTCTTTTTGAAGAACTTCCGTCGGCGAAGAATCGGAATCGTGTAGATCACGATTCCGCTCACGCTAAGCGTCGCGAGACAGAGCGCGACCACCGGTAAGACGAAGGTGTTGAAGCCGTCGCCAAAAAAGCTCAGGTCGTGGACGTCCTCGGTGAACTGGTCGATTCGCTTGGCCACCTGCAAAACCTCGCCGGTCTTGCCGTCCACCTGAACCTCCTGGTAGCCGGTTTTCGCGACGATTTTGTAGACGTTTCGCTTCGGCCGGTAGTCAACGCGGTCGATGTCCTTCGGCGTCTTCAGTTCGGCTAACCCGACGGCGAAAGCCGCCTGCATCGCCCGATCTACTGAAATGGTATCGACGTGGCTCTCGATTTTCTGACCCGTTTTCTCCTCGGGACGGATCCAGGCAACGCGAGACTTCGTGGCGAGCAGAAAGCCAGTGACGCTGATCAGCAGGAGGAAGACCGCGTTGACGAGACCGACAATACGGTGAAGCTCACGAGCTTTATGAAGCACACAGTCGCATACCCTATTGCCGCGACTCCGCGTTCCGAAGTTGTAGGAAAGTGCGCTGTCGAACGTTCTCGTGCGATACCGTGGTCAAATACGGGTTCATGCTTGCCGCCCCTATTCTCGCGATGCTGTTGGTCGCTCCGCCTACCAAGGCAGAACTTGCCCGTTACGTCTATCCCCTCGCCAAACCCATCCGGTGCCCAAAGATTTTGATCGACACGAAGGAAGCGCCGGACTTGCAAGCGTGGGCCGAAACCGCGCGTAGCCTCGCCACCAGCTGGTTCCCGCAGTTGTGCCAGCTACTTGCGACGGAAGAATTCAAGCGACCAAAGTCTTTGCGGTTTGTGTTCCGGGCAAAGCAGGATGCCCCGGCCTACTGCGCGGGAGACGAGATTTCATTTAGCGCGGAATGGGTGCGAAAGTATCCCGACGATTTGGGGATCGTTATCCACGAACTTACCCACGTCGTGCAGGCATACCCGGCCAACAAGAACGACGTCGGCTGGCTCGTGGAAGGCATCGCGGACTACACCCGTTGGTGGCGCTACGAGCCGGAAGCCCCTCGCACACGGATTGATTTCTCACGTGCAAGCTACCGAGACGCCTATCGGACAACGGCCGCCTGGCTCGCCTGGACCTCGCAGCGGTACGACCTCCGTCTCGTTCCAGCGCTTGACCGCAACCTTCGGCGCGCCGAAGATCCGATGCCGACGTTTGTGAAGTTCACCGGCAAGACGGCAGACGCACTATGGGCGGAGTTCCGCGAGGCGAGCCAGCCCAAACGGTAAGCCGTTAACACGTTTGTGCGTCAGGCATTGCCGGGAACCGAAGGTAGGATCAGATGTCCGACCGCTAATGAAGAACGCTAAAGAGATTTCGGCTACCGGAAGAGAAGTACAGGTTTTGGAGCTCGCCGCCGAGGGCTTCACCGATAAGCAAATCGCTGTTAAGCTCGACATCAGCAAGGCGACCGTCAGCAGCTACTGGCGTCGCATCCTGCTGAAGTACCAGGCGGCTAGCCGAACCGAGGTCGTGGCGCGTCACGCCGAGCAAAAGGCGATGTTGCGCCTCAGCCCGAGCCCGTCGGAACTTGAGGTTGCGACCGAGGTCAGCGGGCGAACCCTCGCCGAGGCAAAGGAGCTTGCGCAACGCAACGTGCTCCAGGCGATCACGGAGTGCACCGTTGAGTTCATCGGCGGTCGAACCGGCTTCCGCGAGGTCTTCGAACGATTTCTTTCTGAGCTTCTTGGCCTCAGCCAGTCGGAGTACGGCTTCTTGGCCGAGGTCCATCGCGACGAAGAGAACAAACCCTTCCTTCGAACCCACGCGGTGACGAACATCGCTTGGGATGAGGCAAGCCGAGAGATGGTGAGCCAGGCCGGGGATGCCGGAATGGAATTCCGAAACCTGAGCACGCTCTTTGGTGCTGTTGCTACCTCGGCAGAAATTGTTATCTCAAATGACCCCGAGAACGACACCCGAGCCGGTGGTTTGCCAACCGGGCACCCGGCAATGACGGCGTTTCTCGGGCTTCCGGTATTTAGCGGAAATCACCTGATCGGCGTCATCGGGCTGGCGAACCGACCCGGTGGATACCAGGCGGAGATCGCGGAGTACCTCGGCCCGTTGGTAGCGACGTTCGCTAGCTACCTCGTGGGTTGGCAGGCCGAACGCGACCGTCGCTCGGTGGAAGAAGAGATTACAAACGCCGCGATTCTGACCTCCACGCTGGTGGACTCCATGCCGACCGCGATCCTTTTTGAGGACGGCAAGCGCCGACTTCAGTATGTAAACCGGCTGTTCCTGGAAGTCTTCGGGGCCGGCGGGTCGCCGAACGATTTTCTTGGCATGGACTGCGCGCTGGTTGCAGAGCTCTCGCGACCAATGTTTGCGGATCCGGACGGCTTTATGCAGCGCGTGGATGACCTGCTTCTCGCCGGGGACGATGTTCCGGGCGACATCGTCCGGCTGGCAAACGGCAAGGTGTACGAGCGCGACTTCGTTGTCGTGCGAAAGAACGAACGCCTGCTTGGGTATCTCTGGAAGTACCGCGAAGTCACGATCTGGCGCAGCGAACATGAGATGCTGGCGAGCGTGTTCCAAAGGGCGATGGACGCCGTGATCGTCATTAACGCGGCGGGCATCGTCGAGTACTGGAACTCGAAGGCAGAAGGGGTGTTTGGCTACACGAGCGCCGAGTCCGTAGGCAAGCTGCTCGGCGATCTCATCGTTCCGTTGGAGCACCGGGAATCCCATCGTCGCGGCCTTGAGCGATTCTTGGCGACCCGCGAGAGCCGAGTTTTGAACCAGGTCATCTCCATTTCGGGTCTCCACAAATCTGGGCAGCTGCTGGATGTGGAGCTTCTTATTACGTGTATCGAGCAGGACCCAGAGCCCCGATACAGCGCGTTTATCCGGCCGAAATCGGCCACGTAAAATTACGTGCTACTTTTGTGGTACACGCTTTTGGGGCGTGAGAATTGGCGACCAAGATTTCGTGAATCGGCCCTGTACACTCCACGCCTATGGCAGTCCACTCTCCGACTAGCGATGAAGCCAGGCAGGTCGACAATAATGCAAACATATCGCTATTAAAGGCAAGCACGCAGAGCTATTGGAAGAAATTTCTGGGGCAATACAATATGCCAAGGCGAGCGGCAGCTTTCTCGCGCGAGGCTGAGGAACATGCGTTCCGTAATTTGGAAGGGAGCAGCGTCAGTCCCAGAAGCACTTTTCAGCGTCAAGGTCGAAGCCTAGCGGAAGCAGCGCAGGCGGCCCAGCGAAATCAACTAGAGGCTAACCTGCAATGCTTGCTAGAGTTTATGGAGGGCAGAGCTATCTTTAAGGAACTATTTGCATGGTTTCTTGAGGAGGCACTTGCTCTTACTCAGTCCGAGTATGGGTTCCTGGCGGAAGTCTATAGGGATGAAAAGGGCGCCCCGTTCATGCGAACTCACGCCATGACGAATATTGCCTGGGACGCAGAGACGCGCGCGCTCTTCAGCGAGACCGAAACTTTGGGGATGGAGTTCCGAAATTTGGACACTCTGTTTGGTGCAGTTCTGACCGAACAAGAGGTCATCATTTCAAACGATCCTTACAGCGATCCTAGAGCGGGAGGGCTGCCGGAAGGCCATCCGCCACTGAACACGTTTCTGGGGATACCTGTTTTCGGAGACGGGCAGCTGCTGGGCGTAATTGGACTAGGGAATCGGCCTGGCGGCTATGACTTGGATCTCGTCGACCACATTGGTCCCGTTGTTGCGACGTATGCGAGCTATCTACGGGGCTGGCAGAACGAGCGTGATCGGCGAGCAATTGAAGAAGAGCTTCGTCACGCGGCCTTGTTGATCTCGACGCTAGTTGATAATATGCCGTCGGCCGTATATTTTGAGGATCCGTCGAGGCGAATTCGATACGTGAACCGACCCTTTCTCAGCGCGTTCGGCATCAGAGGTTCCCCTAACGCGTTCCTGGGGATGGATTCCGGCTTGTTGGTAGAGGTTCTGCGGGGGGCGTTCGTCGCTCCCGACGAATACATAGACCGCGTAGAGGAAATCGTGCGAAATGGCGTTAGTGTTTACGGAGATGTCGTACATTTCAGTAATGGAAAGATATACGAGCGCGACTTCACGATTGTAAAGTCGGAACCCCACGTTGTCGGATATCTGTGGAAGTTCAGAGAAGTCTCGGCATGGCGGAAAGAATATGAGCTCATGACGAGCCTATTCCGAGGATCGATGGATGCCGTCATCGTCATCAATGCCGAGGGGGAAGTGAAGTTTTGGAATTCACAAGCGGAAAAGATTTTCGGTCACAGTGCGCTAAGTGCTGTGGGTGAGCTGTTAGAGGATCTCATTATTCCTCGGCAACACAGGGAGGCGCATCGTAACGGATTGGAGCGCTACCTGACAACTCGCGAGAGCCAAGTGCTAAACCAGGTCATCTCCATAGATGCACTGCACAAGGATGGGCACACTTTTGAAATCGAGATGTTCATCGCGTGCATCGAGCAGGACCCAAGGCCCCGATACAGCGCGTTTATCCGACCTAAATCGAGCACGTAAATATACGTGGTCGATTTCGATTACCACGATGGCCCTACCCGCCATCGAGGCCGCGCCAAGATGCGGCTAGCCCTTTGGCCCATTCCGCGGCAGACTCTCTACACGGCCGATCAACGACGATCACATGCCGTCTTGAGTCATGAACCGGATCCAACTTCTTAAAATTGCGGCAGCGGCCACCTTCGCCACCGTGCTGTTCCTAGCCGGGCACGGCAAGACCGTTGTCTTCCTCGTTTTTCCCATCGCGGCGATTCTGCAGCGTACGATGGCGAGCCGAGAAGTTGGCCGCGTCCTCCCTGCCCCCGGCCTTACAAAAGGTCCTGTCCTCGAAGCCAATTCGCCATCAAGTCCATCCAGCTGGCCTCCGGTGAACCCGGTCGTCCCAGGTCGAAACCATGCCCTCCGCGCGTAAAAACATGCAACTCTACCGATATTCCTCGTTGATTCAGGGCCGTGAAAAGCCGAACGCTGTCGTCTGCGGGGCAGACATTATCGTCCGCCGCATGAACCAAAAACATGGGCGGGCAGCCGACATCGACCCGCGTATCGAGCTCCAAAGTGCGCGGGTACACGGGCACAGCAAAGTCCGGTCGTTGGCCGTCCGATACGCAAGTCCAAGCTGCTATGTGGCCGCCGGCGGAGAAGCCCATCAAGCCAATCCGCCCCGGCGTAACGCTCCAATCGACGGTGCTATGCACCAAGCGGATGGCTTGCTGGGCGTCGGCCAATGCGTGCGCGTGGTCCGGCCCGTCCATTCGGTACTTGAGGATGAACGCCGCGATGCCGAGTTCATTTAGCCGTCGACCGATCGCCACGCCCTCACGCTCGATCACAAGAACGTTGTAGCCGCCGCCGGGACATACGATGATTCCGGTTCCCGTCGGGTTCTCGGGAAGCATCACGGTCAGGGTCGGGCGACTGACCTCGCCGACGACGCCGTCTTTCTCCCATTCCTGGTTCGGCAGCCCTTCCGATCCGGGAGCGTCGTGGGGGTAGAGCGGCACGATGATCATGATCGCAGGCTACCTATGCGGCTCTTCCGCTTCCCGCGCGAATACGATGGCGATGGGTCCTTGCGGCGTTTCGGCCATGCTCACCGCCGCCGTAATGCAAATTCTCGATCCGTCGAGGCGCTGCGCTTGCACGCCGTGATGATCGCCCATCCGGCTTCGCACGCCGGTTTCGAAAAATTGCTCCCGGTGGGCACGGTGCACCTCGTGCACTTCGGGTGGGATGAAGCTACCCACGCGCAACTTCGAGAAGTCTTCCATCGGGCAGGCGAAGAGGGTCGAGGCGGCCTCGTTGCCCAGCAGAATCTCGCCAAGGCGGTTTACCAGGAGGACGGCGTCCGGGGCTTTGCGAATCAGTTCTAAGATGGAATCGAACGACGGCGCGGCGCGTTCACCTTCCTCAGTTGCGGGGGTCAGGCGTCTCCGCAAGGATTCGTTTTCGGCGTGCAAGGAAGCCATGCGATCGGCCGATTCGGCTTGAACGTAATGGGCGACGAGCTCCGGCCGAGAAAGTGGGCCCATCTTGATGCGGATTCTCCCCCAATACGTGGCGACGGTGGGAACGCTAATTACTAGCTCTTTCGCAATCGCCTGATCGGTAAAGCCCTGACGCGCGAGCTCCAAAAGTTGCCGCTCTCGCTCGGAAAGTTGCCGGGTTGGAATGTTTGCCATGACGTCGGAACCGATGACTCGAACCGCATGACGCGCAAGAAACGACTTGCCCCGTCGCCAGTAGTTTGCCATCTTTTCAGCGGAGATGCGATGAACACAGAAATTCTGGCAAGGGCTCAATTTGCCTTCACGAGCATGTTTCACTATATTTTCCCGCCGATGAGCATCGGGCTTGGCCTGTTGCTGGTCATCATCGAGGGAATCTGGCTTCGCACCGGCGACGAGAAGTACAAGCGGATGGCGCACTTCTGGGTGAAGATTTTTTCCCTGATCTTCGGCATCGGCGTAGCCTCCGGCATCGTGCTGGAGTTCGAATTCGGCACCAACTGGGCGACCTACTCCCGATATGTCGGCGACATTTTTGGCTCGGCCCTCGCCGCCGAAGGAATATTCGCCTTTTTCCTCGAGTCCGGCTTCTTGGCCATCCTCGTTTTTGGCTGGCACAAAGTTTCGCCGAAAATGCACTTCTTCTCGACGTGCATGGTCGCGCTGGGCTCGACGTTCAGCGCGGTATGGATCATCGTCGCGAACAGCTGGATGCAGACGCCGCAGGGGTACGTGATTCGTAACAACCACGGCGTGCTTCGCGCGGAGATCACCGACTTCTGGGCGATGGTCTTCAACCCGAGCTCGGTGGATCGACTCGTGCACTCGGTGACCGGCGCTTGGATCACAGGCGCGTACCTACTCGTCAGCGTCTCGGCTTACTACTTGCTGAAGAAGCGACACGCGGATATCGCGCTTCCCGGAATCAAAATTGGCCTCGCGCTGGCCATGGTGACCCTCGTCTTCCAGATCGTGAACGGTCACACCAGCACGATCGGGGTCGCCAAGAACCAGCCGTCGAAGTTCGCCGCCATGGAGGGCCACTTCGACTCGAAGCAACCGATCGACTTGATCCCCTTTGGCTGGGTCGATGAAGCCAACAAAACCGTCATTGGCCCGACGATTCCCGGCGGCGGCAGCGCGCTGATGAACGGCCAGATGGCGAAAGGGCTGAATGACTTTCCTCGCGAGGATCTGCCCAACGTGCAAGCAACCTTCCAGATGTTTCACCTGATGGTGGGGCTGGGACTGCTCCTGACTGGGATCACGTTTGTCGCCAGCATCATGGCTTGGAACGGCAAGCTGTGGAACAACCGGTTGATGCTTTCCATGCTCGTCGGTTCGGTGGCGATCCCGCACATCTGCAACCAGGCCGGATGGGTCACGGCCGAGATGGGGCGGCAGCCGTGGGTTGTCTTTGGCGTACTCCGAACGAAAGACGGACTCAGCAAGATCGTTACGGAGTCCCAGATCTGGGCAAGCCTGGTTCTCTTCGGTTTGCTCTATGCGCTGCTGGGCTTCCTGTTCTTCTACCTGCTCAACAAGCGCATTCAGATCGGCCCCGAAGAGCCGACCTGGCCGGAGACTTTGGCAAACGACTCCGCCGCCGGAGACGCAAAATGAACCTACAATCCCTCGACTTGCCTTCGATCTGGTTTGCCCTGATCGGAATCTTGCTCACCGGCTATGCGATCCTGGATGGTTTCGACCTCGGCATCGGCATGCTCTTGCCGACGGTCAAAGATGACACCGACCGCCGCGTGCTCCTCAACGCCATTGGTCCGGTTTGGGACGGTAACGAGGTCTGGCTGCTGGTCGGTGGCGGCGGTTTATTCGCCGCCTTCCCGGATGTCTACGCGACGGTGTTCTCCGGCTTCTACCTTCCGTTCATCCTCTTGCTGGTTGCGCTCATTTTCCGGGCGGCGGCGATTGAGTTCCGCAGCAAGGAAGCTTCGCCGGTCTGGCGAAAGACCTGGGATAGCCTTTTCTCGGGAGCAAGCTACCTCATTGCCATGCTGACCGGCGTTGCGCTTAGCAACATCGCGGTCGGTTTGCCGCTCCGCCCGGACCGGGAGTATGGCGGTGGATTCTGGAACCTGTTCCACCCGCACTCGATTGCGCTTGGCCTCACGACGGTCGCGCTGTTCATGATGCACGGGTCGATTTTTGCGGTACTCAAGACCGAGGGCGAGCTGAACCAGATGATGCGAGAACGCACGAAGAAGGCGATGATCTTCTTCGGAGTGATGTACGGCGTGCTTTCGCTGACGACCTTCATTTTCGTTCCCCAGTTGGGAAATGTGATCCGCGCGGTGCCAGCACTGTTCATCCTTCCATTGCTGACGTTGCTCGCCGCCGCGAACATTCCGCGAGAAATCAGCCGCGGACGCGAGAACGCCGCGTTCGTGTCGTCCTCCTTGGTAATCGTTGGATTGCTTCTGCTTTTTGGCTGCGGCATCTATCCGAACCTGGTTCCTTCGAACCCGAATCCCGAGCTTAGCCTGACGATTCGCAACGCGGCGGCGTCGACCAAGACCCTGGAAACGATGACGATTATGGCCGTCGTCGGCGTTCCGTTCGTGCTGGCCTACACCATCGTCATCTACCGCGTCTTCGGCGGAAAGGTCGACAAGGCTCACCTGCACTACTGATCATCGTCTCAGCGAACGCGTTCTTCGATCTGGCGCACGTGCCGCTCGGTGTGTTGCGTGAAGATTCCGTAGCAGTCGGCCAGATTCATCCGGATGAGGCCGAAGAATGGGTTCGAAACCCGGACGGTGGAAAGGTTGACGCCGTCCGACTTCTCCAGAAGCGTGTGAAGCCGGGTCAATTGGTCGCGCAACTCGTCGAAGATCTCGCTTGAAATCTCGCCCTTGCGAGGCTGAAGCATCTTGGGGGCGGGGGCGTTTCCGTCCGGACCGGCGACCTTCATCAGCGCGCGCCCAAAGAACGTGAACTTTATCGGTGCAATCGCGCTATCCCGCGAGGCTTCGTTGAGCGCCTTCGACATGATGTCCAGGTAAGGCCGATTCGCCATCACCACGTGCTCGGCGACCTGGGCCGGGCTCCAGTCGCCGTTTGCGGGCGGCTGGTTCAGGCGGGCTTGTGACAAACCGCGAATGGCATTGTCCAGGCGAGTGCTCAGAGCCAAGGTGTGTTCTTTCCAACCGTTGATCGCTTCGCGGGTGTCCATCGTCGGCTAGTCTACATGTGACTGATCTGACGTATATAAGCCGGGTCCTACGAAACAAGATGAAATCCAGACAGCTCGCATTCTCCTTCGCCCCCACGCCGGTCAACGAAGCCAAAGGCGTCACGATCCAACGCGCCGTTGGGGCCGAGCGCATGGCGTTGCTGGACCCGATCCTGCTTTTGGACCATGCCAGCATCGCGCCGGGTTCGCCCATGGTTGGCTTCCCACGACACCCGCATCGCGGCATCGAGACCGTCAGTTACGTTCTGGCCGGCGAGGTCGGGCACAAAGATTCGATTGGCAATGACGGCACGGTCGGCGCGAACGGCTCGCAATGGATGACCGCCGGGAACGGGATTTTCCACGAAGAGATGCTGGTTGCCGAAGCGGACGGGGCCGAGATGATCCAGTTGTGGTTTAGCCTGCCGAAGGCCCAGAAGCGGATTCCGCCCGCCTATGTTGGCGCGGAGCCCTCGCAGATTCCCCTCGTGGAAAGCGAATCCGGGACGGTTCGCGTGGTTGCCGGGAGCTATGAGGGCACCGACGGCCCGTTCCAAGGCATCGCGGTTCGACCGACGGTCCTGGACGTCGAGCTGAATCCAGGGGGTCAGATGGAAATTCCGACCGAGCCAGGCGCTTCGACGATTGCCTACGCCGTACGTGGCAGCCTTGTTGTCGACGGGCACACCTTACCGGCACCCCGCCTATTGGTCTTCGCGGATGGCGACCAGGTAGAAATCACGGCCGGAGAAAATGGGGGGCGCTTCCTCTTCGTTTCGGCCCAGCCGCTCAACGAACCGGTGCTGCAATTTCGTTCGTTTGTCATGAACACGCCGGAGGACATCCACGAAACGCTCGCGATGATTGCCTCCGGCGAGTTCGGCAAGTAGCCGCTACCGTTCGGGCGCGGAATCTAGGGCCGGTTCCTCCGTTTGGATCGGCGCGCTGTAGTGCCTCAGTTCGTGCGACTCAGGCCGGAACCGCGCGCTGACGTGTTCTGGCTCCTCGGCGATCTCCGGCTCTTCTGGCTCCTCTCTGTTTTGCCCCAGCAGGCTCTCTCGAACAATCTCACCGAGGCTTTCCTGATCCAGAAACGGAGCCAGCGAGACTACCAAGTTGGCGTCGAAATGGGTTTTGGACGCCGTAGCCGATCTCACAAGTCGGCCAAGGTCCTCGGAGTTCAGAAAAGGTGCCAATCGGACGAGGTGCCCCGGATCCATTCGCAGATTTGCCTTTTCCGCGGGTCGCTCCGGTGCGGAAAGCGAGGAGCGCAAAAGGCGCGCTTCGATAGCGAGGTCCTCAAATCCGTCATCCGCTCCGAGCGGCTGGAACATTCCGGCCGGAACCAGATTCTCGGTCACCGCTTGGGCGAGCACTGTGTTATAGCGGGTGATGAGGCGGCGGAGACCGCCCTGCATTTGGCCCGTCAGCGCCGCATCCTCGGCCATCTGGGCGATTTCCTGGAGCAAACGAGAGAGAGTCTGAGAAGCGTCGGTTTGGTGCATGAGTTAGTCCTGGCAAGAAGCCGCAAGGCGTCGAAGTCGAACCCGGGCTTGCCGCAGCCGCCAGTTCACCGTCGTCGCGGAGATCTGAAGAAGCCGGGCAATGGATTCAATCGGGAGGTCGTCGAGGTAGTAAAGGGTCACTACGGTGGTCAGTTCGGATGGCAGCCGCGCGATGGCCTTGTGCAGATCCGCGCGCCGCTCTTGGGCGATCAACCGCTCCGTCATGGCCGGCAAGTAGCCGAGCAGGATTTGGTCGAGCCCGGTGGCTGGAGCGCGTTCCGTCGCCGACCGAACGGCGCGACGCCGCACAATCGTGCTCAACCACCCGGCAAAGCGCGTCGGGTCGTGGAGCTTGGGCAAGCATTTGAAAGCGGTGAGGAGCGCGTCCTGCACCACATCATCCGCCGCTACATCTGGGAACTGCATCCGCACGAGAGTCGTGAGCCCGCGCCGGTACCGTCGCACCATCGCGTCGAACGCGTGGATGTCCCCGGCTTGCGCCCGGATCACCAGCTGCACGTCTGCTCCCTCTTCTCGGCTGTCGAATGCCATTCCAGAAATAAAGAGCACGTGGCGGGAGGAACCGCGAGGAGTTTTTTTGCCTAGAAGGTGATGGCGAGGCCCGAAGCCGCCGACGAGTAAGCCGCCTCGACGAGCCGCATCGTGCGAAGGTTGTCGGCCGCGGAGGTGGCGGCCGGTTCGCCGGCCCTCAGCGCGCGAACTAGGTCGCGGTGGCAAGCGACGATGCTGGACTGCACCAACGCATACCGTGGATCGACCCAGTCGTATACCGGTGCCAAGATCGTTTCTTGGCGGATCACGCCGTCGACATATACGCTCAAGTCATTGTTCGGGCCGAGCCGCAGCGAACCGGATTTGCCTTCTACAAGAAGGTATGTGGCGGGGAAGCTCTCGTCTTCCAGCGGGCTCGCGTAGCTCAGCTCGACGGTCACGTGCGCGCCCGACTCCATCCGCAGCAGGATCGTGGAGACGTCTTCTCCGGCGATGGCCGGGTTCACGCGAGAGTTCAATGCGAAGAGTTCGGCGGCTTCACCGAAGAGATATCGGACCGTGTCGAGCACGTGGCAGCCGACATCCGAGACGATGAACCGCTCGGCCGCTGCCAGCGCGGGCTGGTTTGCGAACACATTGAACGAACACGAGAAGGTGAGCCGGGCACGGTGGACCGGGCCGATTTCGCCCGCATCCAAGACGTCTTTGATCGCCGGAAAGGGAGCCTGGTAGCGCCAGTTTTCGTGAACCGCGAGCCAGGTGCCGGTCTCTTTGGCGAGCTTCACCATCGCCTCGCACTCGTCAATCGTCGCGCCCAGCGGCTTTTGGCAGACAACCGGAACGCCCAGCGGCAGCAAGGTTTCGACCAGCGGCCGGTGGGCGGGAACGCTCGCGATGATGTCCACGAGGTCAACCTGAGCGGCCAAATCTTCTACGCGGTCGAAGACCTCCGCACCCGGAGCCAAAGCAAGGGCCGCTTCGGCATCCGACCGACGAAGGCTATTGAGACCCGTCACGCGAACGCGCTCGACTTCGGACCAAGCGCGAATTTGAAACCGCGCCCAGAATCCGCAACCGACGACCCCGACCCGAAGCTGGTTGTGCGCGCTGGAACCCATGATTCTCGGTAGTTTGCCACGCGCCAACGGCACCCGGCGAAACTTCATCATAATTCCCCGAAATGAGTTTGCTTTTTGCCATCAAAGACCGTATGCGACGCTTCATTGAAGCGGCGGTTTCAAACTGCCGCGTCGCTGGCCCGGACGACGAAAGAATCCTTCGCACCCCGCGCGAGGAGATTCGGTACGAATCCGCGTTTCTGAAGGACCTTGCTTTGCGCGACGTGCCGGTAAAGCGAATTCGCGACGTTGGCTACCGGGTTTTTTCGCAGTTCGACGAAGACGGCATCATTCAATGGCTCATCCGACAGGTGGAAATTCCGAACGAGACGTTCATCGAGATCGGCGTCGAGGACTACCGCGAGTCGAACACCCGCTATCTATTGGAGAAATCAAACTGGAAGGGGTTGATTCTGGATGGCGACGGCGCCGCCGAGACGTACCTCGCGGTTTCGCGACTGAACGGTTGGTTCACGATCGACTTCAAGAAGGCGTTTGTCACCGTTGATAACATCAACGACCTTCTGGCCCGCCATGCGGGGGACATCGGGCTGCTGAGCATCGACGTTGATGGTGTGGATTATCACCTTTGGAAAGCGATCAGCGTCGTGTCGCCGCGCATCGTGATCATCGAGTACCAGCAAAATTTTGGCTCCGAGAAGCAGATCACGGTGCCGTACCGGGCCGATTTTGAGCGCCGTCAGCACCACTACTCCATGCTTTGTGCCGGAGCATCGCTGGCCGCGATGGTCCAGCTCGGCAACGAGTTGGGTTACCGATTCGTCGGCACGTCGAGCGGCTACAACGCATTCTTTGTGCGCGAGGATGTCGCGGGCAGCCTTCCCGTGGCAGATGTCAAACAGGAGTACCGCGAGCCGCGCTACCGAGACTCCCGCGACGCAGCATTTAACAACACGTTCATCACGGAACTCGATGACAAACAACGCGCGATGCGCGACGCCATCGTGCTTGACTTGGCGGACGGAAAAGAGAAAACCGTCGGCCAAGTGTTTGGCGTGTAAGTTTTGATTTGTGATCCACCTCACAAACATGAACACACTGGTGCAACTTGCCTCAGTGCTTCGAGCGTTAAGTTCTCTGGAGGCCGCGAGTAGTGCGGCCCAAAGAGAAACTCATGCCAGACCTCGACGCAATCGCCCAAAAGTATGGTTCCCAAGCTGAAAAACACTCCATCTGGAAAGTGTTTAAGAAGGGACTTCATCACAACATCCAGCAGCCGCTTCTCGCGAGCGCCGCGCTGAAGGCATCGTTCGACGCTTACGCCGAAGATCGAGACGACGAAACCCTTCAGATCGCCTTCCTTGAAGCGGTGGTGCGTGCCACCGGTAACGTCGCCGGCCAGCTACTCGCGAAGGAGTTCCGCAAGGAGACGACGGTCGATGTTGACGACGACAAGATTAGCTTGTTCAAGCTCGCAAAGACCGAGACGGTCGAAGGGATCGCCGCCGAGCTGGCGATCGATCCTGAGTTCGTTGAGGATCTTGCCGAGGACGACTTCGATGACCTCATCGAGGAGATCTCGCGCAAAGTTGGCCGCGGCCTTGGTAGCGAGTTCGGCTTCGACAAGGCCGTCCAGCATGTTCTCTCGCTTCTGAAGAAGCTGCTCAACTTGCCGGTCGACATCAAGGCCTAAACGGCCTAAGCGGCGGGCGGGACCACAAGTCCCGTCCGCCTTTTTCCTTAGCGTAGCATGAGGTCGTGAAATTCACGACCTCGGCCGTTATGTTCGTTATGGTTTCCGCCGCCCTAATTCTCGGCTGCCAGGCGGAAGTGATCTCGAAACAGTCCACTGGCGAAGACGGAAGCGGAGTCAGCATCAACGCCGATAGCGACAAGGGTTCCTTCAAGTTCAAGGCAAATGGCGAAGACGGAAGCGGAGTCAGCATCGACGCCGGTAGCGATAAAGGCGGCATAAAATTCAACGCTAAAGGCGGCGATGGCAGCAACATGAGCATCAATGCCGACGAGAAAGGCGGCAAGCTCGATATCAAGATCGACGGTAAGGACAGCAAGTTCGAAAACAACGTCAATTTTAGTGAGGCTGAGTTTGGCGCGCCGTTCTACCCTGGGTCCGAGCCGGTGACGGTTGCCACGATGCGATTCTCCTCGGCAAAAGAGGACAACCTCCTTTCGGTTCGAACAACTCCCGCGAAGCCTGCCGAGGTCCGAAAGTTTTACGAAGGCAAGGCAACCGAAACGGCAACGACCTGGAACCAGAGCGCCGAAAAGGAGCACTGGACCATGACCGGACGACTGCCCAGCGGCAAAGAGTTTTCGGTGGAAGCAAAGTGGGAGACAGGCGACAAAGTCACCACGATCTCCGCCGCCGTCACTACCCGCAAATAGCCGCTACTTGGTCGGCCTGAGGACGACCTTGTTAAACCAGTCTCCGATTGCCTTGAGAAGGGATGGGTCCAAGGTCGTTTCGATCTCGCTGTATTCCGATGGGTCGCCGGTCTTCGATTTCTGGAACAGGTGGTTAAGGTTGCGGAGGCGCTTGACGGTGACCGCCTTGTTTCCGGCGGCTTTCAGCGCTTTCACGACCTCCGGAACATTTTGCTCGGCGTCCACCTGAAGGTCCGTCGTTCCGTTGAGCACCAACACCGGCACGGTGACCTTTCGTAGGTTCGGGCGCGGGTCGTATTTTAGGAACGCGCGGAACCAGGGCGAGAGAAGCTGAGCTTTCCGGATGGCCAAAAATGCCGATTCGGTCGGCCGAGCGGGGTTTTTGGGATCGATCCCCCTCCATACTTCGGATAAAAGGGCATCGACCTTGGCGATTCGCTCCGCCTCGGTTCCTTCCGCCCGCAGCGCGGCGTAAATCTGCTCGCTCATTCTGGTGTTGGCTCGGATCTCCGCTTCGGTTGTTCCGGAAACTTTCGCAATCCGGGCGGCCTGGAGCAAGATGATTTCCTCGCCGCTAACTCCGGGCCCGGCCATCATGACGATGAAGCCAACCGCCGGTTCGCGCGCGGCGACGATGGGGCCGATCAGCCCGCCTTCCGAGTGGCCGATGATTCCAATGCGCTTCGCGTCAAAGCGTGGGTCGGCGGCGAGTTTCCGGACGGCTGCCTGGGCGTCGTCGGCAAATTCGAACACGGTGGCCGCCGCAAACGATCCTTTCGATTTTGCGGTTCCCCGGTCGTCATAGCGAAGCACCGCCACGCCACGACGGGTGAGGAAGTCGGCCAGCACCGCGAACGGGCGATGGCCCATGAGCAGCTCGTCGCGGTCTTGCGGGCCGGAACCGCTGACCAATATCGCCGCCGGGAACGGGCCCTTGCCGGCCGGAATGGTGATCGTGCCGGATAGCACGGGTCCTCCCCGCGAGGCAAACGTCGTCTCCTCGGACTGATATGGGAATGGTGGCTTGGGAGTCTGGGGCCGGCGAAGCTCAGGAACGGCGTCCACTTTCGCCAGGGTCAGGGGCCGATTTCCGCCTTGAGAGAGGAACCCCGTGAGCGTCTTGCCGTCCTTCGAAAGGGTTCCGGAGAACGACGCGCCGACCGCGGGAACGCCGATCGTGACTTCCTGTCCCGAGATCTTTGGCGCGGCGCCCGGGAAGCCAGCGGGCGTTTGGTCCGGGCTCTCAAGGATCACCTTGAGCTTGCCGGCGTCACGCGTTATCTTCACAACGATTCGGAGCACGGTGCCGCTGGCGTTTACTTTGCCGAACCAGATGCCGACGAGGCTGTCTTCCACCGTCTGTGCGCTTGCCAAGCTCGTCAAGGCAACCAGAAATAGAGCAAGGGCAGAGCGACCGCGCATGCGCGATTCTAGCACGGCAGCCTACTTGCGCGGCCGATAGAGCGGAAGGAGCGCTACGACCGCAATTCGAATTGCATTCATTCGCGACGAAGAGCCGCGTTTGCGAATTCTTTGAACAGCCGCAACTGGACCAGCCCTTTCTGCAGGTTCAGGTCGGGCGCATCGGACGCTGACCGCCGGTAATAGTTGTCGCCGCGGAGGTAGTCGGTCAGGAATCGCAGTGCCTGCTCGAAAGCGAGAAAGCGCGGAGCAAGTGCCATCGCTTCCACCTCGACATCGCTGACCTCGGGCAGATTCGCCAGAAACCCGGCCTGGGCCGCACGGTAGACCTCGGCGTCGATCTTTACCGCCTCCAGTGTCTCCGCCTTCTCTCCCGCGACGTTCACGAGCGAGCGGATGAGGTCCGCCCAGTCCATCAGCCAATGACCGGCCATGACGGTGTCGAGATCAATCAGGCTCCTAACGCGCCCGGTCGCTTGGTCAAAGAGGAAATTCTCAAGTTTGGTGTCACCGTGGATCACGCCGACGGGAGGAAACTTGAGCCAAAACGCCACCACTTCTTCCTCAATGTCGTCGGTCAATTCTGCGATGGAGGCAAGCTTCGCGCGCCGGTCTGCGTACCCTTCCGGCTGGTGAACGTGGTACGACGCCTCGGTAGACGCCCGAAGCTCCGGGTCAACCGGGAGATACCGCTCCGGCTCCTGCGTCCATACAGACTTAAACTGGGCGAGATATCCGGCCGTGTTCCGGTAACCCGGAAGCGACGGTTGAAAATTTGCCGCGCGCAGGGACCGCGCATGGCGGGTCGCGTTGGCCAGACCGACTCCCACTTGCTTCGCAGTTTCCAGTTGTGCCGACCGCTCACCGGCGTCGGCCAGGCTTGAATAGGTGACGACCGCGGGCAATAAAGGAATCAGTCGCCAATAGTCGCCAGACGGAGAGCGAAAAAACGGCTGCCCGTCAACCGTAAGCGCAAACTCCATCGTCTGCCAGTCAGCATCGGCCTGGCGCTGTGCCTGCATCCAGGCGACGGCGTTCTCGAACACCCTTTCCGGAAACCGAAAAACCTCGGTGTTGAGTCGCTGAAGCAGGAATTCTCGGCCTTGAAACTCAAGCCGAAAGGCGTCCAGGTTAATGTTGCCGGGACGGTCAAACGGCCGCACATCGGGAGTCTCCCCGCCAAAGAACGCTTCGACAACGGGGAGCAGGTGGGCGGCCATCCGACGATTATGACTAGAACGTGATGTTGACGCCCCAGAAGATGTTCGACGTGCGGATGTAGCCGAACGTCAAGAAGACGTCGCCGCGCCGATTGTCGTCTTCCGGATTCAGCGTGTACTTGGGATCAAACGGCTTCCACGGTCCCAGGTTGTAGGAGACCGCGTAGTTGATGTTGAACGTGTCGTACTCGGCCACGAATTTCAAACGTGGCGATACGTTCGCGCTTGCGCTAGCAAAAACGCCCTTGAAGCGTCGGTCTCCCTTGCCAATCGTTCCGTGCACGCCGGGCGCAAACTCGTAGGTCGCGGCGACCCAGTAGGATCGACTGATCTCGTCGTCGCCCGGGATGTCCTGCCCGGCCGCGCCGCCGGTCGAGAAAGCGTCCTGAACGCCAACGCTGAGGCCGAACTTGGGAATGCTGGTCTTGAATTGGAACTGGAGGTTGAGAACGCTGTCGCCCAGTTTGCTGTGGACCATGTCGGAGAAGGCTAGGCTGCCAAACTTCGTGCGCAAGCCGATGATTCCTTGGGCCGTTCCGTTGGCACGGGCACTGTCGCCGCTGCTTTCGGGGAACCGAAGTTGTCGATCAACGCTCTGGCTAGCGTAGCCCAGGGCAACATGGAAGTCACTCAGGGAGTAGCCGATCGGCGTGCTAATCGCCATCGCTCCGCGCATGGATGGGATGCCCTCGCGGGTGACACCAAAGAGGCCGCCCGAAAAGCCCGACATATTCCGAAACTGCGGATATTGGCCCGGGCCAGAGAGCGTCTGCGCTCCGGCGATCGAAACGATGGCGAGGCACGTGAGCGAAATCGAGGTCCGAACCAAATTTGCGGAACGCATACCGGAGAGTATAAGCGGTTCCGGGCCGTCTGGTACCATAAAACCAGCGCAGGGGTGTAGCTCAGTTGGTAGAGTCCTGGTCTCCAAAACCAGTTGTCGCAGGTTCGAGTCCTGTCGCCCCTGCCACGAATTCTCTAGTTCGTGGCTTTCAGTTGGTGGAATCTAGGCGCTCGGCGAGGACGGCCAAGTCCGCCGTTTTTCGGTCGCCAATCAGTACGAAACCCGCACCGTGGTTGTTCCAGGCGACAAAGTTTGATTTACCCATTTGGCCGGTTGCTACCGACGAATTCCCGGGAACCGTTTCCAGGCCATTGAAGGATTTAACGCCCGGCAATACGACCAGGACAAGCTTCCCGGCACCATCGCGAAGGAAGTAGCGCTCGATGGGGCGTCCTTCGACCGTAAATGCCTCGGCGTAGCGAACAACCAACTTGTTTGACGCCGCGGACTCCTGTGCGAGGGCGAACGCGCCCTGCACCCACCGTTTCAAAACCGGAGAGGGAGCTTCCGCCTTTACCGACGGTTCCATCGTCATCATGATTCGCGCGATGTCCGCGCTCTCAACATTCCCCGCAGGGCTGTTGCGTTGCATGAGGCCGCCGACCACGATGAAGCCGAGAACCGTCGCCGACATCGCCCAGGCGTATCTGCCCACAAACGAATCGACGCGCTTGGCCCGAGCTTGCTCTCGGAACCGGCCCTGGCAGCTCACCCAAAGTGCGTCGTTGGCGACCGGAACGGCGTGGGTTTGAACAAACTTCTTCAGGTCGAGAATCGCCTGGAACTCGGATGCCATTTCCGGGTCTTGCTGCATCTCGTTGCGAACGCGATCTGCCGTCTCGGCATCGAGTTGGTTATCGGCCAGCGCGTGGAGCAGTTCATAGTTCATCGTTTGTCGTGTCCGTTTCCTTGATGTATCCCTGATGGATGGCAAATCCCTGCAACGCCTTTCGAAGCATGGCCCGACCCCTCGCCAGCCGACTCCGCACCGTTCCAATCGGAACGTCCGTCGCCTCCGCGATCTCCTGGTAGCTCAAGCCTTCGATGTCGCTAAGCACCACGGCGACCCGAAAATCGACCGGAACCCGCGCAAGAGCCTCTTCGACCTCCGCCCCAAGGGCTTCGTCGAAAAGCATCCGATCTGGAATCTCCGCTTCACTCCCAACGGGCTCGTAGATCGCGTCGTCTTCCAGGGAAGTCAGCTGCGGCCCACGCTGCCGTTGGCGGTAGCGGTTGATATACAGATTCGTAACGATTCTCAGAAGCCAAGCTTTGAAATTCGATCCGTCGAAACGTTCGTACGCTTCGTAAGCCCGAACCATTGCTTCCATCGCAAGGTCTTCGGCCTCTTCCTTAGACCTTGTTAGGCGAAGAGCCGTACCGAAAACCGAGGGGAACACCTTCTCCGCTTGCCTTTCGAAAGCGTCTTTTGCGTTACGCTTGCCGAACAGCATCTCGGATCAGGTTACCCCTCCGATTTTTCAACCGGATGAGGCTGTTTTCGGTTCCCAGAATCAGACCGATGCCTAGAGCAAGTCGTAGCTTTGCGCGATGGTGGCGGCCTTGCGCAAGTCGAGATCGTTGGGGAAGTCCATGACCGGCCGAGATCTCACGTCCTTGACAGCGTCCCAAAAGTCGAAACTTTCGACCAGGCAACGGTTGATGTAGCGGCGCGCGGAGCCACGTTCCCCTTCGGCTAGGAGGGCTTCCAGGCTGTTGGCATGGTGAAAGAGCCCCAATCGACGGGCGTAGAGCCGCTCGGTAAAGACATCCGGGTCGCCCACCGCGTCGAACCAGGTGGCGGCCAAAAACGTGGCCCACGACGCCATGTCCTCCATCACCGACGGCGATCCATCGACCCACCAGATGAACTTTCGGTCGCTCTTCTCAAGTTCGCCGATGTCGGCGACGGCAATTGATTTGGGAATAATTCCGCTGGGTCGGTAATATTTGGCCCGAATTTCTTGCACATTGCTGTGGCATAGATGAAGTACCAGGCGAATCGGGACGGCGTTGCGTTTGGGGCAGTACGCACCAGCGCGAAGCAAAATTTCTTGGGTCCACTCGCCGCGATGGCGTTCGAGCCTGGGAAGGCCGCCCCGCGAAAACAACCGAAATCGCTCGGCAAACATCGAGCCGGAAAGGAAAAGCGCGGCCTCCCGCAGTCGAAGGTTGGTGGCTTCGCGACCGCTCGCATCTACCCGCACGGCTCCGTGCCAATCTGCCGCCCAGTCCGCCGCGACGTCATAGGTGGCTAACATCGGGAGTTCTCAGGCCGCCGGGTTGGCGGCCGGGGCCGGCGGCGGAATGGAGTCGGGCGAGCGCTTGGTTGGCGTGGCGGCGCGCGGAGTCCAAACGGTGCCTTTCATGTCGTCGGTCGCTACTTTTTCCGTGCCAACCGCGATCCAGCCACCCGGTAAGAACGTGGCCGCGGCATCGCTGACCACGACGCCACCCGGCGGGCAAACCTTCTGCATATGGGCCGCAATGTCGATGACTTGCGAAAAGTTGACGCTGGTCACGTCGCGAATGTCGGGCGTCACCACCGTTCCGGTATGGACGCCGCACCGCAACACGATCGGGGTGCCGATCTTGTTTCGGTGGGTGTTCAGCTCGATGAGTCCGGTTTGGATGGTGCGAGCCGCGCCAAACGCCTGCTGCGGATGGTCGAACGCGCACGTCACACCGTCGCCGGCCGTGGAATGCACTTGGCCGCCGTAACGCTTCGTGATCCGCTCAACGTAGCTGTGGTACTCGGTAAACGTGAATTCGACCGAAAGCGGATCTGCAAGTTGCTTCAACCGGGTGCTACCGACGATGTCCACGCTCAGGAACGTCATGCTTTGCTCGCCGCTGCGCAGCCGCTCTTGAAGCTCGACAAGCTGTGTGAGCATGGCTTGGCGCTCTTTGACCGGGTCTTTCAAGCCAAGCTTGGCCCGATTATTTGTCATCGTCCGCTGCGCAAATAAGCCGGCAAAGGTGCCGATGAGGACGGCCGGGATGAGCAAAGGCGCGGGAATAAAAACTGGCGTGCGGAGCACGAGTGAGAACAGGGCGTACATGACGAACCCGCCGCCGCCCAAAATAGCCCCCGTGATCGCGGCCAAACGCGCCTCCCGTGCGACCGCCGCATTGTAGAGGCCGGCAACCAAGAACACCATGGCGATCATGGTGAGGAAGTTGTAGTTGGAGAGGCTCGGCCCAACGGCCCGCTCGACGGCCAGCAGAAGCGCTCCGCCCGTCGCGATGGCTCCCGAGATGACAGAGCGCCGGGTCGTAGGGTCGAGGGTTAAGAACTGCGCCCGGAGGCTGCTCAGAAACGAGTGGGACGTCTCCTTCTCGGCACGCACTTTGACGGCCAGGCGGACATATTCGAGCGGAGCGCCGGTCGCTTCCGCGACGGCCTGGATCGTTGCTTCATCCAAGACGCCTCCGTTCGCCGCGCGCAACCGCTCGGCAAGCATGAGCATCTGGTCAACGCGGTCATCCGTTAGAGGGTGTTCGTTTCGCTCCCCTAACTTGATCAATTCTGATTCCACGCTACCGTTCCTCTCCTAGGGATTGTACACCTCGTTTTTCGAAGATAATTCCCGCCGCGCTTTCATAACGGCCCATCGCCCTGTTCCGTTTCGGCCTATCGACCATGTAAAGTTCTCTATCAACCAAGAACGAGACCAAAAGATAGACGGGATCGCCACCTCTGGCGTTGGGCTCGCAGCCCAATTTTTGCTGCAAATGTTTCTCGGCATTCTCATGTCGCTGAGTTACTCGCCGGCAATTCCCGCAGCCCATCAAGTTGTCGAGCAAATGCGTCTCGACCCGTTCTGGGCGTTTGTCCAGCGGCTGCACTATTGGGGCAGTGCGCTGTTGATCCTGCACGCGGTGCTGCATTTGGCGGCCATTCTGTGGGTCGGGCGGACGTCCGGCGACCATCGGGCGCGGTACCTTGCCAGCCTTGGCATGTTTGGGCTGGCACTTGGCTACCAGATCACAGGAAATGTGTTGCCATACGATCGGCATGGAGTTCAAACCGCCGCGATTGAAGGGTCGATTGCGGCGCGAGTACCGGGTGTTGGGCCGGCGGCGTGGCGACTGATGATGGGTGGCGAGGGCTTCTCGCCAGCAACGATGGAGCTTTGGTATGCCCTGCACCGATTTGTGCTCCCCATTGCGCTCTTGGCGTTGCTCTTTATGGCAGCCCAGGAGTACCGCGCGAAGCGCGACGTTCGCTTTGACGTTCGCCTTGCGGCGGTGCCCATTTTCGCGCTGATACTGTTTTCTGGCTTCGTTGCCAGCCCCTTCGGTTCGGTGGCGACCGCCGCCGATGCCCGCGGCTATGACGCGTTGCCCAGTTGGTACACCTATCCCGCGCACTTGTTGCTTGCTGCCGGGCAGAAAGCCATTCCCAACGGTGGTTGGATTGGCGCGATCCTCGTGCCCGCGCTGATCGGGGCTGCGCTGGTAGCTTTGGCCTGGAAGCCGGTGCCACCCGCCATCACCCGTTACGCAATGGGGGCCGCCGCGATCCTCTTATTGGTCGGCGGGCTCACTTCGCCTTCTCAATTCGCATCCCTAACCGGCACCCGCGACCCCGTTGGCGTAAAGTCGGTCGTCGTGGAGAAGGCAAAACCGCAAGACTCAATTCTTGCGGCTAAAGGCAAAGTGGCTTTCGATGCCGTGGGATGCGCCGGTTGCCACGGCGCAAACGGGAAGGGAAGCGACGGTGGCCCACGGCTGACGGACCTTCATAAGAAGCATCCAGACGCCGATTTCTACATTCGTTACATCAAGAATCCGACTTCCGTAAAGGCGAGTTCCACGATGCCGGCGTTCCCGGATCTAAAAAAAGAGGAACTCAGCGCACTCGCCGAGTTCCTCCGGTATCCGATCCCGACTAAGTGACTTAGAAGTCGCAGCCGTCGAGCGCCGGCTCGGCGGCGGTCTTAGGCACAACCTGAAGGTCGCCGATCGCGTTCACGCCGGTGACGAGGGTTAGCGGAATCGTTGCCGTACAAGCCGGATCTCCGACGCGGTAGGCCTTACCACCAAACGTGAAGGCGCGGCGGTAAGTGCTGGTCACCGACTCGCTCAGAATCTGCATCTTCCGCGCATTGAGCGGGACGGATGCGCGGAAGGTACCTTTGAACGGCTGGGCCACTCGGCCAACCAGGGTTTCCGTGGCGTCGTAGAACTCCACAATTACGCCCCGGATTTCGGAGCCGGTGACGCTGTTCACGACTCGACCGGTAACCGTTGCCTGCCGGACCTTCAGCTGATAGGCAGAATAGTAATCCTTATCGTCGTATCGAACGCCGACAAAGTAGGTGCTGGGAGTAGTTGCCGGGCCGCCGCTGAAGAGACCGGAGTTCTCAGCGAGACTGCCGTAGACGTTCAGCGCGTCCGACGTGCGCCAACCAGAAGTTGGGAGCACCGTTCGCTTACCGGTGGCATCGTAGCTTGCCAACTGGAACTGAACCGTCTGCCCGACCTCCATGTTAAGGGCATCTTGGTAGATGTAAGTTGACGGATCGCTCGGGGCGGTTCCGCCCGGCGCAATTACCGCCTCGACAAAAGTCTGGGCCGAGGCAACGGGCAGACCTCCGCCACCAGGGGCACTACTTCCGTTATCTCCACCGCATCCTGCGATTCCGACGGCAAGCAAGGCTGCCGCAGACCATGTCACGCGCTTCATCGGTCCCTATTATGCCAAGCATTTAGAGGTAATGGAAGAGTAATCGTGAGTTTCTGCGGCACGAGGGCAATTACAGACCACAATCTGGCGGCGGTGGCGGGGGTGTGGTGCCCGAAACCTTACGATATACGACCGCATTGCCGGAAAGGGCGACCGTCGAGCCAGATACCAGCGTTGGCAAATTGGCCTTGTTCGCCGGGCAAATCACACTGTATTCGCTGGGTCCAAAACCGAACTGGTTGTAATACCTGGTGCTGATATCGCCCAGATCGACCAAAAAGGTTCTCGCGGTCGTAGGCAGCACCGCGCGGAACGTGCCGTCAGATCCGGTGACGGCGGACCCTACGTTGGCGCCGCTGGCGCTAAAGAAATAGACGTCGGCATCCGGCACGCCTTGGCTGGTCGTGTTACGAACTCTGCCGGTAAGCGCCGCCGCCCTCGCCTTGGGACGGAAGTTGACGGAGTAGGTGGTGCCGTTTGCAAAAACCCGGTAGGTGGTGGCCGAAGCCGCGACGACGGTCAGCGTCGATCCTGACACGGTTGCGACGGAGCCGGGGGCATTCGTTGAGAAGTTACTCGCCGTGGCGTAGGCAACCTGTCCGTCGGCGTCTCGACCCCAAAGGCCAAGCGCGATCGTGTCGCCGACCTGGATGTTGTTGAAGTCGGCCCGGTAGGTGTTGGGCAGAACCCCTTCGATACGAACATCCGTGAGGCCGCCAGCAGTTGTGCCGCTGGTCGTTCCCGAGGTCGTGCTCGATCCGCCGCCGCCACCTCCGCCGCATGCAATGGCGACCAACAAGGCCGCGCCGATGATAAATGGGGTCCAATTTTTCAAGACGGATTCTCCAGACGGTCGCCCTTGCACGTTACCTTCACTCAGATTCGACTCCCGACGGGTCGTTAGCGGTTCGCAAAACTTCCGCGCTTGAGAAGGAATTCGGAAAAAGCTCCTCAAGCGTCGTGGCCATCGTTGTTCCCGATGGGGTGGCGAGCGTGATCGCGACGCCCGAGGCCGATGCAAATTCGGCCAGCGATTGGCGGCACATCCCGCACGGCGTGCCGCCGTCTTGCGTAACCACGGTTACCGCGACAAGCTTTTTCCCGCCACCATGGACCATCGCGGTGATCGCCGCACGCTCCGCGCAGATCGTGAGGCCGTAGGATATGTTTTCGACATTGCACCCTGCGAAGATCTGGCCGTCCTCGGTTTCGACGGCCGCCCCTACCCGGTACCCGCTGTATGGCGCATACGCGTTTTCGCGGGCGGCAAGGGCCGCCGCAAGCAATGTCATCGAATCACCGCGATGGTCACGCCGTGGCCGCCCTCGCCGGGGTCGGCGTCTTGATAATTGCCGATGTTCGGGTGCTTGCGAAGATACTCGCGGGTGATATTGCGCAGGATGCCTTCGCCCTTTCCGTGCACGATTCGGATGCTGGGCAGACCGGCCAGCACGGCGTCGTCGACAAACTTTTCGAGGTCGCGGACGGCATCTTCGGCCCGCATGTTGCGCAAATGAAGCTCGGTCGTGGCGTTCATCGCCTTGCGCAACTGCACGTTTGGCCGGGCTTTTGCCGTCGCGACGGCCTTTGCTACCTGCAATCGGTTTACGGGAACGGTGATGCGCAGCATGCCGACCTGCACCGTGGCCTTGCCGTCTCGCGGGTCTTCCATCACGGTACCGGCCTGCGAATATCCCTCGATGGAGACCGTCATGCCGCGTTTGATCGTCGTGTCCTGCCGCAGGCGGGGCGTCACCGGAACGAACTCCTGCGCAAAATCCTTGCCGATTCGGTCTAGGTCTTCGAGGCCCCGCCGGACCTTCTCTTGGGTCTGGGCGTCGCGCGGGGCGCGTTTCAGTTCTTCGAACAGCTTTCCGGCTTCCAAGCGAATCTCGCGAAGCGCGCTCTCGATGACTTCGTTCGCCTTGCCATGCACGCTGCGGCGAACCTCGTCCGCTTCTTCCAGCTTTCGGTCGGCCCGTTCTTCGGCTTTCCGCAATTCCTGGATGCGGCGGTCGGCTTCGCCTTGGGCGATTCGCGCTTGTTTTTGCGCCAGCTCAAGTTGCTCGAGCATTTTTGCCAGGTCCTGCGCCTGCGTGCCGAGCTCTTGTTTCGCCGATTCGATGATCTCCGGCGCAATGCCGTAGCGCTCGGCGATTCGCAGCGCGTGGCTGGCTCCGGGCGCGCCCATCAAAAGTCGGTAAGTCGGCCGCAGGGTCTTGACGTCGAACTCCATCGCGGCGTTCGTGAAGCCTTCCGTGTCGTAGGCAAATGCTTTCAACTCGCCATAGTGGGTGCTGGCCATGATCGCCGCGCCCTTCCGGTCCATTTCCCGCAGAATCGCGGCGGCGAGGGCGGCACCTTCGGCGGGGTCCGTGCCCGCACCCACTTCGTCGAGCAGGACCAGAGCGCCCGGTTTCATCCATCGAAGCGCGTCGCCGATGTTCTTGATGTGCCCGCTGAAAGTGGACAAAGATTGATGAAGGCTCTGCTCGTCGCCGATGTCCGCCCAAATCTGGCGGAAAGGAGAGAGGCGAACCTGATGGGCCGGGAGAAACATTCCGCATTGAGCCATGAGCACAAACAGCCCGGTGCATTTGATCGCGACCGTTTTTCCGCCGGTATTTGGACCGGTGATGAGCACGTTCGCGGACTGCCCCACCCGAACCGTGAGGGGCACGCAGTTCTCGGCGGCGATGAGCGGGTGCTTGCCGTTATCGATCTCGATGAAGGGCTTGTCGCGGTTGTCCAGCGCGGGGGCAAGGGCCTTCATTTCGAAGGCGAGCCGACCGCGCGCGAAGATTTCGTCGAGCTCGCCGGCAATCTCGATGCCGATTCGCACCGGTTCGGCTTCGGCCCCCACCAACGCGGAGAGCTTGGTGAGAATCCTAAGCTCTTCTTGCCGTTCCTGCGATTCCACTTCCCGTAGGGCGTTGCCAAGCTGCAAAACGTCCTCCGGCTCAACGTAGATCGTCTGCCCGGTCGCGCTGGTGTCGTGCACGATGCCGCGAATCTTGCCCCGGTTTTCCGCCTTGAGGGGGAGAACGTGACGACCGTCACGAATCGTGTAAATCGGGTCGCTCAGTAGTTCCCGGGTCTTGCCGGAAAGGTATTGCTGAATCCGCTCGATGATCCGCGAGGCCGCGCCGCGCTTCTTTCTTCGGAGTTCTCCCAAAGCGACCGAGGCCTCGTCGCGAAGCTCGCCCGATGGATCAAGCGAATCCGAAAGCTCGCGTTCCAGCTTTGGCAAGCGGGGAAGGGCAACCGACCGCGCCTGGAGTTCGGGAAGCTCATCGGCCCGGTTGATAAGAAAATCGGAAAGGCCGCGGAGGGCCGCCAACGCCGAGAGCACTTGGCCAAGCTCGGTTCCGCCCAAGACGCCGCCTTTTGATGCCCGCCGAAGCATCGGCCGCAGGTCGCCGATGGAGTACAAGCTCGGTACGGCCCCGCCGCTCAAGGCGAGGTATGCCTCTTGCGTTTCGCGTTGCCGGCGCGAGACGGTGTCCCAATCGAATGCCGGCGCCGCTTCGGCGCAACGCTCCGATCCGAGAGGCGTTTCGGCATGTTTTGCCAGCCGCTCGAGGATGAGCCGGAATTCTAGGACCTTGAGCGCGTGCATCGCCGTTTCTATTTTGGCGGCCCAACCGGGGCGTTTAGTCGGAATCGGGAAGAAGGACCGACGGATTGGAGAAGGTTTCGGTGAATTCTGTGACGCAAACGGTAAGCCGGTTCGTTAAGCTAGTCATATGCTCGCGCTTTTGCTCACAACCATGGCCACGTCGGTGACGTTGGTGCCGACCGACGACATTTGGGCTTACCCCCACGCCTCCGACGGCGCGAAGGACGCCAACCTGCGGGTTTGGGGTGTCGACGGCCGGGCCGTCGGGGCAAATGCGTCCGATACGGAGAGTTACTCCTACAGCCTGCTCCGGTTCGACCTGAGCAAGATTCCGGCCGGAACGAAGCCGACTTCGGTCACGTTGAAGTTGACCCAGGTTCCGGGCGCAACCTACAACCTCGACGTCACAAAGGCGAACCCGCTTCAGGTTCGCACGCTTGGCGGCACGTTCTCGGAAAAGACCTGGTCCTACGACGCGCTTTCCAAGCTCGAACTCGGCTTGAAGGATGAGGACGTTGTAGGTCAATCCGAGCTGAAGGAAGTGAACGCGGATAAAGAGTTCGCGATTGAGATCGACCTGCTAAAGAAGAAGCGATTTGATCGTCCTTGGGCGGCGGCGATCCAGTCTGGCAACACGCTTTCGCTGCTCCTCACGGCGTCGGTGGATGTTGCCCAAGGCCGGCAAAGCTACAAGCTATTCGCAAAAGAGGCCGAACGCGAGAGCGTTCGGCCTTCCTTAACGATCACCTACTAGGCGTTCGTAACCGAGTCCGGAGCTTCCTCCGGGGTCATCGGTTGCTGGGCAGGCGGGGTCGGAGGTGTGCGTCCAAAGAACTTGGCGACGTTCTGTCGCGCCTTCCCGAGACCGATGTTGGCGTCGTCAAAGATCGTGTAGGAACACGGAATGACCACGAGCGTCAGGATGGTCGAGAGGGCGATGCCGCCGATGATGATGATGCCGAGCGTCTCGCGGAACTCGGAGCCGCGACCGATGGCGAGCGCCGTCGGAAGGGTTCCCAGAACCAGGGCCAAGGTCGTCATCATGATCGGGCGAAGCCGGGTCGGTCCCGATTCCACCAACGCGTCGTGCCGACTACGGCCACGTTCCCTAAGCGTGTTCGCGTAGTCCACCAGCAAGATCGCGTTCTTACCCACAAGGCCGATCAAGGCGACCAACCCGATAAAGCCGATGAGACTGAACGGTTTGTCCGTGATGATCAGGGCGAGGATCGCTCCGACGAACGCCTGCGGCTGGGCCAGCTGAATGATCAGCGGGTAGAGCAGGTTGTCGTAGAGCGACGCCAGAACCATGTAGACCAGAAGCAAGCCCAGGACGAGCGCGGCCAGAAGGCCAGCCGACTCACGGGCCTGCGATTCGGCCTGTCCCAGAGGGCGAATCTTGACGTCGGCCGGAATGATTTTCTCTTTCGCGAGCCACGCGTCGATTTGACTCGAGGCCGTTCCGGCGGCAAAACCGGGGAGCAGGTCCGCAGAAACGCGAACCTCTTCGGCGCGGTTTCGGCGCTCGACCTTGTCGGTGCCAGTGCCAGGCTTCAGGTCCGCAACGGAGCTCACGTAGACCGCTTCACCCTGCCGGAAACGAATCGGCAACGTGGCCAGAATGTTCGGGTCGTTTCGATCTTCGAGATCGAGCATCGTGCGGATCGTGTACTCGCGTCCCGCTTCCCGGTACTTCACCGTCTCATCGCCGGTATAGGCAATTCGCAGCGCCAGAGCAAGGTCCAGAACGGACAACCCGCTATCTGCCAAGCGGACACGGTCTGGCTCGGCGCGAAGCTCCGGCTTGCCCGGCTTGGAGGAGATGTCGGGGTTGATGATTCCCGCGACGGCACCACCTTGCAGGCCACGCTTGATTTTAGACGCCGTGTCCAAGATCACGTCGCGATTTGGACCGGAAAGGGATAGCTGGATCGCACCACCGGCACCAAAGCCGTCGGCCGCGGCAACCCGAATCTCTGCACCCGGAACGCGTCCTATGCGCTGGATAAGGTCGGCCGAGACAGCGTCGCTTGAGCGAGAACGGATAAAGCCCTCGTGCTCCTTCCAGAACATGATCTTGTCGAGGAACGCTCCCTTTTCGTAGAGCGAGACGACGACCTGGGCGTAGTTCGAACCAGAGGTTCCGGCCTGGAACTGGCTGACGCCTTGGGTTCCGATGGTAGCGAGGGTGAACTCGATCTCGGGCACGCCTTTGATCGCGGCCTCGACTCGCTTCACCACGGCTTCCGTCGAAGCAAGGTTTCGGCCCGGCGGCAACTGGATGTTCACGTTAAGCGAACCCGTGTCGCTTGCCGGGAAGAACTGGAACTTGAAGACCGCTTCCTTCTTCCATTCGTGCGTTTGGAAGCCGATCACGGCCGCGACCGGGAACACAAGCCCGAAAAGGAGGCCTTGAATCAGCAGCAGCGGCTTGAACCGGCGGAAGAAGACCAGGTTGCAGAGGATTGCGACGACCGAGACGGCTGCCGCATTATAGAGTCCGTTCGCGCCCATTCGGACCGCCGACATGAAGTCGGGCTGGTTGGCGCCTCCGATGAAGACAAACACCGCGAACAGAACCACGTTGCCGGAGATGAACACAAACCAGCGGTGGTTGAGCGACCATTCCAGCACCCGGCGATAGCCGTTCTCGAACTTCGTGAACATGCGCTCGAACCAGGAGGCGAACCGCGTTCTCGGGTGCTCCATGTCTTCGCCCGCCCGGTACCAGCGCGAGGCTAGCATCGGCGTCAGGGTGAACGAAACGAAGAGCGAGAAGAGAACCGCGATGACGTAGGCCAATGCCAACGGCCGGAAGAACTGTCCGACGATGCCGCCCACGAACGCCAGGGGAAGGAACACGACGACGTCGGCAAGCGTGATGGCGATGGCCGCCAAGCCAATCTCCGCGCGTCCGTTCACCGCCGCGTCGCGCGGGTCTTCGCCCATCTTAAGGTGACGATAAATGTTTTCGATCACGACGATCGCGTCGTCGACCAACACGCCAACCGCCAACGAAAGCGCAAGCATCGTGAGGTTGTTGATCGTGAATCCGAAGATCTTCAGCGCGGCAAAAGTCGCGCAGATACAGGTCGGAATCGCCAAGACGACGATGAGGGTTCCGCGCCAGTCGTGCAGGAAGATGAAAACAATGGCCGCGACGAGGATGATGCCGAAGATGAGGGCCACGTTCAGGTCCTCAAGGCCTTCGTAAATTCGCTTTGCCTGGTCCTGCGTGTTGACGATGTTCAGGCCGATCGACTTGTACTCGGTCTTAAGGTCCTTCCCTAGCGCTTTTGCCTGGTCCACGATCTGGATGGCATTGCCCTCGGTCGCCTTGGTGAGAACCATGACGATCGTGTCGGTGCCGTTCAGCGTGGAATATGCGGTGCGCTCTCGCACGCCGTCGGTAACTTTGGCAACGTCTTTCAGCCGGATGAGTCGGCCCTTCGCCTGCGGATTCTTTGGATCGGCAACCGAGAACACGAGGTTTTCCAACTCTTCGATGTTTTGGAATTCGCCGGGAACCCGGACGCTGACGTCGCTGTCGCCCGAGATAACTCGGCCGGAAGGGACGTTTTGCGTCGCGGCTGCGATGGCCTGCTGAACGTTAGAGAGACCGATTCCGTACCGAAGCAGCTGATCTTTCTTGATCGCGACTTGGATTTCGCGGATGTCTCCGCCCTGAACACCGACCTCGGCGACGCCGGGGATACGGGCAAATCGGTCCTTCAGCTTGTCGTCAACCAGCGTGCGAAGCTCGCGGGAAGACGTTCGGCTGGCACTCATGGCCATATAGAGAACCGGCGTTGCCGCCGTGTCCACCTTCGCGATGGTTGGCTTCTCGACGTCATCCGGCAGGCTGCTGAGGATGCCGTCTACCTTCGCGCGAACGTCGTTGAGGCCAACGTTCATGTCCGACCCAATTTCGAACTGGATCTGAACGATCGATCGGCCTTCGACCGAGGTCGAAGTGACATCTCGAATGCCGTTGACGCCGGAGACCGCTTCTTCAAGCGGTCGAGAGACTAGCGTCGCGACCTCTTCTGGGTTTGCGCCCGGGTAGACGGCCAGAACGGTGATGATGCCGAAGCTTACGTCCGGGTTCTGTTCTTTGCGCATCGCGCTGTAGCCGATGAGTCCCATCACGATTGCGATGAGCATCAGCATCAAAACAAAAACCGGTCGTCCAATTGCGACCTTGGTCAGGTTCATGGTTTCTTCTCTCCTTCCGTTGCGGCGTCGGCGGCCTTGCCGTCGTCGACCTTAACCTTGCTGCCGTCGTCTAGGCTTTCTTGGCCCCGGACCACGACCTTTTGGCCAACGGCGATGCCGGTCACCTGGACGTTCCCGGCATCACGGAGACCTTGCGTCACCGGAATCGATTTGGCTTTACCGTCTTCGACGACAAACACCACACGCTTTTCATTTCGCGTGACCACCGCCGTCACCGGAATCAGGATGGCGTCGGGAATCGTTCGCAGCGTGATCACGCCGCGGGCGAACATGCCGGGCTTGGCGTCGGCGGGGAGGCCGGCGAGCACGATTCGAACGCTGAAGGACCGTCCAAAGCTGGTGCCGAGCGGATTCAGCGACGTGACGGTTCCGGTGATCGTCTTCTTGATCGCGTCGATGGTCACTTGGACCTGGCTGCCGACCTTCACCGTCTCAACGACCTGCTCGGGGACCTGGCCCTCGAAGTACGAGTTGCTGTTCCCCACGAGCTGGGCAACAACTCCGCCGGGGCCGAGCACGGTTCCGGTTTGGGCCGGCTTGCCGCTAATCGTTCCCGCGTAGGGAGCGCGAATCGTGGCGTCTTGAATCTGTTGCTGAATCAAACGAACGTTCGCTGCCGCGGAAGCCACGCTGGCGCGTGCCGCAGCAACGAGGTCCTTGGAGAGAACGTCGAGGGCTTGGTTGGCCCGCGCCGACCTTACCGACTCTTCCGCTTGATGCACTCCTTCTTCAAACGCGCGGATGTCCTCGCGCCGCGTGCCTTCCTTCAGCAAACTCACGGTCTGCTTTGAGGAGTCGTAGGCGGCTTGGGCAGAGGCGACCAAGTTTTGCTGGGCATCGACCCGGTTTGCGGCGATCGCTCCCTCTTTGGCAAGAGTTTTGAGTCGCGCGAGTTCCTTCTGCTGAGTGTCCAAGTTCGACTTCGCCGAAGCGAGGTTGGCGTCGGCCTGAGCCCGCTCTTGCGGACGTGCGCCTTGCCGGGCCTTCTCCAACGATGCCTTGGCTTGGCCAAGTGACGCCTGGGCGAGGCTTACGGCGGCCGAACTCCTTGCCGGGTTCAGCCGGGCCGAGGTCTGCTGCTGCGCAAGCTGGGCCTGGGCGGCTTGAACCTGCGCAAAGGCTTGGGCCAACTGGGCCTGGAGCGAATTCGTGTCTTGCACGGCGATGATGTCGCCCGCGTTTACCTTGGAGCCGTCGTCAACGAAGACCTGTAGAAGTCGGCCGCTGTTCTTCGCGCCAACCTGGGTATCGGTTCCGGTCACCAACTGGCCGGTGATTTCGACCGTATCCGCCAGGTCTCGGCTCGTAGCATCAACGGTTTCGACGGTCGTGTCGGGATCGCTCAGAATCTTTCCGGTCTGGACGGCGGCTTTCTGGGCTTCGCGGTTGACGCAGCCACCGACCAGGGCCGTGCAAACGAGACCAAGCGCAATGACCGCTACGGAGAATTTATGTGGGTTCAATGGTTCACCTTTAGGACGCCCTCTTTTCCGGCGCTTTGTTTCTTAGCGGCGTCGACGGCTTCCTGCAATGCGTCGCGGCCGACCGCTTTCTGGAGTTGGGCCAACGCGGTCAATGCGTCGTACCGGGTGGTAACGAGTTGGTTCTTGGCCGACGTGAGGTCGGTCTGGGCGTCGATGACTTCAAGGTACGTGGCTTCCCCAACATCCTCACGGATGCTGGCGATTCGGAACACTTCCTCGGCGAGCTTCACCTGCTCCACGGCACTGTCGTAGCGGGCGCGAGCGTTTTGGAGATTGGTTAAGGCACGGCGAACTTCCGCCGAGATGGAAAGCTTCAACTGGTTTAGTTGGATCCGCGTGGCGTCCTCGTCGAGGCGGGCCTGCTTCACCCGCTCGCGGGTTTGACCCTGGTCGAAAAGGGGAATCGACAAGGTGACCGTTCCGGTGGTGTTAGTGTCGCCGGCTTGGCGACCGTTGGCGGCGAAGCTTCGCTGCCAGTTCAAACCAACCGAGAGGGTTGGATCGTCGCCGGTTTCGGCGGCTCGCCGGGTTTCGGTGAGGGCCTTGAGCGTGGCTTCAACCGAAAGGACGTCCGGTCGAACAGAAACCGCTCCTGCGACCAGGTCGGCAGGCTCGATATCAACCTTTGGCAATTCCGGGATTTCGACGACCTCGATGGGCGTTTCAATCGGACGGGAAAGGGTTTCGTTGAGGGCGTTCTTCGCGAGGACAAGCGCGTTTTGCGCATTGAGAAGGTTCGATTCGGTTTGGAACACCAAAGCCCGGTAGCGTTGCACGTCCACCCGCGCGATCTGGTCGGCTTTGAACTGGAGCTCGCCCTGCTTGAGCCGGGCTCGGCTCTGCTCGAGAGCTTGGGTCTGGACCGCGACCAGCGATTGGGCTTGCAGCACGTTGAAGTAGGCGGCCTTCACGCTGAGCCGAACGAAGTTGAGCGTGGAGTCCACGTTCAGTGCGCTGGCGTCGCGAGAGCGCCTGGCCGCATTAATCTGGCGACCGAAGCCTCCGCTTAGGTCGATGGGAATTTGGAGCGAAGCGCCAACCGTTCGGCTGTCGATGACGGCGTTTTGCCCACCGGACTGGGTGAACGTCTCGCTGCCGAACCTCTGATAGGTTCCGTTGGCGGCGATGATCGGCTTGAGAGAGTTTTTTGCCTGCTGAACTCGGCTGGTGCTCTTTTCTAACTGGGTTCTTTGGAGCGCGACATCGTAGGCGTTCTGCGAGGCGATGGCGATCGCCTGATCGAGCGAGAGTGGGGCGGTGCCGGCCTGGGTCATCAGAACGAGTGCGGCGGCAAGTGCGGATGTGCTGAGAATCATGGTTCCTCCTGGGAAACGTTTTTGGTGGGGAGTTCCTCGGTTGGCAACGCTGTGCCGTCAGCTTCGACGCGCGCAAGACCGTTTGCGAAGTCGTCCAGAAATTGTCGGACGTGAGCAAGTTTGAAGAGCATCAGGCCCTGGTGGACCGGGTGCCGCATGATGAGAATCTTGTCCCCGGGCTGCATGTCGAGTTCTGCCCGCGCTTCCGCCGGGATGACCAGCTGACCGCGTTCTCCAAGGGTCGACGTTCCGTAGAAACTTTCATCGAACTGGGGACAATTCTGGTTTGTATGAATTTTCATACTTTTCATACCTTACCACTGAGTTTGCGAAGTTGGTCCCAGGTCTAGGACCACAAACAAAAAAAGCCCCCGTCGAATCGACGGGGGCTTTTCGAGAATTGGATTTACTCGTGGACGTAGACAGCGATGCGTCGCTTGTTCTCGGGGCCTTCGAACTTCACGGCGCCGGCGATGAGCGCGAACAGCGTGTGGTCTCGGCCGATGCCGACGTTCGGACCCGGGTGGAACTGGGTTCCGCGCTGGCGAACGAGGATCTCGCCAGCCTTGACGATTTGACCGCCGTATCGCTTGACGCCGAGGCGCTGCGAGTGCGAATCTCGACCGTTACGCGACGAACCTTGACCTTTTTTATGTGCCATTAACCATTCACCTCAATGCCCGTAATCTTGACCTGCGTCAGCGGTTGCCGGTGTCCCCAGCGCTTCCGCTCGTTCTTCTTTGGTTTGTAGTCGAAGGCGTTGATCTTCTTTGCCTTCGTCTGGTGCAAAATCTCGCCCGTTACCTTGGCTCCCTTGATAAAAGGTGCGCCGACGGTCGTCGTCTCTCCGTCTACAAGAAGAAGGACTTCGTCCAAGATAATGGCCGTTCCCGACTCACCCTCGATCTTTTCGATCGTGAGGATGTCGTCCATGGCGGCGCGGAACTGCTTTCCGCCGGTTTTAACAATCGCGTACATCGTAAATCCTTATGCTGCCGGGGCCGAAACGTTTTTCGGAAACATGCCTGCGGCGCAAACACGGAGTATGACACGTGGCCTGCCTGTTCTGCAAGGCTCTCCTTCCGGTAGCATTTGGGATGCGCCCAGATGGTGGAACGGTAGACACAGAGGACTTAAAATCCTTTGCTCGCAAGAGCGTGCGAGTTCGAATCTCGCTCTGGGCACGAATCTTTGGATAAGCCGCTTCAAGGCGCAAACGATGGCAGACAATTGCGGACATTGCTCAGCCGGAACCAGTTCGTTTGGGACACCCCAGCTCTTGATCGCGAATTTTCGCAACCGTTCGCAATCGTCCGCCACGGTCCGCCACCGTTAGCAATTGAGAGCATTCGCCCCTCCGCCTCCCCATTCCTGCGATACAATAGAGGTGCCAGAGCCAAGAGGGCCATGGAAACTAGCGAGGATCAAGGATGAAAGCCCCGGCAAAAGCCGCCAAAACTCAAAATACGCCTGAAACTAAGCGTGCGCCGAGGGCGAAAACCCACCGCACCGAAGATATCCTCGGTGTGATCTGCCTGGCCGCAGGCCTATTTCTTGCGGTTGCCCTTGCGTCTTCGAGCGCCGGCATCGTCGGCGCTGGGCTCAATTCGGTCCTCAGCTACATTCTTGGCCGGGGCGCGTGGGCCCTGCCCATCGCCGGATGTGTCATCGGTGTAGGACTTTTGCGGGGCAAGCCGGTCGCCGTTCGGCACATGGCTTGGGGCATCGTTTTACTCACCGTTGCCTTCTTGGCGAGCGCAGCGCAGACGCGAAACGGCGACTACTTCGACCCTTCCGTGGTTTCGGTTAGCGGCGGAATCCTGGGTGCCTTCCTCGGATGGGCGCTGCACGCAATGATGGGAAGCGCGGCGAGCATCGCGGCCGCAACCATGGCTGTTGTCGGCGTAATTCTGCTGGTCGACGTCCCGATTCGCGACATGATTGCCCGCGCGCAGAAGGGCGCCAGCGACGCGGGGAAAAAGGCGAAATCCACCGTGGCCGCCGTCGTACAGAAGCGCACGGAAAACCGTCCCGCAAAGGAACTTAACTACGACGCGCCAGCATTTTTGAATAAGGCAAAACGGGTTAAGGAGCCCGCCCCGGTCCAAGAGCCGCCGTTCGATGCGCGCGCCGCCGCCGAAGCCGAAGCGGTGGTCATCGCGCCAAAACCCGAACCTGCGAAGCCGCCAACGCGACGACTCGCCCCGGTCGCGAAAGAGAAGATCGAAGAAGCTCCGGCCCTGCCGCTCGATCTGCCGGTGCCCAAAGAGGGCTACCAACTGCCCCCGATCTCGCTTCTGGCCGAACGTAAACCCGGCCAAGAGCGATCCCCTTCGGAGATTCAGCGCAATATTGAAACGCTGGAAAGCACGCTGGAGGAGTTCGGAATTGAATCGACCGTGGTCGAAGTTGCGGCCGGTCCGACCGTCACGCGCTACGAAATCCAGCTTGGCCGTGGCGTCAAAGTCAGCCGTATTACGGCCCTCGCCGACAACATCGCCATGAATTTGGCGGCGTCGCAGGTTCGGGTTGAAGCGCCGATTCCCGGCAAGGCGGCTATCGGCGTCGAGGTACCCAACGAAACGCCGACGATGGTCACGCTGTGGGAACTCTGCGAATCGAAGGAGTTCATGGGGCACCCGAGCCACCTTTACATCGCGCTCGGCAAGGACGTCAGCGGCGCGCTGAAGTACGCCGACCTTACGAAGATGCCGCACTTGCTCATCGGCGGCGCGACCAACTCCGGCAAATCCATCGGGTTGGCAACGCTCATCACCAGCTTGCTGATGCGCAACACGCCCCGCGAACTTCGGCTCGTCATGATCGACCCTAAGCGCGTCGAATTGACTCTTTTTGACAATATCCCGCACCTGATGTGTCCGGTGATTAAGGACGTCAAGGAAGCGGCGGGCGTACTGCGTGCGCTCTGGCGCGAGATGGACCGCCGCTTCGACCTGTTCAGCGAGAGCGGCGTGCGAAACATTGCCAGCTGGAACGAGAAGGTGAGCGTCGCCGAGAAACTGCCCTACATCGTCGTGATCATCGACGAGCTCGCCGACCTGATGATTCAGTGCGGGGCCGAGGTCGAAACCGTCATCGTGCGTCTGGCGCAGCTTGCCCGTGCGGTTGGAATCCACCTCGTGATCGCCACCCAGCGGCCGTCCGTGGACGTCATCACCGGCCTCATCAAGGCGAACATCCCGAGCCGAATCGCGTTCTCGGTGGCGTCGCAGATTGACTCGCGGACGATTCTGGACTCGAAAGGCGCCGAAAACCTTATTGGCAAGGGCGACATGCTCTACAACCCAATCGAGTCGCAGAAGCCGACGCGAATCCAGGGCTGTTACGTGTCAGAGAAGGAAATCGACGACATTTGTCGATTCTGGCGCGCGCAGCAGGCGCCGGAATACACGCTCGTCCCGGTCGAGTCGCCGGGCGAAGTTGGCCCGGCCGCTGGAAAGATCGACGACGAGGAGATGGATGCGCTGTGGGAAGACGCCGTCCGTTGGGTCGTCGAACGAGGCCAGGCTTCGACCTCAATGATCCAGCGGCGGTTCTCCATCGGGTTCCAGCGGGCTTCGCGTTTGCTCGATTTGATGGAAGAGCGCGGCATCGTTGGCCCGCGCGATGGGCCACGCCCCCGCGACGTCATGGTCAATATTTTGGAAGTCGATGCGATCTTCGGGAAAGGCGAGACGTACCAAATCGGCGGCACGCTGGACGACGACATACCGCCTCCAGACCCGGATTTTTCGGAAGAACCGGGCGACGATTTTCGCTGAATCGCGATAAATTCCGTAGCCACCGGTTGGTTTTTACCGGTGCCGGTTGAGCGAGAATCGCGACGGCAAAAACCAATTGTCGACGACGTAGTGCGGCGGATCGAACACGTCTCTCGCCCTTCATGCGAATTCCGTAGCCACCGGGTGGGTTTTCCCGGTGCGTATGCCGGTTTCGCCGGGACGGTATTGTATTGCAACGGACATGAATCAACCGCGTCCTCGCCCTCATCGGCTTCCCGCAGATCGATACGTGGGGAAGGTTTGTGTCTCATTCACTTCCTGTACTGCCGAGCGACGACCTGCGCTCTTGGACGAAGAGCTGCAAGCCGCCCTCAGAGACCGTTTGGCAATCGCGGCGGAGAACCATGGATGCACTGTTCCGGTGTTCGTTTTTATGCCGGAGCACATGCACGTTCTCATCCTAGGTAAGTACGACCATAGTAACGTGAAGTTGGCGATGGACGAGTTCAAACTGTTGTCCGGTGGATGGCTGTTCCGGAACCGTCCGGGGGTTCGGTGGCAGAAGGGCTACTGGGACCACGTTGTAAGGCCCTGCGAAGGTTGGCATCGGCAAGCGATGTATATCGCAGCGAACCCGTGCCGCGCAGGGTTCAGCGAAGATGTTTTTTCATGGAGCGGAACCGGATCCATTGGTTACGACCTACGGGAAGTATTGTCGGATGCATTTTGGTAGCCTCCGGGTGGGTTTTCCCGGTGCGGGCCGCAAAAAATTCGCGACGGTAAAAACCAACCGTCGGCTACGGAGCATCACGTGGCAGCCACGGTAAACCCGGTGGCGAGGGCGAACGTCCCACGACCATGGTTCGGTAGCCACCGGGTGGGTTTTCCCGGTGCGTCTCGCAAAATAATCCCGACGGTAAAAACCAACCGTCGGCTGCGGATTTCCGTCGGTAGCGAACTCCAGACCTACTAAAAACCCAACACGCGGCGGTGGAACGCGATCGCGTCCTGCACGTGCTCGTCCCAATACTCCCAGTTGTGGTCGCCGGAAAATTCCGCATACTCGTGCTCGTAACCCAGCGAGTCGAGATGCTGATGGAACTGGCGGTTCGCGGGAAGCAACCAATCTTCCGTCCCGCAATCGATTCTCAGGGCAGGACGGGGACCCGAGGCCGCGAGCGCATATAAGTCGCACGGTCCGCCGACCGGGTTCGCCCCCAGAATCCGGCCGAACTCCCGGACGTAGCTGGCGTCGTCCGCTCGGTGATCGTAGCCAAAGCCCAGGGCCCCGCTATGTGAGACTGCGCTTACGAACGTCTCGGGATACGCGAACCCAAAACGCGCCGCTCCGTAGCCACCCATCGAGAGGCCGGTGACAGCCCAGCCCGGCCGGGTGGGAAACCATTGCCGAATCAGAGCCGGAAGCTCGATCCCCAGCGCGGTGCCGAACGCGTAGCCCTCGACCGCGTCGGCATAAAACCCTCGTCCCCCGTCTGGCATCACCACGATCAGCGGGAGGCCCTCGACGTACCGCTCGATGCTAGTGCGTCGGCACCAAGCCGAGTGGTCGTCTGAAAGGCCGTGCAGCAAGAACATCACCGCATACGGCCCGGGAACGCCCTGCGGAACAATGAGGTTCGCCGTCGCCATTTTCCCAAGCGCGTGGGAGTCGTAGTTCATCTGAAGCAGGGCCATGTCGCGGAGTCTACTAATCTTCCGCGTAGCTTTTTTGGGATAAACGCGTTAACATAGACACCGACGATGCTGTCTCTCCTGCTCGCCCTTGCGATCCCGTTTGCTCCCCAAGCGACTCCGGACTATGTCTGGCTGGAAGGCGAAAAGCCGACGGCGCACTCCTTTGCATTCGACACCGCGAATTGGGGCAGAAAGGAGATCCTCTCCAACCAGGCGTGGCTGAGAATCGGAGTCGAGGGTGGCGACCTAGCAAAAGTGCCGGCGGAAGGAGTCAAACTCGACTACGCCTTCGAGACCCGGAGTGCCGGAAACCACGAGATCTGGAACCGCATTGGCTACGAATTCGTGCGAAGCGATTTCGAGTGGAGCATCGACGGCGGCAACTGGACCCGCGTTAAACCGACGGAGCTGACGACCGACCTAATGCCGATCGCGGAATGGACGGAGGTCGCCTGGCTTCGCCTGGGCACCCAAAACCTGTCGGCCGGCAAGCACACGCTGTCGATCCGACTCCCGGTCACCAAAAACGAAAAAGGCGAGCCGCAGAGAATCCTGTATGCGTCGGACGCGATCGTCGTCTCGAACGGCGAATTCCGCCCGAGCAGTTTATTGAAGCCGGATGCTCTAACCCCTCCGACGAAGCCGACCGCGTTCGCGGTGCCAGACGCGACGGCCGACGGGGCAAGGCAGTCGATCGAGCTGGGTGGAACCTGGGAAGTGACCCGCAACGACGAGCAAACGCCGCCGTTCGACGTCGCCGTCCCGATGACCGACATGCCGAAGGCGCCGCGCTGGAGCGAGATTCCGGTGCCGTCTGACCGGAACGTCTCTCGCCCGGACCTCACATTCGCGCATCGGCTCTGGTACCGAACCCGCGTCATCGTTCCCGAGAACCAGAAGGGTCGGTCCTTCCGGCTGGAGTTCGGCCAGAACAATTTGAACACGACGGTGATGGTGAACGGCCAGCTTTGCGGGTTCGAGAAGAACCCGTTCGTCAAGTTCGGCATCGACATTTCGTCGGCGATCAAGCCCGGCGAGAACGAGATTCTCGTCGGTATTCGCGACGCCTGGTACGGCTTTTCGACCTCGCCGAACGACCCGATGAAGCTGCGCAAGATGTTCAACTTGCCGGTGACATTCACCAATCGCGGCTTCCTGGACCTTGCGTATCCGGTCTGGAACTCGTTCCAAAGCGGCATTCTCGATACGCCGGTGCTGGTCGCTTCGGGGGCGATCACCGCCTCGGACGTCTTCGTTCAACCGAACGTCGCCAAGAAGGCACTGACCGCCGACGTCGAGGTGCGAAACAACTCGGGGCAGGCCGCAACCGCAAAAGTTCAGATTTCGGCAATCAACCCCAAAACGCAGGCCGTCGAAGCGGAAATCGCGAGCCAAGACGTTTCCCTTGCCGCCGGGCAGACGAAGACCGTCGCGCTAACGGGGCCGTTTGCGAACGCCCGTTTGTGGTGGCCGGATGACCCGCAGATGACGCATCTCCGGACGACGATTTCCATCGGCGGCAAGGTGGTAGATGTCTCCAACACGCCGTTCGGGTTCCGAGAGTGGGGCAGTGAGGGCCTGAACTTTACGTTGAACGGGCAAATTTGGCGCGGCTGGGCCGAGCTCACCCAGGGCCAGAACCGAGACGAGTGGCTGGCAAACTACCGAAGAACCGGCCAGCGGTTCCAACGTATGAGCGGCGTCTCGCAGAACGGCGGCATCCGTTGGAACGGCATGACATTCAACGACGCCCTAAAGTGGACCGATGAAAACGGCGTCGTCATCCGTCGGAGCGGCGTTCTCGACGGACAAGCCATCGGCTACATGGCGATCGAGAACGACGATGCCCTGAAAAAGCTGTACAAGAGCGAGATCAAGCAGCAGCTAATGAACAACTGGCGCGACCAGATGGTCGCGCAGGTGAAAGGCGAGCGGAACCACCCCTCGATCCACCTTTGGTCGCTTGAAAACGAGTGGCTCTACATCAACTGCATCAACCTCTACGGTGGCCTGATGGACGAGTTCGAGCGGGAGGTCTTGAAGGTTGGAGAAGCCGTGCAGGCGGTGGACCCAACGCGACTATGGATGACAGACGGCGGAAGCGCCGGCAAGGCGAACGTGTTCCCGGTCCACGGCGACCACTACGTCTACACGAACGAACCTTCGCGCTACCCGGACCTAGCCTACGCCGACTTTCCGGAGGGCGGCGGCCGCGGCCGCTGGCTCTTCGACGGTAAGCGACCCCGCTACGCGGCGGAAGACTACTTTGCCAGCGGCATCAATCCGGCGGACTACGCTTGGATCGCGGGCCCCGAGGCGTTTGAAGGCAAAACGGCCGCCCACCGTGGCATGGCGTTGGTCCAGCGAATGCTTACCGAGGGCTACCGATGGAACGGCAAGATGGCCGCCGCTCACTTCTGGCTTGGTGAGGAAGGCGCGAAGTTTGGTAAGCACAACGCCAATACCGAGCGCGCCGTGTTCGTCCGCGAGTACGACACGACTTTTGCCGGTGGCAAACCGGTGACCCGGACGCTGGGGCTGTTCAACGACAGCCGGTTCTCCGACCCGATTACCGCTCATTGGGAACTCAAGGTCGGGGCAACGGTGGTCAAGGGCGAGCGAACCGAGAAGCTCGCGCCGGGAACGTCCATCAAGTTTCCCGTGAACCTCGCCGTACCGGCCGTGAAGGTCGCAACCGTCGGAAGCCTACGAGTCTCGGTATCGGTCGGTGGAAAGGAAGTCTTTAAGGAAGCGCGCACGATCCGCGTTATTCCCACACCGAAATTGGTCACCATCCAGGCTCTGGGCGTTTGGGACCCAAACGGCAAAGTCGCCCCGTTCCTGAAGGCGGCGGGCGTGAGCTTTACCGCGTTGAACGGTCTTGAGAGTATTCCGGCGACGGTGAAGACGCTTCTCGTCGGGCCGAACGCGCTTTCCGAAGCGGACAGCACCCAGCCGACGATCGCCGCGTTCGCGCTGCGCGGTGGCCGGGCGATCGTGCTGGAGCAGAAGCACGCGCTGCGCTACCAAGCCCTGCCGACCGCGCTTGAGCCGAAAGAGAATCAAGGCGAGTTCGCCTTCCCCGAGGACCTCCAGCATCCGGTGCTGGCCGGCCTAACCGCTTCCGACTTCTGGTCTTGGGCGGGCGACGGCACAAGCTACCGAAACGCATACGTCAAGCCGGTGAAAGGCGCTAAGAGCTTGGTTCAGTGCCAGGAGCGCCTCACGCAAAGCGCGCTGCTGGAGGTTCCGGTTGGGGAAGGCGTCGTGCTGCTGAGCCAACTGCTTGTGGGCGAAAAGCTCGGTAGCTCGGTCGTCGCGCAGACCGTCTTGAAGAATCTCCTCGGCTACGCCGGAACCTACAAGTTGGTTACTCGACCGGTCACCACGATCACCGAAGGCAACGCAGGGCTGAAGCTAACCCTCGACGGCATCGGCGTCGCCTACACGGAGTCGAAGGACCTGGTCGCCGCGCTGGCCAAGCCGGGAATCGTCGTGGCGGATGCCTCGGCCGCACACCTGAAAACGCTGACGGCGAATCTGGCCAAGGTCAAAGCGTTCACCGCCGCCGGTGGATCGCTCGTGCTCAACGGTCTCACGCCCGAAGGGCTGGCCGACTACAACCAGCTGGTCGGCGTCAACCACATGATCCGGCCGTTCCGTCGCGAAAAGACGACTCTTGCCTTGCCCCCAAGCCCGTTGACTTCGGGCCTCTCGCTCGGCGACGTTGTGATGATGTCTAGCGAGCGCATGTTCGACTTCAACCAAGACATGTTCGTCGCGGACGATATCTTCCGCTACGTGGTGGACTTGGAAGACGCCGCGCCGTTTGCGAAGCTGGCCGACGACTACTTCTATAACACGACGAACGGGTTTGTGTCTTCCGACGGCTGGAAGTACATCTTCTCGTTCGACCTGCGGACGACGCCCGACCCGCAGTACACGATGGAGTTCCCGCAGGAGGTTCCGCTGACAGAGATGGAGTGGGTCGGAAACGGCTTCTACCACTTCGTGAACAAGCTGGAGCTCACGTTCGATGGCAAGCCGACGCTGAAGTTTGACGTGAAGCCAAACACCGAGCCGCAAACGCTCACCCTGCCGGACGGAACGAGTGGGAAGTCGCTCCGGCTCCGCATTGCCGACTGGGTCCGCACGCCGGGCGTAACGGACGTGGTCGGAATCGACAACATTCGCTTAAAGATCAAGCGACCGGCGAGCTACTTTGCGACGGTTCGACCGATGATGAACATCGGCGGCCTGGTCGAGTACAAGCAGGGAGCCGGGAATATCGTTTTGGCGAACCTCTGGTTCAAGGATTCGGAAGCAGTGCCGGAGAACGCCGTTAAGAAGAAGGCGATCTTCGCCGCCATCTTGCGGAACCTGAAGGCACCGTTTGCGGCGAGCAAAACGGTGGTCGCCGGGGCGGTTGGCAACGTCTATGTTCCCATCGACATCGCGCCAAAGGCGAATCAGTTCCGAAACGAAAAGGGCTGGTTTGGCGACACGAACTTCTCGTTCCGCGACTTCCCGACCGGAGACCAGACCTTGGCCGGGGTGAAGTTCAAGGTGTACGAGTTCACGACGTCGCCGGTACCGAATGCCATCATGCTGGGTGGCGGCGGAATCCCGGGGAACCTCCCCGACCAAGTCGAAGGGATCGCGGTGAATCAGAAGGCGGCGACGTTGTTCTTCCTGACGGCGGCGCGAATCGACCGACCGATGGATGACCGCCAGCGAAACGAGGGGCGACGTCCCGAACTGGCGCAGATAGTGATTCGCTACGCGGACGGCAAGGAGGAAACCGTGCCGCTTCGGTATGGGGAGGACATCGAGTCTTATCGCCAGTCCACGCCGCGCGTGCTGCCGGGCGCCCAAATCGCCTGGACGAAAGTGGTCGGTGGCGAGACCGCCGTCGCCTATGTGAAGCAGTGGAACAACCCACGACCGGATGCCGAAATTCGCTCGATCACGCTTCGCTACGGCAACGGCGAGCGGGTCGGCGTTCCGGCAATCCTAGCGATTAGCGCCGTGAAATAGGCCGGTTTCGAGTTCGAGAAGCCATCGCTTCCGGTCCGTCCCTCCGGCGAAGCCAGTGAGTTTGCCGGTGGAGCCGACCACACGGTGGCACGGCACGATGATCGAAATCGGATTCCGGCCGACGGCCGCGCCAACCGCGCGGCTGGCGGTTGGCTGCCCCAACTCGTGCGCAATCGAACCGTAACTCACCGTCGTTCCGGCGGGGATTTCCCGAAGCCGATGCCAAACGCTCTGCTGGAACGGCGTGCCGACTGGCGCAAGGGGAAGGTCGAAAGTGCGGCGACCCTCTTCGAAGTACTCCTTCAGCTGCTTGGTCGCCTCGCCAAAAACCGGGAGGGAAGGATCGTTGATTGCCCCCGCCGGGAGCTTCGGCGGATGCGAATGCCCCTCAAAAAACACGCCGGTGAGTGCGTTGCCGTCGCTGGTGAGCATTAAATCGCCGACCGGAGTCGCGGGAAGGATGGTGAACGTGTTCATAGGGTGCTCCAGAGTCGGATCGTGGCGTAGGCGCGCCAGGGGCGATAAGGCTCGGCGGCGGCCCGGGCTTCCGCCGGTGTTCGCACGTCGAGCGCTTTGTAAATTCCAAGGTCCGACTCTGGAAAGGCGTCTGGCCAGCCGAACGCCCGCATCGCGACGTACTGAACCGTCCAATCGCCGATGCCCGGAATCTTTCGCAGGACCGCCAAGAACCTCGCCGCCTCGCGTCGGTTCGAGAAATCCACTTCCAGGTTCGCCACCGCCTGCGCGACCTGTACGATCGTTTCGGCCCGCTTGGTGGGCATGCCGCATGCCTGGATGTCGGCGATTGAGGCAGCTGCCAAGGTTTCGGGGCTGGGCGAAACGAGGTTCAACTCGGGAAACGGCGTGGTCATCTGCGATCCGAACTGGGCGGCCACACGGCTGGCGACGGTGCGTGCCGCCGCGACCGATACTTGTTGGCCGATGATCGCCCGCAGCAGCATTTCGAACGGTACGTAGGCGCCGGGGAGCCGTTTGCCGGCACCCTCGGGGATGCCGCGCAGCCGGTCGTCAATCGCCGTGATGTCCACGTCGAGATCGAAGACCCGCCGGGTCGTGGCGATGATTTGGGTAATCGCAGCACCCAGCGATGCCGAGAAGCGGAGGTGGAGAATGGGCCGCTCGGCGTCAAAGCTGGCGGCGAGCCAGCCGACGTTTGAGCCGTCCGTGAGGGTGCGGCGGTACTCGCCGCCGAGAACCGACTCCACCCCTGACCAAGTTCGCGAGCCGAGGAACGTCATCAGGGCCACGTGGTCGTACGAACCGTGATAGGCAAGTTCGACCGCAATTTCGTCTTTTGCCCGGCGCCCGTGCCGGACCCGGGTCGGTGCCATCCGGTAACGCTCCAAGAAGAGGGCATTCATGCGCCGGACGCTTGAGAACCCGCTGGCATGCGCAATCACGCCGACGTCGAGCGAGGTGTCGGTGAGCAAACGCTTTGCGGTGAGGAGCCGGGTGGTCTGGGCATATTCAACCGGGCTGACGCCCCAGGTTTCGGTGAAAACCCGCCTAAGATGCCTTGAACTCACGCCCAGCTGTTCGGCGATGACTTCCAACGACTGTCCGGTCAGTTCACCGTTTTCGATGCACCGGGCTGCGGCCAGCGCAACCGCCCGCGTCGCGTCTACCGAGGCGGCAAAAGTGGAATCGGCGAGAATGGGCGCTCGCTCTGGACGGCACCGAAGGCAGGGCCGGTAGCCCAGCTTTTCGGCTTCCGCCGGCGTTCGCACGAACGTACAGTTCTCGGGCTTCGGCGTTCGAGCGGGGCAAATCGGGCGGCAATAGATCTTCGTCGAAGCGACCGCGATGAAGAACCAGCCGTCGAAGCGGCGGTCCTTGCTGGCGTGCGCACGGTGGCATGCGGCGTGATCCAATTCCATGGGTTCATGCTATTCGATCGGGTGAGTTTAATCTCGCCGTTTTCGGACATGGATGTTTCATCCGGCGCGGGAATCGCCTAAACTACGACCATGTCGATTCTCACAACGCTGTGCCCAGATGCCGAAGAGCGCGAGCAGGGGCGATTTCGGCCCGAGAACCTCGCCTTGGCTGTTGAGGCACTTAATCGAGACGGAGTCGTGATTCTGGAAGATGTCGTTTCTTTGGCGTCGGTCGGCGCCCTCCGCGACAAGATGACCTTGGACGTGACGGCGCTTCTCGCGCGCAAGGACCGACCGTTCAACTGGAACAGCGGAAACCTCCAGCAGAATCCGCCGCCGTTCCCGCCGTACCTGTACCGAGACATCGTGGTGAACGACTTCGCCATTCAGGTGACGCTCGCCGTGCTGGGACGGGGCCAGAAGAACGTGATGTACAGCGGCAACACCGCGATTAAGAGCACTGATCGGCAACCGGTTCATGCCGACGCGGGCCAGCTCTGGCCAAATCAGGACAGCGTGCACCCTGCCTACGGCCTCGTGGTCAACTTCCCGCTCGTAGACGTTAGCGCAGAGAACGGATCTACGGAAATCTGGCCGGGCTCGCACCTCGACCCGACCGTCGCGATGTCGGACGGCAACATCGAAGTGCCGGAAGCCAAGTTAGAAGAGCGACGGCAGTTCAGCCCGCCGCTTCAGCCCGTCGTGAAGGCCGGTAGCTTAGTGATTCGCGATCTGCGCCTGTGGCATGCCGGTATGCCAAACCACACCGACGTTCCCCGCCCGATGATTGCGCTGATCCACCATGTGGGTTGGTGGTTCTCCGGAACGCCGCTTCGTTTTCCGCGCGGAACCGAGAACATCTTTGAGCATCCCGATCTTTATACGGCCGCCGAGTTTGTCTCGGAAGATATCAACTACATCGACGCGCCGCAATCGTTCGGATACGCCGAAGCCGAAGACGCCCAAGCCTGAACATATCCGGCCGAATGAAGTGCGAAGAAATTCGCACTTCATTCGGTACGGCCCAAAAGAGACATTTCGCTCGCGCTGATGGCAGGTGGCAGAAGAATGAGTTCAGTCGGCAACCAAGGGCGCCCAAAGCTTGTCACCACGTTCCGCCCGGTTGCGGACCGGAGATCCTAATCTCCTTCTGCCGCAATGGCAGGCCCAACTACGGCTGATCCCAGAAACTTTTCATACTGTCTTTGGTGGTTCAAGTTTCCGACGAAGTTCGCGTTCAGGACATGGCTTGCGGTTACCACGGCCAGGCGGTACTACGTGGCCTTAACTTTTCGCTTCGGCCTGGCGACGCCGTCGCCCTTCTTGGCACCAACGGTAGCGGAAAGAGCACCCTCCTGAAAACGCTAAGCCAGGAGATTGTAGCGCTTGAGGGTGTGGTCCAGCTGTTCGGAGACCCTCTATCGAGGCTAACGAACCGGGAGGTTTCGCGTCGGGTGGCGGTGGTGCCACAGGAAGCATCGTTCCTGTTCCCCTTCACGGTGTACGAGGTGGTGGCGATGGGGCGGCTGCCCCACGCAACGCGGCTCATGGATTCACAAAACGACCAGCTCGTGGTGGAGGATGCGATGGGACGAACCGGCGTTCGCGAGATGGCGAATCGCTCGATTTTCACGCTGAGCGGTGGCGAGAAGCAGAGGGTCCTGCTGGCCCGTGCGCTTGCCCAGCAGGCGCGTTTGCTCGTTCTGGACGAGGCAACCGCAAGCCTGGACGTTCGGCATCAGCTTTCGTTTGCCCGGCTGGCCCGAACCCATACCGATGACGGTGGCATTCTGCTGGCCGCAATTCACGACTTGAACTTGGCGGGCGCGTTTGCCAGCCGGGCGATTCTGCTGTCCGGCGGGCGAGCAATTTTTGCGGGGGCCCTGGAAGATGCCCTTTCCTCACCTCTACTCGACGAGGCGTACGGAGTTCGATTCACCCGGACCGAGTCTAACGGTCGAGTCCGGGTTTTTGCCGAAGAATCGGCTTAGTTGTAGGTGCGCGATTCGTCGGTGTACCACTGGGTACCGATGCTCGAATCGTTCGGCTTTGCCTTGAATGTGCTGGATTTCGGTGTGGCCATCATCGGAACGCCACCCATTTTGTTTCGCATTGCGGCGGCGGCAGCCTTCTTGCCCTCGGCCTTTTCGTCCTTCTTCGCCTTTCCGAGGTCGCCAAGGGCGGCTTTTGCCTGCTTGCCGAAGTCGGTGCTAGAGGTGTCGTTAGGTCGCTCGGCACTCACGGCGGGCTGCGCCATCTTTTGAAGGTCTCGGAACATCCCCGACTGTGCGCCCTGCAGGCCGAAGGCCAGCATGGCAAAGAAGAATAGGGCAACAATAAGGGCGGTGGGCTTTTTTCGGCGTTTCAAGGCAACTCCTAAGAATCCAGAACGGACCCTTACGATTGTGAACGATTCCACGGGCAAGATGATTCCCGCGCCGGTACCGGAAGTGACGAAAAGATGGCGGCAAGCACGGTAGCAATGGATGCTCGGCTGGTCGGCAAGACCAGCACCGGCGACAGCACCTACTGGACCGGACTCCTGGAAGGGTTTTGCCAGATCTCATCGGACCTTCGGTTGCTGCTCTACTCCGACGGTCCGGTCCCGGACGGGGTGGTGCTTCCGCCGAACGCTCGGTGGATTGAACTCCCCGCGCGGTCCAGCCGGTTTTGGAGCTACGTTCAGTTCCCGCTGGCGGCGCGGAAGGCCGGTGCCAGAGCGATACACACGCAATACTCGTTGAGCCCGTTGGTCGGCAGGCACGGCATCACGACCGTCCACGACGTCTCGTTTTTCATCGGGCCCGAGTGGTTCCAACCGAAAGATCGCTTCATCTTGCAACGCAGCGTGCCGGCGGCGGTTCGGCGCGCGGCACGGGTTTTGGCCGTTTCGGAAACGTGCAAGGGGGAGATAGCAAGTTACATTCCGGCGGCGCAGGGCAAAACGGACGTTACCTTCAACGCGTGCCCGAGCTGGATTCAGCGGTTGCCGCGTTCCGAAGCCGTCGAACGCGTCCGCTCGAAGTTTGGCATTGACGAGCCGTATGTCCTCACCGTCGGGACGCGTTGGCCGCGCAAGAACTTTGGGCTCGCCGTCGCGGCGATGGCGTCGTTGCCGCAAACGCTCGTGATCACCGGCAAGTCGGGATGGGGCGACCAAAGCCCGGGGCCGCGCGGACACGCGGTCGGATATGTCTCGACGGAGGACCTGAGCGCCCTTTACTCGGCGGCGGATCTCTACCTGCTGCCCAGCTTTCATGAGGGCTTCGGGATTCCGATTCTGGAAGCCTTCCGCTGCGGCTGCCCGGTGCTTTCAAGTTCGGGAGGGGCCGCGCCGGAAGTGTGCGGCTTGGCGGCAAGGGTCATGCCGACTTTTCTGGCGGACGATTGGACCGCCGCCATTGCCGAGCTCTTGGGCGACCGGAGTAAGCTTGAGGCCATGCAAGAGTCTGGTTTCACGCGCGAGCGCGACTTCTCCTGGAAGGCGACGGCGGCCCATCTGGACTCCATCTATCGGGAGGTTTGTAACCGATGACCGACGAGGTGCTGGCGAAGTTGGCAAACCCGCTGGAGCCGGATCGACCGCCATTGCGAAAAGTTGGCGACTACCTTGTTTGCACGAAGACGGGGGTGGGCTTTCCCATTCGCGACGGTGTTCCGCGTTTGCTTCCCGAAGATGTGATTTCTGCCGAAGACATGAAGGAAATTTTGAAATGAGCTCTATTCGCGTACTCGTCCTACACGGGCCCAATCTCAACCTCACCGGTTTTCGAGAGCCAGATATCTACGGCAAGAAGCCGCTGGAAGAGATCGATAACGACCTGCGCAACGCTTCGAAGGACCTCGGAATCGAGGTGCGCATCCTTCAGTCGAACTCAGAAGGCATTCTCATTGACACAATTCAGGAGCACCGGAGATGGGCCGACGCCATCGTCATCAACCCGGGCGGACTCACGCACTACTCGATTTCTCTTCGCGATGCGCTAACCAGCGTTCGGCTGCCGGTCATTGAAGTGCATCTCACGAACGTTCACGGCCGCGAAGAATTCCGCCGGCACTCGGTCGTCTCGCCGGTGACGATTGGCCAGGTGGTTGGGTTTGGCGGTTACGGCTACATCATGGCGATGCAGGCGATTTTGAACTACCGAAAAGAGGTCGTATGAGCCTCGCTTTGGATCGACTGCGGTTGCTCTTGCCCGACGGCGTGGATGCCGTGCTTGTCGCAAATCCAGTCAACGTTGGCTGGCTAACCGGATTTACAGGCTCCAGCGGCGTCGTCATCGCCACGGCCAAAGAAGCAGTTTTCGTAACGGACAGCCGCTACACCTTGCAGGCGGCAGAGGAGGTTGGCAACATGTCGACCGAATCTTTTGCCTCGCCGGTAGAGCTTGCCGATTATCTGGCCGAGGTTCTGGCCCGGCTTGGCGTGACGCGGCTCGGACTTGACGCGTCTTCGACCACCCACGCGCAGTGGGAAAAGTGGCAGGCGAAGTGGCCCGCCGTGACCCTCGTACCGGCCAGCAGCCTGTTCGACGGCTTACGGATGATTAAATTCCCCGACGAGCTTGCCGGCCTTCGCGAAGCCTGCGCGCTGGCCGACGCCGCCTTTGACCACGTGCGCCGCCTCATCCAGGTTGGCGTTTCAGAGTTTGATCTCAACCTAGAACTTGAGTTCTTCATTCGGCGCAACGGGGCCGAGATCGCGTTCGAGCCGATCGTCGTCAGCGGCGAGCGAAGCGCCCGCCCGCACGGCCGGGCGAGCGAGAAGAAGCTGGAAGTCGGCGACTTCTTGACGATGGATTTTGGGGCGAAATGGCGCGGAATGAACTCCGACCTCACCCGAACCGTGGTCGTCGGAGACGCCACCGCCCGGCACCGCGAGCTTTACGACACCGTGCTATCGGCGCAGATCGAAGCGGTGGAAAGCGTGCGGCCTGGGGTTCGAGCCCGCGACCTAGACGCCCGCGTGCGAGAACGGTTCGCCGAGAAGGGCTGGGACGTCTTCTTTGGCCATAGCCTGGGCCATGGTCTTGGGCGCGTGGTACACGACAGCGGTCGCCTTGCCGCGACTTCCGATGATGTGCTGGAGCCGGGCCAGGTTTGGACCATCGAGCCCGGAATTTACATCCCTGGCTTCGGCGGGGTTCGAATCGAGGACGACGTCGTCGTCACGGCGGATGGTGTCGAAGTGCTGACCCACGCGCCAAAAGAGCTTTTGGTGTTGCCGTAACCATGACGGGCGGGGTTTCACTCCAGCAGTTTGCGCTGGTGAACACCGGCCCGTCGCTCACGCTCTCGGTTCGGCCCGGCCAATGGGTCGCCGTAGTTGGTCCCGGGGGCAGCGGCAAAACCCAGTTTTTGCGCATTCTTGCCGGCCTAGACCGTGTTCCCATCGGACGCATCGAACGTCCCACCGCCCACTTTGCCCGGCCCGGTGGGGTGCATCGCCGTTCGAAAGTTGCCTCGTTGGCTCGGCTACCGGGCGGAGTCGGGGCGGCTTCGGCCCTATCTGACCTGTTGGCTTCCGTCCGCCTGTGGGATCAACGCGCCGCTTCGGTGGGGGACCTTTCGCCGACGCAGATGGCTTCTGCCGAGTTGCTTTCTGCGATCACCGCGCCAGAGCCGTTGTTGTGCCTAGACGGGCAGTTCGATCAGCTGGACCCTTGGGCGCTGGCCAGCACACTGGCCGCTTTTCAGCGGCGGCGATCTACCGGCCAAATCATTTTCTTTTCCACCCATCGCCCTGAGCTTGTGAAGCTGTGCGACGCGGTGGTCGTGCTACGGGAGCGGGAAATTCGGTTTGCGAAGTCGGTTGAAGACCTTTTGCGCTTGGGCCCGCCGCAAGATATCCGCGTGGAAACGAACCAGCAGGCGTCCGTCCGCGCCATCTGCGAGCCGTTCGACGTCTCGATGTCGGTCGAGGAGGATTCGGTCGTGCTGAAGGCACGGGAGGGCCAAGAGCTGGCGGCGCGCCTGCTGTTGGAGGGCTATGGAAACGTTCGCACCGTCATCAAAAGGGCCCCTTCGATCGAAGAAGCCCTTAGGAATTTGTTCGTTTAGAACTCGATGACGATGGGCACGACCAACGGTCGGGCTCCGCCGCGCCGCTGAATGGCGCGCTTTACGGCATCCGCCGCGTCTGCTTTCACGCGGGAGGTATCGCGGAGCTCCTCTCGTCCCAGGTTTCGCATGGCGTCCATCAGGAAGTCAAGCGCAATGTCCAGGGTCTTAGGCGAACCGCTAAACGCCTTGGCCATGATGGACGGGTCGCCGGCAAGCACGCCCTTCGTCACGTCAACCGGAACCGTCACGATGACGAGCCCTTCGTTGGCGACGCTGTATCGGTCGCGCAGGATCTCGTCTGAAACTCCGGCCGTGCCGGCGTTATCTACCAAAACACTGCCCGCCGCGACGGCTGTTCCTAGCGCCGCCGAGGTGTCGTCCAGATTCAACGGAACGCCGGTGGCCATCGTGAAGATCCGGTGCTCTGGGTGGCCCATCTCTCGGGCGATGTGGTTGTACAGGTACTGGTGGCGCGGCTCGCCGTGCACCGGCGCGATGTAGAACGGCTTCAGAAGATTGATCATCATCTTCAGCTCCTCCTGGTACGCGTGGCCGGAAACGTGGATCGGCATCGGCGAATCGTAGATGACCCGACAGCCTTGCTGGAACAGTCGGTTGATCGTTCGCCAGATGGCGCCTTCGTTACCTGGAATTGGGCGCGCCGAATAGACAAGGGTGTCTCCCGCCTTGATCTGTAACCGGCCGTACTCGCCACGGCTCATCTGCACGAGCGCGCTCATGGGTTCGCCCTGGCTGCCCGTGGTCAGGATGGCGACCTTGTTCGGCGGATACAGCGCGAGATCTTCAAGCTTGATGCGCGTGCCTTTGGGGACGTTGATGTAGCCAAGCCGCTCGCAGGTGTCGATGTTCTGCTCCATCCGGCGACCGACGACCGCGACTTTGCGTCCGTATTCGGCGGCGACATCCATAAACTGCTGCATCCGGTGGATGTTGCTTGCGAACGTCGTCATGAGGATGCGACCCTCGGCGGCGGCAAAAACCGCTTGCATTCCGGGGAGGACGGACCGCTCGCTGGGGCCCCAGCCTGGTCGCTCGACGTTGGTCGAGTCGCTGAGGAGGGCTACAACGCCTTCCCGTCCGAGCTCGCTCAACCGGGCCATATCGGTGGCTTTGCCGTCTACCGGCGTGAAGTCAAACTTGAAGTCGCCGGTGAAGAAAATGATGCCGTGGGAGCAACGAACGGCTAGGCCGCAGTTTTCCGGAATCGAGTGGGTGATTCGAACCGGCTCTACCGAGAGCGCGCCGACTTTGACGATGTCGCCCGGTTTGTAGATGCGAATATCGTACTTGTCGCGGCCGACTTTTTCGTCCAACTTTTGGCGAATGAGGGCGGCGGTGAACTCGGTGCAGTAGATGGGCACCCGTAGTTTGTCGAGAAGGTAGGGAAGTCCCCCAACGTGGTCCTCGTGCGCGTGGGTTAGGAAGATCGCTTTGAACTTATCTTTGTTCTGAACGAGGTAACTGAAATCTGGAACAACGATGTTGATGCCGAGCATTTCCTCATTGGGAAAGCTCAGGCCGCAGTCTACGATGAGTAGGTCATCGCCTTCTTGCACAACGGTGCAGTTTTTGCCGATCTCCCCTACGCCGCCGAGGGGAATAATTTGAACTTGGGGCATTCCCCGTCAGGGTACCAGGCTTATTTTACGATTCGGGCGGCGCGGAGCCGCTGGATCGCTTTCTCGATCTGCTGGACCGACTCATCGGAACCCATTACGCCTTCGCCTTGCAGTCCGGCGCGGGCCTTTTCGAGGTCAGCTTCGGCGTGGGCGAGGCTGATATTTTGCGCGAGTTCGGCTTCGTCGGCCAGGATCGTCACTCGATCCGGTCGAACTTCAGCAAAACCTCCGCCGATGTAAACAAAACTTCTCTGTCCGTTCTGGACATATTCCAGCAGGCCGGCTTTGAGCGAAGCGACAAGCGGCTCGTGGCCCGCTTGGACGCCGAAATACCCTTCCGTGCCCGGAGCGACGATGGAGGAAACGGGTTCCTCCATCACGGACTTGTCCGGAGCGACAATCGAGAGGGTGATGTCTCGGGCCATGTTGGTTTAGGCCACCGCGGCGAGTTTCTTCTGCTTCTCGCGAACGTCTTCCATGCCGCCGCAGTACAGGAACGCCTGCTCGGGCACATCGTCGAGGTTGCCGTTGACGAGTTCCTTGAACGCCGAAACCGTTTCGTCGATGGGGACGTAGCGGCCCGGGTTACCGGTGAACTGCTCTGCAACGAAGTTCGGCTGCGACATAAATCGCTCGATCTTTCGCGCTCGGCCTACCAACTGCTTGTCGTCGTCCGAAAGTTCGTCGATACCAAGAATGGCGATGATGTCTTGCAGTTCCTTGTATCGCTGCAGGGTTGCCTGAACGCGTCGGGCGACGTCGTAGTGCTCCTGGCCAACAACGCGCGGGTCGAGGTTCTTCGAGGTCGAAACAAGAGCGTCCACGGCCGGGTACAGACCCTTGGAAGCAATCGATCGGTCAAGGTACACGTACGCGTCAAGGTGAGAGAAGGTGGTGGCTGGTGCCGGGTCGGATGGGTCGTCCGCCGGAACGTAGACCGCCTGAACCGAGGTAACCGATCCCTTGTTAGTGGAGGTAATTCGCTCTTGAAGGCCGCCCATTTCGGTTGCCAGCGTCGGCTGGTAACCAACGGCGCTTGGCATTCGGCCGAGAAGTGCCGAAACCTCAGAACCTGCCTGAACGAATCGGAAAATGTTGTCGACGAAGACGAGAACGTCGGTTCCGACTTCATCGCGGAAGTACTCCGCCATCGTAAGTGCGGAAAGAGCAACGCGAAGACGTGCTCCGGGTGGCTCATTCATCTGGCCAAAGACCATGGCCGTTTTGTCAATAACTCGGAGTTCGACGCCGGATGCGTCCTTAAACGTCGTCTCCTTCATTTCGCGCCAGAGGTCATTTCCTTCTCGGGTGCGCTCGCCCACGCCGGCAAACATCGAAACGCCGGAAGCTTCAACGGCGATGTTTCGGATGAGCTCTTGGATGAGAACCGTCTTTCCGAGACCGGCTCCTCCGAAGAGACCAATCTTTCCGCCCTTGTTAAACGGAATCAGAAGGTCAACCACCTTCAGACCGGTTTGCAGAAGCTCAACCTTCGTCGACTGCTGGTCGAAGCTGGGAGCGTTGCGGTGGATCGGTCGGGTTTCCGTGGTCTGTGGCGGGCCTTCGTTGTCGATCGGCTGGCCGAGAACATTGAATACGCGGCCAAGTGTGCCATTACCGACGGGAACCGAGATCGGTCCGCCCTGGTCGACGGCGGTCATGCCGCGCGTCAAACCGTCGGTGCTGGAGAGCGCGATGGCTCGAACGACGTTGTCACCTAGGTGCTGCGCAACTTCGCAGGTCAAACTTAGGTTTCGCGACGCATCCTCAATGAGGACCGCATTATAAATGGCAGGGAGGCTGTCGCTTGTGAAGCGGATGTCAACAACGGGGCCAACGACGGTGATTACTTGTCCGGTTCCGGGCATGCGAATATTCCTGAGCTAGGGTCTGCGGGGGGACCCGAAGCCTGGGCAGATTATACCTACGGCTTTCACCGCAGGTATTCGTCGCTTCCGGACCTTAACGCTCGGCGGAAAGTCAGCTTCCGAAGACTTCGCCGAAAAAGGTTTTCATCTGGGCGAAGCTGCGGCGGTCGGCCGTGGCATCGTACTGCCCTCCGGGAACCGTGAATGCATGGACGTTCAGGTTGTAGAGCACGAACTGGTAGTCGACCTTTGCCCCCTGCATTTCGTTTAGAAATGCGGTGTTCACTTCGCGCGGAACCGCCGGGTCTTGCGCCGCACCGATGACCAAAACCTTTCCGCGAATGTTCTTCGCATCCTCCGGGGTCGCGGTCCCGAGGCCGCCGTGGAAGCTCACGACGGCTTGAACGTTTGCGCCGCTACGCGCAAGTTCCAACACTCCGCCACCGCCAAAACAATAGCCGATGGCGGCCGTTTTTGCCGGGTTGACGTTTGCCTGCTTCACCATTGCGTCGAAGCCAGCATTTAATCGGCGTCGGAACAGCGGGATGTCGCTTCGGTACTTCGTCGCTTCCTTCGCGTTGTCCTGCGGGTTGTTTGGTCGAACCCCTTTGCCATAAATGTCGGCGGCAAAGGCAACGTAGCCCTCTGCGGCAAGCTGCTTCGCCCGATCCTGCTCGTAGGTTCCCAAGCCGTCCCAATCGTGCACGATCATCACCGCCGGGCGGGAACCGACCTTTGCGTCGTCGTAGGCCAGGAAGCCTTGCAAAGTCACCCCGCCTTCTTGGTATTCCACGAAGCTAGTCTTGATCTCGGCTAGAGCGGAAGCGGAAAAGATGGCGAGCAGCGAAGCGGCGACGGCAATTCTTTGCATACCAAATTCTACGTCGGGCTTTGTGCCGAATTCGTGATAATCTTCTCGAATGATGACGGAAGAGCTAAGCGTCCAACACCGGTTCGAGCGTGAGCTTCAGCCGATCGTCGACGTGGCCTTCCGCTATGCGTTCCGCCTCACGGGGAACCGAGACGAAGCGATGGATTTGGTTCAGGACGCATCGCTTTTGGCGTTCAAGTACTTCGCGAGCTACTCGCCCGAGACGAATTTCCGGGCTTGGTTCCTCCGCATCCTAACGAACCGGTTCTTCCGAAACCGCGAGCGCGCGTCGAAGTTGGCGACCGAATCGCTTGATGCTGCGCCGGACCTCTATCTGTACGATCGGTTCAAGGCCGATGGGATCCCGGTGGACCGTGAAGAATCGGTCGCGTCCGTGTTTGAAAAAATCAACGAGGAAGCGGTTCAAGCGGCTTTGGCGAAACTGCCGGAGGAATATCGGGTCGTCGCAACCCTGCACCTTGTGAGCGAAATGCCGTACGAAGAAATCGCGGCCGTGCTGGAGATACCGGTCGGCACCGTTCGGTCGCGCCTTCACCGGGCCCGAAAGCAACTCCAAGTTCACCTCTGGGAACTTGCGCAGGCCTACGGGATTACACCTAAGGAAACCCAATGAAATACACGTGTAATGAGACCTTTGAGAGGCTCCAAGACTATCTTGATCGGGAACTGTCGGAGGACGAGACCCGCCTAGTGGACGAGCACCTCTCTGGCTGCGGCGTCTGCGCCGAAGAGTATGAGTTCGAAGCCATGGTGCTCCGCCAGGTGCAGTGCCGCGTTCAAGAGCCGATCGCCCCGGCCGACTTGTTTAGCAAGATCCAGGCTTCGCTGGCCGCGGAATCCTCCGCCGCTTGACATTTGTCATCTGCCGGGCGGCCCGCCCTGGGTCAACATCGTCGTATGAAAGCGTTCCCTTTCAGTGCGATTTTGTTGGCCGCGTCTCTTCTCTCGATTTCGGGTTGCCGCGCCCCGCTTAACGTCGCGGGCAAGACTTTTTCCGCCGAGAAGTCTCGGTATGTATTTGGCAAGGAAACCGCCGAATTGCAGTTGAAACAGGAAAAATTGCTTCTGTCCGTACGCAACACTCCATTCGGGGATTATCTCTTCGAGCCGACCAGCTACGACGCGAATAAGGAAGAGCTTTTGGGCGTGATGAACCGTGACGGAGTCCGATTTTTCCTGATTCCGAAGGAAGGTGCCACATACAACGTTGATGGCTTCGCCCGAGAGAAAGGCACTGATAGACTCTATCCAGAACTTCTTCCGACAAGCAGTTCTGGAACCTTTAGCGCGGAGGCAGCCCGAACATTGGTAGAGAAGGCTTCGGAGACAACGCCGAACACCGCGTTCCATCGCTTTGGCGGCTTCTTCTACGAGTCCGATGGGACGAGGAAGGACGACTTGGTTGCCTACAAATACGTGCAGGATAGTTTCGCACGCTCGGGCACGGAGAGGTTTGCGATCTGCTTTTTCGTAAGTAGCGACGTTTTTTCACAAGCAGACGGGAACTGGCAGTCGGTCGCAGCGGTTCCGTACGAGGTTCTGAACACCACCATCCGAATCGATCTCAGCGCGGCCGACTTCTCGGCTAACATCGACCGGGCGCCGTTGCTGCAGAAAAAATACCAATACATTCGCGATGCCGGAAAGGTCGTCTTCCGGGTCGAAGACGACGAAAACTTCCTCTTCAACCCGGTAACCGGCAACCGATACACCCGCCAGTGACCCGGCAGCCGCACGCAACGATCAGCCGGTGAGTAAACTGAGACGATCTTTGGCAGTGCGGCCAGTCGGATCAATAGGAGTATTCAATGCCAGTTCGAGTTGGAATTAATGGTTTTGGTCGCATCGGTCGCCTTTCGCTGCGCACCATCCTCGCCCGTCACCCGGAAGAAATCGAAGTGGTCGCCGTTAACGACCTTACCGATACGCTTACTAACGCTCACTTGTTCAAGTACGACAGCACCTACGGCCCATTTGCTGGAACGGTGGAGCACGACGACCAGGCTATCCACGTAAACGGCAAGGCCATCAAGGTCTTCGCCGAGCGAGATCCAGCGAACATTCCCTGGGAATCGGAGAACGTTGACGTCGTCATCGAAGCGACCGGATTCTTCACCGACGCGACCAAGGCCGTTGCCCACCGACGCGGCAGCGTCAAGAAAGTCATCATCTCCGCTCCGGCCAAGAACGAGGACCTCACCATCGTGCTCGGCGTGAACGACAACGTTTACGACCCGGCAACCCACCACGTCATCTCGAATGCAAGCTGCACGACAAACGGACTCGCGCCGGTCGCCAAGGTTCTGCACGAGAAGTTCGGCATCCTGAAGGGCTTGCTGACGACGGTACACGCCTTCACGAACTCGCAGAAGACGCAAGACACCGCCGCGAAGGACCTGCGCGACGCCCGCGCCGCTTCGCAGAACATCGTTCCCAGCTCCACCGGTGCCGCACGCGCGGTTGGTCTAGTCATTCCCGAGCTGAAGGGCAAGTTCACCGGCATGGCGTTCCGAGTTCCGACCGCGACCGTTTCGGTCGTGGACTTCACCGCGGTGCTCAGCCGCGCGGTTAGCGTTGAGGAAATTAACGCCGCGATGAAGGAATATGCCGAAGGCGCAATGAAGGGAATCCTTCTTTACTCGGAAGAGCCGCTCGTCAGCAGCGACCTCCGCGGGAACACACATTCGTCGATCTTCTCGGCAATCGACACCGTGCTGGTTGACGACCTTGTCAAGGTCATCGCCTGGTACGACAACGAGTGGGGCTACAGCTGCCGCGTTGCCGACCTCGTGAAGTTCCTCGCCGACAAGGGCCTGTAACCATCCGCCGGGTACCTTGCCTTAGAAATGCGGGGTACCTGGCTTAACGTGGCGACGGTGGTAGTTGGCGGCACCGTCGGCACGTTTGCCGGCCGCGCCGTCCCCACGGACCTTCAATCGATCGTCCTTAGCGGGCTCGGCTTCGTATCCATCGGCCTGGGCATAAAACTGTTTCTCCCCAGCAAAAACATTCTCTTGGTTGCGGCCGCTCTGGCCCTGGGCGGGGTGCTGGGCTATCTTCTGAGGATCGACGCGGGCCTAGGTCAAGTTGCCGACATCCTTCGTCAAACGTTTGGCGGTTCTGGCCGGTTCAATGAAGCCGTCGTAACGGCGAGCATCCTCTTTTGCGTTGGACCGATGACGATCTTGGGCTGCATTGAAGACGGCTTGAAAGGGAAGAGTGAGCTTCTCGGCGTCAAAAGCACGTTGGATGGCTTTGCGGCGTTCTTCTTGGCGGCCACGCTCGGACCGGGCATCATCGCCTCCGCGCTCGTAGTTTTGGTTGTGCAGGGTGCCTTAACGCTAGGTGCCCATCGGTTGGCCTGGCTGGCCGAAGACGCGGAGATGATCGCCGAAGTCAGCGCGGTCGGCGGCCTCATGATGCTAGGCATTGGCCTCGGCTTGCTTGATCTCAAGAAGGTGCCGACCGCTAACTTCCTCCCGGCGCTATTCCTCGCGCCGCTATTTCTGATCTTGAGTCGGCGGTTTAGTAGGAGAATGGCTTAATGCAGGAATGGGCCGCCGGTTTTTCGAAGGAGTGGCACGTCAAGTTTGGTGGAGTCGAGGCATGGCAGTGGGTCGGGCTCGGCTGCATTCTGCTGGCCTGCTTTATCGCGTTCCGAGTATTCAGCGCAGTTGCGCGCCGATTGGTGCGGAGGTTCTTTCCGGGTACCGAGCAGAAACCGTCGGATGCGACAACCCATAACCTAGTCCGCGCCTTTGCCTTGTTGGGCTCCAGTTACGTGCTCTGGCCGCTGGCAAAACAGCTCAATATGCCGCTAGCGGCGGCCGGGTTCACGCTGGCCGTGAGCCGAAGCGGCATGCTCATCGGAGCGATATTTCTTGCGATCTTCTTTTGGGATGCGGTGTGCGACACCATCGTCTCGCGCACCGAGAGCCAGCGGGCAGAAAAGCTGCTTGTTCCCGTTACACGCAAGCTCATCCGGTTTTGCATCATCGTCGCCGGATCGCTGCTTGCCTTTAGCGTGTTCGGTGTAAATGTTGCTGGCGTCGTGGCGGGACTCGGCATCGGCGGCATCGTGGTGGCGCTCGCCGCCAAAGACTCGGTTGAGAACGTCTTCGGGTCCCTGACGATTCTCTTCGATATGCCCTTCAAGCTGGGCGACTGGGTGAAAATTGGCACGGTCGAGGGAGTAGTTGAGGAGATCAACCTTCGCTCTACCCGGCTTCGAACGTTTGAGGACACGCTAATCACGCTACCGAACGCAAACCTGATCCGGGCGGCGGTCGAGAACTACGGCGCTCGGCGAAGCCGGCGGCAGCGGATCAACATCCGAGTGGGATACGACACAAAGCCCGCCGACCTTCAGGGGCTTTGCCAAGACATTCGGGATTGGCTCGAAGCCCAGCAAGAAGTCGCCTTCTCGAGAAGCATTGTGGCGGTCACCGAACTCACCGAGGTTTCGGTCGGCATCTACGTCCTAACGTTTTTCGAAGTCGATACGCTCTCGGAAGAATTGGCGCTGAAGGATCGATTACTTACGGAAGTTTTGAAGGCAGCGCAGGCCCGTGGGATCCGGCTGGCAAATGCGGCGCCAGTTTTGCCAACGGCGGAATAATTTCGCCGTACGTCGCGGATAATAGCTCCCATGGCTCGACCGTCCGCATGGCTTGGCACTCTCTTCCTCGTTTCCGTGGCGTTCGCTCCGAAAGTTCACGCCCAGGAAGTTTTTCAGGAAATGACGCGCTATGACCGCTACCAAAAACTGATTCGTTCGCTCGGGAGCATGACCGTCTCCGGCGCGCTCCGCGTGACATGGGATGCCGACGGGAAGAGTTTCACGTTCCAGAAGGACGGAAAGACCATGCGCCACACCGTCGCCACCGGGCAACAGGCGGAAGTGACCGAGAAGGCCGCCGCTGCCACCCCGGGAAGGCGAAACCGAAACGCACCCGAGCGCGGTCGCCAGTTCGACAAGGCGTTTACCGCAGACGGAACCAAGATGGCGTTCGTTAAAGACCGGAACGTTGTGATTGCCGACGCCGACGGCAAGAACCCGCGGACCGTAACCACCGACGGCAACGAGAAAGACCGAACGAAGTACGGAGTTGCAAGCTGGGTCTACGGCGAGGAGCTCGAAGTTCGCGAGTCGATGTGGTTCTCGCCGGACGGAAAGAATCTGGCTTACTACCGGTTCGACGAGTCGCCGGTGCGCGATTACTACCTGGCGATGGATCAGGCGCAGTTTCAGTCGACGCTCGACGTCGAGGCGTATCCGAAGGCCGGTCAAGCGAACCCGAAAGTGCAGCTTCTGGTTTCGCCGGTGGAAGGCGAGGGCAAGACGGTCATCGATACTTCCTTCGGCGACGCCACCTTGGGCGAGTACGTGTATGACGTGCGCTGGTCGGCGGACGGAAGAGAGCTGTACTACTACCGAACGAACCGCAAGCAAAATGTGATGCAGTTCTGCGCCGCCGATCCGGCGACCGGAAAGTCGCGCGTCGTCGTGGAAGAGCGATACGAAAAGGCCTGGGTCGAGAACCATCCGACGGTGATCTTCCTGAAGGATGGCAAGCGGTTCCTTTGGTTTACGGAGAAGAGCGGTTTTGCCCGGTACGAGCTTCGCGACCTCAGCGGCAAGTTCCTCGGTACGGTCACGCCGGACGGACGAGACGCGTCGCGAGACGCCTCCGGCATCACGGTACTGGAAGACCAGAAGGCAGTTTTCTACACCGGCGCCGGGCCAAAGAATCCGTACTTCATCCAGCTTTATCGGGTCGGGCTCGACGGCAAGGGCGACCAGCTGCTCACGAATCCGGATCTGCACCATGAGGTCATGCTCGCGCCGGACGGCAAGCACTTTGTCGACATTGCGCAGAACCCCTCGACCCCGGCGATAACAAGGTTGATGGATCTGAAGGGCAAAACCCTAGCGACGCTGAAGGAAAGCGACATCACCAAGTTCAACGAGGCGGGCCTCAAGAAGACTGAGCTGTTCGCTTTCAAAGCCGCCGATGGCACAACCGATTGCTACGGCACGCTCCAGTTTCCGTCCGATTTCGACCCTAAAAAGAAGTATCCGGTGATCCTTTCGGTTTACGCCGGCCCAGAAAGCGGCGGCCCGAACGTGCGGTTCTCGACGCCGTCGGCTCTGACCGAGCTCGGCTTCTTGGTGGTGAACATTGCCGGCCGAGGCACGATGGGGAGAGGCAAGGCGTTTCGTGATGCGGTTTACGGCAAGCTCGGGGTGGTTGAGATCGACGACCAGGCGGCGGGCATCAAGGCACTTGCCGCGCGGCCCTACGTCGACGGTAAGAACGTCGGCATCTACGGCACGTCATACGGCGGGTACGCCTCGGCGATGGCGATCCTCCGGCATCCAGATGTCTTCCGGGCCGCCTGCGCGAGCTCGTCTGTGACCGACTGGCGGCATTACGACACGATCTACACCGAGCGTTACATGGGCTTGCCGTGGGAAAACGAGAACAAGGCGGGCTACGACGCTGGTTCGGCTTCCACTTATGTGAAAGGGCTCAAGGGGCACTTGATGCTCTTCTTCGGGACGGCGGACAACAATGTTCATCCATCAAACACCTACAAACTCATTCGCGATCTCGATCGCGAAGGGAAGCGGTACGACCTTCAGGTTGGGCCAGATGCGGGGCACACGCAAGTGAACTCGGTTCGCATGTGGGAGTACTTCATGAAGTGGTTGATTTTGAACCCAAATTCCAAACCGCAGGCAGCGGTTTGGCGGGGAAAGTCAACCATCGCCTCGTGAGTGTCAACTAGCGGCGGATAACAGGTAAACCTCCGGGCGTGATCGCACCGCTGGTCTTTGCCGTTCTTCTGTCTCCCGGCATCCAAACCCAACTCGCCCCCGTTCCGGCACCGCCGCGCGGGCGCGAGATTTGGGCCTTTCGCTCTGTCCTCGATCGTAAAGCCCGCCGCCTAACGTTGGCGCTGAGTGACAACCTTTGGGTTGCCTACGATGCTACCAACTGCGGCCTGTACAAGGCCTGGAAGGGCGGGGTTCGATTCGATGGAGCGGTTTACACCACTACGCACGGGCCGCAGCCGACCAGCCAAGGCCTCGCCTATTCGATCGGCGAAACCGAACTGCCGGTCTGGCGATACTTCGCTGCCGGAGCCACCAAGCCATCCGAACTCCGGCCGCGATTCCGTGGCTACCGGTTCGAGGCCAAGAAGGTCGTTCTGCAATACGAATTCAACGTTGGGAAGCAGATTGTTCGCGTGGACGAGACCCCGGAGGCCGCCGAGCGAGACGGCGCCGCGGTGCTCGTCCGTGACTTCATGGCGAAAGGCTTGCCGAACGGGGCCTACCTGACTCTCGATCGCCCGACCACGGTGTCCCACATTGCCGAGACGCAGTTCACCGGGCAGTCGCTCGCTGGCGGCACGATCCGGATCGACGGTACGCCGTCGCGGTTGACCACTCAATTCAAGCGAGTTGACGAGATCGTTCGACCGACGGAATCGACGCTTCGCGGGCCGGCCGCCGCCGCACCGGAGCCAGAGGTTCTACCGGAAGCCGAAGACATTCCCGGCCTCGCGGTCCGCGTCTACGACATCGGTGAAGGGATGAACCGACTTCCGTCGCTGGTGCTTGGGCAGACGCCGAACAAGAGCTTTGTTGCTCCCCAGGTGAACTTCACTAAGCCGGCCGACTTTGGCGGACTAGAAGAGATGTTCCTGGTGCACATCACGGGCAACATTCGCATCAATCGCCCGGGCAAGTACGAGTTCCGCCTGAGCAGCGACGACGGCGCAGTTTTCTGGGTGCGTGACACGAAGGTGGTCGACCACGACGGCTTGAACTCCGGAACAAGCGGGACCGGCGACTTCGAGTTCGATCCGGGCGTCCATCCGATTCGGATTGAGTTTTTTGAGAATCAGGCAGACCAGCTACTTCGGCTCGAGTGGAAGCAGCCGGGCGAGCGTACGTTCGAACTCGTTCCGCCCAGCGCCTTCAGCACGCCGGACGGCGAAGTCCGTGTGACGTCGCCGGGCAAGAAGCGGGTCTACAGCGCTACGATGTTTTACCGACCGGGCGACCGCGTCCCGTTGGCGGGGGTTCATCCTTCCTACAAACTTACGACGGTGCGACCGGCCACTTTCCGACCGCGCGTCGGTGGCATCAGCTTCTTGCCGGATGGCCGCATGGTGGTCTGTAACTGGGAGCCAGAAGGCGGCGTTTATCTGCTTTCAGGCGTCGAGGGGGATGCTACGAATGTCAAAGTTCAGCGCATCGCGCAAGGTCTCGCCGAGCCACTTGGCGTGGCCGTGGTCGGCAAAGACATCTACGTGCTGCAGAAGCAGGAGCTGACGAAGCTCGTTGACCACAACGGCGACGGTATCACGGACGAGTACTACGCGGTGGCGAACGGCTGGGGCGTGACGGACAACTTCCACGAATTCGCCTTTGGCTTGGCTTACCGGGATGGTTTCTTCTACGCGACGCTCGCGACGGCCATCAATCCAGGTGGTGCAAGCACGCAGCCGCAGAACATCGACCGCGGTCGGGTTATCAAGATAAACGCGAAGACCGGCGATTACGAGTTCATCGCGAGCGGTCTTCGAACGCCGAACGGCATTGGCTTGGGCTACAAGGGCGGCTTGTTCGTTGCCGATAACCAAGGCGACTGGCTGCCGTCGTCCAAGATAATGCACATCAAAAAGGGTGGGTTCTACGGTTCTCGCTCGGTAGATCCGATCGGAACGAAGAACACGCCGGAAACCCCGCCGGTGGTTTGGCTTCCGCAGGGCGAGATCGGAAACTCGCCGTCCGAGCCGACGATTTCGAAAGACGGTCCGTACAAGGGCCAAATGCTGCACGGCGACGTGACGCACGGCGGCGTAAAGCGCGTGTTTGTCGAGGAAGTTGAGGGCCAGTTGCAGGGAGCGGTGTTCCGCTTCACGCAGGGCCTGGAAGGCGGCGTGAACCGCATCCACTGGGGACCGGACGGTGCACTGTACATCGGCGGAATCGGCTCCGCTGGAAATTGGGGCCAGGAAGGAAAGGAGCGGTACGGACTTCAGAAGATTTCGTACACCGGCGCGACCACGTTCGAAATGCGGGCGCTTCGCGTGAAAACAAACGGCTTCGAAATTGAGCTCACCGAGCCGATGGCGGCGGGGCTTGGAGAAGAGGCTTCCTTCTACACGCTCCAGTCGTGGCGATACGTTCCGACCGCCGAATACGGCGGGCCGAAGGTGAATGAACGCATGGAGAAGATCCAATCGGTGACGGTGAGCCGAGATCGAAAGCGTATCTTCTTGGAAACGAACGCTCCCACCGAAGGACGAGTGTTCTACGTCCGGCTCGATCCGGTGCTTATCGCGGCTTCCGGTCGAACGCTTTGGACGACCGAGGCCTGGTACACGCTAAACCGGCTTCCGAAGAACAAGACGGTCCGACCGAATCCGGTTAAGAAGAGCGAGCTGAAACCGTCAGCTATTGAGCTTAAGGAAGGATTCCAGCCGCTGTTTGACGGAACAAACGTCGACCATTGGATTGGTTTCCGGCAGACTTCCGTGCCGAAGGCATGGGCGGCCGGCAACGGAACGCTCAACTTTACGCCCGGTCAGCCTGGCGGCGACCTCCGAACCCGCGACGAGTTCCAGGACTTCGAGCTTCGGCTGGATTGGAAGGTGAGTCAGGGTGGTAACAGCGGAATCATGTACCACTCGACCGAGGAGTTCGGTGCTCCGTGGATGACGGGCGTGGAGATGCAGGTTCTGGACAACGAGCGGCACGCGGATGGGCGCGACGCGCGAACTGCCGCCGGTGCGGCCTATGCGTTGATGCCAACGCAGATCTTCGCCGCCCGGGGGCCCGGACTTTGGAACTCTGTTCGGCTCGTCTCGAAGGGCTCCAAGGTTGAGCATTGGCTCAACGGCCAGTTGGTAGCTTCCTACGACCGGTCGTCGGATGCATTCTGGAAGTTGGTGGCGGCGTCCAAGTTCAATGGCATGCCGAAGTACGCCCGTGAGAAGAAGGGCTTCATCGTCCTACAGGACCACGGCGATCCCGTGAGCTACCGCAACATTCGCATCCGTCGGTTGTAATCCGCTGCAGTTCCCGGGCTTGAAGCCCGGGAACCAAGCTTTCAGCGGGTCGTTAGGCTACGGCCAACAAGGGCCTTGAAGAGTTCGATCGGCACAAACAGAACGCCGGACTTCTCTTCGGACTTTGCGCCGATGTCGCGACGATCCTCGTTCAGGCGATACCAGACCATTCCCTTGTTATATTCGATCCGGTCCGAGTTCCGCCAAATCCAAACCCGCTTGCCGTCGGGCGATCGGTCGGTCTTGAGGCCAAGCGCAGAACCCAGCGCCCGGAATGGGACCAGGGTGGTTCCCTGGGAGCTGTACGGCTCCTCATTGCCCGAGAAGCTCAGGCGGCGACCGTTGTAGTAGAGGTCGGTGCCCGAGTTGCCGTTGTTGTTGCCAAACCCGCCGTTATTGTTATTGCCGAACCCGCCGTTGTTGTTGCTGCGGTCAATCTTCAGGTCGCCGCCCGTGAGTTGGCTGAAGATAGGAAACGGAACGAAGAGAATTGTGTTCCGCTCCTGTGACGAATCCGAGAGATTTCGCCATGACCTGTTGAGGCGGAATCGGGTTGCGCCCTTCACGTACTCCGCCGTGGTGCGGTTGTAAGTCATTTCGAAGCGTCGGCCGCTGTCCTGAATGTCGAGGACAACGTTCGATTGGCTCACCGTCTCGCGAAGCGGTACGAACAAGGTTCCGCCATCGTTGAACGGCATTGCCTGTGGCGTGAACAGCAACAACCGGCCTTTAAAGCGGAGCTGCGGAGCTGCTTGCGCGGCAGCAACCGCAACCAGCAGTCCGACGACGGCGACGAGTCTGGAAGGTCCCATGCCCTATTCTAGATCAAACCAACGGTCCTGCGGGTTTTGGCCCGAGTAAACGCCAGACAGGGCGCGCTTCGTCACGTGGGTGTCGGTCCAGGCGATCGTGGCCTTGTTGAAGTGCACGGGGTCGGGTCGGCCCCAACAATCCCCGCTCGGCCAGCTTGGCGGTAGCAACAGCTTTCCGTCATCCCCGCACCAGCTGGATTCCGGGTACATCGACGTTCGCGCCGAGGTGAAGAGCACGGTGTCGGACGGACTCCCGACCGAGCTGAGGCTGACCGCCGTCGAGGAGGCCGCGTTCGAGAAATCTTGGGCGAAGTCCGTCAGGTAGCCCACGTTATAGCCGAAGTGGCTGGTCGGCGCGCCGGTTTCGTCTCGATCCTTCAGCGCGCAGCCTGGGCAAAGCCACACCTGTTTGTTCTTCACGTACGGGTCCAGCAGATCATGCCAGAGGTGCGTGCCGCCTTCGTCGAAGTACGCCGCCAACGAGAACCGGTCGTCGTAGTCGGTCATGTAAATGACCATGGCCTGGGAAAGACCCCGGACGTTGGACGCGCACTGGGTTTGCTTGCCCGCCATCTTTGCCTGGGCAAAGACGGGGAACAAGATGGCCGCCAAGATGGCGATGATCGCAATGACGACCAGTAACTCAATGAGCGTGAACGCCCGATTTCGGTTCATACGGCTAGGACGCATGAATCAGTAGGAACTGTTCGGGAAGTAGAAGTCCTTGGCGTTCTCGGGGGTGACGAGTTCGACGTCGATCATCAGGTGCTTCGGCGTGAACTGCGCCTTATCCTTCGACTTTCCGTCCCGCAGCGCGCTAACGGCCAGGTGCATGCCCATGGCGATCATGCTCGGCGGGTAGGTGATGTCGGCGGGGAAGATCGGGTCGTTTTCCATCACGCGCTTGATGACGTCCTTCATGCCGGCGCCGCCAAGAATCCAGACTCCAGTCCGTCCGGCTTCCTTTAGAGCCTGCTCGGCGCCCAGCGCCATGTCGTCGTCGGATGCCCAGATGGCATCGACTTCCTTGTGCTTGATGAGCAGAGACTGCGTGACGTTGAGCGCTTTCTCGCGGTTCCACATGCCGCTTTGAGCGTCGAGAACGGTGATTCCAGGATTTCGCTTCATGACTTCCATGAAGGCTTCGTTTCGATCGGTGTCGACGGTCGACGGGATGCCGCGCAGGATAAGGATTTTGCCCTTTCCGCCCAGCTTCTCGGCCATGTATTCGGCGGACTTTCGGCCGAATGCCTTGTTGTCGCCTTCAAGGAAAATGTCGGCGACCGGCTTGAGGAAGCCGCGGTCAACGTTCACGATGAAAATTCCCTGCTCTTTCAGCTTCTCTGCGGCCGGGGTGATCGGCGCGCTTTCGGTGGCCAGAATGACCATACCGTCGAGACCTTTGACGGCCATCGTTTCCAAGTCAGAAATCTGCTTGGCCGGTCCGTCGGCGGCGTTAATCGTCCACTCAACGTCCGGGTAGAGCGACTTGGCTTGATCCGCCCAGTAGTTCACGCCGGCCGTCCAGCCGTGGTCGGCCGAAGGAATCGAAACGCCGATGCGGATCTTCTTGGCGGGAGTCGATCCACCCTCCGTGCTGGCGGTTGGTGCCGGGCTGCAGCCCGCAAAGATTGCCAGAGCGGCCACGGCCCCGACGAGCATTTTCAGGTTAGGAAATTTCATGTCTAGATTCAGTCCTCAGGCGGTGTCCTTATCACGTTGAACCAGGACGGCAAGCAGGATGATAACACCTTTCACCACGCCTTGCCAGTAGTCGGAGATGCCGGAAGTTTGCAGCATGTTCGTGATGATGCCAAGAAGCAGGACGCCCAGCACGGTGGACCAAATTTTTCCGTACCCGCCACTGAGCCTTGCGCCGCCAATGACCACCGCCGCGATCGCGTCGAGCTCGTAATATTGGCCCATCTGGGCGCTGCTTACGCTGTTGAATCGGGAGCTTTGGCTGACCGCCGCGATGCCAATGCAAAGGCCAAGCAGCGCGTAGGTGGCGATTCGAACTTGCGCGGTGTTGATTCCCGAGTAGCGGGCGGCTACCTCATTCGATCCGACCGCGATGCAGTGTCGGCCAAACTTTGTTCGGCCCAGCAAGACGCTGAAGGCACCGGCGACCACAAAGAACAAGATCATCGGCCACGTGATCGTGAAGGGCTGGTTGCCGGCCGCGGGCAAAAACGGGATCGGAACGCCGCTCTTGGCGAAGCTTGGCCACACATCGGGGCTTAGCGAGCGCAGCTCGCTTGCCTTCGTGAGTCCGTTTGCGGTCGAGCGATAAGCCAAGAGGCCACAAAGCGTGGCGATGAACGGGGTGACCTTTCCTTTGGTGATGATGAAGCCGTTTAAAAGCCCGCCCAGAACGCCGACCGCAAGCCCGGTGCCTACGGCAATGAGAATCCCGAGAGACTCCTGCTGAAGTCCAACGAAGTGGTTGAGCGCCAACATGCTGAGGACAGCGGCGAGAGCAAGCAGGCTTCCGGCGGCGAGGTCGATTCCGCCGGCGATGATCACCAGCGTCATGCCGATCGCTAGGAACCCGACCGGCACGTTCTGGTTCACGAGGTTCCGCAGGTTCTCGGGCCGCAAAAACACGCCCGGTTGCATCGCCGCGCTAACGATGAACATCAGCACGAACGCGATGAGCACGCCGTTCCCGGCGATGAACGCGCGTAAATCCGGCTTGGTTCCCGTTTTCATTCGCGAGAGTCTTACCCCTTACCGCCGGTTTCGATCCCGAGCGCCAGCCGCATCATGTCGCTTTCGGTGACTTCCGCGCCATTCAGCTCTCCGGCGACTCGGCCCTCGCGCAGGATCAGGACGCGATGGCAGAGCCCGATGAGCTCCGGCATTTCGCTGCTGATGACGATGCACGTAAGGCCCTGCGAAGCGAGGTCGGCGATCAGTCGGTAAATCTCACGTTTCGCGCCCACATCAACGCCACGGGTCGGTTCGTCCAGGATTAAAACGTCGGGCTTAGTTTCTAGCCATTTGGCGATCGCGACTTTCTGCTGGTTTCCGCCGCTCAGCGAACGCACGGCCCCGTTGAGGTCGCCTGCGCGGATTCCCATTTTCTCGACCCACTCGGAGGCGGTGCCGGCCTCTTGGCGTTGGTTCAGCCAGAACTTGGCCAAAGATGCCAGCGTGATGTTCTCGGTAACCGTCATGTCCAGCACCAGCCCGCGCCCTTTTCGATCCTCGCTCACGTAGGCCACCTTTCCAGTTGCCCGCACGGTTCCGGTTCGCCTTCGTAGACCCGCGATGGCCTCGGCCATTTCGGTTCTCCCGGCGCCGATGAGGCCGCCAAAGCCCAGGACTTCACCTTTTCGGGCGCTGAAGGAAACGTCGTGGACCCGGCCTGGAACGCCGAGAGCGCTGACCTCGAGCGCGGCACCGGTTTCAGTTGAGAATTGCTTCGGCGGGTAAATGTCCTCCAAGGGACGACCGACCATCATCTCGGCGATTTGGGCCGGATTTGTCTCGGTGGCCAGTACGGTCTTCACAAATTCGCCGTCGCGCAGGACGGAGATGCGGTCGCAGGTTTGGACCAAGTCGCCCAGCTTGTGGCTGATGTACAGCACCGTTTTGCCGGTTGCCGCCAGCTCGCGGACCAGGCCGTGAAGGGCGTCCGTTTCCGTCTGGCTGAGGACCGCTGTTGGCTCGTCCATGATGAGAATCTGCGCTTCGCGCGCGAGCGCCTTAGCAATTTCGACGAGTTGCTTTTCAGCGATGGACAGGCTTCCGACCGGCGTGGCGGCGGAGAACTTTGCGCCGACTTGGCAGAGGCGGGCTTCCGCTTCTTCGGCCATCTGGCGTCGATTCAGAAATCCGTTTTGCAGCGGCTCAAAGCCAAGGGCGATGTTCTCGGCGACGGTCAGGTCATCCACCAAGTTGAGTTCTTGATGGATCATGACGATCCCGTGGGCCAATGCGTCACGAACCCCGCTCAGCCGCAGGGCCGCGCCATCCAACGATAGCCGCCCCTCGCTGGGGGGCAGGACTCCGGAGAGGACCTTCATCAGGGTGCTTTTTCCGGCCCCGTTTTCGCCGGCGATGCCGTGAATCTCGCCTGCCGTGAACCGCAGGCTAATGTCTCGTAAGGCGGTGAACTCGCCGTAGCGCCGGGTGAGGTGAACGGTTTCTAAGGTCGGCATTAGTTGGGGCGCTTGAATACTTGGACGGGCGTGCCGGAGCTGTAGGCTCGGCCTTCGGATTTGAAGCGGAATTCGACGAACGCCGCGAGGTTTCGGTCCTGTGGCTGGGGCAGTTCGAAGTTCGTCGCGCCGTCGGTTTCGATCTGCTTTGCCGGGCGCCAGGTCATCGCGCGGAAGTCAGTGTTGGTCGAGGTGACGGTCCAGAGCGTGACGCTGGATAGCTTGAACGCATCCGGTCCGGCCTTGCGCGCGAACTTCGGAGCCTCGGTTCGCACCGTCAGGACGGATCCGTTTGAGGTGATGGTGCCGGCCGGGACTGGCAAATTGCTGCCGACGGACCGCGCTCGCGCAAACGCGCCAAGCGATTCGATGGCTTGGACGCGGTTGCCGAGGCTATGGCCGGCATTCGGCACGGTCAGAATCCACTTGGGCTGGCGAAGGTCGTTCCAATACATGCTAGAGGCGTCGGCCGTCCAGTACGGATCGTTTCCGCCATTGATGATGAAGGTCGGTGCCTTGACGTTCTCGCGGTAGGAGTAGGGATCGACGATTCGGGCCAGGTTGTTCGCGGTTGCATCGTTGAGCTTGCTTTGGAGGCCGCGCCGGGTGTAGTCCTCGATCTGGACGCTGTAGCTGCCCCAACTGGCGAGCTGGTGCGGCATCTGGGCGTTGATGTTTAAGTTATCGATCACCATCGGCGCGATGCCTACGACGCGCCTGTCTCTGCTGCAGCCAACGAACCACGTGGTCCACCCGCGCTTGCTGGCCCCAGCGACGACAAATCGGCGGATCGGGTTAGCGCTTTTTGCGGTTTCCGCCTGAATGACGTCCATGGCCCGCAGGGCGCTTTTTGCCATCGGGAAAAGTAGCGGCCAAGAAGCATCCTTCGTTTCGAGGCACCGCTCGAAGGTGTGGGCGATGAGGTCGTCCTCCTTCATGTCCCAAATCGGCTGGTTAGGAACGTCGAAAAGCATGCCGACCGGCAGGCCGGCCGCGGCGGAAATCAGCTTGACGTCATTCAGATCGCCGGGGCGCGGGCCGTCGCCGGTGATGAAGAGGATCGCGGTTCCGTTCGCAATTCCGCGCTCGGGTTGCTGCAGAAGGATGTTGTGGTTCCACTTGATGCCCTGCCAGGTTTGGCTCTCAAACTTCAGTTCGGTCTGAAGCGGGCTGTTTTCCGTTCGCTCGACGCTCTTCAGCACGGCATCTTTTTCGGCACGACTGGTCTGCAAGTAGGTGTAGAGCTCCTTGGGCGGGGACTGCCGTACTGCGGGGGGCTTCATCATAGTGGGCGACAAAGCGACGGCGACTAGCAGACCGAGCATAGAACGACTATAGACGTTTGAAGGGCTTCTTTGGATTAAAAAATCGCTAATTCGCTTCAAGAAGAGCAAATAGCCTTGACACCGTTAAGGATTAGTGCGAGAATAACGATGCCTTAACGGGTATTGGGGAAGGGAGTCAATCGTATGACGATGAAATCGGTAGGGAAGCTGAGCATCCTCGCGGGCCTTGCGGTATTAACCGCAGTCGCGTTCGCAGGATCAAAAGACGTCAAAATTAGCGTAGACCGCGCTCTGAACAGTTCAACACTGTCGGTGCGATACAGCGGCGCAAGCGCAACGCTGATTGAGTTCCGACTCAACGGCGAAAGCGTGGGCACACGCACGACTTCACCAGTCAAGGCAATCGGAGAAACTACGTTCCCGATCAACCTTGCGCAACTTCGAGACGGCGATAACGTCGTCGAAATTCGACTTTTCGACCGAGCCGGCAAGATGGTTGGCTCGCAGAAGACCGTCATCCAGACCGAACAGACCTCGGGTGCGCCGGTATATCTGTCCTCGCCAAAGCTTGGCCAAGCCCTGATGGGTGAGGTTGAGATCAAGGTTGGCATGAGTGCCGGCATGAAGAGCAGCTACGTGAGCTTCTTCGTGGACGGCACCTTTAAGGGAATGACCAACTACCCGCCGTTCGTTTACAACTGGGACACGACGAAAGAGTCGAACGGTTGGCACGAGATCGAGGCATGGGCCATCGACGAGTCGAGCAACACCTACAAGACCCGCAAGACGCGCGTTTTCATCAACAATCCGGGCGGTCGAACCGACCGACTCGGCGTTTCGGGTGACCTGATCCCGTCGAACAACGCGATCTCGGGCGCGATGGTCGGATCGGTGAAGGGCGTGAAGAGCGTTCTTAACGGCAAGACCGTTGCCAGCAGCGTTCTGCCTAAGGTTACGACACCGAAGCTACCAAACGTGACGGGACCGGCGTTCACCGCCGCTACCCTTTCGACCCCGAGCGGGACCAAAGCCATCGGCACTTCCAAGGTGGTTGCGGCCGGTCCTAAGCTGATGACCCCGACCGGAACGCGAAACAACCGCATCGATCTTTCGATGGCGCCGGTTTCCGCCAATACGCGAGTAACCCCGCAGGTTGCCTCCGCCGTTGGCGCCATGAAGACGGCCCTCACGCTGTCGATCATGAAGGGAACGCGACTGCCGAACGTCGGAACCTACTCGGTCTTGTTTAACAACAAGGTCGTGAAGTTCGATGTAGCCCCGCGCGTGGAAGCCGGAATCCCGATGACCCCGTTCCGCCATCTCTTCGAGACGGCCGGTGGCGAAGTCAAGTGGGAGAACCTCACGAAGTCGGTGTCGGCCAAGGCCGACGGAAAGTCGATCTTCGTGATGATCGGAGACCCGAACGCAAAGGTTAACGAGCTGTCGGTGACCCTGGAAGCCACTCCTTACCTGGATCGCGGCCGAACGATCGTCCCGATGAGCTTCTTGCGTGACGCGCTCAATATCAACATCGAGTTCGACAAGGCGACCAACCACGTGCTCATCACGACGGTTGCAAAGCCGAAGTCGTAAGGCTTCGCTGAAGGGCCGGGGGAGCATTCCCCCGGCCCTTTTTGTGTGTCCTTTTGCAGAATTTGGACTGCGGTGGCTCTGCCACCGCTTTTTTGCGATACTCGGGTTGTCTTACGCGGGCGGCTCTGCCGCCATTTCAGGTCATCGGAAGGATCTGGAGCTACACTGTGTACGCTAGGTGACGTTTGCCAACATTGCCGTAACACTGCATCCCCCTACCGCTTCGCGTTAACGGGAACCAACTCGGAGAAATCGCGCCTCTGGCTACTCCGAAACGATCGTATTCGTGAGCTCGCCAAATCCGATCCGGAACCCCTCGCCTTGGCCATAGCCGGTGAGCGTGATCGAATCCCCGTCTTCCAGATAGGTTCGGCGCGAGCCGCCGCCGACCTCAATCGGGTTGCGGCCGCGCGCCGTCGCTTCCAAAAGACAGCCGAAGGTGCCGGGTTCGGTGCCGGAGATCGTTCCGGATGCCATCAGGTCGCCAATTTCCAGCGGTGCGCCATTCGAAGCCGTGTGCGCGATCTGCTGGCCGAAGCTCCAGTAGATGTCGTGCGTGGTGCCCTCGGTGATCCGAACCCGGCCGTCGCGGTCGTGTGGCTGAAGCCAAGCTTCCAACACCAAGTTGAAGTGCCCCGGGCCGCGCTGACGCAGGTGCGGCAACGGCTTCGGATCCTGCTCTGGGCCGGCAACTCGGAACGGCTCCAGTGCGTCCAGCGTCACTAGCCAAGGCGAAACGCTCGTTGCGAAGCTCTTGGCCATGTGAGGGCCGAGCGGAATCGATTCGAAAGCCTGGATGTCGCGCGCCGACCAATCGTTCACCAGCACGAGGCCGTTGATGAGGTCTTCCGCGCCTGACGGGGTGAGTTTGCTACCTGGCTCATGGTCCTTTCCTATGAAGGCTCCCAGTTCGAGCTCGAAATCGAGCTCACCGGTCGGCTGAAACACGGCGTCTTCGCCCAAACGAAAGACTCCTTTTGGACGATAGACGTCCTCGCCACTTCCGATTGCTCCGGAAGCTCGACCCACGTAGGCGAGGGGAATGTGCCGGTAGGCGGGGGGCAGCGGGCTGCCATCCGGGCGGAAGAGCCGACCGACGTGGGACGCGTGGTTGATTCCTGAATAGAAATCGGTGAACGTCGCGACCTGCATCGGCAGGAGCATCTCGACCGCCGAGATCGGGAGCAAGGCATCGTCCAGGAGGTCCGGCTCCGCCTTGAGCTGCGGGCTGTCGTCGCGCAGAAGGTCGAAGGCGAGCCGCCGAAGGTAGCGGAGTTGCGTCGGGTTGAGGTCCAAGATCTGGTCCAGATCTGGAAACTCCGTCTCTTCCAGCATTCCCATGTCGACCAGTTCTTGCAGCACCAGCACTTGATCGCCGATGCGAATGACGACCGAGAACGCATCTTCATCGAGCTGGGCGAAGCCAAACGGCAGGTTCTGGATGGGAAAATGGCTGTTCGGATCGACTTCGATCCGGCTCTTCGCGCTTGATGGGATGATAAATTTCATAGATTCAGACCTGCTTCCTTAAGTTTGGCCGGAATCTCTGCCGCCGACACGCCATCTGTCGCCAGGGCCAAGAATCGCGATTCGATGATCTCCGGCAGGTGGACTTGGTATCGCTCGAAGCTGATATGGGATTCGCTGAACGTCCAGCCGTCAGCAGCGCTGAACACGCGGGCAAGTTCGCGGGCGTTCAGGTTTTCGGCGAAGCCGATGGCCGTTCCAGCGAGCAGGTTAAGGAACCCAGTATTTCCCGATGAGAAGGCACTTGAACCGCCTCCGCGAAACACAAAGGCGGTTTCCAGCGCCAGGCACTCAACAACGAGCTCGGCTAGGATCAGTGGGTCGGCCACCGGCAGGGCGGCAATGTAGTCCCGCTCCTCCAGTCCCTCCAGCAAATCGACTTGGGTTACCTGCACGATGACCTCGACCTCGGAAAAGCCCCGTAGCTCGTCGAGCTGGCGGCGATTGTCTTCCACGCTGGACCCGGCTGGGAGCGAGACTTCGTAACCCTCCACCAGGTTTCCGGCCTTAAAGAACTGGTTGAGGCGCTCGGCGTCTTGGGCACGCTCGGCTTCCCATTCCTCGCGCGAGGCGGCAGCGGCACCGACCGCGATGACCGGAATCGATTTTGATTCCGTCAGGCTTGCGGCGTTCTGGAGCCAGCATCGCCCGTAGGGAGAGCCTGCGGCGGGCGCAGCTGTGTCGAAGGCAGACTCGAGAAGGCGCATCAAGGCGGGACTCATTTGGCTATCTAACCCGATGACCGGTATACTATGGGTTAATACGAGAATTTCGCAAGGAAGCGCATTCCAGTAAGTTGCAAAAGTTATGAGAGTTTTGATCGCAGACGATGATCCGATTATTCGGTTAGATTTGAAGCAACTGCTCGAGAACCTGGGCTACGAAGTGGTAGCGGAGGCCGGAGATGGCCAGCAGGCCGTTCAGCTTGCCCGAGAAACCCTGCCGGACGTTTGCATTCTCGACGTGAAGATGCCCGTGATGGACGGCATCGACGCGGTCGGCATCCTTACCGACGAAGAGATCGCCCCCGCCATCCTGCTCACCGCCTACTCGGACCAGGAACTGGTTGCACGGGCCAAAGCCGCCGGCGTGTTTGCCTACCTCGTCAAGCCATATAAGCCGAGCGACCTTGCCCCGACCATTGAAGTTGCGCGCAGCCGATTCGAGCAGAACAAGGACCTCAACAGCGAGGTTACGAACCTTCAAGAGAAGCTGGAGACCCGAAAGCTGATCGACCGCGCGAAGGGCATCCTCATGGATGAGCAGCGACTGAACGAGACCGAGGCCTACCGCAAGATTCAGATTCAGTCGATGAACCTTCGCAAGACGATGAAAGAGGTCGCGGAAGCGATCATCCTCGCGAAGTCGATCTAAGCGGCGTGACTATCGGCGAATGGGTCAACGAGGCGACTGCCTTGCTGGCCGAAAGCGGTGCGGACGCCGCCCGGCTTGAGGCGACCTTGCTTGCCGCCCACGTTTTTCGCTCCACCCGGACGTGGGTTCTGACGCACCCTGATGAAGAGATTCCCGTTCTAGCCGCCAACGGCTTGTTGACGCGACGGCTGGCGCACGAGCCGTTGGCCTACATTCTTGGAACCCGCGAGTTCTTTGGGCGGCCGTTTTCGGTCGGTCCGGGGGTTCTGATTCCGCGACAGGAGACGGAGCTTTTGGTTGAGATCGCTTACGAGCTTCGTCCGGCTTCGTGCCTCGATCTTGGCTGTGGGAGCGGGTGCGTCGCAATTTCAATCGCGCTGGAAGTGCCCAGCTGCCGGGTTACTGCCTGCGACATCTCGCCCCGCGCCGTGGATCGAACCTTACTGAACGCGACGGCTCTGGGGGCTTCCGTTGAGGTGCTTTTGGGGGATTTGTTCGAGCCGGTGGCGGGCCGGCGGTTCGACCTGATCGTCTCGAATCCGCCCTACATCGCTCTCGGTGAGTCACTTTCGGCGGAAGTTCGCGACTTTGAACCGGCCGAGGCGCTGTTTGCCGGCGAGGACGGGCTCTCCTTCTACCGCCGGATCGCTACCAATTCCTCCGCCCATTTGGCGGACGACGGACGGGTGGCGGTCGAGGTTGGCCACACGCAAGCGGCGGCGGTCTCAGAGCTTTTCGCCGCCGAAGGCTTCAAGACCGAACTTCGAAAAGACCTCGCTGGAATCGACCGCGCTGTCATCGCGAAGCTACTGCGGCCGTAGGATGCGGTACGGACGGTCGTTGTTAAGCTCGCCAAGCTTGCGCAAAGAAGCGGAGTATTCCTCCGTAGGCACGATGTCCTTCAGCGTAACGTCGAGCTTCTCGAGTCCACTGGCGATGACGGCAGGGGCAATTTTGTCAAAGTCATCCGCCGCCCGATTGTAGATGCTCTTCACGGTCATATCACTCGGTGCAGCCTGGCGTGCTTTGGCGATCAGGAGTGCGTTCACAAGGGAACCCGGGCAAACGATCGTAGCGTCACCGTCCTTTAGCACTCTAGCAAAGACGAGTTCCCTGCGTCCGCCAACGCTGGAAACGACTTGAATCTGCTTTCCACCTTCAGGAAATGTGTAAACTTCGAGACTCTCAGTTCCCGCGAGAGCCGACCGAACGGTATCGTTGTGCAGCAATGCCTTAAGTTGGGATTCGGTTAGGGCGGTTGCTCCGACTCGGGCGGGTATGTGCTTGCACTCTCCGTCACGAATGCATCTTGTAAGGCGACTGGCCAGATCTTCCTGGCTACACCCAGACATCAAAAGGACGGCAAGCCCACAATAGCTCCAGAAGGGTCTATTCATTGCCGCTGTTTCTCCCACCAAAGTGGTGAGGCAATCATGCCGTTGCTACGTTGGGTGCGAAGTGCTCCGCTTAGGCTCACACCGAAACCCCGGTAGACGCACGCGAGGTCTTGCGGAAGTTTTCCGCATCCTTCTGTATGATGAAAATCTCCGATGAGAACGGCGTTCTCTTCGTCCCGCCGGCTCGCGGTGAGCCAATCCCTCAGGCGCCGATCAAACTGACCGGAAGTGTCCTTGGTGACATTATCTGTCGGGTCCAGCGGATAGTAAATGGGGCCATATGCGATCTTTCCTGGGGTCACAGGCCACTTGATTCCGTTCTTCCTCAGGAACTCTAAGTGGAAAAAATCTGGGCCTGGCAATCCGAGTTCGGCCCTCGTTCCGGCAACGGCGTTGCCGTCGTTCTGCTCGCGGTAGAGCGAAAGGGCGATCCACGTCTGCCGCATCGTGTTCCTTGTCGTTTCCTCGAAGACCTTCTTCTTACTCGGCGCCCATAAAGGAATGGTAAGGGCGGCGAGGATGGCGATGATGACGAGAACCGCCACCGTTTCCACCAGGGTAATGCCTTGGATTCTTCGCCTACTTGACATTTGTAGGCAGTTCAACCAAACCTAAGGAGTAGTTCTCCTCGCAGAAGTCCAGACTGGGCCAAAAGACCTAGCGTCAACCCTTGAGGGCTTCGGCGCCGCCGACGACTTCGAGGATTTCCGTCGTGATCGCGGCTTGTCGCTCTCGGTTCGCCTTCAGCGTGAGGTTCTGGATCATCTTGCCCGCGTTGTCGGTGGCCGAGGTCATGGCCGTCATTCGCGCGCCGAACTCGCTGGCGGTGCTTTCCAGCATCGACTGCCACACGAGCGTTAGGAAGTAGCGGGGAAGTAGCGTGCCGAGTAGCTCCTGCGGATTCGGCTCGAAGACGATCTCCGCGGCGGCACCGCCATTGTCTTCGCTTGCGGGCGGTTCGATCGGGAGAAGCTTTACGATCTGGGGAATTTGTCGGATCGCCGAGTAGAACTTCGCGTAACAAACATAGATTGCGTCGGCCTCGCCGGACTCAAATAGTTGCCGCGTAATCCGCGTCACTTCGACGGCGTCGCTCAGGCGGGCACCGCTGCTGGGAACCGACATCGAGTGCACCAGCTTGTAGTTCCGCTTGCCAAAGAAGAGGGTTCCTTTCTTACCGACGGTGATGAGCTGTACGTCGACCGCGGAATCCTTCACGAAGTCACTTACTTTTCGGATGAGACCCGTGTTGTAGGCTCCAGCAAGACCGCGATCTGAAGTGAGAAGGATGACGGTGATCCGCTTAACTTCTCGCTTTTCCATCAGCGGGTGCGAAGGGAGCTCGCCCGCCGAAGACAAGCTTTCCATCACCGACTTCAGTTTGTCGGCATACGGCCGGGCTTCCAGAACTCGATCCGTCGCCTTTTTGAGGCGCGCGGCCGCGACCAGCTTCATCGCTTTCGTGATTTGCTGGATGTTCTTCGCCGCTTTGATGCGGGCCCTAATCTGCTTTAGCGTTGCCATGAGTGATTGAAATCAGCGGTTGGCCCCCAGGTGGGGGGCCGAAAGGAATTACTTGAAGGAGGCGGCGAACTCTTTGATCGCCTTTGCCAAGGTTGCTTCCACATCCTTGCCGAGGGCTTTCGTGTTTCGGATCGTCTCAACAACGTCGGAGTACTTGTCGTGCACGTACTTGATCAGTCCGGCCTCAAACGGCTTCACCTTATCGTTCGTGAGGTCGTCGAGGACACCGGTCGAACCGGCGTAGATCGAGATGACCTGATCGATAACGTTCATCGGCGACGCAAGGTCCTGCTTCAGAAGCTCGGTGAGGCGCTGGCCTCGGATGAGCTGCATCTGCGTGGCGCGGTCTAGGTCGCTGGCGAACTGAGCGAACGCCGCAACGTCTCGGTACTGGGCCATTTCGAGCTTCAGCTTTCCGGCGACGCTCTTCATTGCCTTGATCTGGGCGTTTCCACCGACGCGGCTAACCGAGATACCGACGTTAACGGCCGGACGAACACCGGCAAAGAACAGGTCGGGCTCCAGGTAGATCTGACCGTCAGTAATCGAGATCACGTTGGTCGGGATGTACGCCGAAACGTCGCCCGACTGGGTTTCGATGATCGGAAGCGCCGTAAGCGAACCGGCACCCATTTCGTCGGACATCTTTGCGGCTCGCTCCAGCAAGCGGCTGTGGAGGTAGAAAACGTCTCCCGGATAGGCTTCTCGTCCTGGCGGGCGGCGAAGCAAAAGCGATAGGGCGCGGTAGGCAACGGCGTGCTTCGACAGGTCATCGTAGATGACGAGCGCGTGCATTCCGTTGTCTCGGTAGTACTCCCCGATTGCGGCACCGGCGAACGGCGCCAGGTACTGCATGGCGTTCGAGTCGGCGGCGGAGGCAACCACGATGGTCGTGTACTCCATCGCTCCAACTTCCGTCAGCGTTTGAACAACACGGGCAACGTTGGCCAGCTTCTGTCCGCAGGCAACGTAGATGCAGTAAACCGGCGAGCCACCCGGCTCGTGCGTGGCTTTCTGATTGATGATCGTATCAATACAGATGGAAGACTTACCGGTCTGTCGGTCGCCGATAACGAGCTCTCGCTGGCCGCGACCGATCGGAATCATGGCATCGATCGCCTTGATGCCGGTCTGCATTGGCTCCGTAACAGGCTGTCGGTCGACAACGCCGGGTGCCATGCGCTCGATGAGTCCAAACTCTTCGCTCGGGATTTCTCCCTTGTTGTCGATGGGCTGGCCCAGCGAGTTCACGACGCGGCCAAGCAGGCCCTTGCCAACCGGAATCTGGATGATGCGTCCGGTTTCGCGGACGGAATCTCCTTCTCGAATCTTCCGGTCGTCGCCGATAAGAACGGCGCCGATGGAGTCTTCTTCCAGGTTGAGGGCAAGGCCCATGACGCCACCGGGGAACTCAAGCAGTTCTCCCATCTGGCAATCGGGCAGTCCGTGCACGGTGGCGATACCATCTCCAACTTGGAGGACCGTACCGACGTGTTCGGTATCGATCTTGTTCTCGAACTTGTCGAGTTCCTGCTGGAGGATATCGGTGATCTCTTCGGGTCTAATGCTGGCCATTGAGGTCTCTCGGGGCAATTGAGCTTATAGTTGCTTCAGTAGTTCATACCGAAGCTTTTCGCGGAGCTTGCTCAGGGTTCCGCGAACGGTGCCGTCTAAAACGTAGTTGTCGTACGCGACTTTGACGCCGCCAATTTGCGAGGGATCCACGTGAAATTCGGCTTCCACCGTCTTTTCGAGGATTTGAGAAATTTTCTGGACGATCGCGTCCTTTTGGTCGATGGGGAGAACTTCCGCAGACGTAATGGCCGCGTAGATGATGCCGTCGTAGTTTCGACGAATCACAACGAAAGCGTCGTAGATCTGGTCGAGCTTGTCTTCCCGGCCTTTAAGCACCATGAGCTTGAGGGCATTGAGAGCAAGCGCCGTCATCTGGTCGCTAAACTTTTCATCGAGAACGCGAATTTTCGCTTCTCGCGTCACGGTTGGGCTCTGCAAGAACGCCTTGACCGAGCTTCCGGTGCGGCGGGCTTCCACGAAGGCTCCCAAATCGTCTTCGACGCCCCGAACGATGCCTTGCTTCAGAGCGGTCTGGAACAAAGCCTGGGCATAGCGACGTGCGACGCGGGTGTCGGCCATGGTTTAGCGTGCCACCTCGACATTGTTAATGAAATCTTGGACGAGGCGTCGGTTCTTCTCCGTGTCCATGTTCTCGCCGATGACTTTCTCAGCGGCGGCGAGGGAGAGGTCGACGACCTTGGTTCGGAGCTCAACTATGAGCTTTGCCTTCTCGCTTTCGATCTCGGCCTGCGCCTTCTTCACGAGTTCGTCAGCACGCTCGGTCGCTTCGGTCATGATGGTTTGCCGAAGTGCTTGGGCGTCCTTAATTGCGGTTTGAATCTCTTCCCGCGCCTTCGATTCGGCGGCCGTCAGCTTCGTTTCATAGTCCGATCGCATTTTCTGCATTTCGGTCCGGAGATTCTCGGCGTCGGTGAACGTCGCTTCCAACTGCGAATTTCGCTCATGGATAGCCGCTCCGAGCGGGTCGGTGAAAAATAGTTTTACGACCGGAAACAGAAGGATGACGACGCCGGCCATCGACAGCGACTGTCCGATGTTGATCGTGAGATCGCCAAGCTTTAGGGTTTCAACGAATCCTTGAATGGCAATGCCCGCGCCAATGACGGCGAGACCGCCAATGAGTGACGCTGCAAGATTTCCGGACTTTGCTTCTGCTTCGTGATTTGCCATGAAAGTTGTGGGGAGAGGGGGCAGGCTGAACAGTCTGCCCCGCGAAGTTGCGTTTGGTTACCCAGGCTTAGGCGCCGGGGGTGACCTTTGCCTGGAGAATGAGCGCGGAGACGAAGGTCAAGAGGAAGACGAGCTCCATGAACGCGAGTGCGATCAACATAGCCGTCTGAATCTTTCCAGCCGCTTCCGGCTGGCGAGCAATGCCGCCGAGCGCGCTGCTTGCCGCGATTCCCTGTCCGATTCCAACGCCGAGAGCGGCGACGCCGAGTGCAATTCCAAGTCCTAGCATGTTTTTATGGTTTCCTTTAAGTTAATTCCGTTTGGAGTTCTGAGGCGCGGTGAGAAAATCATTTAGTGCTCTTCGTGGCTGGTAACCAAGCCGATGTACACGCAGAACAGAAGCGTGAATACCAGCGCCTGGACCAAGCAGGTGAGGAGCTTGATGGGCAGCAACAGGCCGCCGAGCGGAATGTAGGCCTCGTGCGGGCCAAAGTTAAGCGCACCCAGTTCGTTCAAGTTCAGCAGAACCTCGTGGCCACCATGGATGTTTCCGTAAAGTCGCAGAGAAAGCGACAGAAGCTTCATCGCTTCGGAGATGATCTCAATGAGGAAGATCATTCCGGAGACGATCACCATGATTCCGCCAAGCTTGGGACCGGCGAAGTGGCCAAAGTGGCCGGCGATGCCGTTTGTCCGGATTCCTTCCCACTGCACGTAGGCAATGGCCGTGATGGCAAGTCCTAGGTTAAGGCTGAGGTCAGCGGTCGGCGTCCAATCGAAGAACAGGCCGAAGATGCAGGAGACGAAAATGAAGAGCCAGTAGGTGGCGACCATCGGCAGGTACTTGCGACCGTGTTTGCCGATGATTCCGAGGGCGAGCTGCTGCAAGAAGAGGAAAAGCTGCTCGGCGCACTGCGTGATGGGATTCTTGAAAACGCGCTCTTTGTAGCCAGACCGGGCGACGGTGAGGAGCCCCATGATGAGTCCGATGATGATCGCGACCACCAACATTTTCCAGCCAAAACCCGGTTCGTGTTTACCGCCGTGCTCGGCCGCGCCATGCGCAGCTTCCTCGGCAGCACCTCCGCCCCAAGCCAAAAGATTTGGCAGGATCGTTCCTGGATTCCATCCTTGTAATAGGTCCATGAGCTTGTACGTCAAAAAAGTTTGGAGGTCAAGGCTCTCCAAACTAGGCCGGAGTATACCAACACGACGGCTATGGTGAACACCGCCAAGGCGAGTTCACCTTGCAGATAGCTTACGTAGCCCAGGATGCCGATGAGAGGGAATTTCACTAGAAACGCCAGCAGAATGAATCCGATAGCAATCGGCTTAACCGAGGCGACGTCGGCAAAAAGTCGCTGGACGAAATAGAGCGTCATCGCGCCAAACAGGCCGGCTCCAACGCCAAGCGCATAGCCGAGCAAAGCGTTGAGACCGAGGGCGGCGGCAATAAGCGCCCCGACGACGATCACATAGACGTCCAGGTTTCGAGGGGGCGGTTTACTTTCTTTCTGCATCTTTCGCCTGCGCCCGGATAATTAGAATGATGGAACTGGCCAAGCCCAGCACAGCGCCCAGCAAGGTGCCGATGGCCTGAGCGAGGAAACCGCCGTTTTGGTCGATGAGCTTGCCAATAAGCCAGCCGAAGATCGTGCTACCGATGAGGGAGTAGGCCGCCGAGAGGCCGACGCCAAGGGTGAGGTAGCTTCCGGTATCCACCTTGAGCTGTCCCGGAATCTCCCGCTTCTTGAACTCCCATTCGGGCACGTCGGGGAGTTTGGATTGCAGGATTGGGGTTGGTTCAAGTGGACCTTCGGTCGCGTCGCCCTCGGCCCGCAACCGGGCTCGGTGTAATCGCTCCGAAACCTCCTCCAGCGAGGGGAGGTCCAACTCGCCGCGGGACTCTTTCGAGGGTTCTTCAGATTCGCGCGGCATACGGCAAGGTTACCGAAATCGTCCGTTGCGCGTCAAACGTCTACATCTTTTATTCATGAGCCGACTTGAAACCGAGGTGCAGTATTTAAAGGGCGTGGGTCCGCGCGGCGCGACTTCGCTTCAAAAGCTCGGAATCCGAACCGTTGAGGACGCGCTATTCAACTTTCCGCGGCGGTATGAAGACCGTCGAAACTTGCCGCCGATCCGTTCGCTGCAACCCGGCCAAACCGCGACCATTCTTGGGCAGTTGATCTCGGTCGATGCGCGGCCGATTCGTGGCGGCCGCGTGATTTCCAGCGCGATCGTGCGCGACGGTACCGGAAAAATCACCCTCACTTGGTTTAACCAACCTTGGGTCAAGCGGCAATTAGAAGGAAAGACCGGGAGTGTGGTTGCCTTTGGCATGGTCAAGCAGACCGTCGCCGGCCTGGAAATGGCGTCGCCCGAGTGGGAGTTTGTGGCCGACGACGAGGCCGCCGAGGCCTTTGCGCGCATCATGCCCGTTTATGCACTCTCGGATGGCGTTGGCCAACGCACGGTGCGCGCGGCCTGCGCCGGGGCATTGGCCTATCTTGACGAGATGCCCGATCCTCTGCCGCCGGAGCTTCGGAGGCGCGAGAAGCTTCCCGACCTTGCTTGGAGTTTGCGGCAGATCCATGCCCCGGATTCGGAAATCGACCGGCTGCGGGCGCGCTCCCGGTTGGTTTTCGAGGAGTTCTTCTACTTACAGTGCGGACTTGCGCAGCGAAAGCAGTCGACGCAGACGGAAGTCGGCATCGCATTCCCGATCAAGGCTCTGCTCGCGGGCGAAACTGTGGCGGCGGCGGAGGCACGGACTCTGTTCGATCCGGCCGAACGCACCGGCCTTCAGGGCCAGCCGTTAATGGCCCAAGTGGAAGCGATGCTTCCGTTCACCCTCACGGGGGCGCAGCAGCGCGTGGTGAGGGAGATTTGGGACGACATGGCGAAACCGTTCCCGATGAACCGCTTGGTTCAGGGCGACGTCGGGTCGGGAAAGACGGCGGTCGCGGCGTGCGCGCTGTTGGCGGCGGTTCGGTCGGGTTACCAAACGGCGCTGATGGCCCCCACGGAAATTCTCGCTGAGCAGCATTCGATCGGCCTTCGACGGATTTTCGAACCGCTGGGCATCCGGGTCGAGCTGTTTGTTGGCAAGAATTCGGCGGCGCAGCGCCGGACCCTGCAGGCGAAGGCCGAGTCGGGCGAAGTGGATCTCGCCGTGGGAACGCACGCGCTCATTCAGGATGCCGTGAAATTCCGCAATCTCGGCTTGGCCATCATCGACGAGCAACACCGGTTCGGCGTGATGCAGCGGAAGGCGCTCCGCGACAAGAGTGAGGCGTCGCCGGACGTGCTTGTAATGACGGCGACCCCGATCCCGCGTACGCTTACGATGACGTTGTACGGCGACCTTGACGTCAGCATCATTGATGAGCTGCCGCCTGGGAGGACTCCCATCAAAACGCACTGGAAGACAACGAGTCAGCGGGACTGGGTGTACGAGCGCGTTCGAGAGGTCATTGGGCAAGGACGCCAGGCGTTTGTGGTTTGCCCGTTGGTCTCCGAGACCGAAAAAATGAATGCTCAGGCGGCTGAGGATTTGTATTCGCGACTTCAGAATGAGGTTCTGCCCGATTTGAGGATTGCGCTGCTGCACGGCCAGATGAAGGCGAAGGAGAAGGAGGACATCATGGCGCGTTTTCGTGATCGGGAGTTTGATATCCTGGTGTCGACCACCGTTATTGAGGTTGGCGTGGACGTGCCGAACGCATCGGTGATGGTGATTGAAGATGCGAATCGGTTTGGGTTGGCGCAGTTGCACCAGCTACGGGGCCGGGTGGGTCGCGGCGCGCACGCGAGCTTTTGCGTGCTCATCGCGGATGACTCGAGTGAGGACGTGCGGCAGAGGATGGAGATTATGAGAGAGACAACGGACGGATTTCGAATCGCCGACGAGGACCTGCGGTTGCGCGGGCCGGGAGTTATTGCCGGTACGCAGCAGAGCGGGCAGTCGGGGCTTCGCATCGCCGACTTGGTCGCCGATTCCAAGATGCTGACGGTGGCTCGGGCGGCGGCGATTCGGGAGGTCGGTCTGAACCCGGGTCTAACCGGCGATGAGTGGGAATTAGCGCGGCAGCGAGTGGCGGAACCGCGGAATGATATGGCGGTGGTGACAGTTTCGTGAATATTTCGCCTTTGGAGCTTTCGGCCCGGCTTGCGGCCGGGGATTCGCTGGTGTTGTTGGATGTTCGCGAGGCCGATGAGCTTGCTCACAGTTGCCTTGCCGGGGTTGTACATATCCCTATGGGCGATGTGGTTGATCGTCTTGATGCGCTTTCGGTTGATGACGAGATCGTGGTGATCTGTCGGACTGGGGTTCGCAGCGCCCGGGTCCAGCAATATCTGCTCGGCCGTGGCTTCGGCCGCGTTTTGAACCTAACCGGCGGAATGAACGCCTGGGTCATGGCGTTCTCCGACGGCGAGATTTATTGAGCTAGGCTCACGCAAAAAAGTTAGTCCCCGCACGAGTCGCCCCGGAGCCTCGCTTGCGCAATACTGGCGGTAGTGATATGAGTGTCGAACTTACCCATTCTCCCGTTCCCGACGACTTCGCCGCGAAACAAGAAGAACTGGAGCGTCTAGAGCAAGAGTTGCTCCAAACCGAAGAGGAACTCAACACCTTGCGACGCGAGCTGCGCGCCTTCGAGAGCGAGTACGTCCGTGTGGTTGGAGTGTGGTTCGCCCGGCTGGCCGAAATCGAGGCGAGAATCGCCGAACTGTTAGCCCTTCAGAATCCAACCGATCCTGCCGCACAAGAGAGCTTCAACCAGGCACGTAACCGCGCCAATGAATCCGCCCGAGAAACCACCGAGGAGCAAGCCAGACCCCTGGAATCGACGTTCATCCCGTCGCCCGATCTTAAGAAACTTTGGCGCGACATGGCCAAGCGGATGCATCCGGATACCGGGCCGGAAGAAGAGCGGGACCGTCGAACCAAGTTTCTTCAGGAATTGAACAACGCCTACGAGACTGGTGACGAGGTGAGAATGAAAGAGGTCTTCGCCGAGTTTATGGCCGACGCCCGCGAGGACCCTGACGATGGGTTTGCCGCCAAACTCGACCGAGTCGTCCAGAAGATCGTTCAGATACAGAGGCGAATAGCCTCGAACAGCACGGCCATTGCCGCTCTGCGTCAGTCTCCCATCTTCGAACTTCGGGAACGTGCGAATCAGGAGAAAGCCGAGGGCCGAAACCTCCTGAGCGATATGGTTTTAGATGTCCAGCTGGAAATCGGTGTGAAGGCGAAGCTTCTTCAAGATCTGGAGCGAAAGCTCTCCGCGCCTCCGGTCGACCCATCCTCGGCCGTTACGGTAACCGCACCTCCGCCCTCGTCCAAATTGCCACGGGAGGAGGCTTAGTTGGAACCAGTGGAAGCGCCGCCTCCAGGCTGGATCTCCTTCGCGAGAGCATTGTTGCGGAGGCGTAAACGATAGTTTGAAGTGGCTCGGGTTTTCTTAACGGGTAACGAATTCTCCTGAGTTAAGAACAGCAGTGAATTTTTTCCGCGGTAGCGGGTGAAGGAGAAGCTAGAGCGGCAACTAAAGACCGGCGAGGCGGAACCCGTACCAGGCATCCCGGGAGGATGGATCACTGGCGGCTCTACTAGCACAGCGGAAGAAAATCGGATCGTTAAAGAACCAGCAGCCGCCGCGCAACACGCGTTTATTCCCGTGTGGTACCCCTTTTGGATCTTGGTCCGGTAAGTGCTGATAGCCATCAGAGCTGTACCAATCCAAGCACCACTGCCACACGTTTCCGGCCATATCCGTGTGACCAAGGGCAGTCGCGTAGGTTTGATCGCGGCGATTTACCCCCGCGGTATTACTCCTGTCGCCAAATTCCGTGATCGAGTGGACGCAAAGATTGCCATCCCACTCGTTGCCCCACGGATACTTCCGACCGTCTATGCCCCGCGCTGCCCGTTCCCACTGCGCCTCCGTGGGCAAGTCACCCCCGGCCCATTTGCAGTAGGCCCGCGCCTCATCCCATGACACCTGTACCATCGGGTGCTCATCCAGCCAACCCCAACCTGGTTTTCGGGCTTCCCAGTCAAACTTCACATTCCTTGCCTGCACATAAGCTCGAAATTGTCCGACCGAGATCGGCGTTTTTGATAAACTATATGAGCTTAAAGTGACTATCCGCATCGGGCACACGTCGTTACGCAGTTCCTCGTCAAGATGCTTGATAAGTTCATCTGAACCCATGATAAATGGTCCCCCTGGCACAGGTATCACCTCTACGCCCGAAGCGAGGGCCACCGGATGCAAGCCTGCTTCCGTGACTACCTGGTTCCTCTGCAAAGTCTTCACGCCACGCGCTGCCAAGCTCGGTGCCGAAGGCTTCCAGTCCCCGACCGACACTAGTTCCGGGCCGTTCTTCTCCTCATCCGACATTTGTGGCAGTTTAGTCTCAATTCCCCAGGCAGTCAACGCAGAGTAGATGAAAACTATTTGTTCAATACGACGTAGGTCTGGCTTCGTACTTCCTAGAAAAGTTTATATTGCCTTCGTATCTTCTTCAAGGATACCCGTTTTGAAAGGCAATCAACAAAAGAGTGGAAGGGACTCAAATACCTGCGAGGCGAAAGCCAACGATGCTCATTTCAAAGCGTGGATCGGCTGCGGACCGATACGATGACCGGAAACTGCTTAGTAGATGCTGATTCCAGGAACTACCGCGTAATATGCAATCTCCGTACTGATTATGCTCCAAGCACCATTCTGATACGTTGCCTGCCATATCTGTATGACCGAGGTCGGTCACAAAGATGTTGGCGCGGCGATTGACAGGTTCGGTGCGGGATCGCTTAAGCGTTTCTGAGTTGTGAACGCACATATCCGGATTCCACTCGTTTCCCCATGGATATTTTTGACCGTCTGTGCCCCTCGCTGCCCGTTCCCACTGCGCTTCCGTTGGGAGATCGCCTCCCGCCCAACTGCAGTATGCTTTCGCCTCATGCCATGTCACCCGCACCATCGGGTGATCATCTCTCCAGCCCCATCTTGGTTTGCGGCCATCCCAATCAAATCTTCCGTCGCTTGCTCTCGTGTAGGCTCGGAACTGCCCAACAGTGATCGGCGTTTTTGATAGGCAGTATGTATTCAATGTGACCGTCCGCCTCGGTTTCTCGTCCTCTCGCTCGTCTAGGTGTTGTTCGTTTGTGCCCATGATAAACGGCCCGCTGGGCACCCGGATCATCTTCACGCCCGACGCAAGGGCTAACGAATTTACCCCCATTTCCGCCGCGACCAGATTCCTCCTCACCGCGTCTAGACCCTGTGCGGCCAACCCCGGTGCCGAAGGCTTCCAGTCCCCGAACGGCACCAGTTCCTGCCCTTTCTTATCCTCCTGAGCCATGTTCTATAGTTTCTTGCGGCAACCCTCTCCCGCCCACAAGCGACCGAAAGAGCTTAAAACAGGCCTTTGAGTTGGCCGTTCGAGTCGCCGAGTTTGTCCACCCGGGCGCCGACTCGGTCCAGCATCGAAAGGAACAGGTTCGTCATCGGCGTGTGGTTCGGGTACACGATGTGTCGTCCGGTCGGCAGCTTCCCGCCCGCCTTACCCGCCATCAAAATCGGCAGGTTGTCGTGGTTATGCGCGTCGCCGTCGCTGATTCCCGCGCCGTAAACGATCATCGAATTATCCAGAAGCGTGCCGTCGAGCTCCTTGATGTCCCGCATCCGCTTCAGCACGTAGGCAAGCTGCTGAACGTGGAACGTGTCGATCTTCTGCTTCTTTTCCAGCTTTTGGGCGTCGTGGCCGTGGTGGCTCACGTCGTGGTGACCTTCGGAAACTCCGATCTGGTGGTAGCTGCGGTTACTACCATCGTTCGCAAACATAAAGGTGCAAACTCGCGTCAGGTCGGCCTGGAAGGCGAGAACCATCATGTCGCCCATCAAGCGAATGTGTTCGCCGTAATCCGCCGGGATGCCGTTTGGCTTGCCGATGCCGGCGGCGAGCAGTGCCGCCTGCTTGTTCTCGAATTTCGTCAACCGAGTTTCGATCTCACGGATGCCCTCAAAGTACTCATCCAGCTTGCGGACGTCGCGCTTTCCAAGCTGGCCCTTCAGCAGAGCGGCGTCTTCGGCTACGAAGTCGAGGATGCTCTGCCGGAACAGGTCGCGCCGCGTCTTGGCCTCGCCCTCTTCGTTGGCGTTTCCGTTGCCAAACAGTCGCTCAAAAACCAGGCGCGGGTTGACTTCCTTCGCGACCGGAGTGGTTGCGCTTCGCCAAGAAACGTTGCTGCTGTAGGCACACGAGTAGCCGCTATCGCAGTCGCCGGAAACGCCGCCACGCTCACAGCCAATTTCGAGGCTCGCGAACTTCGTGTTTCGACCGATGTGCGACGCCGCAACCTGGTCGGCCGAGATGCCGTTCCGGATGTCGGAACCTGAAGTCTTCTTCGGCTGAACGCCGGTAAGCCAAGCCGCCGTAGATCGCGCGTGGTCGCCCGGGCCGTCACCGTTCGCGAAGGCATGCTGCTGGGTAAGGCCCGTGAGAACATTGAAGTGCTCGCGCAACTCGGCGAGCGGGGACATGACGTCGGGTAGGTCAGCCGATAGGGCACCGGCGGCTTTCGGCGTCCAGTGCTCCATGCTCACGCCGTTCGGAACGAACATGAACGCCATTCGAACTGGCGCAACTTTCTGCGCACTGCCGGCAAGGGCGACCGTGGGGAGCATGCGCTCCAGCACGGGCAGCGCCATCACGGTGCCGACGCCTTTCAAAAACGTTCTGCGATCAATCGGGTTCATGGTCCTACTTTCCTTTTCCGGAATGGTTCACTGGTTACGACGGCCGAAACAAAGGCCGAAAACTTATAGTCATTGGCGGCGGTGCGCCGGGCGATCTCGTCTACAAAACACTGGTCTGAAACATCGAGGCCGCGACCCAGAGCGTAGGTCAGGAATCGGTCTGACAGCGCGCTAACAAACTGGCCTTTGTTTTCGAGGAGAATCTTTTTTAGCTGCGACGGTCCTTCAAACTTTCGACCGTCGGGAAGCACGCCAGAAGAGTCGATCTTAGAGCCATCGTCGTTCGTCCGCCAGCGGCCAACCGCGTCGTAGTTTTCCATTCCAAAGCCGATGGGGTCCATCTTGCTGTGGCAGCTCTTACAGTCCGGCTTTGAGCGGTGTTGCTCCATTCGCTCGCGGATGTTCTTCGACGTCAGGATCTTCTTGTCGTCGCCGAGATCACCAACGCCGGGCGGTGGTGGTGGCGGAGGCGTGCCAAGAATGTTCTCCAGAACCCATTTGCCGCGCTTTACGGGCGAGGTCCGGGTCGGGTTCGACGTTATGGAAAGCACGCTCGCTTGGGAAAGCACGCCTCCGCGCTGGTCGCCGACCAACGGGACTTTTCTGAACTCGGGGCCAGTGACGTTCGGGATGCCGTAGTGCTTCGCCAGGGCTTCGTTGATGTAGCTGTACTTGCCGTCCAGGAAGTCCAGCACGCTGCGGTCATTCCGGAGGACGCCCAGGAAGAACATCTTCGTTTCCGTCTTCATTGACTCCTTGAGGTTGTCATTGAACGTGGGAAACTGGTCTGGATTAGGGTGGAAAAGATCGAGTTTTCGGAGCTGCAACCACTGCTCGGCGAAATTATCGGCGAGGGCCTGCGACTTCGGATCGTGCAGCATTCGCAGGGCCTCAGCCTTGATCACGGCCGGGTCGGCTAGTTTGCCCTGGCCGGCTAGCGTCATCAGCCTTTCGTCTGGGAGGCTGCTCCAGATGAAGTAGGACAGTCGCGAAGCGATTTCGTAGCCGTTCAGGTTCCGTACGGCCTTTTCGCGGCGGTCCGTCTCAACACGGTAGAGGAAGTTTGGCGACACCAAAACGGCGGTCATACCGAGCTGGATTCCGCGCTCGAACGGCTCCTTCATTTTGCCGGCAAGGTCAAAAATCGAAACGAGTCGATCAGCTTCCGTTGGAGTCACGGGCCGACGGTAGGCGCGGGTGGCAAATTTACCAAGGATTTCCCGTGCGGTCTCGCGCTCCTTGCCGACGACCGGCGGTTTGGGAATGAGCTTGAGGTGTGAGGCCGGCGGGGTGCTTCCGCCTTGCGGACCAAGAACTTCCACCGACTTCACGTACAGGTTTCGGTCTTTCTTGCCTTGCGGCGCGTTCGCGTCAAAAAAGTCGTTCACAAACTTAACCGTAACGACGCCGGGGCCCTTCACGCCTTTAATCGGGGCTTCGTAGTCCGTGATGTTGGGCGGAACCGCGCGAACGTCGAAGATGTCGACCCGCTCGCCATTCCAAAGCACTTCCATCTTTGCGGGATCCGGGCCGGCCTGCGTGGCATAGCCGCTCACTCGAATTCGGTAGAGGCCGGTGCGCGGAAGATCAAACTTTCCGGTGACGCTGCCGTTGCTAAAGAAGTCGGCGCTATCGTCGTCAATCGTCACCGCCCCGGTCGGGTTCAGGCTCGGGCCGATCAGTTTGTTGCTTCCCTTTGGCGGCACTTGGATCGCGCGGTCGGCAATCTGCTCGGCGGCGTTCAAGTACTTCTCCATGAGGAGAGGGGAGAGGGAGAGGACATCGCCAATATTATCGAATCCGTAACCCACGTCGTCGGACGGGAAGTCGTCGGCAGGACGGAACTCGATGCCGACGAGGTCGCGCACGGTGTTGTTATATTCCGCTCGGTTTAGGCGTCGAATCGTTACGCGACCAACGTCGGCCAGATCGCAGTCGCCGACCAGAACCTGCTTCAGGCCAGCCACCATCGCGGCGCGCTGGGTTGCGGATGGTTTGGGCATTCCTTTCGGCGGCATATGGCCGGTTTCAATGTTCTTAAGAACCTTGCTCCAAATCTCCCGCGAATCTGAGACCTGCGCGGCCGTTTTGAATCGATTCAGGCTGACGCCGGCAACGGGGTCTTTTGCGCCATGGCATGGGATGCAGTACTCGGTAATCCCGGGCGCAACGTGCTTCTCGAACGAGTACTTGACAGCGGGCTTTTTGGCGGCGACAGGCTTTGGCTTCGCGGTTTGCCCGTTTGCGGCCCCGATGGCGGCAAAGAGTAAGGTGGCAGACGCAAGCAATCCTCCCAGTCGAAGGATTTCAATGTGCCCAGATTCTCGGAGTGACCGCATCGTCGCCTTATAGTCTACGCATATCTGACGTTCACAGCCGCCCGAATTACGTCCGATTTTGTTTAGTCCCTTGCCGCTGAAATCTTACGCGGGATGACGGCACTCGGGACAGACCGGGATGCGGGCATCGTAAACGTTGCCGCACCGCACGCAAGTGACCATCGGCCCGGCCGGCGGAAGCTCTTCCTCCAGGATCCGCAGCTCTTCTCGCTCGTGGGTCCGCCGCAACTCATCAAGGCTGAACCGGTCGACCGGACGCACGCCCAGTACGACGGCTACCACCAAGCTAAGCCCGGCGGCGGCGATAAGCAACTCCATGAGTAGGCTGGCCACACCTAAGAATGGCAGTGGCATCAGGCACGCCAGGGCGATAAGTATCCCAATCCGAAATGGTGGAAGAAAGCGAAGGCGCATTCTCGTCCATCATGCCCTAAACAGAAACCGCCCGGTGCCAGAACGGCGACCGGGCGGAATCGAGATGCTTAGTTAGCCTTACTTGATCAGGCCGGCAATCGCGGTGTCGAGCTGGCCGAGGCCCTTGCTGTCGCCCTTCAGGTTCACGAAGCTCGTGGCAACCTTCCAGTCCTTGTAGACGACGACGGTGTTCTTGACGTCGGCGGCGGTGTTGATCTTGTATGCCGAGACGGCTTCGTCGTTCTTAGGAAGAACGGCGATGGAAACGTCCTTGCTGCTGGTTGCCTTTGCCCAGTCCATGTAGGCCTTGCTGTTCTTCTCGTCGCCGAGGATGACCACGAGAGCCTTGAACTCGCTCTTCTTGTTCTTCACGATCTGAGCCTGGAGGTTCTTCGTGATGGCATCTACGTTCTTAGCATCGTCGCCGTTGATCCAAACCTGGACCTGCGGGCGAGCCTGGAACGTGCACGGGAAGCACTTGTCGGTGCCGGCAAGCGGGCCGCTAATGTGCTTCGGGTGGAACGGGGTGACGTTCTCGCCAGCCTTGAGGCCAGACTTGGAACCGCCGAAAGCGAAGGCCGATACGACGAGCACGCCGAGGGCGACGCCGCCCGAGATCATTTTCTTGTTCATGGGATTTCTCGCAAACTTTGCGGGGCATTACTGTCCCGTACAAGCGTTACTAAGCCTACACGCTCCCGCCGAGTTCCCGACCCCATGAAAGTTTGGGATGAATTTTCTCATACCTTGCCGATGGAAGGGTAGATTTCCAGAATCGCAACCCTTGAACCCACCTTCGACCAGATTCTTGCTGCCCGAGAGCGAATTGCCTCCGGCGTCCTGCTGACCCCCTGCCGCGAATCGGCGGCCCTCTCCGAGTTGACCGGATCGTGCGTTTACGCTAAGTCCGAGTACCTGCAACGCACCGGGAGCTTTAAGGAGCGCGGGGCCCGAAACGCGCTGCTACTGCTATCTAAGCAAGAGCGGCGGCGGGGTGTCGTGGCGGCTTCGGCTGGGAACCACGCGTTGGCGCTGGCGTTCCACGGTCGGGACCTCGGCATCCCGGTAACGGTCGTCATGCCGCGATTTGCGCCTCTGGTGAAGCAGGCTCGCTGCCGGGCTTTCGGTGCGACGGTGGAGCTTTTCGGCGACGACATCGGCGAAGCAAAGGAACTGGCAGACCGATTTGTGACCGAACACGGGATGATCTACGTTCACGGCTTCGACGGCCGAGACGTGATGGCCGGACAGGGAACGGTTGGGCTTGAGATCCTGGAGCAGGTCCCCGACGCCGAGGCTGTCATCGTGCCGATTGGCGGCGCCGGACTGATTGCGGGCATTGGCCAAGCGATCAAGACGCTTCGTCCCGAGGTCGAGATCATCGGCGTGGAGCCAGAGAACTGCGCGACGTTCTCGGCAGCTCTGGATAAGGGGGAGCCAGTTCTCTGCCCGATCGTTCCGTCGCTGGCCGATGGCCTCAGCGTGCCACGGGTCGGTCCCAACGCGTTTGCTCTCGCCCAAACCGTCGTGGATCGGACGATTCAGGTGAGCGAGAAGCACATCGCCTTAGCGATTCTTCGGTTGCTGGAGCTAGAGAAAGGCGTCGTTGAAGGCGGTGGGGCCTCGGCGCTGGCGGCGCTGCTCTCGGGCCGTCTGCCGCATCTCCTCGGCAAAAAAGTGGTGCTCGTGCTGTGTGGCGGAAACATCGACCCGGCGGTTTTGGGGCGGGTCATCGAGCATGGATTGGTGGCCGATGGCCGTCTGGCGCGGTTCCGCTGCGTGATCTCCGACCGGCCCGGGGGCTTGGCCGTGTTTGCCGATCTTTTGGCGCGGGTTGGGGCAAGCGTGAAGCAGATCGTGCACGAACGCGCGTTTGCCAGTCCGGACGTCTCGAAAGTCGAGGTCGACTGCATCATCGAAACGCGCGACCACGACCACATCGCCGACGTCCGACGTGCGCTGGTGGAGGCCGATTTTGAAATCCGGTGAGACGCCTTCGACGTGCGGTTGGGCCAAACATGCGCTCGAGGTTGAGTACCACGACACGGAATGGGGCGTGCCCAAGCGCGGCGAGCGTCGGCTTTTCGAGGATCTTGTGCTGGACGGCGCCCAGGCTGGCCTAAGCTGGTTGTCCATTTTGAAGCGGCGCGAAGGCTATCGGGCGGCCTTCGAAGGGTTCGACCCGGTTCGAGTGGCAGCGTACGGAAAGGAGGATATTGACCGGCTGCTCGCGGATCCGGGCATTATTCGAAACCGCGCAAAGGTGAACTCCGCCATCCAAAATGCCCGCGCGTTTTTGGAAGTTCAGCAGGAGTTTGGGACGTTCGGGGAATACCTTTGGGGCTGGGTTGACGGGCGACCGATTCAGCACGAGCGAGGCGTCGGGGAGTATTCGCCCGTCCGAACCGAACTTTCCGACCGGATGAGCGCCGACCTCAAAAAGCGTGGCTTTTCTTTCGTGGGCAGTACGATCGTTTACGCGATGATCCAGGCGATTGGGCTGGTCAATGACCACACGGTGGCGTGCAGTCAGTACGCGCGGGTTCGGCAGATGGGCGAGGAAGGCATCTTCTTGGAGCACCCTTAGCTCGAACGGAGCCGTGTGCACAATCGGAATTGTTAAGAAACAGAGAAGAAGCCAAAAAAGCTCCTTCGTCCGGATATCATGTTCGAATTCAGAGTTTCTTGATTTTGGAAAATATGATGCGTCACCGTCTGCTTTTCGCTTCTCTGCTCGTTGGTACCCTGTCCGCGCTCTCGACGGCGCAGGCTCCGCCGGTGGTCTATCGCATTACGATCTCGCACGAGAAGTCGCTGAATGGTGGACTTAGCAGCGTGCTCGCTCCCGCGCCTTACGTTCAAACCGGCTTTTCTGCCAGCGGCCCGGCGCAAGCCGGAAACCCATATTCCGTGACAAGCCGTGCTGATCTCTGGGGCTCGGAGCTTGACTACCGATCCGTGGTGAGTGCGCTGGCGTCCGTTTCCGCGAGCAGTCTGTACGGGCTGGCCAACGTGAAGCTCGAGACTTTTGTGCGCGGCGCGGCGGGAACGCCGTTCGCGTTTACCGACGCTGGGACCCTCGTCGGAGCCTCCAGTGCCACGAACGCACCTTTCAATCAGATTTCTTACTCCATCCAGAACAATTCATCGCCTGCTTCCACCGCGTCTGGCGTAAGTTTCAACTTAGGCGTTGGCACAACGGTTCAGAACGGGACCACCAGCGCAACGACTCTGACCTTGCCCGCCTTTCCCGGAACGACCTACACGCAGGCAAACACCCGGACCTACTCCATTGATGCGTTTCAAGCATTCTCGGGGGCCAGCAGTCTGAACGCGAACGTTACGTTGGCCGGACAACTGAAAGCGAACATCCGAACCGGTGTTGCCCCGACCGCGAGCATCGACGGGCCGGTGGTTGGCGGCAATCGCGTGGATAGCTTCCCGAATGGCTCAAGCGTCAGCCTGTTCAGTCTATCCAGCGACTCGGATAATGGCGTGCCAACGCAGGGAATCTACGCCACCCGCTGGATCATCACCGACCCGACGAGCGTTGTTACGACCCAAGACGGAACCGCCGCCGCGATTGTCGTGAATAAGCCGGGAACCTGGACGGTGCGCCTGCGGGTGACCGATGACGAGGGCATGACCGCCGAAACGACGAAGACGTTTGCCGTCGTCCAGTCCCAGCTAGGATTCAGCCGCACGGAGATTGACTTTGGCACGCGACCGTTGGATTCTGCGTCGGATCAGACGTTCACGATTTCGAACAACGGCACCGGGCCGCTGATTGGCTCGGTCGGACCTGCATCGTCGGCTGCCTACTCGATCTATTCCGTAGGCGGCACGCTCGGGGCAACGGCCCTCAACCTCGCGCCGGGCGCCAGCACGGAGGTAGTGGTTCGCTATCGGGCTAACCGATTTGAAGCGGAGAACCAAACCTTAGCGGTGAACTCGAACGACCCGAACTACCCGGTTCGAAACCTCTTCCTGAAAGGCAAGGCCACGGTTCGGCTCGGATTCTTCATCCGGGCGTTCCTTCCGGGCACCATTGACGGCGTGACCCGACCGGCGTTCTCGCCCTTCAGCGGTACTGTTGTGCCGGTGGTACCGGCGAATACGGTTGCGTTCCCGCTTCAGTACGGGCTGCTCACCGATAACCACGGGTTTACGAACGACTTCAACGCCTCCGGCATCGCCAAGATTTGGGGCAGCCTGGACCTAACGGGAAATCAGGCCACGTTCCTGTTGAGAAAGGCGCGCTACGGCTCGGTTCGCTTGCTTGACTCTCGTGGGTTCGGGATTGTCGACCGTACCGCGAACGGTACTTGGTCGCTCGGGAACCTGAGCCTTGCCGCCGATACGCTTTCGGCACCGCTAGCATTGAACGTTCCGGTGTTAGATGCGGCAACTACGGTCAACTTCCCCGGGATTCAAAACGTTCAGTTCAACGGCGGCAGCCTGAGCTTGAACTTCGCCAGCCGGCAGTTCGGCGTTTCGTTCGGGTTTGGCGGCTACGGCGCGGTCGAGAGCTACCTCACGGTGAACGGCGGTGCCTACCGCCCGCTTTTCCAGGTGGCTCCGACGTCGACGATCCAAACGATCAGCGGCTTCCGTCCGGTTGCAGGAACGATTTCGTTCTGATTCGACGCGAAGCGTGTAGCCCCAGCCGCTTTGGCTGGGCAAATCATCTCAGGACGGCTGCTCTCTTCGCCTCACCCCGGCCCTCTCCGCTCGGAGAGGGAGCCGGAGGCTTTTCAAGCTTTCGTCACTGCCGGGCACCTAGTCAGCCGGTAGAGGGGCGGAGATCGTGAAGTGCCGAAGGCCGTTTACTTGGGCGGTTAGTTCGGCCCGGAAGTCGGGGTGGGCGATCGAAATTAAAGCCTCAGCGCGCTGGCGTAGGCTCTTACCGTGAAGATTAACCGCGCCATATTCCGTAACGAGCCAGTGGACATGACCGCGGGTGGTGACCACGCCGGCACCTTCCGATAGAGAGTTAACTATCCGGGATACCGTGCCCTTGGCGGCGGTGGATGGAAGCGCGATAATGGCTTTTCCGTTAACGGATAGCGCGGCGGCCCGGATGAAGTCCATTTGTCCGCCGATTCCGGAGTAGATGGAATGCCCTAAGGAATCGGCGCAGACTTGGCCAGATAGGTCAACTTGTAGGGCAGAATTAATCGCGACTACCGAGTTATTCTTACGGATTAGGCTTGTGTCGTTTGTCCGGTCGCATGAGTGGAACTCAACGAGAGGGTTATTGTGGACGAAGTCGTACACCCGCTTCGTTCCGTTCACGAAGCTGGTCGCGATTCGGCCGGGGTGGACGGCTTTGTACTTGTTTGTGATCGCGCCGCTCTCAAACAGTGTGACGAGCTGGTCCGAGAACATTTCGGTGTGAACGCCAAGGTCCTGCTTGTTGTTCAGCTGGGCTAGGGCGGCATCAGGGATGGCGCCGATGCCCATCTGGAGGGTGGAGCGGTCGGTGACGAGGTCGGCGATAATTTCGCCGATTCGTGTTTCGACGGCAGTTGGCTTCTTGGGGGCGTGCTCGATGATCGGGCGATCGGTGCAGGTGAAGAAGTCGATTTTGGAGAGCGGAATGGAGCTATTTCCGAAAGTTCGCGGCATTTGCTGATTGACCTCGGCCAGGATGAGGTCGGCCGTGTCTACGGCGGCGCGAGCGCAGTCGACGCTGGTGCCTAGCGAGCAAATTCCGTGCTCATCAGGCGGGGAAACTTGGATGAGGGCAACGTTTAGGTGGACCTGTTGCGAATAGAAAAGGTTGGGGATATCGGAAAGAAAAATAGGAACGTATTCGCAATTACCCGTGGCGATTCTAGGGCGTAAGTCGGCGCCAGTAAAAAAGGAGATGGGCTGGATATACGGACAGGCGGCGGTACCGAGCTTGGTCTCACATCCGAGGTGGACGTGGTAGGTTGTGATGTTCGTAAGGTGCGTTTGGCTGCAGAGAGATTCGACGAGGTCGATGGGAACGGCGGCGGCACCGTGGATGAAAACCGTGCTGTTGTCCTTGATTTTTAGGATGAGGTCGTTCGGAGACAGGGCGCGCGCTTGCCAGTTGGTTTTCATGGACGCATTTATCGTGACCTATTCCCGTGCCGAGTTTGCGGTGGGTACACCGCAACGACCCATTGCGGACTACGCCTACCGAATTGGGCAAAGCAATTCGGATGACCCGATTAGGCTGGTCCGTCCCCTTGGATGAAGCTCGGGTAGCTTGAGCTTCTCCGCATTTTGCCTCACTCCGGCCCTCTCCGCTCGGAGATAGAGGCGCATTCGCGGAGCGACGCCAGAGAGGCGTCGGCTACAGCCCTTCGGGCTCGGCGAGCTCCAACGCGAAGCGTGTAGCCCCAGCCTCTGTGGCTGGGCATCTCTCCTACAGCCGTTTCTCCTCACCCCTGCCCCTCTCCAACGGATTGGAGAGGGGTTCATTTCTTCTTTCGTCGCAGCAGGGCGAGAGCGCCAAGGCCGAGGACGGCCATGCTCGCCGGCTCCGGCACGGGATCGAACGTCACGGTGATATCGACATACTGCCCTTCGGGGGAGTTAAAACTATAACTACGTGGATCTACCTTTTCGCTCACATCTCGCTGAACTCCCGGAAATATGCGAAATGTTTTCGTCGTGACCGTCGTCAAAGGCCTGCTCCATTGAAATCCAAGATACGTTGTCTCCTTTGCGACGTCGAAGGTATGGCTTCCCTCTGAAAGTTTCTTGAGGCCTAAATGAATCAGATAGCCGGTAACTGGTTCTTCATCGTCCGGAACAAAATAGGGTCGTCCATATTCGCCTATCGCATACTCTATCGCCACTGGAGCGGCAAAAAGTTCCCCGGGCTGCACCACCATACTGCCGCCAAGATAGAGAACATTGTTGTTGGAACTGTTGACGTAGAACTCAGTCTGGTTCAAGTGGATGAGCGCGGAGTGGCCGGTGGCGGAAATGCCGATTGCGGACGCCACCGAGATGAGAAGCAGGTGTTTTTTCATGAGTTATCGTAGAATCAGGAAATCGGGCGAGATAGCGCTCGTCGAGATGAGATCGAGGATTCCCATAACGTTAACTGCGTTATAACAATACTCTTTCGATCACACGCACGCGGGTCACGTAAAACCGGGACACATCACGCCTAGATTAGGGACGACGCCAAAACCAACGCACGTCAATCCGAAAACAAATCGCCCTGTAATTTTTGACGGGCAAGAATCTCGGCGTGGGGGCGGCGGTCGCCGGTCATGTCGAGGTGATCGACCGCGCAGCCGACCGCAAGCAATGCCGGAGACAACCGGCCAAACCGGTGGCAGCGAACCGGGTCTTGGCACCCGCACATCAGGCAGATTGAACGCGTTTTGGCGGCGTCGATCAGCTTATCGATCCCGGCTCGAAACAAAGGCTCCAAAGGATCGTCGGCCGGAGCACCCAGCGAGTCTCCCATGTACACGTACCGAAGCCCAACTTGCGGGACGAGAACCTGCAACCGCTCACGCCGAAAGTCTTCCCAATAGCTGCTTTGCGGAATCCGCCGAACATCGACCAGATGCGTCACCCCGTGCGCTTTCACGAGAGAAACGAACCCGTCGAAGCCGCGATTGCCATACCCGGCGGTGAGAATCGTCACCGTAAGCTATCGGGGGCGCGGCTTATCACCGGTCGGTTCGGTTCGAGAAAGGTCCTGCTTGCCGCGATCGATCGTGGACATCGCCTTGCTGATGACGCCCTCAAGCTGGACCAGCGTGTCGTAGGCATACTTTTCGGCGCCGCGACGCATCTGCGAGGCTTCCCGCTCGGCGGCGTTGCGAACCTCCTCGCTTTGCGCCTTCGACAGCTTCAGAATCTCGCTCTGCTGAACCATGTTGGTCTGCTCCAGAATGGCGGCTTGCCGAATCCGCTCGGCTTCGGCGGTCGCCTCGGCAAGGATCCGCTCGGCTTCCTTATGGGCACTCGCCAGCATCTGCTCCGCGTCTTCTTCGGCCGCCTGAAGGATTTTGTCGGTCTCGCGGTTGGTGGCGGCGGCGACCTTGAGCTCCTGCGGCAGCGTCGCGCGGATCTTGGTGATCATCATGCTGATCTCCTTCTGATCTAATCCCCAGTACACCGGGATGAGCGGCATTTTATAGGGGTCCTGAACCGCGATTTTTTCCAGGAGGTCGAGAAATTTGAGGGTGTCCATCGAAGACTGTGGTTAAACCACGAGTGTATCACGGTGCTGGTTCGTTTCCCGCCGCTTGGCGAGCGCGCCTTCGATGACCGGGATCGCCGCCGCCGGAACCATCGGGTGGTAGTCGCCGCCCAGCAGCGCCACCTCTCGCACGATGGAGCTGCTGAGGTAGCTATAATCCCAGCGCGTCATCAAGAAAACGCTGTCGATGTCTTCGGCCAGCCGCCGGTTGATCATCGCCATCTGAAACTCATATTCGAAGTCGGCCGTTGCCCGCAATCCGCGAACGATGGACTTTGCCTTGTGCCGGTGGGCAAAGTCGACCAACAGCCCCTCGAAGGCTTCGACCTTCACATTCTTCAGGTGCAATACCGAGTTTTGCAGAATCTCGAGCCGCTCATCGTTCGAAAGCAGCGGCGACTTTGCCTTGTTCACGCCGATGGCCACCACCAGGTTATCGAACAATGCCGACGCCCGCTCGATCACGTCCAGGTGACCCAGCGTGGGTGGGTCGAACGTTCCCGGGTAGATGGCTAGGCGTCGCATCGGTCAGTTCACTTTCACTTTGAGGTGCGGCATTTGGCCAAACAGGTTGCTTCGAACGCCCGAAACTTTCTTCTTCACTAGGATCACGTCTTGGCCAAAGTAGGCCGGAATGCGGGCAACGTCCTCAATCAGGAGGTCTTCGGCTTGCTGATAGAGTTCCGTCCGGCGGGCCTCGTCGGAGATCGTGTCGGCTTCATCGACCAGTTTGTCGAACGCCGGGTTCGAGTAGCCGTCGCGGTTCTCGGTGGCGCCGGTCCGAAGCAAGAAGCTGAGGAAGTTCTGCGGGTCCAGGTAGTCGGCGTACCAGCTAAGGCCGACAAACTGGAGCTTCTTCGCGTTGCGGGCTTCCAGGAACGCTCGCCACTCCATCGTCTTTGGCGAGACGTCAACGTTGAGGTTTTTTTTGAGGTCGGTGATCGCACTTACCGCAAGCAGCGCGCTGTCGGGTCGGCCGTCTCGGTATGTAATCGTCAGCGCGGGCAGGCCTTTTCCGTTCGGGAAGCCGGCCTCGGCCAGAAGCTTTCGCGCGGTGGCGGGATCGAACGGGATGCCGGCGAGGTCGGGCCGAGCGCCGGTGATTCCCGGCGGAAGGAAGCCCTTGGCCTCCGGAAGCTTGATGATGTCCGTGGCGATCCGGGTTCGGTCGATGGCCATCGCGAACGCGCGTCGCACGCGAACATCCTTGAATGGCGCGTACATGTCCTGGTTCATGCCCAGGTAGTAGATTGCGGGCCGCGGCACGTTCACCATCTCGGCTTTCAGAACTGGGTCGGCGTTTACTGCGTCCAGATCCTGCCGCTCGATGGTCAGCAGGTCCAGCGAGCCGTCTTTGTACTGGTTCAGGCGGGTGGCGGCGTCCTTGATGACCGGGCGGATGAGCTCGTCCACGAGTGGCTTGCCTAGGTAGTAATCCGGGTTCGCGAGAAGCACAAGCTGCTGGTCGGGCGCGTACTCGGCCAGTTTGAAGGGGCCGGTTCCAATTGTGTCGGCAACCGCCGTGATTTCGGTTCGCTTCGCGACGTCCTTCGAAAGGATGAACGCGCAGGGGTAGGTGAGCTTGCCCAGGAAGTACGGTCGGGGCTTGTCGAGCGTGATCTTCACCGTCGCGGGATCGATCACCATGACGCCCGGAAGGTCCTTGGCCTTCCCGTTGAAATGCGCGGCAAAGCCTTCGATATCGCTGAGGTAGCTGCTGGCGGTGGGGGATTTTACGGCCGGGTCGCTGTTGCGCTCCAGCGAGAACTTCACGTCCTCGGCGGTGACGGGCGTGCCGTTGTGGAACTTCGCGTTCGCGCGCAGCTTAAAGATGAAGCTTTTGCCGCCGCCTTCCACCGTCCAACTTTCGGCGAGCTGCGGGACCAGCTTATTGTTTTCGTCGTAGCTGACTAGCCCCTCGTAGACGTTCTGGATGAGCTCTCCGGTGTCGACGTCCTGAATCAGCGCGGGATCGAGGCTGGTCGGGGCGGTGTGCATAGCGGTGCGGAAGACCGTCTTTCCACCTGCTGCCGTCTCTTCGGCACCCGACTTTCCTTTGCCGCAGCCCGTGAGGAAGACGCCAAGCGAGGCAACGAGCAGCATCGCGGGTGCAAAAAAGTTCATTCGGCGTGGCGTCAAAGTGAAGCTATGTTACACCGGAGGGGCTCGTTTGACCCAGGCGAAAAATTGGCCCACCAACGGTCGATGGGCCGATCCATGAGTAATTTGGGATCGTCACGATGGACGCCCATCGGCTTGTGACGACAATACCGGCCCTAAGGTTCGCAGGGCGTTCGCTTCGGTATCCTTGCGGCTAGTATGGCCACTGCAATCACCATGACTGAAACGGGCTTGAACGTGCCCAACGATCCGATTATTCCGTTCATCGAAGGCGATGGCACCGGACCCGACATTTGGCGGGCAAGCGTGCGGGTCATTGATGCGGCGGTCGAGAAAGCCTACGGCGGCGAGCGAAAGATCTCGTGGACCGAGGTTCTGGCCGGCGAGAAGGCGTTTAACGCGACCGGCTCTTGGCTGCCCGACGCCACGCTGGACGATTTTCGGCAGTACCTGGTGGGCATTAAGGGCCCGCTGACGACGCCGGTTGGCGGCGGAATCCGCTCGCTGAACGTTGCCCTGCGACAGATATTGGACCTGTACGTTTGCCTTCGCCCGGTGCGCTGGTTCACGGGCGTGCCCTCGCCGGTGAAGCGACCCGAGCAGGTAGATATGGTGATCTTCCGCGAGAACACCGAGGACATCTACGCCGGAATCGAGTTCGCGGCCGGGACCGAGGATTCGGCGAAGCTGCTCGACTTCCTCAAGTCGACCTTTCCAAAAATGTACGAGAAGATCCGCTTCAGCACGAAGGAGAAGGGAATGGACTTCGCGGTGGCCGCGATGCCAGAGCACATTGAACCGGGTGATGACGACGTGATGGTGGGCATCGGCATCAAACCCGTCTCGCGCATCGGCTCCCAACGCCTGATCTACGCCGCAATTGACTATGCGCTTACTAACAAGCGCAGCTCGGTGACCCTCGTGCACAAGGGCAACATCATGAAGTTCACCGAAGGCGCATTCATGGAGTGGGGCTACCAGCTTGCCAAGGAGGCGTTTGGCGGAGTCGAGATCGACGGTGGCCCATGGTGCAAGGTGACCCGAGATGGCCATGAGGTGATCATCAAGGACGCGATCGCCGACATCACGTTGCAACAGGTGCTCACTCGACCGACCGACTTCGACGTCATCGCGACGTTGAACCTGAACGGCGACTACCTGAGCGACGCGCTGGCGGCCCAGGTTGGCGGAATCGGCATCGCGCCAGGCGCGAACATCAACTACGTGACCGGTCACGCGATCTTTGAGGCAACCCACGGAACCGCTCCGAAGTACGCGAACCTGGACAAGGTGAACCCGTCCTCGGTGATTCTGTCGGGCGAGATGATGCTGCGTTACATGGGTTGGACGGAAGCCGCCGACCTGATCATGAAGGGCATGGACGGTGCCATCGGCGCGAAGCTGGTGACCTACGACTTCGCGCGCTTGATGGACGGCGCAACCGAAGTCAAGTGCAGTGAGTTCGGCGACGCGCTTATCGCCCACATGGCCTGAGGTTGTTGGCGGGTCTTGACGTGTCAAGACCCGCCTTTTTTATTTGCGGTTTCCGGCATTTCGGCGTATCTTGAGGTATGCCTATGGTGCTCCTGGGCCTCCCGCCTTCGCCACCGGTCTTGCCGGGATACAAAGCGCAGCGGCTACCTTACGCGATTCCACCTGAGTTCTCGGACTACAGCGGTCTCGGTACTCTGACCGAAGATGGAAAGTACTGGTTCTTTCCAGGCGCTAAGCGAACGGTAGAGCGCCACGACCAGGATGGCATCGTCGGTTTGCGGGGCGAACAGATTACGACCGCGCTCGATCAAAGCACGCGGCAACCTCGGATCTACAGCAGCACGACGAGCCAGCAGTTCCGGGGCTATAACGGCGCTCAAGGACCGGCGGCACACATTTTCAACGGACCATCTTCGGGATGGCCCATTGCGTCCCGTGATAGGCAACACGTACTCGCGGGAACAACTTGGTACAGCTACAACCTTAAACTGCGATTCAGCGGGGTTTCCGAGATTCGCTGGCTTCAACGTGGACCGAACCCAAATTTTGACGCAACGTTTTCTCCTGACGGGCACCATCGGTTCGACGTCTTGGCCTCTCTTCCGGGATCAAACGGTTGGAACTTGCTGGTCGCGTTCCGAGAAGCGGCCACATCGCGCACCGTCGAGTTGCGCGGCTACCGGTTTGTCGACGGGAGCTTAACGCAACTCACTTCAACGGCCGTGTTTGGCCAGCTGCCAAGGGGCTTCAACCTTCCGCTTCGCGCGGAGCCCATCCTCGAACCGTCATTCGGCTATGATCCTGGGCGTCAACGGTTGCTCATCCAGCAATGGCCTCATGGGCGAGTTGAGTTAGAAGTGAAGCCCGGCCCGACTCCCAAGTGGGTTCGGACCAAGGACATGCCCCCGGAGCCGTTTTTCTACTTTGGCGGGTACCGCTACCGCTCGGTTGGCCCCAAGTTGCGCGGCGGAAAGGACAAACTGCTTGCCTTCGATGGCAAGTGGATCGACACCGGGGCGGCGCGGTTTGTGGCCATGAGCGGGTCGCAAAAACTCGCCGTGGTGGAAGGCCTCGACGGCGATATGTGGATGATGAAGCGGGTCGCCGGACCCGTTAAAACACGATAACCGACCGGATCACGTCGCCGGTTTCCATCTCGTGAAACGCGGCCTCCACGTCATCCAGCCCGATGCGGCGGGTTACCATTTCGTCCAGCTTTAGCTGGCCCTTCAGGTACAAATCCGCGAGGATCGGAAAGTCGTTCGAAGGCAGGGTGTCGCCGCAGTGGCAGACGCGAAGTCCGGCCTTGTTCCAATACACGCCCGTCGCCATGTCGCCGAGGTTCAGCGTTACGGCGTCGTCTTGTGCCGGGAATCCGATGGTGGTGGCGATGCCGCCGTAAGCCAGCATTTTGATCGCCTGCTCGGTGCACATGGGGATTCCAGTCGCCTCAAAAGCGTACTCAACGCCGCCGTCGTAGCCGTCCTCGGTGATGCGGCGGACCTCCGCCACCGGGTCGACTTCGCGCGCGTTCACGAGATGGGTCGCGCCGAAATCCTTTGCCCAGCGGAGCTTCGTCGGGTTGACGTCGACCGCGATGATTTGGCTGGCGCCCGCCAGCACCGCTCCCTGAACCACGCTGAGGCCAACCCCGCCGCATCCGATGACCGCAACCCGAGAGCCGCGCAAAACCGGCGTCGTGTTGAGGGCCGCGCCAACGCCGGTGATGACGCCGCAGGCAAGGAGGCAAGCCCGGTCGAGCGGCATCTCGCTCGGCATCTTGACGGCGGCCTTTGCGTGCACCACGGTGTGCGTGGCGAAGGTTCCGCACCGCAAAACTTGGCTGCAGAGGGCGTTGTCTTCGGCCCGTCGGATGCGCTGGCCAGGCCGAAGGGCGACGTAGCAGCGGCGCGGGTCGCCGCGACGGCACGCCGGACACTGCTCGCACGGGGCGCGGTAGGCGATGACGACCGGGTCGCCGACGGCCAAATGGGTCACACCTTCGCCGACCGCCTCGATGTAGCCGGCACCTTCATGGCCGAGCACGATGGGGAAGGCCATGCCGTTGCCGTTCAGGTTCTTCACCGTCAAGTCGGTGTGGCAGACGCCGCTGGCGACTATCTGAACCCGGACTTCGTTCGGGCCCGGCGCGTCAATCGTGATGTCGCGAACATCGGCGGGTGCCCCCGAGGCTTCGAGAAGGGCGGCTTTGCCATGAATCGTCATGGCTCCAGCTTATCAAACTTTGCCGCGACTAAACTTCGTCCAGGAGCGCAGCCGTTAGCCGGGCGAGGTTTGCCATCGCGCCGGGGTGCATCAGCTCGAACCCGTGGCTGTTCTCCATCGGCAGGCCGAGCGTGATTGGGCGGGCGCACAGGCCGTGGCTGGCCGCGCAGGAGGCGTCGCTGCCGCCGCGAGAGAGCGCCTGGAACTGCAATTCTAACCCGAGCCGCGAACCCAAAGCGGCCAAGAGACGAACGTCCGCCGCCGAGCTCGCCGCGTAGCTATCGTTAACCCAAACCGTGGGTTGGTCGTTCAAAACCACCGGTGCATCCGGCACGTTTGGCCCCAGCTCTAGGGCGATGCAAACCTCCGGGCGATGCGCGTGTAGGTAGTAAAGCGCGCCTTCACCGCCGACTTCCTCGGCGGCAGTGGCCACGAACGCCACATGCGGATAACGGACCGCGCATTCTTCGACTAGCAACAACCAGCTGACGAGGTCCGCCCGGTCGTCCAAAAAGTAGCCGCCAACCAGCGGCCCAAGTCGAACCAAGTCGCGGCGCGACTCGGCCAGAACCACCCGGGTCCCCGGCCGAACGCCGCCTGCCTTCAACGCTTCCGCCGATAACCCAGTCAACACAAACGCATCTTCCCAAGAAAGCGGATTCGACCGCATCTTTACGGCGTTGCTCAAAAAGCTCTCGGTGTGAATTGAACCGAACGAAAGCACGCCCGGCAACGGCTCGTCGGCAAGAATCGCCACCGGACCCTCGCCAGTTCTCCAAATCGGGAGGCCCCCCAGCGGTCCGACCCGCAACCGACCGTCAGGTTCAACACGCCGAACGATCATCGCGATTTCGTCCATGTGCGCCGTCACGACGACGCGCGGCGAGCCGGAACCAGAATGGACAATAAAATTGCCCTTGGCATCGGTGCGCCCCGAAATCCCCCGCGCCGAAAGGTACTCCTCCAAAAAGTCTCGAACCGCAACCTCTTCGCCCGGTGGGCCGGAAAGCCGGGTCAGGGACTGCAAAAGCTCGACGGAGGTCATGCCTGCATTATCGCCGAAGGCGGGTTCACCCACAATAAGAGTATGCGCATCGGGGAATACCAAAAACTGAAGGTGGAGCGGGAGTCGCCGCACGGCTACTACCTGGCCGACGACGAGGCGGAAGTTTTGCTCCCCCGCGGCCTCGTCCCGGCGAGCACGCAAATTGGCGACGAACTGGAAGTCTTTGTTTACACCGACTCCGAAGATCGAAACGTGGCGACGACGCGCCGCCCGTATGCCACGGTTGGGCAGTTCGCCATGTTGCAATTGGTCACGCTCACGCCGAACGGTGCGTTCTTCGACTGGGGGCTAGAAAAGGACCTGTTCTGCCCGGTACGCGAGCAAATTCCCAACATGAAGGAGGGCTCGAGCTACCTGGTGCGGGTCTACCTAGACGATGTTTCGCAACGGGTGACGTGCACGTTGCACCTCAACAAGTATTTGCGGCCGGATGGCGAAGATTTGGAGCCCGGCCAAGCGGTGAAAATCATGGTCAGCGGGCAAACCCGCGAGGCGATTCAGGTCATCGTGGATGGCAGGGTGCGCGGATCGATCTTCCCGGACGAGATTCACGAGCGGCTGAACGTTGGGGATGTGCGCGATGCGTTCGTGAAGAAAGTGCGATCAAGCGATGGCAAAGTCGCGATCTCGCTTCGCCCCCAAGGCTATCGCGCGGTCATCGGCGAGCGCGACCGGGTTTTGCAGGCGCTGCGCGCCGCCGGCGGCTACCTGCCGGTGAACGACAAAACCGATCCGGCCGAAATTCAGAAGCGCTTTGGCCTGAGCAAGGGCGCGTTCAAGAAGCTGATTGGCTCCCTGTATAAAGAAGGAGCCATTGAGTTGGAAGCCTACGGAATCCGGTTGCGCCGCTAGCCGTTCGTTGCCACGATGACGGACCGACCGGGAACGGTGATCTTCAAGACTCCTTTCGGGTCGCTTCGTAGCGTCAGAACTTTCGTTCCGGCGGCGGTGAGCGTTCGAATCGAAACGCGGGCCGAAGCCGGAAGACCGCGAAGCGATACCGTTCCCGGCCCGGCCGGGTTCACCAGGAGCGCGGACCACCGGCCCGCTCCGGGACCCTGGCTGGCGATAACTTTCAGTTCCTCGCTATCGGTGCTCGCGCCGATGATCTTCGCGCCGTTGGCAAAGACCCGCTCCATCTGCTGAATCACGTTGAACGCGGCATAAGGCTTTTGGTTTTTGCCGTTGACCAGAGTGTAGTTGTCCTCGTAAGTCCAGTACATCATGGTTTCGGAGCCGGTAAGCCGCACGGTTCGTTCGTAGGCCAGCGCCAGCCGCAACGCGTTTTCCCAGGTTCCCCAGGGGTCTTTCGTCTGCCAGAGCTGGGCGTCGTGGCCGGCTTCGGTGCACCAAACCGGCTTGTTGTACTTTTTCCCAAGCTCGGCGATGGCACGGTAGGCGGTCTCGGAGGCGCTGAGCGCATCCCAGCTATGGAACGCAAGCGGACCAAGATAAGGCGCAATCTGGGCGTCTTTCAACAGCGGCTCGGCGTAGGCAAAAAAGTTCGTACCGTTGGCGGTGTCGCCGACGAGGAACTTGGTTTCCAGCCCCCAGCGCTCAAATTCCGGTCCAGCTTGGCGGATGAATGCGCCCATTTCGGCCGAGGAAAACTTGAAGTTGATCCCCAGGTCGGGCTCGTTGAACGACACATAGTCGACCTCGGTGTCGTACTTGTCGCGGGCAAGAACAAGGTAGCGCGCGATCGCGTCGATGCAATCTTTATACTTTTCGCGCGGCAAAACTTTGCCGGATTGCTCTCTAGCTCCGCCGACCATCCACTCGGGACCTTCCCAAACCGAGACGATCGTGGGGAGCTTGCGCCGCGAAAACTCTTGCAGGGCTCGGAGCGACGCGGCGGATTGTGCGTCATCCTTGAAAATCCCGGGCTCGGGGTTCCATTTTTCGAGCGGCAGGCCAACCCTTGCGTGGCTGACCTTCAGGTTCTGCATGACGTACTCGCCAACCGAGTCGAGCGTCGTGGTCTGGCCATAGCGCGGTTGGCAGAAGTTTCCGCCGAGGCCGCGCATAGTCTGCGCCGTCTGGCCAAAGCTGAGCGTCGCCCGTACGTCACCGATACGATTGAGCTCTGTAGAGGTCTCCACGAGCCGGTCAAGGGTTTGCGTGTTGCGGTAATTCAGAACACTCAGCCCGCCGAGCTCCACCTTCTGCGGCTGGAGCGCCAGCCGGATGCTGGCCATCGCTTCGCCCGGCGCATAGGTTTCCGCAGACCGAAACGGCACAAGGATATGACGCCAACGGGTGGTCACCCGCGCTCCGGCCGCGCTCCGGGTCACGCTCTTCGTCCACGGCGCGGTCGACCGTTCGAACATGAACTCGGTCGCCGCCGGCAGCTTGCCGTCCAGCGACGCCCCGCGAACCCAGAAGCTGGCAAGCAGCACGTCTCCCGCCTGAATCGGTTGCGCGATCGGCACGGTCAACTGCGTCGCGTTGGTCTCTGCGTTCCCTTTCGGAAGCGTCACCCGGAGGAGCTTGCTGAAAGGCGTGCCGGTGCTCGCTACCGTCTCGGCTCGGGCTTCTGTCCGTTCCAAGCCTCCAACCGGCACGCTGAAAAGGGCGTCTTTTGGAAGGACTTCGGTCGCGCCCGCGGGCAACTTGGCCTGGCCAGGGGCGAAGACTGCGACGATGCAGGCAAGCGTGGTGAGCACGCGACTATTCTACGACGTGCGTGGGACCTCCGCCCCCGCCGGTAGACTGATAGGTTCCTTATGGACCTGCGCAGTACCCTCAATCTTCCCGACGCAAATGCCACGATTCCGATGAAGGCGAACCTGCCGATTCTGGAGCCGAGCATTTTCGCCGGCTGGGAGGAGCAGCAGATTTACCACCGAATCCAGCAGTCGCGGCTGGGCGCGGAAGCGTTTGTTTTGCTGGACGGCCCGCCGTACACGAACTCGCCGATCCACATCGGCACGGCCCTCAACAAGATCCTGAAAGACTTCGTGCTGAAGTCGCGGACGATGATGGGCTACCGAACGCCCTACGTGCCGGGGTTCGACAACCATGGCTTGCCCATCGAGCAGGCCGTGGCCAAGAAATTCGCCGAGAAAAAGATCACGCCGACCGTATTGGAACTCCGCAAAGCCTGCCGCGCGCACGCGGCCGAGTACTGCGAAATTCAGACCAAGCAGTTCAAGCGACTGGGAGTTTTTGGGCTTTGGGAAAAGCCGTACCAAACGATGGATTACCGGTTCGAGGCCGGCATCGTTCGGGTTTTCAAGCGCCTGGTTGCGGGAGGCCACGTCTACAAAGGCCTACGCCCCACGCTATGGAGCCCAACGAGTCGCACCGCGCTCGCCGAGTCCGAAATCGTCTATCGCGACCACGTCAGCAAAGCGATCTACGTTCGGTTTCCGCTCCGAACCGATCCTGACCAACTGCTGACGAAATTCCAAAATGTCCACACGATCATCTGGACGACGACGCCGTGGACCATTCCCGCCAACTTAGCGGTCGCATTTCATCCTGAGATGGACTACGCGGTCGTGCGGGTGAACGGACGACCCGGCCCGGCGTTTGCCGAAGAAACGGACGAAACGGCGACCTACGTGATTCTCGATGCGCTCGTCCAGAAGGTCGCGACCACGCTTGGCTGGAAAAACTACGAGGTGCTCGAGAAGTTTCCTGGCCTGAACCTCACCGGCGTCGAATTCAGCCATCCGATTTTCGACCGACCCTCCATTTCGGTCATGGCCGACTACGTCACGACCGAGGACGGAACCGGCGTGGTCCACACCGCGCCTTCGCACGGACGCGACGACTTCTACACCGGCCAGAAGTACGGGCTGCCGGTTCCCAACACGGTCGATGAGCGCGGGGTTTTGACTCACGAGGCGGGCGAGTTCGAAGGCACGTTCTACAAGAACTGCGACACCGTGGTGGTCAACCGCCTGCTCGAAGTCGACGCGCTTCTCAGCGTCAAGGACTTCCACCATAGCTATCCCTATGCCGAGCGGGACGAGCTTCCGGTGATCTTCCGGGCGACCGAGCAATGGTTTGTGGCCATCGACCCGATGCGGCACGACATGCTGACTGCCATCGAGGAAGTGAATTGGGTTCCGCCGCAGGGCCAGAACCGAATCGACGCGATGGTGCGGCATCGACCGGACTGGTGCATCTCCCGGCAACGACCTTGGGGCGTCGGCATCCCGGTGTTTTACGGCGCAAAGTCGCGGGTTCCCGTCCTCGACGAAACCGTGATTGAGCACGTCGCGCGAATCATCGAGGCCGAGGGCAGCGACGCCTGGTTCGAGCGATCTGCGGCGGATCTCCTACCGGCGGGCTTCATCCATCCGGCAACCGGCGAAACCGAATTCGAGAAAGAGACCGACGTTTTGGACGTGTGGTTCGACTCGGGCGCGGTTAGCCTTTGCGTTTTGGAAGGCGAGGTGTATCCCGAGTGGAAGGAGCACTATCCGGCCGATCTGTTCTTCGAAGGCTCGGACCAGCATCGCGGTTGGTTCAACAGCTCGCTGGTCTTGGGCATGGGCTGCAGGGCAGTTGCGCCGTACAAAGCGGTCGTGACGCACGGCTTTGTTACCGATGGCGAAGGTCGAAAAATCAGCAAGCGGCTCGGCAATGGCGTCGATCCGGTGGTGGCGGCGGACCAATACGGGGCCGACGTCTTGCGCCTTTGGGTCGCCTCGGTGAACTACGAGAACGACGCGCCGGTATCCGATGCGATCCTGAAGTCGGTCGGCGAGGTGTACCGAAACGTCCGCAACACGCTTCGGTTCCTCTTGGGGAACCTGGGCGGAATTCCATCCGATGCCGCCGTCACCCTGGAACTCGACCACTGGGTTTGCGAGCAGGCCGACCTGCTGGTCCCCGACGTGGTGGACGCTTACGCGCGCTACGATTTTGGCGCTGTCACGACGGCGGTGAACCAATTCTGCCTCAACCAGCTTTCGAAGTTCTATCTGGACGCGATCAAAGATCGCATGTATTGCGAGGCCCAGGAGTCTGCCGAGCGCATCTCGGGCCAGGCGGCCAGTGCGTATGTGCTGGAGCGCCTCGTAACGTTGGTAGCTCCGATTTTGCCGTTCACCGCCGAAGAAACGTGGCAGAAGATGGCGAGCGAGGGCGTGGTGCCGGCAACATTCAGCGTGCATGCCGAGCTGTTCCGTCAGCCAAGCGAAGAGCGAATGGCCGAGATTGAAGCCAGTCCGCGCCAGGTGCACTTTGCGGCCCTGCGGGCACTTACCGACGAAGTTGCCGCCCTCTTCGAGAAGTGGAAAGTCGGTGCCGGGATCAAAAACGGCGAAGACGCCGTGGTCCGACTCCCAGAAGTGAAGCAGGCCGGGTTGGAATCGTTCTCCATCGCCGAGTTGGCGCTCTTCCTCCGCTTCAGTTGGGTGGAAATCGGCGGCGAGGAGATTGCCTTCGAGGCCAGCCCGTACCTTCGTTGCGAGCGGAGCCGCCTGCGACGCCCTGATGTGTCGCTGGTGCTCATCGACGGTGCGGAAGTGCCGTTGTCCGCGCGAGACCGGCGGGTGATTGGCGTCTGATGAAGGGCTTCCGGCTCTACCTGGTACTTGCCATAGGCGGAATTTTTTTGGACCAAGTCGTCAAGGCGTGGGTCCGCGCCGAAGTTCCGCCCGGAGGATCCATCGGCGGGCAGCCTTGGCCGGGCGTGTTCGAGATCACGCTCACGTTCAACAAAGGCATTGCGTTTGGCCTGTTCCAAGGCGCGGGTGTGTTCATGGCTCCCATCGCGCTTGGCATGGCGGTCGCGGCTGGGGTCTATAGCTTCAAGAATCCAAAAGATTCGATGCCATCGCATGCCGCGATGGGGTTGCTTGCCTCCGGCGCAGTAGGAAACCTCATTGACCGCGTCGCGTTTGGAAAGGTGACGGACATGTTTTGGTTCCGGCTGATCAATTTCCCGGTCTTTAATATTGCGGACGCGTGCATCACGGTTGCGACCGGGCTCCTGCTGCTGACTTGGCTTACGGATAAAAAACCAGAGAAAAAACCGCAAGAGCCCCCTAAAGATTTGACGCCGTCTGCCGAAGAGTAGTGTGTTGGGCTTTACCGCCCAGCAAGTAGGATCACGGGACACTTTAGGGTGACACGTGAAAGTAGGACTTCAGGGACTGACGGAAAAGCCGATGATTCTAAGTGACGCAAGTCGTTTACTTTGGAAATCTCATGATGCCGAGTCCGTCTGACCTTGAAAATTTGTCCTCATCCACTGCCTCGACCGATATCGAAACCGAGTCTCCTAGCGTTCCTGCGGCGAATAGCCGCGTGGCGTTTGGCGAAGCGGAGGACACGATGATCCCGATGGACCTTAACCTGACGCAAGGCCTGGTAAAAGAACTGATGAACCCAAACGACCGAGACGATATTATTTTTGCCGTAGAAACGAATTCCCAACCCATCGATAATGACGCGGTTGCGGTGGCGATGCTCGCCGCTCTAGGCGGCCTCTAAAGGCGGCCCCGAAAAGCGGCCCCGAAAAGCGGCCCATATGCCGCCGTCGGTTTCACAAGTTCTCGATGCACGACCCCGACATACCATTCTCCGTCGCCGGGGTCGACGCTCTCGTGCCAATCGTAGAGATATTCCGGGCCGCTTAGCGCTTCTTCTGCGACTCCTCCCGCTAATCGTTCGGTAAGACGATGCACCGGTAACCAAGCCTCCGAAACCACCGGATAGAACTCGCACGGAAGCGGCTCTTGGCAAAAGCGGTAGTCGTCCGATACGTCGACGAACACGACTTTGGCGAGGTTGTACTCCCACAAAACTCCATCTAAGCGGGCCATCTGTGTCCGAAAAGACGAGAGGGACCCCCCGTTCGCCGCGCGGATTTCACGCCAGAATAGAGGGCGTGACCGTGCTGATTTTAGAGGAGGACCTGCTATGGAGCGTCCGGTTGCGAAACGGAGTGACGGCGGCCGGCCACACGCCGATCGTTTTCGACCGACCGGCGGAAGACCTTCCCGAGGCAGATATGGTGCTCGTGAACTTGGGATCGCGCCGATTCCCGCCGGACGAGTGGATTCCGCGCCTGCGCGAGCGAGGCCTGTACGTCATCGCGCACACCGGCCACAAGGAAAGCGAGCTGATTGAGCTGGGCAAGTCGCTCGTGGTAGACCAATTGGTGACCAACGGAATGCTGGCGCGTCGACTTCCGGATATCCTTGCAAAGGTCCCGCTACCGCCCGACGAAGATTAAGGAACAGAAGATGACTGCAACGACGCATCGAAAAGTGTTTGCCGACGCCACCGCCGCGCTGGCCGGAGTGCTAAGGGACGGCATGACGATTATGTCGGGCGGTTTTGGCCTGTGCGGAATCCCCGAGAACCTAATCCTTGCCCTCCGCGAGAGCGGCGTAAAGGACATCACCGTCATCAGCAATAACTGCGGGGTCGACGATTTCGGCCTCGGGATTCTGCTCCAAACCCGGCAGATTCGAAAGATGATCAGTAGCTACGTGGGCGAGAACGCCGAGTTCGAGCGGCAGTTCTTGGCCGGCGAACTGGAACTAGAGTTCAACCCGCAAGGAACGCTGGCCGAGCGCATCCGCGCCGGTGGCGCCGGCATCCCGGCGTTCTACACCCGAACCGGGTTTGGAACTCTCATCGCCGAAGGCAAAGAAACCCGCGAGTTCGACGGCCACGGCTACGTGATGGAGACGGCACTCAAGGCCGATCTCGCGATCGTGAAAGCCTGGAAAGGCGATGCGGACGGCAACCTGATCTATCGAAAGACCGCCCGAAACTTCAACCCGATGATGGCCACCGCCGCCGCGCTCACGGTGGCAGAAGTGGAAGTTCTTGTTCCAATCGGCGAGCTCGACCCGGATCAAATCCATACGCCCGGCATTTATGTCCAGCGGATTTTCGAAGGAAAAGACCACGAAAAGCGGATCGAGCGGCGAACGGTTCGAGAAAGTTAACGGACCGGTAGACTCTGGCAAGCATGGATTACCGCCGAACCTACGTGCGCGACCTCTTCGCCGCCACGCCGGGAACCGAGATCAGCGTTTTTGGATGGGTCAAGACCCGACGCGACAGTAAGGGAATTTCCTTCGTCCAGGTGAGCGACGGCTCCTGTTTTCGCGATTTTCAGGTGGTGGTCCCCGCGGGAGTCATTCCCGATGCCGAGCTTGCGAAGGTTTCGACCGGCGCGTGCGTGCGGTTCGACGGCACGATCGTTGAGTCCCCGGCGGCCCTGCAAGCGGTGGAGTTGAGCGCAACCGGGTTGGAGGTTTTCGGCGAGGCCGACCCGCAAACCTATCCGCTGCAAAAGAAGGGCGCGTCGTTCGAATTCTTGCGCGAGATCGCCCACCTGCGAGCACGCGGAAACACTTTTGGTGCCGTGTTCCGGGTTCGCGCGCAGGCCGCACAGGCCATCAACGAGTTCTTCCACCACCGCGGTTTCCACTACATCCACACGCCGATCATCACGGCAAGCGATGCGGAAGGCGCGGGCGCAATGTTCCAAGTGACAACCGCGCTAGAGGCGAACGCGCCGCTAGAGGCACCGGACGGACACTTTAGCTACCGACTCAAGACGGTGAACCCGTCCGACGACTTCTTCGGCCGCCCGGCCTACCTGACGGTGAGCGGACAGCTGAACGCCGAGACCTTGGCGATGGGCATGACGAACGTTTACACGTTCGGCCCGACCTTCCGTGCCGAGAACAGCTCGACCAGCCGCCACCTCGCCGAGTTTTGGATGGTGGAGCCGGAAATGGCGTTCTGCGACTTGGAAGGCGACATGAACCTCGCCGAAGAATTTCTAAAGGAGGTCATCGGCAATGTCCTCGACCACTGCGGCGGCGACCTTGCGTTCTTTAACCAGCGCATCGAACCGCAACTGCTGACCACCCTCGACCACGTCGTGAACTCGCCGTTCGAGCGGCTGACCTACACCGAGGCCGTGGCTATGCTGGAAGCCAGCGGCGAGAACTTTGAGTTTCCGGTGGCGTGGGGAATCGATTTGCAGAGCGAGCACGAGCGCTGGCTCACGGACGTCAAGGTCGGCCGACCGGTCATTTTGACGGACTACCCGAAGGAGATCAAGGCGTTTTACATGCGGGCGAACGACGATGGCCGCACGGTTCGGGCGATGGACGTGCTCGCGCCGCGCATCGGCGAGATCATCGGCGGTTCCCAGCGCGAAGAGCGGCTAGGCCACCTGGAGGCCCGCATCGACGAAGCCGGACTCCCCAGAGCGGCCTATTCGTGGTACCTGGACCTTCGGCGGTACGGCTCGGCTCCGCACGCCGGTTTCGGACTCGGGTTCGAGCGGTTGCTTATGTACATCACCGGAATGAAGAACATCCGCGACGTGATTCCGTACCACCGGACGTCCGGTAACGCCGAGTTCTGACGTTGAAACTTTGGCGTCTGGATCCCAGACTCAGCGCAGACCTCACGAAGCAGCGTAGCTCCATCATCAAAGGTCTGCTCTGCGTGCTCGTGACGAGCATTCTTACGGGCTCCACGGCCTGGATCGTTAAAGGCGCGATCGGCAGCATCGAGCACTTGGTCGCCTTCAGCCGGGAAGCGTCGAAGGATCTCGCCGAGCGCGACGGTTTGGTTCAGGCCCTCGCCGGCTACTGCGGCATCGTGGTGATCATCTTTATCACCAAGTATTGGTTCACGCGCGGGCAGTCCTTCTACCTTAGCGAAGCCGCGAATCGACTTTCCTCGGACCTGCGGGTACGGATGTTCGAAAAGCTGATGCGCTTGCCGGTGAGCTATTTCTCGGAGAAGCGGACCGGTGCGATTCAGAGCGTGCTAACGAACGACGTCTCCGTCTACCAGGGCGCGGTCGCCATCATTCGCGATAGCCTCGATGGGCCGGTAAAAGTCGTTGTCGCGCTTGTCACCATTTTTGTCATCCAGTGGCCGCTGGGGCTCCTTGCCGCCGTGCTGATCCCGATCATGGCGTACGTGTTGAACAAAAACGCCCAAAAGATGCGGCGGGCACAAACGCAGGTTCAGAGCGATCTTGCGACGGTGGGTGCCGTGACCAGCGAAGCTTTACTCGGCGCCAGGGTCGTCAAGGCGTTTGGCGCGGAAGCCAGCGTTAGCAAGGAGTATTCCCGGCTGGTGGGTCGGTCGTTGGATAGCCAGATGTTTGCGGCGAACCAGGTAGCGAAGCTTCGGCCGTTGGTTGAGCTCGTCGGCGCGGTGGCGCTTGCGGCATTCTTTTTTGCCAGCGGATTGCTCGCTGCCGACGGTCGCTTGGTGGTGGCCGACGTCGCGGCCATGGCCCTTGCGATGGACGCGGTGAACCAAGGCTTTCGCGGGCTCGCGGGCGTTTCGAACACGCTGGCGTCGGTGCAGGCGGCCTCATCGCGAATCTACGAGGAGGTGCTTGACGCACCGGAAGCCCACGAGAACGTCGGCGGAATCCAGCTTGCGGGCCTCCAGAGCCGACTGGAATTCCACGATGTTTCGTTCGCCTACCCGGACGGAACCGAGGCGCTCAAGAACGTCTCGTTCGTGATCGAGCCCGGTACGTCGCTCGCCTTGGTCGGCCCGAGTGGGGCAGGAAAGAGCACCATTGCCGACCTCGTGCTTCGCTTTTACGACCCGACCGAAGGAAGGATTACCCTGGACGGAACCGACATCCGCGAGCTGGATTTGCAGTGGTACCGGCGGCAGATTGGCGTTGTGCCGCAGCACACGTTTCTTTTCTCTGGTTCGATTGCCGATAATCTTCGTCTTTGCGCGCCCGACGCGACCGACGATGAGCTTCGCTGGGCACTCAAAACCGCCCACGCGGAGGAGTTCACCGCTGAGATGAGCACCCGACCAACCGAAGAACTCGGCGAAGCCGGTATGCGCCTGAGCGGGGGACAGCGCCAGCGAATCGCCATTGCCAGGGCACTTCTTCGGCGGCCGCCGATGCTTCTGCTGGACGAAGCAACCAGCGCGCTAGACGCAACGAGCGAAAAGCTCATCACCGAAGCCCTCAACGAGATGATGCAGGGTCGCACCACACTGTTCATCGCCCACCGTCTCACCACGGCCGCGCGGGCGTCGCGAATTCTCGTCCTGAGGCGCGGCGAAGTCGCCGAGAGCGGGACCCACGCCGAACTCATGGCTTCCGGCGGAGCCTACGCGGGCCTGTTTCGCGCGTTTAGCGGTGGAATCCTAGACTAGTGGAACGGACGAGTCTTGCAGATATGCGACCGGGACCATGCATCGCTCCGATGCGGTTCAGCGTCAATAGGGACGATTACCATGAGTAAGCTTTTTCCAACCCCGGTCGTACTGTACGCCCTGCTCTTTGGGTTACTGGTCATCGCCGGCATCGGCTTGGCACCGTTCATTTCGGCGTTGCTATGGGCCCTCGTGTTTAGCGTGCTCACGTACCCTTGGTACGTCCGGTTGTTGGCCCGCTTCCAGGGGCTAAATCGTTTTCGCCCGGGAATCGCGGAAACGGTGGCATCGCTAACCACTCTCGCGCTGACGACCATCGTGGTTGTGGTGCCGTTTCTTTTGATTGGATTTGCGATCGCGGTCCAGCTGCAGGATTTGGTGGACACGCACTTCTCCAACGGCGGTGCGGCTGGCTTAGAGCAAATGCTGCGTGAAGCCGAGAAGAGCTTTGCTCCCCTGCGCGCGATGCTTGGCGCGGAGAAATTCAGCCTGGCCGACTACGTGATGACGAATAAGACTGAGATCATCGCGCAAATTCGTCCTCTCGCCGCGAAGGGGGCCCAGCAAGCAGGCGTTAATATCATCACGTTTCTGCTTGCGCTGCTAACCCAGTACTACATGCTGGTGGATGGCCACAAGCTTCGCGCGCCGGTGTTGGACCTGTCGCCGATTTCCCGCGAGAAGACGGATGCGTTGCTTGTCCGGCTGAAAGAAACGACGTGGGCGGTGTTCCACGGAAGCGTACTGGTGGCCATGATCCAGGGTGCGCTCATCGGTGTGGCCTACGCTTGGGCGAAGGTTCCCGGTGCCATGTTATTGGGCGTTGTCTCGGCGTTTCTTAGCCTCATTCCGGTTTTGGGCGCTCCGGTGCTCTACATCCCGATCGGGCTGATTCTGATTGCTCAGGGCAACTATTCTTCGGCGGCGATCGTGCTCGGCGTTGGAATGCTGGTCGTGAGCAACATCGACAACGTGCTGAAGCCGTTGCTCATTCGGGATCGTGCCAGCCTCCACGCCGTGGGAATCCTGTTCAGCATTATCGGCGGCGCCGTGGTTTTCGGCACGGTCGGCGTCATGGTCGGCCCGATGGTTTTAACCCTTCTGGTGGTTTTCGCCGAGGAGATTCGGGAACGAATGTCGGCCCAAAAGGACGCCGAGGAAGAAACAGCCGCGTAATCCGTTGGTGTAGCATCGTTGGATGGCAACGATTTTGGCGACTTGGGAAGCCCCCGGCAAGACGGCGGTGGCGCGAGCGTGGGAGAACTACGTTGAGACGCTCAACCTGCGGAACGCACTGGAAGCCGGTCTCGCGGCCTGCGAGATTGACCCCACCTTCCTTGCCATCGGGCTAGGCTCGTTGCCGAACTCAGATGGCGAAATCGAACTCGACGCCGCCATGATGGACGGTGCCGACCTATCCTGCGGTGCGGTCTGCGCCGTGCGCGGAATCGTGCCCGTCATCTCGGTCGCCCGCCGCGTGATGGAAGACACCCGCCACAACATGCTGGCCGGAGACGCCGCGCGGCGCTTTGCGATTGAGAACGGGTTCGCCCCGCGAAACCTCATCACCGAGGAGATCGCCCGGCGCATCGAAGATTGGCGAGCCGGGAACGTTCCAGAAGCCTACGTCCACTCGACATCCGATGACCACGGCGACACGGTGACGATGTTAGGTCTGCACGCTCCCGACGGAAAGCCAAACTGCGTCGCCGCCAGTAGCACCAGCGGCTGGGCCTGGAAAATGCCGGGTCGTGTCGGTGATTCTCCGATTGTGGGCGCAGGGATCTATGCTGACGACGAGGTGGGTTGCGCGGGTGCTACGGGCCTCGGCGAGGAGCTGTGGAAGGCATGCGCCTCGTTCCGCGCCACCGAGGCCATGCGCCGGGGAATGACCGCTCAGGAAGCCTGCGAAGAGACGGTACGGCAAATGCTGCGCCGCCAGCCACACTCGACCGATATGCCGTGCGTGGTGTTGGCGCTGCGAAACGACGGAGACTTCGGCGCGGCGTTGACGACGGGCGAGTTTGAACTGTGGGTTCGCAAGGGCGAAACCGAAACAATGCACCGTTACACCGGGCTTGACCGAACCTGATGGAACTTACGACCGAGATCGTCTCGCTGCTTCGCGATGCGCGCGACGGCAAGACGACGGAAGGCATTTGCGAATCGCTCCACCGCTCCCCGCAGGAGCTCGGGGAGGCGTTCGAGGAGCTCCGCACGACCGGCGCGGTCCTTGGGTTTGCGGGCGTTTGGATCCTTCCGGATCATTTTATGGTGGCCGCCTCGAAGATGGTTGACGCGCTGGGGCGGCTCCACCTTCGCCTTCCAAAGGTTTCCTACCATCCCATTGCGGACGTCATGGCCGCCGCGCGGCTCCCTTGGAGCGGAAAACCGCTCGATCGGGCGTTGTCGCTCCTGCAAGACGAGGGGCTGGTGGTCGTCGGCGAAGCGGGGCTTAAGCTCGCTTCCTTTCGGTTAGAGCTGACGCCGCGCCAGCGAGCGTTGCTGGACCGGATCGTCCCGGAGATTGAGCGAGAGCCGGTGGAAGTGCCCGGAACGGCGGAGATTGCCCGCGCCATCGTCGTGCCGTTTCAGGCGGTCGATGAGATGGTCAAGCTTGGGCACGAGGCCGGCAAGCTGGTGCACGTGGCGCCCGGAATGGCATATCTACCGTCGCAGCTCGCCGCGATCGCGGATCGACTCCGGTCGCAGTTCCTGGACCTGCCGTTCACGACGTCCGAGGCGAAGGACGCGTTGGGCACCTCGCGCAAATACATCGTCCCGATCCTAGAGCAGTTCGACCGCGAGAAGCTAACCGATCGCGACAGCGAGGACGTCCGGAGGTTCCGCGCGTGAACCGACGCCAGTGGACGATCCTGATTGTCGCATGGCTGGGCTGGGTGTTCGACATCATGGACACCGCGCTCTTCAACTTTGCCAAGGGTCCGATGCTGAAGGAGATGATGGGCGAGGCGGCCTACCGGGTCTCGGGCGCGGCCGTCGAAGGTCGAATCCAGATGCTTTTCCTGGTTGGCTGGTCGATTGGCGGCCTCGTCTTTGGGATTCTTGCCGACCGCTGGGGGCGGGGAAAGACCCTCGTCGTCACTATTTTGCTCTATAGCGCACTGACTGGCCTTACCGCCCTATGCCAAACGCCGGATCAGGTGATGTGGCTTCGTTTCTTCACCGCTTTCGGCATCGGCGGAGAGTGGGCGGCCGGGGCCGCACTCGTCGCCGAGACGGTGCCGGCCGATTGGCGCGCCCGGGCGAGTAGCTACCTTCAGAGTGCGGCGGCATTTGGGCCATGGCTTGCCGCCCTGGCGAACATCAGCGTGCCCGCCGGCAACTGGCGGGCGCTTTTCATTCTGGGTGCCGCGCCCGCGCTGCTCTGCGTCTTCATCCGCATGCGCGTGCCCGAAGGTCCGGCCCCCGCCCGGGTTCCGCCAAACCTTCGGCTCGTGTTTCAAGACAAGGCCCTGATGAGGAACCTTGCGGTGGCATGTGGACTGGGAATCGTTGGCGTTACCGGCGCGGGAATCCTGCCTTTTTGGCTACCTAATCTCGTCGATCAGGCCGGAAAGCTACTCGGCGAAGAGGCAAAACGCGACTTCCTTAGCCTGAACACGTTCACGCTCCACATTGGCACGCTGGCCGGGGTGTTTGTGTTTCCATGGCTAGCCCAGCGGTTTGGTCGTCGGCCGCTGTTCGCCATTTTCTTCGTGATGGCCCCAACGATGACGGCGCTTGCCCTTGCGCAGGGGCCAAACCTCGATCGACTGCTGTATTTGTTGCCGCTCGCGTCGTTCTTCTCGGTCGGAGTTTCCTCCGGATTCGTGCTGTACTTCCCCGAGCTGTTCCCAAGTTGGTTCCGGGCGACGGGCTCGGGAGTGGCCTACAACGCCGGGCGCATCGTCAGCGCGCCGATCCCCGCCATGGTTGGCATCATCATTGCCCAGCGAGGCGGAGACGTGATTCCTGGTGTGCTCATCGCCAGCGCGATCTATGCGTTTGGGTTGATCGCGCTGGTCTTCGCTCCGGAAACGAAAGGTAAGCCGCTCCCGGCGTAGCGGCCTACTCCTTCAGGAAGACGACCGGGGCCGCGACGACGGCCTCGAGTTCCTCGAACGGCATCCTGCGGGCCGAGCCGCCGGCGTACGCAAGAATGCCTCGCTTCTTTCCGCCCGGCCAAGGTCTGTTATCCCAGTACATCGCGACGACCGTCGGGTCTTCCAACAGCGCGCTGTTCTTGCCTGAAAGCGCCTTGTTCCCGACGATCTCCCCCCCAGGTGTGTTGACCGAAATGAATACGGTGGCGTCTTTCACGTATGGCGTCAGCCCCTCTTGAACGGTCGTTGCGCTCGACATATCGGGCGGAAACTTATCGTCGAAGTCGGTGGTGTAGAGAAGCGTCCCGGTTGCGAGTTGCTTCATGTTGCTAAGGCCCCGGGTCTCCTTCGCCGCGTCGCGTGCCGAAGCGAACAGCGGAAGCAGAATCGCGGAGAGGATGACGCCGCCGCAGCAGCAGAGGACACCTAAGCAGATCGCTACAATGGTCCAAACGTTCATCCCCTTCTTGCCAGGTTGCGCTGTCGGCGCCGCGGAATAGGTCGGGCCGCCGCTAGTTGGGGGTACCGAATAGGAAGGGGCAGCGGGTCCGAAGATACCGGGTATGTCTTTAGCGACGAATTTTTTGCCGGAGCCTTGCTCCAGCAATTCGCTATCGGGTCCGAGGCGGTCCTGCGAAGCCCAATCTCGGAGCATCGCGACAGATGCGGGGCCAAATTGGTTGCCGGCGGCATCGAGGACGAAGAACATACGTTCGGGAGGGACGGTCACACGTTAGATTCTAACCCAGCTTTTTAACCGGGATCGTTTTCAGAGCAGTTTGGCTTCCGTTTTCATCCTAATTTCCGACTCCGAGACGTCGGGAGCGAGCTCAACGATCCTCAGACCGTCCGCCGTAACCTCCAAAACGCCCAGGTCGGTGATGATCAGGTTCACCACCCCCTTGCCGGTGAGAGGCAATCGGCACTCGCGGAGCACCTTACTTTCGCCTGCCTTGTTGGTGTGTTCCATCACGACGACTACGCGACGGACGCCCGCCACTAGGTCCATGGCGCCACCCATGCCCTTCACCATCTTGCCGGGAATCATCCAATTTGCTAGATCACCCTCTTGGGAAACTTCCATCGCGCCAAGGATTGAGAGATCGATGTGGCCGCCGCGAATCATGGCAAACGAGTCGGCGGACGAGAAGTAGGACGTGCCGGGAATCTCGCTCACCGTCTGCTTTCCGGCATTGATCAGGTCCGGGTCGACTTCGGATTCCAGCGGGAATGGCCCCAGGCCGAGCATCCCGTTCTCGCTCTGCAGCACCACGTGGATTCCGTCGGGGATGTGGTTCGCCACCAGCGTCGGGATTCCGATTCCGAGGTTGACGTAGTAGCCATCGCGAAGTTCTTGGGCGGCGCGGGCGGCAAGTTGGTCTCGATTCCAGGGCATGCTTGATTATATGGTTTTCCCGCGATTACGGCGGAGAGAACGGAGGGTCGGATGGATGAGCGTGGACCAGTTAGCGATGATCCGCGTCTACGCTTCGGGGCCGACACTTTGTTGTCCTTCGAAGGGTGCCACCCGACGCGATTAGGATACCGAGCTACGTGGCAATCAATTTCAGAGCTTTGGCTTCGTGTCCGAGGGGGTTTGCCACCTAACCAGCTTCAGTCCTATCGCTGCCCCCTTTCAGCCGAAGCCACGGGGGCTGATACGCTAAACGCAGCACGACGAAAACAGGATACCAAACAAGATCAAGGATATGATCACCGTCGGCTCCGGTGGCTCAGCTTCACGGCATGCTTGATTATATGGTTTTCCCTCGAAACTGGCGGAGTCCGAATCCCAAGACGAAGGTGAAAGCAAGTCCCAGCCCTGCGAGCAAAAGCGCCCCAACCTGAATGGTCTGCCAAGGGATTTTGCTGTCTGGGGGCGGACGCTTGGGTGACTTGTAGCCCGACCAGAATCTCGGATCGGTGTCCGGGTGCTGGCCGATCTGCAACCGATCCAACATGTACTTTGTTCGCGCCTCGTGCCGCTTCGTTGCGGCCTCGGTGAGCACCGGGTGGCCCGTGCTCGTCTTGACTTCAGCAAGTCCCCGCTTTGGGTCGATCGTGACCGGAACTTTTCCTGCTTTCACCAGCTCCTCGTGGCGGTAAAGCGCGAACTCGGCATGAGACGGCTTTTCGTTTTTCTGTAGCAAATAGGCGTAGGCGGCAAACATGTCCGGCGATTCCCATGCGTTGCCCAGCATGATCAGCCCGGGAACCCCGCGCTCCCACTCGGATGAATGGAGCGATCGATTCAGCCACTCGCCCAGGCTCTCCTTCGTCTTGCCCTCTCTCATGGCCAGGAAGTAGCGGAGCACCGCGAGCTGGGTTCCTTCGCGACCAAAGTGCGCCTGCGGGTTGATCTTGATCGCCTTCTCAATCTCGAAAACGCTTTGCCTCAGCTCGGCAAGATTCTCCGGCTTTGCGCCGGATTTAAACCAACCGTGCGCCAAAAACGTGCCGTGGTTGGCGTACCAACGATACTTCTCGTCGCTCGCTTTTCGACGCGCCAGATCGGGGCCAATCACTGCCTTCGCCTTGGCCGACTCGCCGATCCGGTCGTAGGCGACGCTCAGATCATCAACTTCGGCGGTGGTGAGGGTGGCCTCCTTTTCCAGCCGATCGATGCGCATTTGGTAGTAGAGCGGCGGGTTGCGGTCGAACCATCCCGAGATCGCGCCGGTGACAGCCGGACGGTTTCGCGCCTCGTGCTCCAGGGTGTCCCGGTCGTTTAGGCATCCGGAGGCAATGCCCGGAATCAACGCTAGCCATAAGCACGCAAGTCTCACGCCATTTTGACGATGACAAGATTTCGTTTCGTTCTTGACGGCCGAAAGACCCGGTGCTATACTGGCTTAGCCAGCGGTCCCCAACCATGCAGAGCATTGTCCGAGATCCGATTTACGTCCAGGTGAACGAGCGTTTGCGCGCGCGCATCGGCACGCAGTTTCGCCCCGGCGAGCGGTTTCTTTCGGAGCGTGAGATCGCCAGCGAGTACGGAGTAAGCCGCGCCACCGCGAATAAGGCCCTGGCAAGCTTGGTTTCGGAAGGGCTGTTACAATTCAGAAAGGGCCTAGGCACGTTTGTGCGGGCGGCCACGTTGGACGGCGACCTCCACCGGCTAGTGAGCTTTACGGAACGGGCTCGGCAGGCCGACTTACGCCCCGAGACCATCGTTCTCACCTTTCAAAGCGTGCATACGGAGGCCTTGGAACCGAACGTGGCCAGGTTGCTGAACGCCAGCCCCGACGAAAGCTTTTACTGCTTTTCGCGACTTCGGTTGGTAGACGGCGAGCCGATGATTTTGGAATGGCGCGCCCTGCCCGCCGCGCATTGCCCCAACCTCACGGTGGCGAAGCTGGAAGGCTCGCTGTACGCGCTACTTACTGAGGACTACGAACTCCAGATCACCGGGGCAGACGAAGAGCTTCGCGCGATCCGGCTGAATAGCAACGAAGCGCGCCAGCTTCGCGTCAAGTCGGGGTCTCCCGCCCTGGAAATCACCGCCATCGGGAGCATGGATGGGGAAGCCCTCTGGTACGAGCGCACGATTTACCGCGGGGACCGCTACATTTTTCGAAACCAGATCGCCGTGACTGGACCCGGGGAGCGCGGAATTGGCAGAATGATTTCGGCCGATCAATCGGTTGAGGAAAACGAATCTTGAACAACCTTCACGCCGCCGTCGCCGGAACCGGGTTCATTGGACCGGTCCACGTAGAAGCCCTCCGCCGGGCCGGAGTCACCGTCGAAGGAATCTTGGGTTCCAGCGAAGCTAAGTCCCTTGCAGCCGCGAAGGCCCTGGGCATCCCAACCGGATATGCCAGCTTTGAGGAGATTCTGGAGGACCCGCAGATCGACGTGGTCCATCTGGCCACGCCAAACCGCGTTCACTTCGACCAGGCGAAAGCCGTCCTCGCCGCCGGAAAGCACGTGATGTGCGAGAAGCCGCTCGCGATGAACTCGACCGAGAGCGCCGAGCTGGTGCGGATCGCCGCTGAGAGCGGACGCGCTGCGGGCGTGAACTACAACATTCGCTACTATCCACTGGCTATCGAGGCCCGCGAGCGAGTCCAAAGCGGATCGTTGGGCGAGGTCTTCGCCGTGCAAGGCGGATACGTTCAGGATTGGTTGCTGAAGCAAACCGACTATAACTGGCGAGTTTTGGCCGAAGAAGGTGGCGACCTGCGGGCGGTCGCGGATATCGGCACCCACTGGATGGACCTCGTCCTCCACATCACCGGCCTCAAGCCGGTCAGCGTTTTTGCCGACTTGCGCACGGTTTACGAAGAGCGACTGCGACCGACCGGCGAGGTTCAGACCTTTACCGACGGCGGCGACGTCGAGCGGGTCGCGGTGAAGATCACCACCGAGGACTTCGGCACAATCCTGATTCGGTGCGAAAGCGGTGCGCGCCTCACGCTGTTCGTTTCGCAGGTAACGGCCGGCCGAAAGAACTGCCTTCGCTACGAGCTGAGCGGCTCAGAGGGTGCCCTCGCCTGGAACAGCGAAACTCCGAACGAACTTTGGCTTGGCCACCGAGACCGCGCGAACGAGTCGCTGATCCGCGATCCGGGCTTGTTGTCTCCGGCGGCGGCGGCCTTCAGCAGCTACCCAGGCGGACACAACGAAGGCTTCCCCGATACCTTCAAGCAGTTGTACCGAGACTTCTACGGCTACATCGCCAAGGGTGACTTTAGCGCGAAACCCGGCTTCCCGACCTTTGCCGACGGGCACCGCGAGATTTTGCTCTGCGAAGCGATTTTGGCCAGCCACAAGAGCGGCCAATGGACGGAGATTCAACGATGAAACTTGGATTTGTAAGCGCGATTTTGGCGGACCTCAGCTTCGCCGAAGTGATGGAGTTTGCGGCGGCGGAAGGCTTCGACTGCGTCGAAGTGATGTGCTGGCCGGTGGGCAAGGCCGAGCGACGGTACGCCGGCGTCACGCACATCGATGTGCAGAATCTCGATGTTGCCGCTGTTAAGAAGGTGGTTCAAGATACCGGCGTGGCTATCAGCGGCTTAGGCTACTACCCCAACGCGCTCTCGGCTTCGGCCGAAGAACGCACCGTTGCCGTTGACCAAATCCGCCGTGTGATTGGCGCGGCTGCCGAGCTTGGCATCGGCCAGATGAACACGTTTATTGGCCGCGATCCGGCGAAGTCGGTCGATGATAACTGGCCGCTTTTCCTGGAGACTTGGCCCAGCATCGTGGAGGAAGCCGCGACCGCCAACGTCAACATCGGAATCGAGAACTGCCCGATGTTCTTTTCGAGCGACGAGTGGCCGGGCGGCAAGAACCTGGCGCACTCGCCGACGGTTTGGCGACGCATGTTCGAAGCGATTCCTTCCGCCAACTTCGGGCTGAACTATGACCCGTCGCACCTCGTGTGGCAAATGATGGACCCGGTGGCTCCGCTATGGGAGTTCAAGGACCGCCTGCACCACGCCCACGCGAAGGACGCTCGCATCGATCGGCACAAGCTTAACGACGTCGGCATCATGGCCAATCCGCTTCAGTACCACCAGCCGAAGCTTCCGGGCCTTGGCGAAGTCAACTGGGGCCAGTTCTTCTCGGTGCTGAGCGATGTCGGTTACACCGGTGCGGTGTGCATCGAGGTGGAAGACCGCCCGTACGAGTCGTCTCTTGAGGGTCGAAAAGACGCTCTCCGCCAAAGCGCCCGCTACCTGCGCCAGTTTCTCTCCCGACGGGGTTTCTAAATGAGCATCACCTATCACGATATCGCCAAAATGATCGACCATTCGTTGCTGAACCCAACGCTGACGCAGGCCGATCTGCACGCCGGAATTGATCTCGCCCTGCGGTTTGATGTTGCTAGCGTGTGCATTTTGCCCTACGCGTTGAAGGACTGCGCGGAGCGGCTCAAGGGCTCGGACGTCCGCGCTAGCACGACGATTGGCTTCCCGCACGGCGGCCACACGACCGCGATCAAGATCCTCGAGACGCGTCAGGCTCTGGCGGACGGCGGCGAGGAGCTCGACATGGTGGTGAACATCAGCCGCGTGTTGAGCGGCGAGTACGAAGCGGTCGCGCAGGAAATCGCGCAGATTACGGCGATCACGCACGATCACGGCCAGAAGGTGAAGGTCATTTTTGAGAATGCGTATTTGCAGGATGAGCACAAGATTCGCCTTTGCCGGATCTGCGGGGAGATCGGCGTGGATTGGGTGAAAACTTCCACCGGCTACGCGCCAGGCGGAGCGACGGACGACGACCTGCGGCTGATGCGGGCGCATAGCCCGGCTCACGTTCAGGTGAAGGCGGCCGGCGGCATCCGCGATTTTGGCTCGATGATGCGCGTGCGCGAGATCGGCGTTACCCGCGTCGGGGCTTCCCGCACGGCGGACATGCTCAACGCCGCTCGCGAGTCGCTCGGCCTAGAGCCTATTGAAGCTATCGCTGTAGCCGCCGGTTATTAAATCTGGAACCCCTCGCCCGTCTGCGGGAGAGGGGCAGGGGTGAGGGCTCCGGAAGGAATTTCGCTCAGAACGCTTTACGTCCGGAACGTTCCTCACAACGCCTAACGATTTCGGCAACCTCATCCTGGAACTCCGCCGGCGGTTCCAGGCCGAAGAACTCGCGGTTGGGAAAGCGGAGCACCAGAATTCCAAACTCCGCAAGGCGGGCATCCCGCTCAGCGTCGTCTTCCGGCACATGCTGTTCGCCGTCAAACTCTACCGCTAGCAAGGCTTCCGCGCAGTAGAAATCGACGCGAAAGGTGTCAATAGGATGTTCGCAGCGAAACTTAAACCCGGTTCGTTCGCCGCGTAGGCACGACCACATGAACTTTTCTGCGACCGATGGTTTCTTTCGTGCGTCCCGGGCTGCGTCGCGTGCGTGATGGTCGGAATTTCGTGGCATGGTTAGTAATATATAATGATACTAACTAATAAATTCAAGACCCTCACCCCTGCCCCTCTCCCTCAGAAGGGAGAGGGGTTCAGAAAGCGGCGACTTCGTCCCAAAGGGATTCGAGGTTGACGAAGTCGTCCGGAACCGAACGGGTGAACGTCATGCGTTCGCCGGTGCTGGGGTGCTCCAGAGCGAGGGACCACGCATGCAACTGCATCGGGCCGATGCCTCGCCCATAGAGCACGTCCCCAACCACCGGGTGCCCGACTGCCTGAAGGTGAACGCGAATCTGGTGGGTACGGCCGGTTTCCAAACGGCACTCGAGAAGACAACCGGCGTCAACTCGCCCAACCCGCCGAATGTGGGTAAGGGCCGGTTTGCCGGCTGGTTCGACGGTCATCAACAATCGGTTCTTCGGAGATCGCGCCAGAGGCGCTTCGATGCGCGCGGCAGCTTGCGGGAACCAGCCTTCGACCACCGCAACGTATCGACGCCCGGCCGTGCGCGCCTCAATCTGGCGGGCAAGGACAACGTGGGCGGCATCGGTTTTCGCCACCACAAGTAAACCCGTCGTTTCCTTATCCAGCCGATGCACGATGCCCGGCCGAAATGCTCCGCCCGCCTCGCTCAGCGGCGTGTTACGGGCGAGCAAAGCGTTCACCAACGACGGCTCCTTCAACGAGAGCGCGGGGTGTGTCGCCAAACCACGCGGTTTGTTCACGACCAGCATCCAATCGTCTTCGTAGACGATGTCGAGCGGAATCGCGGCGGGGGTCAGGTCGTGGGCGGTGGCCTCGCTTGGTTCTTCCAGGGTCACTTCGGTGCCACTGCCCAGCATGAGGCTTGGCTTGCCCATCACTCCGTTTACCAAAACGTTTCCGGATTCAATCTCGCGAACGAGTTTGCTGCGGCTGTGCTCCGGCAACATCCGGGCCAAAAATTTATCCAGCCGTTCAGGCTGGTCGGCAACAAAAAGCATAAGTGGGTTTTAGGTCGGCGCGACCCAACCCTTTCATTGTGCATGCTTTCGCGGGTCAGACCCCGCCAAACCGCCCGGTACATACTATAGCTTCATGGCAGACCGATACGAGCCCGGAAACTTCGAAGCAAAATGGCGTAATCGCTGGCAAGAAGCCGACCTTTTTCGCACCCGCGAGGTCCCCGGCGCCCCAAAGTTTTACGGTCTCGATTTCTTCCCGTATCCGAGCGGTGCCGGACTCAGCATTGGCCATTGCCGCAACTATGTTCCGACGGACGTGATTTGCCGGATGAAGGCGATGCAGGGGTTCAACGTGTTGCACCCGATGGGGTTCGACGCGTTTGGTCTGCCCGCCGAGAACGAGGCGATCAAGCGGGGCACTCATCCCGCTGAGATGATCGAGCGGTACGCGGCGCGGTACCGAGAGCAAATGGAACTGATAGGCGTCAGCTACGACTGGTCGCGGTCGTTCAAGTCCTCCGATCCTAGCTACTACAAGTGGACGCAGTGGATCTTCGGTCTGCTCTACAACCGAGGTCTGGCCTACCGAAAGCAGGTCGCGGTCAACTGGGACCCGGTCGATAACACGGTTTTGGCGGACGAGGAAGTTGTCGGAGGTCGGGCCGAAAGAAGCGGAGCGTTGGTCGAAAAGCGATTCATCCCGCAATGGATGTTCAAAATCACGGAATACGCCCAGCGGCTGATAGATGACCTGGACCTGGTCGACTGGCCAGAAGGGATCAAGAACCAGCAGCGGAACTGGATCGGCCGAAGCGAGGGCGTACAGTTCACGATGAAGGTCGACGACTCGAAAGCTGAGTTCGACGTCTTTACGACCCGCATTGACACCATTTTCGGCATGACGTTTTGCGTGCTCTCGCCCGAGCATCCGGCGGTCGCCTCGCTGCCGGTCAGCGAAGAAGACCGTGCCCGCATCGCCGAATATCAAGCCGAAGCGAAGCTTCTCAGCGACATCGACCGAACCTCGACGACGCGTCAAAAAACCGGCGTGTTCACCGGCGCGCGGGCGATTAACCCGGCGAACGGCGAGCGCGTGCCTATCTGGCTGGCGGATTACGTTTTGGCGACCTACGGCACCGGCGCGATCATGGCGGTTCCCGGCCACGACGAGCGCGACTTTGAGTTTGCCGAGAAATTTGGCATTCCAGTAATTCCGGTCATCGCCGAAACGGCCGAGATGGAAACGCCGGAGCTGCCGTTTGTTTCAAAGGACGGATTCCTCATCAACAGCGGGGAATACAGCGGCCTGCCGGTGCCGGTCGCGCAGGTCAGCCTGGGCGAATGGATCGAGGGGCTGGACATCGGAACGCGCAAGATCCAGTACAAACTGCGCGATTGGCTGGTCTCGCGGCAGCGGTACTGGGGCTGCCCGATCCCGATCGTCCACACCAAAGAAGGCGACATGGAACTGGTGCCGGTTGATCAGTTGCCGGTGGAACTCCCGGCAGTGGAACGGTATGAACCCAGCGGAGACGGCACCTCGCCGCTGGCCGCCATTCCGGATTTCGTGAACGTGACCGACTCGGACGGTCGCCTGGGACGGCGCGAAACCGACACGATGAGCGGCTTCGCGTGCTCCTCGTGGTACTTCCTGCGCTTCTGCGACCCGGAGAATCATGAGCAGGCGTTCAACCCGGCCAAGGTCGCCGAGTGGATGCCAGTCGATTGCTACGTCGGCGGCGCGGAGCATGCCGTGATGCATCTGCTCTACGCGCGCTTCTGGACGAAGGTGCTCTACGATGCCGGGCTGATCTCGATTCAAGAGCCGTTCCAGCGGCTGCAAAACCAGGGCCAGATTTTGGGCCGCACGCCGTACCGCGCGCCTCGTGAGAACGAGCGACTGGGTGTCGGCGAAGAAGGCATCCTCATGAGCTACGCCGAGGCCGCCGAGCACCCGCCCGAGGACATCACCTGGCGATGGTCGCGGATGTCGAAGTCAAAGGGCAATGTGGTCTCGCCCGAAGAAGCCGTGGGTGAGTACGGCGCCGACGCGTTGCGGCTTTACCTGTTGTTCGTGGCCCCATTCAACGCGGATGTCGAATGGAAGACCGAGGGCATCTCCGCGATGGCCCGCTTCCTCTCCCGGGTTTTTAAGCTTGTCGAGGTACAAAAGCCGCGGTTTGAGCCGGCGTGGAAGAACCTGATTCCGTTTGAGGAAGCCGACGACGTCAGCCGCAAGATTCGCCGCGTGACGCACCAAACGGTGCGGGTGTGCACCGAGGATATCGAGCGGTTCAGCTTCAACACGTACGCGTCGTGGATGATGAAGTTCGTCAACGCGCTGAACGACGAGATCCCGGCCGGCGAACTCACCGTCGCGCAGACGCTCGCGGTTTCCGAGGCGATTGAGGCGCTGGTGTTGCTACTCGCTCCCGGGGCACCGCACTCGGCCGACGAACTGTGGGAGTCGCTGAATATGCCCGGCTTCACCATGAACGCCGAATGGCCGAACTTTGACCCCGAACTGGCGGTTGAAGATTTGGTGACGATTGCGGTTTCGGTGAACGGAAAGCTGCGCGACACGTTCCAGTTGGCGGTGGGTGCGAGCAACGAAGAGCACGAGACGGCCGCTCTGGCCTGTCCCAAAGTCGCCCCGCACTTGGAGGGCAAGACATTGCGCAAGGTGATTGTCGTGGCCGGAAAGGTGGTGAATCTTGTCGCAAACTGAACCCGGGCCTAAACCAGCCTTGCCGGGCTGGCTCACTCCGCTTGCGATTTTTGTCGGTGTCGGAATTTTGCTCCTGCTATCCAACCGGCCAACCTACACGGAAGCCGGGTTGGTGACGGTGAGCTCGCAGGGGCAGTACGAGTCGTACAGTGCGGAGGCTCTCAAGCTCTCCAAAGACCCGATCGCCGCCGTCAAGGAGAACGAAACGCTGACGGACAAGCAGAAGAAGGACCTGCAGCAATCTGCCGACTATTACGAGGCGATGAACCAGTTTAATCCGGTTGCCATCGAGCCCTATTTCATGTGCGGCAAGATTTACCGAATTTTGGAGCGTAACGATGTCGCCCGAGAGCGGTTTGAGCAAGCGATCGCTAACGGCGAGTCCGGTATCCGCCAGGCGAAAGCAAACGGGAATCAGAATCGCGAGGACGCGATTCGGCTGACGCTTGCAGAAGCTCGGGCCGAGTACAGTGAGCTGCTGGTGCAAACGGGCGAGTTTACGGAAGCCCTCAACCAGGCCGATGAAGCCGTGAAAACCGTACCAAACAGCGCGGATTACCTCGTCGCCCGCGCCTCGGCCTACATTCAGCTTAAGCAGCTACCGCCGGCAAAGGCCGACTTGGGCATCGCCATCCAGCTCGACCCCAAAAACAAGAAGGCGATTAACCTGATCGCGCTCATTAGTGCGGCCGGGGGTTAGTTTCTCGCTTGATTCGTGCATTTTTCGCGCCGCTCCGCGTCTTATTTTTGTGAGTGAATCTTTGCCGCCGATCCCGGGGCCAAAATCGACCGGCGGGCAAGAGCGTTCGGTAGAGCAACTGCGGGCCGAGATTCGCAAAGTCGAGCTGCAAATCCTCGCAGTAATGGACCCGGATGTGCTGGGGGCGCTGGAAATCAACCTGAAGGTTCTCCGCGCTCAGTTACCCGCGGAGCAAGAAGAAGCAGCGCAAGAACTTCGCGCCGAGCCTCTTAGCCCGGCGCAGATTGCCGAAGCTGAGAACCTCATCCGCCTCAGCCGAGTGGAGAAAATGCGCGGGAATGCCGCGGCGGCGACCGACCTTTTGCGCCGCGCGACCGAAGTCGCGCCGGGTTCGGCAACCGTTTTGGAAGGTCTAGGCGACGATCTGATGGACCGGAAGCAGTACCGCGAGGCGAAGATTGCTTACGGTCACGCGCTCAAACTGGATCCAAAAAACGTGAGCTTGGAGCGCAAATTCGGCGAGTTGGTGTTGCGGGCGACGCCGTCTACGATGTCGATTGAGGACCAACTTCGGGCGGGCTCTGCCGATTCGCTTTTCTCGACACCAAGCGAGAGTCTGGCCAACGCCAAGGTGGCGTTGGCAATGTCGGTCATGGTCCCGGGCGCGGGACAGTTCGTGCTCGGCTACACCTCTGCTGGTTTCTGGTTCCTGGGTACCTGGCTGGTCATGGTCGGCTGGATGGTGACCCAACAGCACGACATGATCGGGGTTTTGGCCATGATCGGCGTTCCCAACAAGCAAAACATCACCCGTCCGGACCATCTCATCATCCTGGTTCCGGTGTTTGCCGCCATGCTCATCCACGTCACCTCCATCTTCACCGTGGCGACAAAGATTAAGGGACGTGAAAAAAGAACCACTTCTCGCCCGGCACCCCCGGTTGATAAGTCTTTTGAACTGTAACGCACGTTGGTTTCGGTTACACTTGACACCGTGTACCGATGACTATTCAGCAAGCGGAACAACTCTTTGATCAAGGTCGGTACCCGGAAGCGGCGGCCGCCTACAAGCAGCTGATGGGCCCTGGGTCCATTGAGCCAGGCCTGCTGCGGTCGGCGGGGCTTGCTTTGGCCATGGCCGGCGAATTCTCGGAGGGAGTCGCCCTAACCGAGCGGGCGGCGACGGCGATGCCCGCCGACGCGGATACGCTTGTTGCCCACGGCTATGTTCTTGGAATCGCGAAACGTCCGGTCGAGGCGATTCGATTCTCGACTCCGCGCTTGGTTTCCAGCCGAACCATCCGTACGCGCGCACCTATTTAGTTGCAAACCTGATTACGGCCGGGAAGGCGGAGATCACCCGCGACCCGGCAAAAGCTGAGGAGCACCTGGGCCGAGCGGCAAAAATCGACGCGCACACGGCGGCGACGGTTGGTCACTGGCTGGAGTTTCTGAACACCACCGGCCAGCGAGGAAAGCTTCAGCGCGCCCTGGAGGGGATGGATCCCAACCTGCGATTCGATCCGGTATTGGTTCCGGTTTTGCAAGGATTTCTGAACGACCAAGGCGCGGCGGGCATCATCCGGTCTTGGAAGGTGACGGCGCCCGGCCAAAAGGTGAGACCAACGCCGACGAGCACGAGCCAGATGGTGGTCTGCCCGAACTGTAAGCAGTCAGTTTTGGCGACGGCTCCGGTTTGTCCGTACTGCCGCTTTTCGTTCCGGGCAGCGATTCAGAACAACCGGAAAGACACTCATACGTGGCAAGAAATTGCCTACAACATCATGGCGTACATCTGGTGTGCCATCGCCGTTCTGCAGATTGGACTTGGCCTCGCCGATAGCGGGCCCTCACAGGCTTGGACGGTTATCAACGGCGTTGTGAGGCTCGGCGTTGGCATCGGGCTCATCCGCCGAGACGAGTGGATTAGCTACATCGGCAAAATTATGTGCTACCTCTTGCTGCTGTCTTCGAGCTGTGGAACGGCATTTTCTTTGGCCGCCGGATACGTGCTTGGAGTAGTGGTGAATGCGGTGATGCTCTTTGTTTCCGGATTTATGGTGTATCTCATCAACCACGAAAACGATTGAAGCCGCCCCGGTAGCCCAGAGGGAGAGCCCAGCCACGGAGGCTGGGGCTACACGCTCGCGTGGAATCTAGCCAGAAGGGCTGTAGCCGCCGCCTCTGTGGCGTCGCTCCGGGAAAACCCAACCAGAGCGCCCAGCCACGGAGGCTGGGGCGACACGCTTCGCGTGAAATCTAGCCCGAAGGGCTGTAGCCGACGCCTCTTTGGCGTCGTTCGGGAAAACCCAACCAGAGCGCCCGGCCACGGAGGCTGGGGCGACACGCTTCGCGTGAAATCTAGCCCGAAGGGCTGTAGCCGACGCCTCCGTGGCGTCGTTCCTGCTTTAGATGTGGCAGGAGCCGAGGCCGCGCTTGTGGAGGTACTTCTGGTGATATTCTTCCGCCGTGTAGAACGTCACCGCCGGGACAACCTGCGTTGCGATCGGCTTCGGAAACACGCCCGCGTGGTTCAGGAGGTCGATGCGCCGAAGGGTGGCCTCCCGCTGTGCATCGCTGTGATAGAAAACTGCCGTGCGATATTGGTCGCCGACGTCCGGGCCCTGTCGGTTCACCTGCGTGGGGTCGTGAAGTTCAAAGAATGCGGCAAGCAAAACATCAAACGTAGTGACGTTCGGGTCGAACTCAACCCGAACAACCTCGGCGTGGCCGGTTCCTTTGCTACAAACGTCCCGGTAGGTCGGATTCTCGGTATGTCCGCCCGTGTATCCCACTTCGGTGGAAATGACGCCCGGCATGATGCGGAACGCCTCTTCCACGCCCCAGAAGCATCCGGCGGCAAAGGTAGCGAATTCGAGATTTGGCGAGGTCGAGTTTTCGGTCATGTCTTATTCTTACGCGGAAGGGGCCCTGCCCTCGGCAGGGTCCCGCCCGTTTCCACTAAAGAGAATGCTTCTTGATCGAGTCGTCGTTCCGTGTTTTTTCGGCGGCGGCCTCAACGCGGTCGCAGAACGCGGCGGGCGTGAGCTCTCCGTTAAGCAGCGCGGTCAAGGCGTTCTGCAGTTCCTTGTCGAACGCGGGATACCACTGCCGGTACTGAACCGCATACTTCAGCTTGCTGTCGGACATCGCCTTCGCGGGGACCTTGAGGACTTCCGGAATCTTGGCGTCGTCGATGCCGGTGATTGCCATCAGCGTTCCCTTCTCTTCGACAAAACGCTTCGCCACCTTCTTCGAGGTCATGTACTTGAAGAGGTCGATCGCGCCGAGAGGATTCTTGGCGTCGGCAGGGATCATCCAAGGCTCGACGCCAATGAGGAGCGCGCTCGGGTCACCTTGTCCATCGGTCACGACCGGCGGCAGGAAGAACTCCATCTTTGCCGTTGCCGGCATCACCTTCTTCATCTCGCTGTCCAGCCAAGTTCCGCAAGGAATCATGGCAGCGCGTCCGTTCACAAACTCCGCTTGGCTCTCGGTATGCGTCATTGCAACGGCACCGTTCTGCAGGTAGCCCTTCTTTCGCAACTCGTCGATCATCTCGGCCGCCTTCAGGAACGCGGGAGACTTCCACGCGCCTGGCTTCAGAGACTGCGCATCTTTGATCGCCTGCTCGCCACCAACGCTCATGGCCCAAGGCAGCAGCATCCCATCGACCATGTAGTACGGGTACTTGCCCTGGAAGGTGATCGGCGCGATGCCCTTCGCCTTGATCTTTTCGCTCAGCGCAAGCAGTTCGGCGTAGGTTTTGGGCGGCGTCCAGCCGTTTTTGGCAAAGACGCCTGGGTCGTACCACCAGCCGTAGAGCATTACGTAGTAGGGAAGCACGTACTGCTTTCCGTCAAGTTGGCCGAGCTTGAGGATGTTGGCGTCGAAGGACTCGCCCCACGTCCGGTCGCCTTCGTTCGATTTCGTCTTGAGATCGGCGGTGAGGTCCCGCAGTTGGCCTTCTTCGGCCAGTGCCCAGTGGTCCATCCCCCAGCCCGGGAACGCCAGGTCTGGTGGGGTTCCGCCGATGAATCTGGGTCGAAGCTGCTCCCAAATGCGTGGGCTGCCGTCGACCTTGACTTTCGTGCCGGGGTGGGCTTCCTTGTACTCGGTTGCCGCCTGCTTGTAGGCATCGATGCCGTAGCCGCCCTGAAACGCTTGGACCTCGATGGCACCGGGTTTTACGGGAGTGTCGACCACAATCGGCTGGCCGTCAGCATCTTCGGCCGCAACCTTGGCGGCACCGCCACCAGAATTGCAGCCCGCCATAACGGAAAGCGTGAGGGCGAGGCCGAGCCCCTTAAGCACGTTCGAAACCATGGGTGAAGTTTGCCGCATTTCGCTGTTTTCCGGAAGCCCAGAGTTACTTAACGAACGCGCCTTCCGGCGTTTCGCGATCTGGCTGAAGCAAGACCGCGTTGCCCTCGGCATCGGTGGCAGCCAACAGCATGCCTTGGCTGTCTACGCCGCGAAGCTTGGCCGATTTGAGGTTGTAGACCACCACGATCTGACGACCGATGAGGTCCTCAACCGCATAGGCCTTCCGGATACCGCTCACGATCTGTCGCTTCTCGTCGCCGATCATGATCTGCAGCTTGTAAAGCTTATCCGCGCCTTCGACCGGCTCCGCCTCAACGATTCTGGCGACGCGAAGCTGAACTTTGACGAAGTCCTCAATGGTGATTTCGGCCGTAGGCTCCGGCGCAGGTTTTGGCTTGGCGACTTCTTTCGGGGGTGTTTCCATGGTCTTTTTGGTGCGCTCTAAGCGCGGGAAAATCGGGGTCGGGGACTCGAGCTGGGTGCCCGCCGGAAGCGAGCTTTCTTGGCCGATGGCATCCCAATCGAGCTGCGGCGAGACTCCGAGCTGACGAGCGATTTCGTCGGCGGCAGTTGGGATGAATGGTCGCACAAGACCTTCGGTTGCCCGAAGCACGTGCAGCATGCTGGCTAAGACGTTGGCAAGGTCCGGATCTTCCTTCTTTGCGAGTGCCCACGGAGCCCGGGTATCGATGTATTTGTTTAAGAACCGGACTAAGCCGAAGGCGGCTTCGCTGGCCCGCGGAATCTGATACTCCGCCATCGCCGCGGCGTAGCTTTCTTTGGCGCGCGAGATGGCTTCGGCTGCATCCGCCTCAATTGCAGCCGCCGGCACCAAACCGCCGACGAACTTGTGGGCCATCGACAAGGTTCGGTTCAGCGCATTCCCGAGATCGTTGGCAAGGTCGGCGTTGAACCGAATCTCAAAGTCTTCGTCCGAGTAACCCGAGTCCGTCTCCATCGACATCGTCGCGGAAAGGTAGTGACGCAGCGCATCCACCGCGATGTCGACCGAAATGCCGGCGCGCTCGCTCAGCTCGTTCGCGAGCTCCAAAGGTCGAACCACGTTTCCGCGCGACTTTGACATTTTGTCGCCCTGAAGCAAAACCCAGCCGTGGGCGGCAACCGTTTTGAACACCGGAAGCCCGGCGCCCATCAACATCGCGGGCCAAAGCGTGGCGTGGAATCGGGTGAGGATGTCTTTACCCACCCACTGCACCGCTGCGGGCCACCGCTCGGCCCAGTCCGGCGCATCAGGCCAGCCGGTTGCCGTGATGTAGTTGATGACCGCATCGAACCAGACGTAGATGACGAGATCTTCGCGGTCTGGCACCGGAATTCCCCAGCCAGGATTCTTGCGGGTGATACAAACATCGCGCAAACCCTGGCGAATAAAGCTTAGAACCTCGTTCCGTCGGTTTGCCGGTTGGATGAAGTCCGGGTTCTCGTCGAAGTGCGTTAGTAACCGATCTTGAAATGCCGACAGCCGAAAGAAAAAGTTCTCTTCGCTGACCCACCGGACCGGGTTGCCGTCTGGGCTTTTCCCGTCGACCAAGTCTTCCTCTCGAAAGAAAGTTTCGGTCGAAACGTCATACCAGCCCTCGTAGTTGTCCTTGTAGACGAATCCGTTCGCCTCAAGAACTCGAAAAAGCTCTTGCGCCGCTCGGACGTGCTCTGGACTGGTGGTTCGGACGAAAACGTCGTACGAAATCTTCGTGGCATCAAAAATGCTGCGGAATCGATCGGCGATTTCGCCAACGAACTCGTGGGGATCTCGGCCCAATTGCTCGGCTGCTTCCTTGATCTTGAGGCCATTTTCGTCCGTTCCAACCTGAAACAAGACGTCGTCGCCACGCATCCGTCGGTACCGTGCCGTTATGTCGCCGCAAAGATCCGTGAGGATGTTTCCGATGTGCGGGACGCTATTCACGTACGGGATGGCGGTACAGACGGTGGTTTTTTGACCCATTCGAACCCGTCAGTTTACCGGCCTAGGTTCCACGGCTCTTCGGCTTCGGAACGTGGCCGCAATCTCGCCAAACGGTAGTGCCACCACCGTTGGCTCTTTCCGGATGGCGAAGCGCACATCCGACCGGCACACCACATAATGGACCGCGTCCGCAGGCAGGCGCATAGTTTCGTGGACCTTCACGATGTTAGCGGCGTCCTTTGCCGTCGGTTCCTCGGCAAACTTGGCTTCGACGAGGGTGGCTCCGTCGCCATCCGGGATGACGAAGTCGACCTCAACTCCATTGGACTCACGCCAACAATAGATCCGGCCGGCGACCGTCACATCGCCCACGGCGCGCAGCAACTCGTTGAACACGGCATTCTCAAAAACCTGCCCGCGCAATCCAGACGAAAACAGGTCGGCCGAATGCCGCAGACCAAGTAAAAACGCCAGCATCCCCGGATCGCGAAACATGATCTTCGGTGCCTTCGCGAGACGCTTGCCAAAGCTCAGAAAAAACTGAGGCACGAGGCTAATCTGGTTCGAAGCCTCCAAAATCTTGATCCAGTCCGAGACGGTGGTGGGCGAGACACCAACGTCGCGCGCAACGTCGGCGTAGTTTAAAAACTGCGCCGCCCGATGCGCCAGCGCGAGCACGAGCGACTCGAACGGTACCAAGTTCGTGATCCGGCCAAGCCGGCGTACGTCGCGCTCCAAATAGGTCGCAAAGTAGCTCGAAAAGAAGGTGTCCGCCGGGACATCCGGATTTGCCTGCAACTCGGGAAATCCACCGCGCACCAGATACTCCTCCAGCGAAGTGAGTTCCGAGATCTCAAAGAAGCCGAGGGTTTCGAGGTCCATCACGGCGATCCGGCCCGCAAGGCTTTCGGAGACACCCTGCATGAGCTGAAACTTTTCCGATCCCGTGAGAAGAAACTGGCCCCGCAAGTCGCGACGCTCGTCGATAACAACTTTTAGGAATCGAGTGATCTCGGGCAAGTTCTGCACCTCGTCGAAGATGACTCGCCCGCGATACTGCCGCAAGAACTCCAGCGGATTTTCCATCACCCTCGCACGATTTGAGGGCAGCTCGAAGCTGAAATACTCCGAGTCGGAGAAGGTGTGGCGCAGCAGGGAAGTCTTTCCTGTCTGCCGGGCGCCCGTGAGCAGCACCGCCGGAAACTTCTCCGACGATTCGATCACACGCTCCCTTAGCTCACGATCAATCCACACACCTCAATCATACTCGTTTTTCGGGTTTTCTAAACCGTAAAATCGAGTTTACTAAACTCGATTTTACGGTTTCAAATCACATCCAGCGGCGAATCCAGTTGAGATACTCGTGCAGGCGATGCAGGCGGAGGTCTGCAGGACCCGACCTGGACAGTCCATGCGAGGTCGTGACCGGGTAGCGGACGTACCGCGACGGCACTCCTTGCTGTTGCAGGGCATGGAAAACTTGATCGCTCTGCTCGACATTGCAACGCAGGTCCCCCACGCTGTGGATCACCAGGGTTGGTGTTTTCACGCCCTCAAAGTAGGCGAGCGGAGACACCCGCCACAGTTCGCGAATATCCTCCAGCGACCCCCACGCGACGCCCTTGAAGTAGCCGTCCTTGTTAAACGCGAAGTCACTATTGCCGGCCATCGACACCATGTTTGAAACGCACCGGTCCGTGATCGCACACCGGAATACGTCGGTATGCCCGATTGCCCAGTTCGTCATGTACCCGCCGTAAGAGCCACCCATCACCGCCATGCGGTTGGAGTCCAACGCTGGATTCGACTGAATCCAGGCCGTCACCGCTTGAACATCGTCCCAGTCCTTGTTTCCCCAGTCGCCGCGGATCGCCGCGCAGTGTGCCTCTCCGTAGCCTTTGCTTCCGCGCGGATTCGTATAGACCACGGCGTAGCCGGCTGCAGCCTGAACCTGAAACTCGTGGAAGAAGGTCCATCCGTACTGCGCGTGGGGCCCCCCGTGGATGTTCAAGCAAACCGGGTGCGGGCCATCGCCTTCCGGAAGAATCACCCAGCCGTGGACACGTGTGCCGTCGGTCGACGCGACTTCGATTTCAGACGGAGCCCGAAACTTGATCTCATCCTGGACGGCTTGGTTGAAGCCCGTCAGAATCTTGGGCACCAGCCGACCGGTTCCAAGTTCGGCGACCACGACCGCGATTTCCGGCAGATGGACCGGCGTGGATACAGTCGCTGTAATTCGGCCGTCAGCCGAAATGCCTCCCAGCGAGATGGCGTGCGCGCCGTCGGTAAGCAAAGAAACTCCGCCGTCGAACGCCACAAAACCAACCTGGATTTCGCCCCGCGTCGCGAGTTGAACGTAGAGGCCCGATCCATCGCTTGCCCAAATGAGCTTCGTCCCAAAGGAGGCTTCGGCGGTGTCGCTCAGGGTTCCGACCGCCATGTCGTAGTCTTCGGCTCCGGTCAGGTCAATCGGTGCCCCGCCGTCCACCGAGACCCGGTAGATCTTCGTATTCCGGGTTCCCCAAGGGTCGTTCTCGTCCACGTCACCGGCATAGGCAATCCACTTACCGTCCGGTGAGACTCTTGGCTCAGACTTTTCTCCTTTTGGCAGGCCCGGAAGTTGCGTCACTTCGCCATCAAGCGAAACCCGGTAAAGCTGGTCGTTCGGGGTTTCTCGCATTGGGAAGGCATTGGCGGTGTGCGCGACACTCAGCCCGCTGGAGTCTGGTAACCAATCGAAGGAGTACATCCCGATCGGGCAGCCGGTGTGTTTGAGCTTCGCCTGTTCGAGCTTTGCCGGCACCCCAAGCGCGGCTGCAACTTCGAAAACGTACACGGCATAGCGCTGGCCCGCGAAGTAGCCATCGCCGTCTAGCCGGTACCAGATGTCATCGATCTCGACAGGCGGAATCGAGCCACCTTCCGATTCTCGCTTTTTCGTTGCCTCTTTCGTGAAAGCCGGAATGGCTTCGCGGAAGGTTAGCGCGATGTAGTGACCATCGGGTGACCACTTATGCTCGCCAAAACTTCCTTCGGGGAAAGCCGTGATCGGGAACGCCTCGCCGCCGTCGAATGGCAACAAGAATAGCTGGGTGAGCTCTTCTCGGGTCGATTCGAACGAGATCAGATGACCGTCCGGCGACCACCTACCGCTTCCGGCTCCGCCGGTTCCGCGGGTCAGCTGGGTGGTCGTTCCGGCCGCGTCCACGGTGAACAGCGCCGTGACGGTCTTGTTCTTTTCGCCGTAGTGCTTTTTCTGAAAGAGAATCGGCCCGCCGTGCGGATGCGGTTGCGGGTCCCCGACGAAGGTGAGCCGGAGTAGATCTTCTGGGGTAACGGGCCGGAGCGACATGCTCCCGTTGTACCCGGCTACCTAGAGCTCGGCTTTTGGCTTCGCGACGTCGGCGGGAGTCTGCCCTCGATGGTTCGGTCTGGCCACCGCTCCCAGCTTTTCCAATCGAGCCGCAAGGTCTGAATCTCCGTGATACGCAGCGTAGTGGAGCGGGGTCCAGTCGTCGTCCGGGTCGTTCACCGCCGCGCCCGCCGTAAGTAGCCGATCGATAACTTCCGAGTGCTGATTTGCGAGGGCCGACTGTAGCGGTCGCACCTTCAGTCCGTTCTCGCTTCGCAGATCTACGTTTGCCCCCATCGCAAGGAGAGCCTCAACCGAGTCTAGCTGCCCCAGAAACGCGGCCAAGCCAAGGGGGCTGAACCCATCCGAGGCAAAGGCATCGACATCGCCCCTGGGCAACGGCCTCCCCAGTGCCGCCGCTTCAAACATGGAGAGCTCCGGAACTTTCGACTCGATCAGTTCTGCTAAGTCTCGACGCCCGTGATACAGCGCCAGGAGAATGGCGGAGGGCGCACCCGGAACCGGTGCCAACGCAAGCGACGGCTCTTTCTCCAAAACGACCGCGAGGTCCTCGGCGTTTCCGCGCGCAATCAGAACCGAGAGGTTCACGAATCCAGCTCCTTCACGAAACCCAGGATATCTCGAAAACGCGGATGCTCGGCGGTGGCAATCCACTCATAGACGAGGGCTTCGGAGTGAATCAGCCTCGCTCCAGCGGCCACGATGGCCTCCAAACCGGCAGTGTGTCGGTCCTGCGTTCTCGCCCCAACCGCATCGGAAACAACGGCCACGCTATGCCCACGACTTCGCAAGTCCAGCACGGTTTGCGCCACGCAGATATGCGTTTCCACGCCGACCAAAACCACATTTTGAACGTCCGTTGGCACGAATTCTGCCGCCGAGAAGCTCATCTTGGAGCGCGGCTCGCCAATCCAGTCCGCCAGAGAAGTATCGGTCGGACCGAGACGGCCCGGATTCTGCTCCGTCGCCATGACGGCAACCCCAAGAATCTGGGCGGCGCGCAAAAGGAAGCGTGTGCGAGCAACAACGCGATCTCCGTCCAGAATCACGGGCATCATTTTTGCCTGGATATCGACGACGACAACGACAGAATTCTCCGGCCGAAAACGATCGAACATTACGCGAGTCTACGCCGGATCGACAAACGTCTTAGAAGTGGCTACAATAATCTGCTCATGGAGCGAGCCCCGCTCGAAACCCAGACAGGAGGCTGAACAGGCATGAATAAACTCGCAATCGCAGCATTTGCCACCCTCGCCATTTCGGGCGCGGCAATGGCAGACACCTACCCGTACAACATCAGCGTACGCGGCGGAGTCGTCTTCCCCATCGACAAATCGTATTCGAACATCAGCAGCACTTTCTTTGGGCTGGGCGTGGACATCGCTCTCAACAAGTCGCTGTTCAAGGGTGGAGAGACGTTCATCAGCGTCGACTACCAATCGAAGACCCTCGGCCGAGACAAGGGATCGGTTTTCCCGATCATGCTGAACCAGAAGTTCTGGGGCGCAGGAAAGCTCAACGGAACCCGAACCTACACGATCCTCGGACTTGGTGCCGTGGTGGTGGACTACGCCGGTTCGTCGACGACCATCGGCGGTCGAGCTGGAGTTGGCATGGAGCTGAGCGAGCAGGCTTTCACCGAAGCCGTTCTCACGCTTAGCGACAAGACCGGCGGCCTCCGCGCCAACGGCCTTGGCTTCTACATCGGCTACCGCTTCTAAGCGCACCGACAAAAAAGGCTTCCTCCCAATTTGGGAGGAAGCCTTTTTCGTGTCTTCAGATCAGAGCTTTTCCGAAACTCGGAGCGACATCTGGTCGAACTTGGCCGTGAACTTCTGCGAAGCAGATCCGCGAACCGGGCGAACGATCCGGACTAACGCAGCGACCGAGGCGCTCGGCGTAACGTAGTCCCTTGTCTGAGCTTCCGTGCGCTCGACCGAGATCACGCCGCCCGTCGCCGGTGCCGTGGTGACGGCATCGTACTTACCGGTTCGCGTGTTCCACAGATAGACGAATGCGGTTGCGCCCGAAACGGCGCCTACCTTCACGTCGAGCTTCATGTAGCCAAAGTTCGCCGGCAGAATGCCGGTGTTGTAGGTAGTGCGAAGCGAAGCGACGTCGCCGGTGCCCTTAACGACTTGCGAGGTGACGTCCAACGTCTTCGAGTCGGCAAGGTTCAGGTTCGAATCCGGACCGGAACCGAGGATTCCTTGGCCAGGAAGAGTGCCGGTGGTGTTCACCGCGATCAATCGGGCCGTATCGGTGTAGCTCGAAATTTTGAAGCTGACGACGTGCGTGATCCAAGCACCGTCATCTCGTCCGGTCATGCCGTACGCCCAGAAGGTCAAGTCGTCCACCGGATCAACGCCGATGCCGAAGTAGTCGCCCCAGCGGTTCGTCGTAGCGCCGCCGTAGTTCCTTCTGGTTTCGACCATAACCGTAGGAATTCCCATGGTTCCCGGAAGGTCCGTTGCCTTTCGGCCGGTGACCATCAGGTCGGCCTGAATGGACGTGCTCGTTCGGGTGAATACCATGCCCATGTCGCCGCGTCGGTTCTTGGCCACCGCCGGCATGTGGTAGGCCTGTCCGCTTGGACCGCGAACCTGTCCTGACTGAGCCGTTGCCGGTTGTCGGCCCGAACGTGGCCAGCCGTTAAGCGCTACGTCGTACCATCGCGCAACGAGCGCATTCTCTCCAACGGGAGACACACAATGGGCGGCCACCAGGTTTCCAGCACGGTACAGCGTGTTGAAAAGTCGTCCGTCCAAGGAGGACAGGTTGTGGCCATTTGGCCCCTGAGCATTTTGAGCCGGCCCGGCGAGCGGTGGGATCGCCACGGAAGTTTCGGTAACGCCAGTGGCCGTGATGCTCTGAACGCGAAGGGACGTGCCACTCTCGACCGAAAGCGAGAAAAGATTCGGCGTGTCGGTGATGTTCGCCATCTTCACCGAGGCGTTGTTGCTGTCCGGGATCAGGGTTGCCGTTGTGGCAGCACCCGTCAAAAGGCTCGCCTTGGGAAGCACCCAGTAGACGTTGCCGGCCCAGCCGTCGGTAAAGCCGAACATGTTGCCGCAATAGCCAACGAGATCTCGGCTGACGCCGATGCCGGGATAGTCTAGCCAGTACTCATTGTTGGCGGAGTCGGTGAATTTGCTGTCCACGCGGTACCGGAACCAGTTCCCGTTTGGATCGCTGTCATCCGAGACGGCGATCAGCATCTTGCTGGTCCTCGTGGCGCCGTCCTGCTCGGGGCAAAAAACGAAGAATCGCCTGCTAATCGGATCGTAGGTCGCCTTCGGGTCGAAAAGGAAGGAACCCGCGCCGAGGCCGGCAAAGAAGTCGCTAAAGGTTCGCTGGAAGGTTCGCTGCCCATCGCTCTTTCGGAAGAATCCGATGCTGCTGTTAACGACGCAGACAACGTACTCGGGACCGATTCCCATATCTGGGTCCGGCGGCGTCCAGCCGGTTGCGCCGATGCTGGGGAACTTCGACGCGGCCGCCGAGACGCGGGGAACGGTCAACATGCCGCCCGGCTTGGTTCGGTTGTTCGGGTCTCCGGCTTTGATCTTAAAGATCAATTCGTTCTCGGGCCGCCGCGGCATCATTCGAACCGTCGTATCGACCGCCGGAACAAGCTCCCGGGTGTTGATGATTTTCGCTGCATCCACGGAGATTGTTCCGGAGGGAGGCAGAGTCTTATCTCCTGCGAAGCTGGCCGTTGAAACGGCTAACCCGAGAGCGAGGAAAGCAAATTTTGGATTGAACATAGTCGCCGTCTTGATCGAGTGCGGCTCTGGGTGCAACTCGCCAAAAAAGGTTGGCGAGAAAATGCATTTATGCCGACTGCTAGTTTTGGGACGACATCTATGGCAGAAACGTTCTCAAATCGATTCAAACTTCGTCTACCCGACGTCTCTTGAAACAAGTCCGGGGCCGCCGTGCCAAGCTTTAAGTGTTGGCCCTTTGCGGCGCGCGCGCTCCGGTGGTTGAATGCCAATGAACTTGCCAGAATCAGATTCCGAATCCGCGTCATCCGCGATGCGATGGAGCGAAGCGATGACCGAAGATTCGGTGATCGCCCTCAAAACGCGCGCGCTCGAAATCTATGAATCGCACCGGGACTCTGCCATCCGGCGCGGCGAACCCGAGAATCCACGACTGCTCGAATCCATTGCTGAGCTGAAAGCCGAACTCGGCGTTTAAGATTTCGAAACTTGCCCGATGAATTTGGGCTGCCGAACGCGAATCCTGGGGGTAGATGCAAAGGACGCAGACCCAAAACCCGGCGCCCGCCACTGCGGCAACAGTGGAAACCGAAATCCGACGCGTGTTGGACGAGGTTCACCGCTACGCCCAGTTCCGCCTCGGCCAAGCCGAAGACGCGGAGGACGCGACGATGGAGACTTGGGAAGCGCTGCGCGCTCGACCCGCCCCGTTTCTCGCCTCAGATGATCAGCGCCGGTACGCCATCGGCGTCTGCCGTCGCAAAGTGGCCGATGTTCTGCGGAAGCGTCGGTGGTCGATCTTTCGGCGTGAGCTGAGTGAGGATCTCCGCCAGGAGCACGACAGCCGGATCTCGGTCGCGGCGGCCCTGCGGCAGCTGAGCGACGACCAGCGGGAAGTCCTGGCCCTGAAGTACTTCCACGAGTTCAGCGCGCAGGAAATTGCCGAGCTGATGGGCCGTACGCCGGCCGCCGTCAACAGCCTGCTGCAACGTGCCCGCGACGCGTTCGCCCGCATCTACGAGGAGCCCAAATGAACGAGAACCAGATCCAAGAAATCATTCGAAACCACGGCAACGCGCTCCCCGGAGCACCTCTTGAATCGCGCCCGAAACGAAGGCATCCGGCCCGCTGGGGCTTGGTTGCGGCGACGGCGATCGCGGTCGCCGCCGTTGTTTTTGTGGCGACTTCGCCGAGTGCCGAGGCACGCCCCGGGGCCGCCGTGTCGCTCGCCCTAAAGGATGTGCGAAGCATGCACGCAAGAACCGATACCGGCCGGGCGACTTTGGAAATCTGGATGAAAAACGGAATTTGGAGCGATGAAGTTCGGCGGCCGGTCGGCATGCACAACCGGCTGTGGATATTCACTCCGGATCTTCAGTTTTTCAACGATATGGATCGGAAGGTTTCTACCGTGGAGCCGCGAAGCATGGAATGGTACAAGGCAAGGACCGCGCTGGACTACGTTGTTGAGTCCACTGACATTGGGCCAATGGGACTCGAACGAAAGCTCAGCCGAACGGAAGGACCCAACGTCGACGGGCGGCCCACTTACCTGCTGACGTATTTCAAAGCCCGGCCAGAAGATGCGTCCGACAACTCGACGGCGAGAATCCTGGTGGATGCTGGGACGAATCTGCCTATCTGGAGCGAGACCGTCGTGAACGACCCGGACGGAACCGACCAAAACGTTCGGACTGACTACGAGTTCAACATTCCGGTTCCGGAGGGCCAGTTCGAGCCGCGGTTTCAACCGGTGATCGAGCTTGATGCGGCACAGAAAGCGCTGGTGCGCAAGTGGGACCAAACCGCTCCGCCCGCCGAGAACCAATCTCGTGTGCTGGATGCCCATGTGAATGGCGAGGGGGATCTCTTCGTGGTGTTTATCGGGGAGAATAAACCGATCTCGGCCGTGGACGCCGATGGCCGCGAGTACGTCCTTGCCGCCGATTTCCGACCGAGCGGGGTCTGGGGCAACACGGGCACACACGACCGTTGCGTCATCGACGGTCAGGATATTCGAGGCTCCATCCTCGTGCCGGCAGCCGGTCCCATCCGGCCGTCAAATGCGTTCAAACTCAGGATTGGAATTCGTGAATTCCATAACCCGGGATATTCTCCTCCCGACCAAGCCCGATCACCTCAGGTGTTGTTTACTCGGTCGATCACGGCTAACCGGTGTGAGACTTTTCCGAACTACGAGGACTCAATGATGCTCTCCGACCTATTCCAAAACCTGTGGCCCAAGATGGCGGTCGCCCAAGGCAAAGAGCTGAGTTCGGCAGGCGAGATTGATGCGGCATTGAAACGGTACGAAGTTGCGTTCTCCCGCAGCCAGCAGTTCCTTCCGAGCGTCGCGTACCGAAACCTGGAACCCGCCGCCGAGCTGCTCCGCAAAGCCGGTCGCGACGAGGAAGCTAAAAAAATGCAGGCGCGCATCGATGCGATGAAAGCGCTAGACCCGAACCGGCCCAAGCGACCGCAGCCGTAGGAAACCGAAACGAGAAGCCGTTGGAGATAATAAGGGAATGCAACTCAGCGTAGAGCAGATTCGCTTCTTTCATCTAAACGGCTTTTTATCCATTGAAACCCCGGTGACGGACGACACTGAGCTCGCCTGGATGCGAGAGGTCTACGACCGGATGTTCGAAACCCGCGCCGGACGCGACAGCGGCGACCAGTTTGACCTCGCGGGAGCCGACGAGGACGGCAAAGAAGCTTCGCTGCCCCAGATTTTGAACCCGGCCAAATACGCCCCGGAACTGACGCAAGGCAAGTACCTGGCCGTGATCTCGCAGATTGCCGAGCAGCTTTTCGGTCCGCAGGCGCAGGCGCACCTCGCCCACGCCATCTTCAAACCGGCCAGCATGGGCGCTCCGACGCCCTGGCACCAAGACGAAGCCTACTGGGATCCGGCCTGGCAGTACCAAAACGCCAGCATCTGGATGCCGCTGCAGGAAGCCTCGCTGGAGAACGGCTGCCTCTGGTTTATGCCAGGAAGCCACGAGTGGGAGATCACCGAGCACCGGCCGATCGGTGGCGACGTGCGGGTTCACGGACTCGAAATGGTCAACCTGGACCTTGTGAAAGACGCCGTCGCGTGCCCGCTTCCGGCGGGTGGAATCACCATCCACCGAAACCGAACCGCGCACTACGCCGGTCCGAACACGTCGACGATCCCGCGCCGGGCGCTCATTCTGGGCACCGGTCTAGGCTCTAAGCCCTACCCCGGCAACCGCAGCTTCCCCTGGAACGAAGTGAAGCAGACGGCGCGCGACGAACGCGCAAAGTCGGCTTCTACGGACTGACAGATGGATGACATAAATGTCGATACTGACGGTTGTGGCACCGGATGCGGATATGGAATCCTGCGGACGATAGGGCGGTTTCTTATCGCCCCGTTCCGGGTCGATCCGGACGACCGGCCCATCGTGACGTTTCTGTGGCTGGTGACCTGGGGGCTGATCGCGTTCCCCGCCGTCGTGGTTGCGGGCATCATTCCCGACCGAACCGGCATTCCGTTCCTGGCGGTCCTCAGCGCGATCGGTGCCGTCGTCCTGATCTTCATCCTTGGCAACTGGGACGCCGATCACCGCGAAGTGAAGCAGCGATTCGATGACCCCGTGGACGACGCCCTCGATGACCTCACGTCCGGTCGCAACAACCGTTACCCTCGATAGGGCGAAATCACCTTCTGGCCGATCACCTTCGGGCGCGGCGACTTCGCACCCTTGGCATCGCCCCATAGGATGTCGGCCAGCTCGCGGTCCGGCGCAGACTCCTCGCGGTAGGTGTGGAACAGCCTGGCCGAATCGGCGGCGCGGTAGGCCGTGGCCAAGTTCTCGCGGTAAATCTCGGGCTTTTGCAGAATCGCCTCATACGGCGCGTCGTTCAGCGGTTTTGCACCGAAGCAGGCAATCGGCTCGGCGGTCGCCATGAACTGGTTCGCCGGCTTCATTCCCAGAAGCCACTCCACGGTTCGCAACGCGCTGTCCGTATTGTAAAAGTGACTGCTCACCGTCGCCTTCTTTACGTACGGCGAAATGACAAAGCAGATCGAGCGGTGGCCATCCACATGGTCGTAGCCTCCCTGCGCGTCATCCTCGACCACCACGATGCACGTCTCCTTCCACTTCGGCCCTTTGCTGATCGTCTCGACCAACTGGCCAAGGGCAAAGTCGTTGTCGGCAATCATCGCCGTCGGCGTGGGTGATCCTGGGGTCGTACCGGCGGTGTGGTTGTTGCCAAAGCGAACCAGCATGAGCGGCGGAACCTTGTCTTCCTTGATCAGCCGCGCGTAATCCGTGCGCCATGCTTCGACTCGGCTCTTTGCGCCGTTGGCCCCAAACGTCCGGCGATGCTTTGGATAGGTTTTGCCGTGAAGCTCCCATGCGTCGCTCTCGGCGTAGTCCATGTCGTACATCCGAAAGTTCGGGTCAAATCGGCCCTCGAAAGCCCGCATCGTGATCGAGTTGTCGTCGGCGATCGGTCGGCCTTCTTTGTCGCGCACCGGAACGCCGGCCGCGATGTACATGCCATAGTTTCGGAATTCCTTACCGTGCCGAAGCGCGTTGTCCCAGATGTAGCCTCCCGGCGGCGTGTTCACGTTTCGCATCCCGCGGGCATCGGCGGGCGTTCCGTTGTTCTGCCCCTCGTAGTCGTATTCGCGCTTGTGGCCGGAGTATTCGTACTGCGCGTTGCGCTGGACGTACTCGCTAGTGATTCCAGCGGTCGCCCAGGACCAGCCGTCCGCGCTCATCTCGGCGCAGGCGTAGAAGTTGTCCAAGAGAACGAACCGCTCGGCAAGTGCGGTCTGGTTCGGAATGACGCTTCGATCGTAGAGCACCAGATCGGGCCGACCGTTGCCTTGCTTCAAGCCGCCAAAGAACTGGTCGTAGGTTCGGTTCTCTTTGACGATGTACACCACGTGCTTGATGCCCGCTGGGGGCTTGGGAAGCGCGCGCGAGATGCGGCTGAGGAAGTTGTTCTTCAGGACCTGCTGGGTGTGTTTGGCCAGGCTGGCGACCGTCGGCAAGCCAATTCGGGTCACGATTCCTTGCTGGTTCATCCGGATGTTCGGGCCGGAGTCGCCGTTGATTTGGTCGTCTCGGCTGGAGTCTTTCGGCGGCAGGTTCGGAACGCGCGTTCGGCTTCCTTTTGCCACCACGGCGAACAGATTCTTGCCGGACGCAATGACGTCGGTCGGATACCACGCGGTCGGAATCAATCCGATGAGGCGGCGGGCTTTCAGGTCGACGACGCCCACGGCGTTAAGGTCGGCCAGCGCGATGTAGAGCGTCTCGCCGCCGGGCGAAAGCGACATGCCGAGGCCAGCCGCTCCTGGAAGGCCGCGCTGCTCGGCCGGGCGAACCAGAATCGTGTCCGTTCGGACGTCACGCCGCGTGTCGATTACGGCGATCTGATCGCTATTAGATGCCGCGACGTAAAGGTTTTCTTGCTTGGCATCTAGCAGCAGGTGCGTCGGCTGTTCGCCGATCGGAATCGTTTTGATCACGGCAAGCGTTTCCGCATCGACCACGGCGACGATGCCATCCCGTTCGCAGGAAACGTACAGCTTCTTGTCCTTCGAGGGTCCCTTCGTCAGGATCACGGCATCGAGCGGAAAGCCCGGCAGCTTGGCGGACTTAGTCGGCTTCGGGTTCCCGGCGGCAAAGCGATGAATCGAACCCTCGTAGTCGGAAAGCGCAAACGACTGGTTGCCGACGGCATAGATGCTGGATGCATCCGAGCTGATGGCCAGCCCGGCGAAGAACGTCGGCATGATGGTTCCGAACAGCGGCCGTTGTGAGCGGTAGCTCGTCACCGGTCCAACGAGTTTGCCTTCCGGCGAGAGTTCTTGCGCGTCGGCCCGGTCGCCCGCGCCGTGGCTCGTGAACAGCAAGGTCTTTCCGGCAGCGTCCCGCACGAACCGGACGCCGAAGTAGAGGCCGTCCTTCGCTTCGCCGTTAGGCCCCTTGCCGTCGTAGTTCTTCTGACTGACGATTTTGCCGGTAGCCGCGCTCAGAATTGATAGGTTCTGCGTCGTTCCGCCGTTCACGACGGCGATGAACTTTCCGTCCGGGGATAGCTCCGCGTTCACGGGGAAGCCGCCGACCTCCACACTTCGGCCGATCGGCGTGATGTGCCGACCCGTCGATGTTGGGTTCAAAAGCACGAGGGCGAGAGCGGCAGTAATCATCGGCATCCGGTTTGATTCTGCCACCGCCCGGCGGCAGAAAGTGTTAAGGTTTCACCCAGGATGATCGCCTGCAAGCCTGGCGGGCGCCAGGGCATTCCTTAACAATCACGGGATATCGTTTAAGAAGAATGAGTTTCCTGCTCCTCGGATTGATTCCCGTTGCCCTCGCGTTCGGCCAGACCGAAGCCAAAGTCACGCAACTGCCGTTCGTTCAGCTTGGCGATCGCATCGCCAACGGTGCCGATTCCTTTGCCATCACCTGGCACGCCACGAACGCGGTGGCAACCTACAAACTCAGCTTTACGCAGGGCAAAGAAACCCAGCAAGCCCGCGTTTCTTACCGAAACATCAACATCGAGACCGCCGAGCCGCACCGCGTTTACACGGCCATTCTCACCGGCTATCGGCCGGGCGAAAAGCTGAAATACACGCTAAGCCACGACGGCAACGTCGTTTACGAAGGTGAGGTCGCCGCACCGAAGTCCGAGAAGCAGGCTTACACGTTCGCGGTGTTCGGCGACTGCGGTCGAAACACCCCTCAGCAGGCAAAAATCTCTTACCAGACCTACCTGAAGCGACCCGACTTTCTCGTCCTGACCGGCGATATTGTCTACAACAGCGGCAGAATCTCCGAGTACCAGAAGAACTTTTTCCCGTTCTACACCGGCAAGACGGCTTCGCCCGAGACGGGATCGCCGCTGATTAGCTCGACCCTCACCGTCGGAGTTCCGGGCAACCATGACATCCTGGATCGCGAACTGGCCAAGAATCCTGACCTTCTCGCCTACTACTACTACTGGACGCAGCCGCTGAATGGCCCGCTGACCACGGTCGGCGGAAAGAGCACGCCGACGCTGAGCGGCCCGTTTGAACGACAAAACGCCATCCTGAAGGCCGTCGGCGGCCGATATCCGCGCATGTCGAACTTCTCGTTTGAGTACGGAAATTCGCATTGGACGGTGCTGGACGCGAACCGGTACGTCGATTGGAGCGATCCTGAACTTCGAAACTGGCTGAAAGAAGACCTCGCCAAGGCGGCAAAGAAGACGTGGCGTTTCGTCACGTTCCACCAACCGGGCTTCCATTCCAGCGCGACGCACCAGCAAGAAAAGCAAATGCGACAGGTCGCCGACCTTTTCGAAGCCGGCAAGGTGGACATCGTATTTAACGGTCACGTCCACAACTATCAGCGAACCTTCCCGATGCAGACCGGAGACAAAGCAGGGAAGTCCACTGTCGAGCTTGCTAAGGACGACTGGCCGGTCGACAAGAAGTACGACGGCAAAAAGGTCACCCGCGCCAAAGGCGTGATTTACATCGTGGATGGTGCCGGTGGGGCTCCCCTCTACAATAACGACCTGAACAACAAGCCGGAACTCTGGAAGCCTTACCAGGCGAACTACATCGCCGACTACGGCTTCAGCTTCGTAAAGATCAACGGCCGGAAGCTAAGCCTGGTTCAGATCGACATGGACGGGAAAGAAGTCGACGCCATCACGATCACGAAGTAACCGTGAGGAAAGTCACCGGTCCCGGAGCACCGGGATCGGTAACTTCGCGTCATGGAAAAATACCGAATCGCTTTTGATGCCATCTGTGCCGACCCGCGATACCAAGCAAATATCGAGTGGGGCGAACCGCGTAAAGGGCACCCGGAAGGTAGCGTCGCCCAACACATTCATGAGTTAGAGTCCAACTTAACTCAATTGCGGTCTCGACTATCCGAAGAAGAGTTTTGGAAGCTTCGCCTTCTGATTCACGTCCACGACACGTTCAAGGCGGAGTCGAAACCGGGAGTCGCGATCGCGCACCCCGAGAGTCACGCCAGCCTGGCAAGGGCTTTTTTGGCTGAGTTTTTGGACGAGCGTGACTTACTCGAGATGGTGCAGTTGCACGACGAGCCGTTCGCGCTGTACCAGCAAGACTCCCGCCAGGGTCGGTTCAACGAGAATCGATGGAGCGCAATGCGCAAGACGATTCAGGACTGGGACCTGTTTCTTGCGTTCAACATCATCGACGGCTGCACGCTTGGCAAGTCGCGCGACCCGCTGGTTTGGCTGTTCCAGCGGGCCGAAAGCGAGCGGTTCACGGCAGCCGACATCTTGGCGCAGTGATTACCACTTGAGATCGCGGCGGAGAGCTTTCACGAGCACCTCCGCCATCTTCTGGTGAGTCACGATGTTCGGGTGGAAGTCGCTGCCGATGCCGTCCTCAAATTTCTGCCCTTCGAACTCGACGAGGCGTACGTTCGCGTCGCCTTTTGCGTTGAGCCTTGCCACCATTCGGGTGAGGTAGCCGCGCAGCGTAGACAGGGCTTTCACGTTTGGCGGATAGGCGTCGCTCATCATGCTTCCGATGGCGGGATAGATCGCCGCTTTTGGATAGTGCTTCCGAAGTTGGGCAATGAAGGCTTCGTACGCGCCGACCCAGGCCGTTTCCTCGGGATTCCCCGCTCCAAAATCGTTCGTTGCTAGGTTGATCACAACGGCGTCGGGGGCGGGAGCCTTAAAGTCGAACACGCTCGTTGCGTCCAGCGGATTCGTGAGGTCGTAAATGGAAGGCAACGTATTGTCGGGATACATTTTTCGGCCCGACCATGCGTTCAAGGTGACCTCTGCACCAACCTGGCGGGCCGCGATGCTCGCGTAGCTCATGTAGGCGTTTTCTGTCGCAGCATTGAACTTCTCGTTCTGACTCTTACCCTCGTTTCCGTAGCCGCAAGTGATGGAGTCGCCGATGACTTCGAGGCGGCGCTTCGGTGGCTCCGCGCGGAGGAATTTGCCCGAAGCAAGCTTGAAGCCGGTGAACGTGACGGCCCCGATGAACGCTTCGGTGCGCTTGAGAATGCGCAGCAAAGTGGGTTTCTTGGGATCCGCTATCGGAATCTTGACCGTGTTTGGCCCGGTGCTCAGCTTGATGACCTGCGTAGGCTTACCGTTTTGCTCGATTTGGTAGTAGTTCTGGCCGGTGTCCTCGGCGGTGAACTCCAACTCGCTGCCTTGGACCCGAAGCTCCACGCCCGTGCCGGGCCAACTGCTGCGCACCGCTTTCGGGTCGCGCCGGTCGAAACGGCCGACCAAATGAACCCGAGGGTCGGCCGGCGTGATGGCGACCGGAGCGGCGAGAAAGGCGACGATGCCTGCGAGAACCATAGGTCTATCATAGCGAGGATTCACGATGGAATCAATCCGCGGGCTTGGTGTATTTGCCGATACAATTTGTACTTTTAGAGCAAGATTTGGTCGATTCAGCCTTGAAACCCGCAAAATTACTGGATGTGTGACCGGTAAATCAAATATGAGAGCCAAGGAACATTTTGTATTCCCATCTCGGAAAGAGTGTGATATCATGTCCTCGTGGCAATGGAGCGACAACATCGATTCGAGGAGATTGCGGATGCACTTAGCACCGAAATCCGCCTGGGTCGTACCGTCGATGGAGAACTCCTCCCCACCGAGCGCGAACTGCAAGAGCGGTTCTCGGCCAGCCGAACCACGATCCGCCGCGCCCTTGCTAAGCTTGTCAACGACGAGTGGGCCGAGTCGATCCCCAGCCGCGGCGTCGTCGCCAAAACCCGCCGGGCGACGCCAAAGTCGTCTCGAATTGCGTACATCGACCATTACGATTCCGTTCACAAGTCGCTTTTCTTTCGGCTGCACACCATCCTTTCCCAGAACGGCTACGAGCTGGTCCATGTAGATTCCCTCCCGGAGGGAACGATCTGCGCGTTAGAGCAAGCCTGCCAAGAGGGGTTTGCCGCCGCGCTGGTCTGGCCCAAAGTCGGTTTCGTGGATGCGGAGCTCATGAAGCGGCTTCAGGCTTCCATGCCGGTCATCGCGGTGGACCACGAGCTTGGCGACGATACGACCGACCTGGTGATGAGCGACCACCAGCAGGGCGCCTGCGATGCGGTTTCGCATCTCCTAAAGCTTGGCCGAAAGCGCGTAGCCATCAGCGGCTACTTCACGCATCACCACGACAGCCTTCTGAGGTTTAAGGGATACATTCAGGCGCATCACTGCTGCAATCGCCGATCGTATTCAAGCGATTATGTATTCAGCTCGCCGGACTGGGGCGACTACGAAGACCCGCGGTTGCTTCGGATGCGCCTTCGCGAAGCCGACCGACCCGACGCCATCTTTGTGACCTACGATATGTCGGTTCCGGCCATCGTTGAGGAAGTAATGGCGGCCGGGCTGCGCATCCCCGAAGACGTCGCGATCGTCGGCTTCGGAAATGACCTGCCGTTTGCCGTGGAGCAAGCCGGCCTATCGACCGTAGGCATGAACTGGGATCTCTTTGCCCAAACGCTTTTTTCTACCCTTGCCGAGCGACTGGCCAAACCGGAACTCCCGTTCCGGCGGAAGCTGGTTCCAACGCGTCTCATCGTCCGAGGGTCGTGCGGTTCGCCGGTCTCCGACTGGCAGTCCGACCCCTATGAAGTTTCCTCCGTTATCGTAAGCACTCGCCTCCGGCCCGGTTCCGACCGTCCGGGGATCGGTGTCTCCACCGGTACCTTGCGTACCGCTGGCCGTCCGCTCATCACCCGAATCGGGCAGGGGTTTCCTTCCACGGTCACTTCAATCGGTTCCAAGACATCTCCCATATCGCCGGACCAAGGCGTCCGGCCGATTCAAGGCTGAATCATCTCATGAAATCAAGAGCATTTACCCTCATTGAACTCCTGGTCGTCATCGCCATCATCGCGATCCTGGCTGCCATCCTGTTCCCTGTCTTCGCCCAGGCTAAAGCCGCGGCAAAGAAGACCCAGTCCCTCAGCAACGTCAAGCAGCTCGGTCTCGGCACCCTGCTCTACAATGGCGACAACGACGACACTTTCACCATGGGCACGAACTCGTGCTGGTGGCAGCCGACCGACGGAGGCTGGACCTACAACATCCTTCCGTACATCAAGAGCGTTCCGATGCTCGTTTCCCCGGGAGACCCAAAGAGCAAGGCCGCTATGCCGGGCTGGATGCGAACCAACCCGGATGCGATCAACATCTCGTACGCCGCTAACGGATTCATGAAGTGGGACGGAAGCGGCTGGGGCGTCTACGGCGTCATCGGCATGAACCAGGCATCGGTTCAGGTTCGAGCCGACGGCACGACCTGCGGCGCTTGGATGAGCAAGGGCATTACCGTTGGCACCACGGTAACCAACCCGGCCGAGACGATCATGTTCGCAGAAGCCTACAACCCGTATCCGGTCTGGGGCCCTAGCAACTTCTTCTCCGGTATCAACTGGTGGGACTACGTTGGCTTTGGCGGCTTGACTCCGGACTCGCGACGTGACGGTTCGCCGTACACGGTCAACGGCGTCGTCCAGACGAAGAACAACAAGAACGGCGGCGTCAACGCCGACTGGTCCGGACGAAGCAACTTCGTTTGGGTTGACGGTCACGCTTCGGCGAAGACTCCGCAGTCGACGAACGCGAATCCTACCGACAACGCTACGAACTTCTGGGACGCAAGCCGCTAAGGCTTCTGTTTCGGTTCTAAACGATTTGGCCCGACTTCCGTCGGGCCAAGTAATGTATCTTTCCGGTTGAAACAAACATGAGCAAAAAGTTTATCCTCGGTCTCAGTGCTCTGGTGGTCTTCTGCGCCGCCGGATGCGACTCTTCGGAAGGCGATCTCTCGAAAGCCGACGCTGAAAGACTCAAAAACCCCTCGAAGACCATTCCGCCGGAAGCTCTGGAAGGAATGGCGAAGCAAGGGGAAATGATGAAGAAGCAGATGGAAGCGAACAAAGCGGCCAACGTCGACTCGCGCGGTATTCCCATCGAGAAATCTGGTGGAGATCAAGCTCCGGCACCTACGGGTCCGAAGTAGGCTCTTCCTCTCGATGTTCTAACCCGGTCTGCCCCGACATGTTCGGGGCAGACTTTTTTGTTCCCGGAACGAGTTGGCTTGATATACCGAAAAATTCGCAATTTGCGCGATAATCATCGCAATCTTTCGTTGTATACTCACGTTGGGTAGGTCCTCTGGATCAACTCGCCTCGTCCCTCTGGATTCGGCATCGCTTCGGCTTTTTGCCATGCCTGCCGCTATCCATATGTCATCCGGTCAAACCTCTTTGTTTGGCTGATTCAGTGCTGAATCAATATGAAATCACGCGCATTTACTCTTATCGAGCTCCTCGTCGTTATCGCGATCATCGCGATTCTGGCGGCAATCCTCTTCCCGGTCTTCGCCCAAGCTAAAGAAGCGGCAAAGAAGACGCAGGACCTCTCCAACTCTAAGAACCACGCCACCGGCATGATCATGTACTCGGCCGACGCCGACGACATGTTCCCGCGACAGGTGTACAAGCGACCGAACGCTGCCGTCAACGGCTGGAACACGCCGTTCACCTGGCGAGAAGCCATCATGCCGTACATCAAGAACGGTGAGCGCGTATATAGCGACGGAACGACTTCCGTGAAACTTGCCGACGGCGGAATCTTCGACACCCCGGCAAAGACCGGTGCTCGTGGCGTCTACCAGGGCAACCGAATCGTGATGCCTGGCTACTGCTACTGGAACGCAACCGGCGGCAGCTGGGACTGCGACTCCACCGACGCCGGAATTCCTAACGGAAACCCGGTCATGCCGTCTGTTTCGCAAACCGCGCTCGATGCTCCTGCACAGATCGTGACGACCTGGACAGTCGGTATCAACCCAGATTGGAACGCTTCCGGCGACTTCGCCGAGAGCTCCTGGTGGTGGTTCGGCGGCGCTCAGTATCCGCCCGTATTTGACGGACCGACCTCTGGCCAGAAGTGGGACGCCGACAGCAACCAGTCGCCGAACTGGTCGATGCCGCGCTACCGCTACAGCGGTGGTTTGAACAACGCCTTCGCCGATGGCCACGCCAAATTCATCAAGAAGGGCGCGTTCAATTGGTGCAAGTTCGTAGCCGTGAAGGGTTACGTGACCGATCGGGGCGACAACTGGGATTGGCTCTTCAATCCGGGTAGCTTCTGCGCGGCCTACGCTCGCTAAGATGAGAAGACTCATTCTTTGCGGCGGGCTGGTAGCCACGCTGATGCTTGTTGGCTGTTCCGGCCAGGATAATGGGGACGTGAAGGGTGCCGCTGAGGCATCCCGACTCGCCCCCAAGTCCGCCGAAGAGCTGCCGAAAGATATGCCGCCTGAAGCAAGACGCAGCGCCGAAGCTGCGATCGCGCAACAGAACGCAATGAAGGCCCAGATGGATGCTCAAGCTGAGGCCATGAAAAAGGCCCGAGGGCAGTAACCTAAGCATTGCCGTTGATCCCTAGTGGATCAACGGCAATTTCTCCTGTATAAACCCGCAGATATTCGTATGAAACCGATCCAGAAACTTAGTCCCTTGCTTGCGCTGGTCGCGATGGTGCTTGTCACCGGTTGCCAACAAGAGGAGGAGATCACGGAGGTTAAGCCGAATACGGCCGTTTTCGAAGGAGCCGTTGATCCGGCCTACGTTGGTAAATGGCAGACCTCGGACGGTAAGTCCAAATACGAATTCTTGGCCGACGGTCGCTACACCCAAGCTTCCAAAGTTGGCACGCCAAACGGAGTCATCGACAGCAAACTCGAAGGCAATTGGCTGGTGAAGGACGACCGGATGCTCTTCAAGGATCAATCCGGAAACGTTGTGCCGTACGCCGCAAAGCTGTCTGGGAAGTCCCTCGTTTTGGCCCTCACCGGGTCGATGAAAAACGAAACCCGACTTGAAAAGAAGTAAGCGGTACTGACTTAGTACCGAAAATTCTTGAGCTCATCGGGCAATCCGCGCGTTTTACGACGCGTAAACGCCTGGCCGTATTCGGCCGTACCGCGCCGGAACCCGCCGTTCCAAAGCTCGAACCCACTCCCCGCGACCGAAGCGCCGTAATCTTTTCGGTCTTCCTTACCGGTCGGATCGTGCGAGAAGCGTGCTTCGGTGAGCTCTTCCCAGGTGCCATCCTCGGTGCGAATCCAGCCCGGCCCGAATTTTGCCTTGCGCATCTTTTGCCCGTTCGAGCCCCAAAAGTTCTCGTTGAACGAGTAAAGCCCGCGCAAATACTGGCCGTCTTTGGGCGCCTTCCAAGCGCTGATGAGTCCCCATTTTCGCAGGTTATTAAAGTAGTAGTAGCCGGCATAACTGGTGTAAGTTCCCTCCGGTTTCGCCGTCACAAGAAACCGGTGGACGTCCTTCTCTCGCCAGTTGAACTTAAGGTGACTGTGTCCGCCGGTCCCCTCGTTGCCGAAGTCGCCCGAGAAAACGCCGTTGCCTTTTGCGATGAGGGTGACTCGGTCGACGTCCGCAACTTTGTCTCGGCTGACCGCTTCGTCCCCACTATCCCAGATCGAGAAGATCACGCGTCGCTCTTTCTCGTCATTGACTTGGATGCCGAAGTAGCCCCGCGCAAACCCACACGCCATGTAGTAGCTGGCCGTCGGCACGGCGCTCACTCGAATCTCGTTGTAGAACGCGGTCACGTTCTTTCCGTCGGCTTGCGGGTACCGGAAGTGCACGCTTGCCGCGTTCCGCCGCTCCTTCAGGTTGAAGCGCACTCCTTCGGTCGCCGTTCCGGAGAGATTCAAGCCGGTGAAGGTAGCTACTCCGGAGCCCTTCAGCAGTCTGAGTTGCACGGGCACATAACCCGTTTGCTTGAATCGGACCTCGCCAAATGTAAGCTTCGCTGCCTCGGCGGTCGCCTGCCGTCGAACGCCGCCGACCGAAAGTTCATACCGATCGCCGGCCGTGAGGGTGCCCTGGACGACAACGCTCAAGGAACCGGCCTTCGCAAAGTCGCCGTACCAGGTCAATCGGTCGGCTAGGCCGAGCGTTCCCTTAACCGGGCCCGCGATATCGAACTCTAACGACTCCGCCTTCGGCGTGAGGTAACCCGTGTTTGCCGGGACGAAAACCGGTGCGGCTTGGGCTTGCACCAGGGCGGCGAGAGCGACGGCGAACATGACTGCATTGAACCCGGTTACGCCTCCTGGAGGTAGTCCTTCACTTTGGCCGCGATCGCCTTCGTCATGGTCGGCACCGCCGCGAGTTCATCCACGCTTGCTTTCCGGATACCGTCCACCGAACCAAACGTGCGCAGCAGCAACCGTCTCCGCCGCGGCCCAACGCCGGGAACCTCCTCCAGCGCCGAGCCCTGCATGCGCTTGTCGCGAAGCTTCCGGTGATAGCTCAATGCGAAGCGGTGGGCTTCGTCGCGCAGTTTCCGCAGCAGCATCAGGCCGGGCGAATTCAGCGGAAGCTCGACCTCGCGGAACGCGGCGATCACTTTGCCTTCGGGCGTCACCGATTCGATGGGGAGATACAGCAGTTCAAACCGCTTCGCCAGCCCGACCATCGGCATCGTCAAGCCAAGCGTATCGCGCGCTTTCAGCGCCGCACTCAGTTGTCCTTTTCCGCCGTCGATCAGGATTAGGTCGGGGAGTTTTTGGAACTTCTCGTCGCCATCGACATAGGCTTTCAGCCGCCGCATGATGGCCTCGTTCATCATCGCGAAGTCGTTCGGGCTCTCGGGGTTCCACTTGATCTTGAACCGGCGGTACTCGGCTTTTGCCGAGTCGCCGTTCTCGGTAACCACCATGCTCGCGGTGGGAGCGGTGCCGGAGATGTTCGAAATGTCGAAACCCTCGATGCGCATCGGCAGAGTGGGAAGTCCCAGGGAGTCCTGCAATTGCTGCATCGCTTCCTCCGCCCAGACTTCCTTCTGTTCGAGTTCCAGGGCGAATTGGTTCAGCGCCTGCTCGGCGTTCGCCGCCGCCAGATCGACCAAGCGCGCCTTCTCGCCGGTCTGCGGGACCTCGACGGCAACCGCCGAACCGCGCCGCTGGCGCAGCCAACTTTGCACGATGTTGCGCTCCTCGATCTCGACCGGCAGCAAGACTTCACGCGGGATGTCCGGCGCGTCCGCGTAGTACTGCTTCACAAACTCCTGCACCGCCTCGGCCGACCCCACCTCGCTCGCACCATCCAGCAGGTACTGCCGCTGACCGATCAGCTTTCCGCCGCGAATGTACAGCATTTGGATGGCGGCGCCCCGGTCATCCTTCACGACCGCGATGACATCTTGGTCGATCTGGTCGGCGGACAACACCTTTTGCCGTTCCTGAATCTTCTCGATCGCCGAGATCTGGTCGCGAATCGCCGCCGCCCGCTCGAAGTCGAGCTTCTCGGCCGCGCTTGCCATTTCGGACTGCAAGTCCTTCAGAATCACGTCCTCCTTCCCGTTTAGGAACCGCTGCACTTTGCCAAGGATCTCCTTGTACTCCGCCCCATCGCTGAGTCCGGCGCAGGGCGCCAGGCACCGGCCTAGATGGTAGTAGAGGCACGGACGCTGGACCTCGGCCCCACTCCAGCTTTTCCCGCAGGGAATCAGCGGGAAGATTTTGTGCAGCAGTTGCAACGTGTCGCGCACGGCGAAAGCGCTGGTGTACGGCCCAAAATACTGCGCACCGTCCTTACGCAATTTTCGCGTAAAAAGCACTCGGGGGAACTTCTCGTTGGTGATGATGATGTACGGGTAGGACTTGTCGTCCCGCAGGCGAACGTTATAGGGCGGCCGATACTGCTTGATGAGGTTGCACTCGAGCACGAGCGCTTCGAGCTCGCTGTCTACGACCAACCACTCGATATCGACGACCTTCGAAACCAGCCGCGCGATTCGCGGGGAGTGCTTTGCGCTGGCCTGGAAATAGCTGCGCACGCGGCTTCGCAGGCTGATGGCCTTGCCGACGTACAGCACCTGCGCGCGCTCGTCCCGATATATGTAGCACCCCGGAGTCACCGGGAGCAGTTCTAATTTATCGGATACGGCTTGGGGAAAAGATCGCTTGGCCATGCGGCTCCTCACAGTCTACGATGCGGCACGGTAATGGATTGACACGGAGGGCCCGCAGTGCCCAAACTAGCCTTCAACCCTCGCAGAAGAGCGCAATCATGAGTCACAAAAAAACCGTCAACGTCGGCCTCATCGGCTATCAGTTCATGGGCAAAGCCCACAGCAACGCGTACCGCCAGCTCAACCGGTTTTTCCCCGACCTGCCGGTGACAGTGAATATGCACACCATCTGCGGCCGCAACGAGGCCAAGGTGAAGGAGGCCGCGCACCAATTCGGCTGGAACCACGTTGAAACCGATTGGCGCAAGGTGATCGAGAATCCGGAAATCGACGTCATCGACATCTCGACGCCGGGCAACCTGCACGCCGAGATCGCCATCGCTGCTGCGGCTGCTGGGAAAGCCGTTTTCTGCGAAAAGCCGATTGGCAACACGCTGCAAGAAGCGCACGATATGCTGCAAGCGGTGCAAACGCACACGGTTCCCCACGCGGTTTTCCATAACTACCGAAAGGCACCGGCCGTCGGTCTTGCCAAGCAGATGATCGAGAACGGCGAGCTCGGCACGATTTACCACTGGCGCGCGACCTACCTTCAGGACTGGATCGCCGACCCAAACTTCCCGCTCGTATGGCGGCTCCAGAAGGAGATCGCCGGTAGCGGAACCCACGGCGACATCAACGCGCACATCATCGACATGGCGCGCCACCTCATCGGAGAGTTCGACGAGGTTTGCGGACTGCTGCACACCTTCGTGAAGCACCGCCCGCTGGCGGGCGAGATCGACGCGTCTTTGGGCGCAAAGGCCTCGACCGAGATGGGCGAAGTCACCGTGGACGACGCGGCGATGTTCCTCGCGAAGTTCAAGAATGGCGCGCTGGGTACTTTCGAGGCGAGCCGGTTTGCGGTTGGTCGCAAGAACTATCACCGGTGGGAAATCAACGGCTCCAAGGGCTCCATCGTGTTCAACCTGGAGCGATTGAACGAGCTGGAGTATTACAACGAAGGCGCGGCCGACGGCCGAAAGGGCTTCACCGTCATCCAGGCGACCGATTCGGCGCATCCATGGGCGGGCCACTATTGGCCGGTCGGCCACATCATCGGCTACGAGCACACGTTTATCAACCTTCTGGCGGATGCGTTTGCGGCGTATGCCGAGGGCGCGCCGATCTCGCCGAACTTCGTGGACGGCTACGAGAACCAGCGAGTGCTCGACGCGGTCGAGCGGTCGAGCGAATCGCGCGGCTGGATTTCCCTGTAGATTTCCGCGCGAAGCCCACATTTCGACCAAAATCGAAATGTGGGTTAAACTGGGCGCATGAAAACGGTTCTTTTCGTGTGTGTGCACAACGCCGGCCGGTCGCAGATGGCCGAGGCGTTCGTGAACCATTTCGCGGCGTCGCGACCCGGCTGGAAGGCGGAATCCGCCGGAACCGTCGGCGGAAAAACCCTCAACCCGAACGCCGTGGCGGTGATGGCCGAACTCGGAATCTCGATGGAGGGCCACGCGCCGAAGCTCCTGACCCAAGAAATGGTCGATCGGGCCGATACTATCATCTCGATGGGCTGCGGCGTTGACGCCGAGGCGTGCCCGGCCAAGTTCATTCTCACCGAGGACTGGGAACTTGAAGACCCCGCCGGACAAGGGCCGGATTCGGTGCGCGTGATTCGAGACCAAATCGACGCGCGCGTTCGTCAGATGATGGGCCTAGACGCCAAGTAGCAATTCCGACAGCTCGCCAAGCGAATCCACCAAATGGGTGTGCTTGTGCGGCAAGAGAGCCTCGCGGGTGTGTGTGCCGTAGGTAACGCCTACCACCCACGCGCAGCCGGCGCTCGTGCCCTCGCCGAGGTCGCTCGGCGTGTCCCCAATCTTAGCAACCGTCAAAGGATCAGTGACGCCGGTCAGGGACATGATGCGCAAGGCCAAATCCGGAGCCGGACGGCCGTTTGCCACCTCGTCGCTTGTGGCCGTCGCATCGGCAAGGTCCTTCCAGCCGAGGCGAGCAAAGAGCACGTCGGCCGTCTCTCGGTCGAAGCCGGTATCGAACCCAACTTTCACGCCTTTTGCCTGCAAAGCCCGCACCAGCACCTCGGCCCCTTCGATTTCAGCGACTTGCGGCGAGTGCCGGTAGTAGTCGATCATGCGATTTCGAAAATCCTGATGCACCGCTTCGACCTCTTCCGGCGGCAGCGCAGGAAAAACCTGCCGGATCGCTTCTCGCTTGGGGATTCCCATGCGTTGGTTGACTTCGGCCGGATCGGCGGCCAGCCCGGCGGCCTTCATGGCGTCCAAAAAGCACGCCAGAACCTCGTCGTTGTCTTTCACCGTGGTCCCGGCAAGGTCGAAAATCACCAACTTCAGCATCGCCTCCATTTTGGCCGGAACGCCATGCGGATAAACTCGGCGCGGCATGAACAAGTTCGACGCAATCGTGGTGGGCGGCGGAATCGTCGGTCTGGCGACCGCCGCCGCGCTCCATAAGCAAGGCGCAAAAACGCTGGTCATCGAGAGAAACGCCTTTGCGACCGGCGCGACGGTGCGGAACTTCGGCATGCTGTGGCCGATCGGCCAGACCCTGGGCGAAATGCGCGACATCGCCATGCGAAGCCGAGAACTTTGGCTGGAAAACCTTAATCACCACGGCATCTGGTTCAACGAGTGCGGGTCGTTGCACCTTGCTTATGCCGCGGACGAATACGCGGTACTCGAGGAGTACGTTCGCATCGCGGCCGATCCCGAGATCCGGATGCTGACGCCGGAAGAGACCATGCAGAAATCTCGACCGTTGCGCCAAGACGGCCTACTGGGCGCCATGTGGAGCCCGTACGAACTCTGTGTTGACCCGCGGATTACGGCAAGCAAGCTCGCTCGTGCTCTCGAAAGTTCCGGCGTTGAGTTCCGATTCGGGCGCTCCGCAACGCATGTTGCCTCCGGCAGAGTCGCCACGGTTGATGCCGAATTCACCGCCGAGCGTATCTACGTATGTCCCGGAGCCGACAGCGATGGCGTCGGCGGAAAGGAATTGGCCGATGCCGGAATGGAAAAAGTTCGGCTCCAGATGCTGCGCGTGGTGCCAAACGACGCCAGCTACCAGATTGGCGCGCACCTCTGCGCCGGACTCACCCTGCTGCATTACCGAAACTTCCGCGACTGCGCAAGCCTGGGTCCGCTGCGCGCCCGGTTGGTGGACGAAATGCCGGACTACATGGAGCACGGCATCCACGTCCTTGTTTCGCAGCACGGCGACGGTTCGCTGACCCTCGGCGACTCGCACCACTACGGGCCGCACTTCGCCCCGTACTCCAGCGAGGCGGTCGACGACCTCATCCTGGAATACCTCGACCGGTTCCTCCCGACGGAATCGTTCTCGATCGCCCAGCGTTGGGACGGCGTCTACGGAAAGCATCCGGTCGAGTCGTTCTTGGTGCTCGATACCGAGCCCGGTGTCACGATCATCGGCGCGCTCGGCGGCGCGGGCATGACCCTTTCGTTCGGCGTTACCGAGCGCGTGGTAAACCGAGGCTAGGATGCAGAGGCGCGTTTTGGTCACCGCCGGTGGCGGAGCCGTTGGACAAGAACTGTGCCGTCAGTTGGCGACAAATGGCGACATTCCGGTTCCGCTCGACGAGCGGCAGATTGGGTTTGCAGAGCACGTTTATGGCCGGACGGTCGATGGGGAAGTCGTCGCCCAGGCGATCCAAGACTGCACCCACGTCGTTCACCTGGAATGGAGCGGCAGCGTCGCCGAAGCCACCGCCGACCCTCTCAAAAGGCATGAGCGCAATCTTGGTCCAACGATCTCGTTGATGGACCATTGTCGCGCTCGCGAAATCCCGTTCCTCTTCGCCAGCACCGCAACCTACGCCGGGAAGCTTCCGGAGGCTTCGCACGAGGAAATGCCGCGCAACGAACGCGCGATCTACACGATCCAGAAGTCGTACATCGAGAGCAATGTGCGAGCCTACGCCCAGATGTTCGGCCTCAAGGCCGCCAGCCTGCGCATCTTCAACGTCTACGGGCCGGGCGGAAGGGACACCCAAATCATTCCTCGCATCCGGGCCAGTCTGGCCAACGGAACTCCGATTCGCTTGACCGGCGATGGCGGCCAGCAGCGCGACTTTATCCACGTCTCGGACGTCGCGCGCGCGTTTCTGCTTGCCCTCGACGCTCCGCTCACCGGCGAGCCGATCAACGTCGGCACCGGTCGCGGAACCTCGATGTTAGATCTGGTGAACCTGATCATGGACCTGAGTGGACAGCGCGTGCCCATCGAAATGATTCCGGCAAAAGGGGAAGAGGCCCGCTTTTTGTTTGCCGACACCCGCCGCGCAGAGGAGATTCTCGGCTTTCGGGCAAGCATTCGGCTGGAAGATGGGCTGCGCGGATTGATTCCGTAAGGTAAACACTCCTTGGGGAAAAGACCACCGGTCGTTCTCCATTCTTTCATGCTGCAAATCAAAGGCATCAACGTCTTCTACGGGGCGATCCAGGCGCTCAATAATGTCTCCGCCGAGGTGAACCGCGGCGAAATCGTCGCGATTATCGGGAGCAACGGAGCGGGCAAGAGCACCCTCCTGCGAACCATCAGCGGCTTGCTGCGGCCCCGTGGCGGCACGATTAGCTTCGAAGGCAAGGATCTCACTACGATGCCGGCACACGAAATCGTGAAGCTTGGCATCAGCCAGTCGCCCGAAGGCCGACGCATTTTCACCAACATGACGGTGCAGGAGAACCTGCAACTTGGCGCTTTCATCCGGAAAGACAGTGAAATCGAGGCGGACCAGGACCTCGTGTTGCAGCGATTCCCGCGCCTGAAGGAGCGGTTCAAGCAGAGTGCCGGAACGATGAGCGGTGGCGAGCAGCAGATGCTGGCCATCGGACGGGCTTTGATGTCCCGGCCGCAACTGTTGCTGCTCGATGAGCCGAGCTTGGGCCTGGCCCCACTGTTCGTGGACGAGATTTTCAACATTGTGCTGGACCTGAACAAGGATGGGCGGACGATTCTCATCGTCGAGCAAAACGCCAACCGAGCGCTGGCGGTGGCGCACCGCGCCTACGTTCTTGAAACCGGCAACGTGGTGCTGAGCGGTACCGGCCAGGACCTGCTGACCGATCCAAAGGTGAAAGAGGCCTACCTCGGCGGGTAGCCCATGGCGATTCTTCGCTTCGAGCCTATCACCGAACGGCACTTGCCCGCGATTCTCGAAATCGAGAACGCAACCCATGGTTTGCCGTGGTCTGAGCGCGCCTTTCGAAATGAAATCGACTCGAAGCATGGCGTGTTTCTTACGGTGATGCTCGATCATGAATTGGTCGGCTACGGTTCCGTTTGGGTTGCCATCGACGAAGCCCACATCACGACGATTGCGGTGAGAGAATCCCACCGGCGTGAAGGCATCGGTCGGAAGCTGATGAACCGATTGTTGACCGACGCCCGCGAGCGCGGGGCTACCTGCAGCACGCTTGAGGTTCGCGCCGGGAACACCGCCGCCATTTTGCTTTACGAAAAGCTGGGTTACCAACGCGTCTCCGTGCGAAAAGGCTACTACCCAGACAACCGCGAGGACGCCGTGGTGATGTGGCTTTACGAGCTTGAGACTTGGGTGCCCACTCCTTGACGTTCTTTACGGAACCGATTCTTGCGATCGAATCAAGCTGCGACGAGACCAGCGCGGCCGTGGTCCAGGGCCGAGAGGTTCGGTCAAACATCATCGCCAGCCAGATTGAGATGCACCAAAAGTGGGGAGGCGTGGTGCCCGAAGCCGCCGCCCGCGCCCACGTTGAAGCCATCCTTCCGGTGATTCGGGAGGCCCTTTCGTCGGCCGGTTTGCAGCTGAGCGATCTCCGTGGGATTGCGGTGACGAACCGGCCGGGGCTGGTTGGGGCGCTCAGCGTCGGCGTCACCGCCGCGAAGGCGCTCGCGTTTTCGCTCGGCATTCCGCTGGTGGGCGTCCACCATTTGGAGGGCCACCTGATGAGCGTCTACGGTTTGCCTGATGAGATTCCGGTGCCGCATCTGTCGCTCATCGCTTCGGGCGGACACACCGAGTTGGTGGCCGTTCGGGCCCCGGGCGACTACGAACTGATCGGGCACACGATCGACGACGCGGCGGGCGAGGCGTTCGATAAGGGCGCTCGGCTCATGGGACTGGGTTACCCGGGTGGTCGGGCGATCCAGCAGGCAGCGCTGGGCGGAAACCCAAAGCGCTATCCGCTCCCACGAGGTCTTCGCGGGCCGACGCGCGACTTTAGCTTTAGCGGACTGAAGACGGCGGTTATGCGGCTGGTCGACACCGAAGGCGTGGCACTATCCGTTCCGGATGCGGCGGCGTCGCTCCAGGAAGCGATCGTGAGTGTGCTCGCCGAGCGTGTACTTCGAGCCGCCGATGAACTGGGCTTTGAAACTGTCACCCTTGTCGGCGGCGTTGCCGCAAATGTGGCGTTGAGGGAGCGACTTCAGGCGGGGTGCACTCAATCCGGGCGTCGCTTCCTCACACCGCCGATCGTGCTCTGTACCGACAATGCGGGGATGATCGGGCTGGCCGGTTCTTTTCGGCTGGCACGCGGGGACCGCGACGATTTTTCCTTGGAAGCGCAAGCTAACGACGCGCTCTTCGGCGTAGACGAATGATGGATCCGACTCCGGTACGGCGGTGCGTTTGCATGAACGTCCGCTTTGATGAGGTCTTGGATTCTGGCGCGGAATCCGTAGAGGAGGCTGGCGAGCTTACGGGAGCGGGAACGAAGTGTGGCTCTTGCCGCCCGTACCTTGCGGCATGCCTGCGGACCGGCGAAACGGCGTTCGCCATCATCTGGGACACTGGCGAATTCGACTAGCGCCTTGGATGTGCGGCATATGCCTTTCGAACTGCCTCTAGATCGAGCTGCGTGTAAACCTGCGTCGTGGCGATGCTTTCATGGCCCAATAGCTCTTGCACGGCCCGCAGATCGGCTCCGCCTTTCAGCAAATGCACCGCGTAGGTATGGCGAAGCGTGTGCGGAGAGACGTGCTCGGGAAGGTCGGCCAGGCGAGAGAACCCGGTTAGCCGCTTGAACGCGGTCTGGCGCAACATGGGCAAGCCACGATTGCTGAGAATCACGCGCGAAAGGGCCCGGCGGGCCAGCTTTGGGCGGGCATCCCGCAAGTACTTTTCGACCCACTCGATGGTCTGCGCTGGAAGTGGGACGAGGCGGACTTTTTCACGCTTGCCCAAAACTCGCACCGTAGCGGCTTCAAGCGAGAGGTCGGCCATCTCCAACCCGACCGCCTCCGAAACTCTCAACCCCGCGCCGTAGATCAACTCCATCAACACGCGATCCCGAATTCCCTCGGGGGTACCAAGATTCGGCACCGAGAACAGCTTCTCCAAGTCCGAAATGTCGAGAGCTTTCGGGAGACTGCGCTTCCGTTTGAACCCGCCGGTGCTAGGCAACTCGGTGGTTGGGCCGGCGCTACGCCGCTTCAAGTACTTCAGAAAGGATCGAAACGCGGAGATGCGGCGTTGCGCTGTCGTCGGGGCGACGCCATCGGCAATCATCGTCTCGTAGCGCAGTTGCTCCGCCACCGTCACATCCTGCCATCGGTCGACGCCTAGGCTGGCCATGAGAACCCGCGCCTTTTCCAGGTCGCCCGCATAGGCGGCGATCGTGTGTTCGCTGGCCCCGCGATCCATGCGCAGGTGGTCCAGAAAAGCTTCGATTCCGCGGGTCATTTCTGCTTCTTCTTCCAAACGAGAACGGTTGGCTGGATGTACTCCATGTCGTGGGGAAGGGTCGCGAGCGGCGGCCCAAAGACGGCGGCCCGTTCGTAGCTTTTATCTAGTTCCTGGTAGAAGTCATGCGCCCGCTGAACCTGAAGTTTGCCGACTTCGTTGAGGCTGGCAAGCGGTGCCTCCGTCTTCTTGTCCCACAGCCGCTCGGGGTCGGCGTACTCAAACGAGGAAACCACGATGTAGTCCGGCTTGTCTTCGGTGATCAGCCGCTTGTCGAACGGAAACGGATCTTCGCCGGCGGTTTGGTGATAAACAAATTGCGGCTGCGATTCCGACCGCATGCGGTCCAGCCGCTCATCGAACGGCACGGCGCGCGTGACGCCAGCATTTTTGTAAAGCGGCGGCGTGTAGAACCAAGGGTCGCTCGCCAGCCCGACCGTCTTCGCATCGGAGGCGCGGATGAACTTGGCCGCTTGGTCGCGCGGGTCATCGGTCGTCATCCAGGCCGTCATCTCCGCCGTCCGAGTGATGCCGCCGCGCGGGACGACCCCAAAGATGGCAAAGATCGCGAAGCCGACCAGCAATCGCCAGTTTCCGCCGCGCCGGTTCGCCTCCGAAACGAGAAAACCGAAGCCGGCCGCGAGGCCAATGACCAGCGGGAAGGTGTAGCGAAGGAACTTGACCTCGGCCCGGCCAATGAGCAAGTAGTACGCAAGGGAGAACACGAGCACGGACGCGACCCACGGCTTCTTCTCGAACGCCGCCCAAGCGAGGCCGATCGCCCCAAGCAGAAACACTAGCGGCCCGATGGCCTCAGCCAGGTTCGCCAAGTGGTAGATGAACCCGGAAGTCGTTCCCTCAAAAACCAGCCCGTGGCCGGTCGAGGTGTGCGTCATTTCGTACCGGAAGTCCTCCATGAACTTGGCCGTGTCCGTGACGAGCCCCGGCGTCGTGATGAGGAAAACCAAGAATGCCGATCCGAACGCCACCGCCAGCAGCTTCAGCGCCGCCGAGCGGTGGTGCAGGATCACGACCGGAATCAGGGACAGCAAAATCAAGATTCCGGTGTATTTCGTACCTGCGCTGAGGCCCGCAAAAACGCCCGCCAAGGCGGCAAGGCGCGTCAGGTTTGGTTTGTCGTCTTCACCGGCGGGAATCATCCGCAGGATGAACATGCTCGACATCGCGAGGAAGAATGTCGCCACCATGTCCACGGTCTGGAACCGGGAATGCACCACCAAGGCGGGTGCCAGCGCTGGAACCGCGGCCGCAATCGCCGCGCCGGTGATCCCCAAAGTACGCCAAAAGCTTAGAAACACCGCGACGACGACCCCCGCCCCGGCGAGCGCACTGAGCAATCGCCCGGCGAAGTGAACTCGCGAAACCCACGCCCAGGTGGCATCTTCGCTCTTCGGGTCCTCGCCGCCGGTGTAGGCGCTCACGACGTCCGACGACACCTTCAGCATCGTCAGGTAGGCGGTTCCGTAGTTATAGAAGCCCGGCGCGAACTTGCCTTCGGTCGGCTTGATGGCCTGGCTCGCCGCAAAGACCGGCAGCTCATCGGGGTGATAGCTCTGGTTATGCAGGTCGTTTTGCAGACCCCAACCTATGCCAACCAGCCGCAGGCCGAAGCTGAGAACGAAAAGGACCGCCGCAATCTGCGCGACGAATCTTCCGAGGTTGGGTTTGGCTTCGGCCATGCAATCTGGAGTTTACATTCGCGGCTACTTCGGCTTCGCCGGGAAGGCGATCGGCTTCATCACGGTCGTGCCCTTAAACCGCTCCTCGGCGAGTGGATTCTCGTCGTCCCGCGTGGTGAAAATCTTGAATCCGCCTTCGCTCGTCGCGTTCGCCCAGACGGTTTTGCCGGTTTTCGGGTCCAGGTCGAAGTCGATCGTGGCCGTCAAAGTAAGCGGGAACGACTTCAGCCCCGATTCATCCGAACTGGACTCCGTCATCTGGTGGTAGTAGGTCGCGAGGTCGGTATCCAGCTTCAAGCGCGCCTGAATACGGCGGAAAACCTTGCCGTTGACCGTTTTGTCGCCCTGAAACTCATAAACGTAGTCGAGGCGCTGCACGGCTTGCTTGCTCTTGCCTTTCAGGCTTTGCGGCTGGAAGCTCACCGTGCGCTTCCAAGTGTCGCCGGGCTTCACGGCTTCGAACGGAAACTTCGGGTTGAAATCGAGCGCGCTGTCGACCGGCCCGATGAAAACCGCAAGCCGGTGAACCTCGCCAATGAACGGACCGAACGGCCCCAGCAGACCGTCCTGTCCCTCTTCTTGGAGGCGCAGAAGCTTCAGCGTTCCGGGCTTGCCTTTCTTTACCGGCGGCTTCTTTTTGGCTGGCTTGGGGATCTCCTTGAGGGCAAGGATTTCGTTGATAGGGGAAATCGTGAGCAGGAAGGCATTGTCGACCTTGATCACCGAACGCTGCGGTTCGTCGCCGTCGCCAGCAACCTCGGTCATCGTCGGTCGCCGGTAGATCAGATCCACCACGCCGTCGGGCTTCATCGTCTTCACTTCGGTCGTGAAGTCATAGCTGAGATTGAGGTCTTCTGGCAGGAACGTTTGCAGCAAACCTTCGCGACGCTCGAACGTCATGCTGGCGCGAACGGCGTACGCGGATTTTTCGCCCGCCGCAAAAACCCGGGTGAGCGTGACGCCCTCGGCAGCGTTAACGAAACCAGGGAACAAAGTCCCGGCCAAGAGGAGGGAAGTCAGCATACGCCATATGTTACGCCGCGACTCCCCTCTAAATCACCGAATTAGCGCGTAATTTGCTTGGCGATGACCATTCTCTGGATCTCGCTGCAGCCTTCGCCAATCTCGGTGAGCTTGGCGTCGCGCCACAGCTTTTCGACCAAGAACTCGCGCGTCATTCCGCGACCACCGTGAATCTGCAGCGCCCGGTTCGTGACCCGATTTGCCGTCTCGCTGGTGTAGAGTTTCGCCATCGACGAAGCCAGGACGATGGATTCTCCGGCGTCGAACAGCGCCGCGCCCTGGGCCAGGAGGAGCCTTCCAGCCGCGATCTCCATTTCGCTGTCGGCTAGCATGTTTTGCACGCTCTGCATGTCGCAGAGTCGGCGGTTGAACTGCTCGCGCTGCTTGCTGTACTCGATGGCAAGGGCGTGCGCCTTTTCGGCGATTCCCAAAGCCATCGCGGCGATGCCGAGCCGACCGCGGTAGAGCAAGCCGGTCGCTTGCTCAAACGTGCACGGCGTGTGCCAGCCGATGGCATTGTTCAGCGCGAACTGAACCGTGTTCGACGCGCTGACGCCGACGGTGTGGATTCGCTTCTCCAGCGTGAATCCCGGTTGGTCGGTCTCCAGAAGAAATGCGCTGAGCTCCTTCTCGCCGGTCCGGGCGATGATGATGATGAGGTCGGCCTTGCCTCCGTTCGTGATGAACATCTTCCGGCCGTTAAGGCTGAAGTAGCCCGGCTGGTCTTCGATCGGCTCGGCGACCGTCTTCACGCGTCGTGCGTCGGAACCGGCGTCCGGCTCGGTCAGTCCCCATGCCAGTTTGATCGTTCCTTGGCCGGCACCAGCAAGGTATTTCTCCTTCTGCTCCGGCGTGCCAAACGCCGCAATGTGGGCGACGACGAGCGCGTTCACGGCCGCGATGTTCATGGCCAAGGCGGGGTCGCCGTGGGCCAGCATCCGCACCGCTTCGCAATAGGTGCGGCAAGACAGTCCCGCGCCGCCGTCGGCTTCCGGAAGCGTCATCGAGAGCAAACCAAGCTCGCCCATGCGCGGCCAAATCTCGTCGGGAAACGCGGTGGCCTCTTCCCAGGCGCGGGTTTGAGGCAAAACCTCGGTCTCCGAAAAGTTCTGAACGGCGGCGAGAAAATCGAGTTCGGACTGGGGGATGGCAAACAAATCGGCTGGCATGGTTCTCCGTTGGATACTGCTAATTTTACTCGTCCGTCTCGCGGTCGCCCTCTCTGCCGCCATTTTCTGGAGTATTTCGCAGTCTGGGCTGACGTGAGAGACAACTAACACATCACGGTCGCGTATTATATGTGAAGACCCAACCCAATGATGAATGTATATGAAGAGCTCGGCGACACCTCTCGTCGACAGATTCTCGCAGAATTGCGATCTGGCCACAAAAACGTGGGTCAAATCTGCGATTCGACAAAGCTGAAGCAGCCAAACGTCAGCAACCATCTTGCGCGGATGCGCGCTCGCGGCATCGTCAAGGCGTTGCGGGTTGGCCGCCAGATGTTCTACTCGCTCGCCTCGCCCGAGGTGGAAGCCGTGGTGAACTCCGTGTTCAACGTCGCGGTTTACCGAGAAGCCAGCATCGACTTTGAAGAAATGAGTCGGCAGTATGCCAAGGCCGCAATCACCGGCGACGAACAAGCTTGCAGCGAGTTGATGGACGCCGCCTTTCGGGCAAATGCTCCGCTCATCGACATCTATCAGGAAGTGTTGGCCCCGGCGATGGCGATGATTGGCAGCTGGTGGAAGGTAGGTGCCATCGACGAGGCCCAGGAGCACATGGCGACCGCCATCACGGAGCGAATGATGGCGCGGACGGCCCAGATTACGGGACCCCGTCGGCGTCAAGGCCGCACGGCGCTTTTGGGCTGTGCCCCCAACAGTTACCACGTGATCGGTCTGCGCATGATCTCCGACTTTCTGAGATTGCAGGGCTGGAAAACGCTGTTTCTGGGGCCGAACGTCCCTATCCGAAGCTTCGTTTCCA